>OLOS01001187.1_pt1 | contig 22608 bp, 19 predicted proteins | sample 1672631 | NCBI WGS metagenome assembly OLOS01 (sample SAMEA3136707, study PRJEB25190) | human gut metagenome | biome: human gut; feature: human-associated habitat; material: faeces | place: Austria | collected 2013 | reverse complement strand
TAGCGAAATTCCTTGTCGGGTAAGTTCCGACCCGCACGAATGGCGTAACGACTTGTGAGCTGTCTCAACAGGAGGCCCGGTGAAATTGAAGTATGTGTGAAGATGCACATTACCCGCGACTGGACGGAAAGACCCCGTAGAGCTTTACTGTAACCTGACATTGGATCTTGATAACGGATGCACAGGATAGGTGGGACGCTGGGAGACGAGGACTTTGGTTTTCGTGGAGCGGCCGTTGGGATACCACTCTTCTGTTATTGAGATTCTAACCTCAAGCCGTGAGCCGGATGAGAGACAGTGTCAGGCGGACAGTTTGACTGGGGCGGTCGCCTCCGAAAGAGTAACGGAGGCGCCCAAAGGTACCCTCAGAATGGATGGAAACCATTCGAAGAGAGCAAAGTCAGAAGGGTGCTTGACTGCGAGACCAACAAGTCGAGCAGGTACGAAAGTAGGGCTTAGTGATCCGGCGGTAAGAGAGTGGAATTGCCGTCGCTCAACGGATAAAAGCTACCTCGGGGATAACAGGCTGATCTCCCCCAAGAGTTCACATCGACGGGGAGGTTTGGCACCTCGATGTCGGCTCGTCGCATCCTGGGGCTGGATTAGGTCCCAAGGGTTTGGCTGTTCGCCAATTAAAGCGGCACGCGAGCTGGGTTCAGAACGTCGTGAGACAGTTCGGTCCCTATCCATCGTGGGCGAAGGACACATGAGAGGAGCTGCTCCTAGTACGAGAGGACCGGAGTGGACGCATCACTGGTGCAACTGTTGTCGTGCCAACGGCACAGCAGGGAAGCGAAATGCGGACGGGATAAACGCTGAAGGCATCTAAGCGTGAAGCCCACCTCAAGAATAAGTGTCCCATTCGAAAGAAGTAAGACCCCTGGAAGACTACCAGGTGATAGGTCATCGGTGAAAGAGTGGTAACATTTGGAGCTTGATGATACTAATCGGTCGAGGACTTGATCTAAAAGAATTGAGTTGAGACCAAAGGGAAAATTGGAAACTGGTTATACGAGATGTAAGCAATCTGGATGTGCGGTTTTCAGGGTACGCGCAATAGAAGATGAAGCGCGAGATGTGCGGAAAGTCTCCAAGATGGAAGCTCCGGTTATGAAGTGACGGAGCGGAAACCAAGAAGACGAAGGACTGCACAAACCCTTCACAGTTTTCCGGTGACAATGGCGAAAGGGATCCACCTGTTCCCATACCGAACACAGAAGTTAAGCCTTTCAGCGCCGATGGTACTTGGTTGGAGACGACCTGGGAGAGTAGGACGTTGCCGGATTCCATGAAAAAAGGACTCACCCCTTACGGGGTGGGTTCTTTTTTCATTCCATCTGCAACGTTCTTACTCTCTGGTCGTCTTCGATCAATGTGCGACATTGTACTTGGTTAGGATATCGTCCCCCGCGCCCTGTGGGCGAAACAGGGGGACGATATCACCTGGGAGAGTTTACTCTCAGATCGTCTCCAATGAAGTCAGAGAAATTCCTGAAATATTGGTATTATTAGCCTGACAGCCCCTACGGTCTACGAAAAAAGCCGCCCGTTTTGTACAGCAGACGGCTTTTTGCATATTCGAGTGATTTTGAAACGTGACACGGAACGCGCGCGGCATCAGCGGGAATCAGTCGTCCTTCCTGCGTCGGAAGCAGAGCAGCGCGATCAGAGCGGCGGAGGCAACCGCCAGCAGCATCCACAGCGCGGGCTGGGTTTCATCGCCGGTCTGGGGCAGAGAGAACACAGACAGCACGGCGGAATCGGAGGTCACGCTGTCGCCCGCTCCATCCGTGACCACGCAGCGCAGGGTCAGCCCGCTTTGCGCCAGCGTGACCTTGGAGAGCTGGTAGCTGTTCTGGTTCGCGCCGGGCAGATCCACCCATCGCCCTTCGGCGTTCAGCTTCTGCCACTGATATCGGTACGGCCGCTGACCGCCGTCAGCCGAAACGACAAACAGCGCGTCCTGCTTTTCGACCAGATTCAGGCTTTCGGGCTGCTGGGCGATATACAGCTTGGGGAACAAGGAGAGGCGAACGTGGTTATCCGCATCCGCAAATTCCTCATAGTTTTCCTTGGAACTCACGTTCAGATCCAGCTCGTCCAGACGGCGGCCCGCGGTCAGCGTTTGGAGCGGAATATCCATGGAGTAGCCGTAGTCATCCTCCATGGCGTTTCGGAAGGTGTGGCTGAACAGGGTCTGCCCGTTGTAGGAGGATGTGAGGGTGGGCCACACGCGCGATTTGGTGTTGCCGCTTCGGTTCAAAATGCTGACGCGCACATAGGTTTCGCCTTCCCGGTTAAAGAGCTGGGCGCTCAGCATCAGGTCGTGGGAATTGGTATTCACAATCTTGTGCGCGTTCTTCGGAGTCAGGCGCATCAACACCGGATCGTCGTTCGTCGCGTCTGTGGTCAGGACCAGGGCGTTGGAGAGCGGGCGGCCGTTTTCCGTCAGCAGCGCGCCGAATTGCTTCGCGCCCACCGTCTGATTGATTTCCGCCGTCAAAGCGACATTGCCATCCCAATCGGCGGGAATCAGCAGCTTGGCCTTATAGCTCTGGGTGTCGCCCGGCATCAGCAGGGTGGTGCGCACGTTGCGCTGGGTGGTTACGCCGTTGCTGTTGGTGCTGGTGATGTTCCAGCTGTCGCCGTTCAGCGCGTCATACATGCCGTCCACCCGGCGGATGGTGTACACGCCCTTCTGCTCCGCCGCAAGGTTTCCGTTGGGGGCGAAGAACAGATTGGTGCTCTCCTGCGGCTGGGTGCAGTCGATTTGCAGGGTCTGAATGACTTGGCTGCCCTTCTTCACCGCCACGTTCAGCCCGGAGAGCGGCAGATTGCCGGTATTGCGCACGGAAAGAATCAGGTCGATGTAATCCCCGGCGCACACGCAGGGGTCGTTGGGCACAGCGGCCTGCAATTCAGCCGACATCACCAACTGATAGGTGAACTTGGTCAGGGACTGGCGCAGGTAGGAGCCGTTTTTGTTGCCAAAATCCACCGCGTAGAAGCCCGTGCCCGAATCCTGCAGCTTGACGCTGGAGGGGCTTTCGCCGAGCTGCACCAGCGTAAAGGGATCGCAGATGGTGTCGGTATCCGGGTCGTAGCGCACGCAGCGCACCAGATATTCCGCTTTGGCATCGGGCACGACGTTGGTATTGGGGGTCGAGCACTCCGTCCAGTACAGATAGATGCCGCCGCCGAACTTGACGGTGTCAAAGCGATCCGCGTTGACCTCGATGTCGTAATCGGTCACGGTCACGGGTTTTTCCGGGCTTTGGGGCGACAGCGTGACGCCCTTCAGCCGGTGGATGAACCCGCCCTCATCCGTCTTCACCCTGTCCAGATAGAACAGGGTATCCTTGTCGTTGACGCCGTTGATGCGGGTCACCACTTTGAAATTGACGATGTTGCCCTTGGCCAGCTCCTGCCGCTCGCTCTGGGGCTGAACTTGCCGCCTGTCCCTGCGAATGCGGGCGAGCACACCGTCCGTGCCCAGAACATAGAAGTTCATCTTGTCCTCTTCCGGCGCGGTTGCGAAAACGGCCGTCGGCTCGCCCACGTGGTAACGGGCGATCTCCATGTTGCTTTTAAAATTGGAAGCATCCCACTCATGGCTGACGAGCTTGTCCTTATCGTAGAAGTGAACCTGCCCGCTGATTTTTGTTTCGTCAGAGCGGACATAGGTGTTGGCCATGAACACAGATTTCAAGTCCGGAGAGAAGGCGGTTAAAAGCACCTCCGGCATGGTGGGGTAGTTGGGTATGGTGGAGCCGGATGCAGTGGTTCTGTATGTGGTGGGGATGACAGAGGTTTCGTGATAATACACCACTTCCAGTTTGCCGTCTTTCTGTTGCATCAGCACCGACGCGGCGAAGGCCGCCGTCGGCGGGTTGACTATGTTTTCGTCGGAAGGCTTTTCAAACCTGCCGCTCAAGATGGTCAGGGCGCAGAAATTGCTGGAAGCCCCTTGAATATCCCGGCTCGGCTCCACGGTAAAGTCGTAATCGACAAACCGGTTCTGATATGCTGTGTTCGTGTTGCTGCGCTTGGCGGGGTTGTCGGAGGTGTCTATCCAGCCCACCTGCCCGTGCTTGGTCGGATCATTCAGGTTATACCAGTTGACCCGCTCCCAGTTATCCGGGCTTATGCCGGGCTGAATCCAGAACAGATAGGTGGTGCCGGCCACCACGACATACTGGAAGTCGCCCGCGGAACAGTCGATTCGGTCAAACAGCTTTTGCGTCGTGGCGGGCTCCACCCCGCTGGCGTTTACCGCCGTTACTTCGTCATTGGCGGCGGCCAACGATGGCGCTTCCGCGTATTTGTAATCCCGCCACGACGAGTTCGCCGTCGTTTTGCCGGAAGCTGTCAGCGCTATCGAATCGGACGAACTCAGCGGGAGGTTGCCCTCCCACAGGGTGGTGCTCCATTTTAGGAACAGGGCGCGCAGGGTCACGCTGAGGCCGATGCCGATTCGAGCCTCGGCAGAAACCCGCGGCGTGGTGAGGTGGATGATGGGGTTGATGTAGCCGTAGCCGCGGAGCGACACGGAGAGCACGTCTTTCAACCCCAAGCCGATGGTTCCGCCCAGCTCCAGCCGGAAGCTGATGGTCATGCCGCTGTCATAGCCGATGACAGGGCCTTCCTTGACCTTCAGAAGCCCGTTTTCGATTTCGGCTTTCATGTTCAGGCTGATGCCGACGCCGAAGCTGGCGCCCATGCTGAAATCGATCCCGGCAAAGAAGGGCACGGGGCCGATGGTGAAGGTTTGGGTGAAGCCCGCCTCAAAGGCAAACGTCGCGCCGCCGTTTCCGCGCAGCTCGAGGGATTGGTCGCTGCGGCGATACAGCCCCTGCATGGCCGCAAAGGGCGTGATATGCACGCCGTAATCGCCCAGCAGCTTGGGGGTGGTGGTGGTGTTGACGTTGCGGTATACGCCGGCCGCTGCCAGCAGCTTATCCGCGGCGGACTGCTTGTCAAACTCCTTGATCGCCCGCTCCTGATCCTGCGTGTCGTCGGTCTTCCAGGTCGTGCTCTCCGGAGCGAAGTCGTAGCCCCAGGAGAACATGCCCATGCCGGAGGGCAGAATCATAAGCGTGGGATAGTTGCCGGGGATGGAGAGGGAAAGCGTGCTTCCGCTGATAAAGGGAACATCGCCCGGAATGGTAAAGCCAAAACCGCCCGAGCCGCTGGTGAAGGAGAACAGCGCGCTATGGTCGAAGAAGGGCTCGTCCACGACGGCCTTTTCGATTTTGAGATGGGTATCGAAGGTATATTCCTGCCCGTTCGTTGTGAGCTTGAAGGAAACCTTGGATTCCGGATGCAGGATGCGCAGCCATTCTTTCTCGAAGGTGAACACCTTCTTGTCGCTGTCGGCCGCGGTAAACGTCTGCTTGACGGATTGGAACGCCGTGCCCGCCGCGTCGGTGGGGTAGCGCATCTCCAATTCGCCGCTGCCGGCGCAGGAAAGCTTGACGGAAAAGGTGTGTTTGAGGTTGTTCTTTTTGGAATAGTAAAAGGAACTTTCCTCGTTTAGAATATCCCGGCCGTTGAAGCAGGCCATGACCAGATACGGGGTCTGATCGTCCTTCTTCAAATGGACGGAGACGGATTCGCCGCCGCGGATTTTGACGGTTTGAATCTCGTGGGTCTGGTAGCCGTTCGCAGTGACGCGCAGACCCAGCTTCATATCCGTCTTTTCATCCGCGCCCAGGTCGGATACCCAAAACACCGCCCGGCCGTCGGGTTCGGTGACCACGTCCTTGGTGCGCTTGGAATCCTTGTTGTTGACCAGATGCACCAGCGCGCCGGACAGGGGATTTTTATCCGAATCATATACCGCGATGCAGATCTGCTTGGTGGAAATAACGGTCACGTCAAAATCAATCGCGTCGGCCGCGTTTTCCGAATTTTCCAAACGTTTGGCTTCTTTCATTAAGTCGGGGCCGCTGCTCCCCTGCACGGTCAGCATGCTGTGGTTGATGGGCGCGGCCAGCATGCTTTCGCTGCACCGGTTGACCCGCGCGGTATAGTCGGCGTAGTTGGCGCTGATGGTCTTGATGGCCTGCAGAATCTCATCCTTGGCCTCCATCATGCGGTCATAAGCGCGGGCGCGGTCATAGGCGGAGGCGCTGACGTCCTGATAGAGGCGGATGCCGTTGAGAATTGCCATTCGGCCGTCCGAAAGCTGCTCTTCATAATAGGTGAGCTGATCTTCCAGCGCGCGCAGTTCCCATTCCAAGGTGCTGAGGGAGCTGTCGGGCAGGCCGGAGGCCAACTGAATGTAATCCTGCGCCGAGCCGAGCAGGCTGCGCAGCTTTTCCGAGAGAAACCAGTCGGTCCACTGCCACATTTGCAGCGCGTTCATCGAGGCGGAGGGGCTCATGCCCTCGTGCCACGTGGCTCCGGTCTGAGCGTCGCCCGCCAGCGCTTTCAGCGAGGCGATATCGGCGTAGTGCAGGACGGGCACAGCCGTTTCCGCCAAGCCGGGCATCGCGCCCAGCAGGATTGCCAGCGTCAGCAGAAGGGAGAGCAGCCGTTTCATCATAAGGAAACCTCCTATTCGTCGTAAAACGTCAGCCATTCCGGATGGGTTTCAATGTCGTATGCCTCTCGCCACTGGCTGACCAGCTCCTCCAGTCGGCGGGTTTGTTTATCCGTCAGCGCCGCCTGCGTCAGCAGGTCGTGCTGCTCGTCCGTCAGCGCCAGCGGGCCGGCCGGTTCGTCCGCCGCGTACAGGATGATGTGAACGCCTGCCGATGTGACCACCGGCTCCGATACGTCCCCCGGCTTTTCAAGCGCCAGCGCCGCGCTTAGAAACGCTTCGTCCCACAGTTGGGAATCGGCGTGCAGCAGATACCCCGCGTCCTCGGGCGGAACGGAGGTGTCATAGGAATAGCGCTGCATCTGGCTTTCAAAGCTCTCGCCCGCGTCCAGCGCCTGATAGATGGCGGCGATCTGCGCCGACGCGGCGTCCGCGTCCGGCAGCGCCATCACGATGTGCTTGATCCGCCGGTAGCCCTCCGGGATGTAATAGGTCTGCCCGCCGCTCAGGAGAACCTCCTGCTCGAACAGGGGGATGTCGTCTTCATAGCGCGCCCGATAGACGGATACATATTGCTGCTCGTAGTAATCCTGCACCTCCTGATCGGTCACGGAGATATCCCCGCAGTACAGGGCGATGAGCCGCTGGTTTTTCAGCGTCAGCTCCGCCTCCTGCCGGTATGCGTCCAGCGTGTAGCCCATATGGGTCAGAAAGGCGCTGATCTGCTCGTCGGTCGCGTCGGGCGTTCCCGACCGAATCGCCTCGGCCATCTGCTGCCAGGCCGCCTCGTAGGTCTGCCGCGCCTGCTCGTCCAGCGCCTGACGGGTCTGCTCGTCGATCTCCGCCTGCCCTTCCTTGCGAAGCTGATTTTCCAGCACGCCCAGCCCCACAAAGCGCTCCAGCACGCTGTCGGCCAACTGTTGCTTTTGGGCGGCGCTCAGGCTGATGCCCGAAGATTCGTAGAGCTGGTAACCGGCGTTCAGGGAGTTTTGCACCGTCTGCACATCGTAGGTCACCTCGCCGACCCGCACAACCCCGTCGGTCTGCTCCGCCAACGCGGGGCAAACCGCCAGCAGGCCGCACAGCAGCGCGATCCATCCTCGTTTTTTCATGGCTGTCCTTCTTTCCGATATTGTTTGCTGAGCAGCGAAACGCTCAGTTTCAAAACGTCCATCTGGCTTTTCAAATAATACTCGTCCTCAAACAGCGCGTAATGCACCGCCGCGCGGACAAAGATGAAGATCAGGGGCGTGAGCACCTCGCAGGGGATGCCGAGGTGCGGCTCCATCTGCCGGGCATACGCGGAATAGCGTTCGGTCACCCCGGCAAAAAATCGCTTGCCGTGCTCGATGTATTTGGGGTGCGTGTAGACCTGATACATCAGCCGGTATTTTTTGCCGTGACGCTTTGCCGTCCAATAGGGCACCTCGTCGATGAACCGTTGAATATCCTGCGGGCTGGTGGGGGCGAGCCGCATGAAATCGTCCTCCACCTTGCTCATGCAGTAGGCGGTGGATTGCACGATCAGATCGTCCAGTGTGTCGAAATAGGTATACAGGCTGGCCTTGGACAGGCCGCATGCGTCCGCCAGCGCCTGAATCCCCGTTCCGGTCAGGCCGTTTTCCGCGTAGCAGTTGAAGCAGGCTTCCATAATTTCCGCCTTTTTTCTCTGAAAGGCTTGTTCGTCTCGTTCTCTCATATCATCCTCGTGTTTATTGGCTGATCGTCTTTATTGGTTGACTAACCGTTCGTTCTATCAAAGAATAACACAAAAAAAGAACGCTGTAAAGGCGTGCTGGGTATAAATTGTATAAAAAATAGGAATGTTTTTGCGGCGAACAGCCGATTTTTGATGGGGACAGTCAATGGGCGAATCCGGAATTCGACTCCATTATTATGTCAAGCCGTTTACGGCCTCCTGAACTTTATCAAAACACCCGTCTCCACACGTCCGTTTCACAATTACAGCCCCGAATTGTTGCAGGATTGACAAAAATAATTCTTTGTGAAAGCCGTAGACAGATGGTATAATATAAAGTATAATAAGCATATGGTTTATTCTTATGCATTTTTTACATAGCACGGCGGGAGGAAAAAACGCGATGACCATACGGGAAATTGCCGAAACGCTCGACGCAACATGGCTGTGCTGCGAGGAGGAAGGCGGCCGGGTGCTTCGCACGGCCTTCGCATCGGACATGATGAGCGACGTGCTGGCCTGCGTGACGGAAGATACGCTGCTGCTCACCGGCTTGGTGAACGGCCAATGCGTGCGCACCTGCGAAATGCTGGATGTGCCGTGCGTAGTTTTCGTGCGCAGCAAGGAGCCGCTGGCCGACGCGCTGGCGCTTGCGCGGGAGATCGACCTGCCGATGCTGAAAACGCCGTACACGATGTTTGAAGCCTGCGCAAGACTGTATACAGCCGGCCTGAGGCCGGTGGAGCTGGGGTGAAACGATGGTCATTCAGGAGAGCTATCCGGTTCAGGCGGACGATATGACGGCGGCGGGCGATGTTTCGGCCCGCATCAAGCGGCACATGAAGCGGCTTGGCGTTCCCGCCGCCGTGATGCGCCGCGTATCCGTTTGCACATACGAGGCGGAGATCAATCTGGTGATCCACTCCGACGGCGGGCAGATCGACTTTGAAATCGCCGAGGATCGAATCACGGTGCGCGCCAGCGACGTCGGCCCCGGCATCCCGGATATCGACAAGGCGATGACCGAGGGCTGGTCCACGGCCACCAACGAGGTGCGCAACATGGGCTTCGGCGCGGGCATGGGTCTGCCGAACATGAAGCGCAACGCGGACGGATTTGACATCGTCTCCGCTGTGGGCGTGGGTACGCATATCACCATGACTTTTGACATATGACAAGCCCGTTCCCGGGGCATGCGTCGGGAGGAGAATGACATTGCAGCATTACTATCATTCCGTGCGGCTGGATATGGACAAATGCAAGGGCTGCACGACCTGTTTGAAGCGGTGTCCGACGGAGGCCATCCGCATCCGAAACAATCGCGCGTCCATCCTGAACGAGCGCTGCATCGACTGCGGCGAGTGCATCAAGGTCTGCGCCAACCACGCGAAGGTGGCCGTGACCGATCCGCTGGAGAGCATCAAGCGCTTCAAGTACCCCATCGCGCTGCCCGCGCCGACGCTGTATGCGCAGTTTCAGGGCGTGCATCAGCCGGAGCCGATCATCGCGTCGCTGTTTCGGCTGGGCTTTGTGGATGTGTTTGAGGTGGCGCGCGCGGCGGAAATCGTCTCCTACGCGATCAGCCGCGCCATGCGCGAGGAGGATCGCCCCAAGCCGGTGATTTCCTCCGCCTGTCCGGCGATTCTGCGGCTGATTCAGGTCAGCTTTCCGGCGCTGCTGGATAACGTGATCGACTTCGTCTCCCCCATGGAGGCCGCCGCGAAGATCGCCAAGGAGGAATACGCGCAGAAGCACGGCGTGGATAAGGCCGATGTGGGCGTGTTCTTCATCACCCCCTGCGCAGCGAAGATGACGGCGGTGAAATCGCCCGTCGGGCAGGAAAAATCCCATGTGGACGGCGTTATCGCCATCAAGGACGTATACGCGCAGATGCGCGCGGCGATGAAGCAGGGCTTCAGCCCGCTGGAAATCGACCGCGCCAGCGTCGTGGGCATCAAGTGGGCGATACCGGGCGGCGAGGTGGAAGCCGTGGGCATCAAGAGCTCGCTATGCGTGGACGGCATCGACAACGTCATCAACGTGCTGGAGGCGATCGAAGACGCGCGCTTCCGCAATCTGACCTATTTTGAAGGGCTGGCCTGCGTCAACGGCTGCCTCGGCGGGCCGCTGACGGTGGAAAACAGCTTTGTGGCGAAAAACCGCCTGCGCAGCGTGATGAACCGCACCCTGCAAAAGACGGTGCAGCGCCGGGAAATCTTTGAAGACGCGGTGCAGACGCTGCGCATGACCCGGCCGATTGAGCCGAGCGACGCCTTGCAGCTCAGCGGCACGATGAAGGAACGCATCGAGCGCGAGGAGCGCATCGAGCGGCTGACGAGGGGGCTGCCGGGGCTGGACTGCGGCTCCTGCGGTTCGCCCTCGTGCCGGGCGCTGGCGGAAGATATCGTCAACGGCTACGCAAACGAGCTGAACTGCGTGTTCCGCCTCAACGACCGAATCAATTCGCTGGCGGCGGAGATGCTCACGCTGGGCACCAGCACACGCTACACCACCGGCGAGGACATGGCGCGGCTGCGCCGGCTTCACGACGAGCTCAGCCGAAGCGAGCCGAGCGAAGCGCCCGACGGCGGCGCGGACGACGATGGAGGAGACAGCACATGAGGGTTTCGGAGCTTGAACGCCTGTGCGGGGCGACCTGCTTGACGGGCGAATACGAGGACAGAGAGATTGCCTGCGGCTACACCTGCGACCTGCTCAGCCACGTCATGGGGCGCGGGCAGGCGGATATGGCGTGGATCACGGTGCAGACGCACATGAACGTGATCGCCGTGGCGGCGCTGATGGATTTTGCCTGCGTCGTGTTTCCGGAAGGCCTGCCCGTCGAGGCGGCGATTGTGGACAAGGCGCGGCAGGAGGACGTGATCCTGCTTTCGAGCGGACAAACGGCGTTTGAGCTGGCGGCGCTGCTGGCGGCCAACGGCGTGCCGCCCGCCCGGAAGGAATGATGGAGCGCCTGTTCTGCGACCTGCACATTCACTCCTGCCTCTCGCCCTGCGGCGACGCGCTGATGACCCCCAACAACATCGCGGGCATGGCGTTCATCAAAGGGCTGGACGTGATCGCGGTGTGCGACCACAACAGCGCGCGCAACCTGCCCGCGGTCAAGGCCGCGGCGGACAGGATGAACGTGCTGCTGCTGCCGGGCATGGAGCTGACCACGCGGGAGGAGGCGCACATGCTGTGCTACTTCCGCACCGTGCAGGCGTGCATGGCATTCGGGGAAGCTATTTACGCGCATCTTGCACCAACGCCCAACAACGAGCGGTTTTTTGGCCGCCAGCAGGTGATGAACGAGCGGGACGAGGAAATCGACGTGGAGGAGCGGCTGCTCATCGGCGCGCTCGACCTGCCGTTTGAGGCCTGCGCCGCGCGCATCCGCGAGGCGGGCGGGCTGTGCGTGCCCGCGCACATCAACCGGGGGAGCAGCGGCGTGCTGGGCGCGCTGGGCTTTCTGCCGCAGGGCGTTCACTACGACGCGCTGGAGGTCAGCCCGGCTGCTCCGCTGACGGCGGATGTGACCGGGTACAGGCTGCTCCGCTCGTCGGACGCGCACAGCCTGGAGCAGATGCTGGAGCGGGAGTTCGCGCTGGAAGCAAAGACGCGCAGCGTGGACGCGGTGTTTGACGCGATTGCGGGGCGGACGCAGCCCGATTGAGCGGTTTTCATCGGTTTTATTTCAGATTATTCTGCGCGGTTCGCCGGAGGGCGCGCACAGGTGCGGCTGACGGCGGGCGCGTATGATATAATGCATCGTTTTGGAAATAGGCAACTTCAATTCAAATCGAAAGGGGTTTATGCGACATGTCTCTTGAAAAAGAAAGGGTCGAGGCACTGCAACGGGTGATCGACGAGCTCAGAGACGAACCGGGCGCGCTGATGCCGATTATGCAGCGGGCGCAGGACATCTTTGGCTATCTGCCGGAGGATGTGCAGAAGTACATCGCCAAGGAAATGGATATTCCGGTCAGCGACGTCTACGGCGTGGCCACGTTCTACGCGCAGTTCAACCTGGAGCCGAAGGGTCAGTACACCATCAGCGTGTGCATGGGCACGGCCTGCTACGTCAAGGGCAGCAGGAAGGTGCTGGATAAGCTGGAGGAGGTGCTGGGCATACAGGCCGGGCACACCACGCCGGACGGACTGTTTACCCTGAACGCCACCCGCTGCCTCGGCGCGTGCGGACTGGCGCCGGTGATGATGATTAACGAGGACGTTTACGGCCGTCTGACCCCGGATGAGATTCCGGGCATCATCGCCAAGTATCGCAGCTGAGGCGAGCGGCCATGATGCGGGAACTGGCGGACAATATTCTGGATATTGCCCAAAATTCCATTGCGGCCGGCGCGTCGCTGGTGGAGATCGACATCTCCGTCAGCCGCGCGCAGGATACCGTTTCGCTGGCGTTCATCGACGACGGCTGCGGCATGAGTGAGGATATGGTCAGGGCGGTGTGCGATCCCTTCACCACCACGCGCAAAACGCGCAAGGTCGGGCTGGGGCTGCCGCTGCTCAAGATGACGGCGCAGGCCACGGGCGGCGAAATGTCCATCGCATCCAAACCGGGCGAGGGGACGACCGTGCGCGTGACGTTCGGACTTTCTCACATCGACAGGCCGCCTATGGGCGACGTGCCGGGCGTGCTGTATACGCTGGTGCTGATGAACCCGACGACGGATTTCCGCTTCGCGCTGGATTACGACGGAAAGACATTTGTGCTGGATACGAGGGAAGTGCGGGAGGCCGTCGCGCCCATCCCGCTGGATCATCCCGAAATCAGCGCGTGGATCAGGGATTGCCTGAAGCAGAACATTGACGAATTGCACGGAGGTGTGTTTTTATGAAATCGCTGGAGGAGCTGGCGGCCATCCGCGCCAAAATGCTGGAGCAGGTCAGCCTGAGAAAGGGTGACAACATCGACACCCGCATCGTTGTGGGCATGGCGACCTGCGGCATCGCCGCCGGCGCGCGCCCGGTCATGCTGGAGTTCATCGAGGAGCTCAAGCGCCGCGGAATCGAGAATGCGACGGTTTCCCAGACCGGCTGCGTGGGCGTCTGCCGTCTGGAACCGATTGTCGAGGTCTATGTCAAGGGTCAGGAGAAGGTGACCTACGTTCACATGACGCCGGAAAAGGTCGCCCGCGTGGTCAACGATCACATCGTCAACGGCAGACCCGTAGAAGAATACACCATCGGCGCGCAGGGATAAGCCGGTCGGTGAGAGGAGGAGCATCGTATGGATCTGATTCGCTCGCATGTGATGGTCTGCGGAGGCACGAATTGTTCGTCTAGCGCTTCCGGCGAGATCATCAGGGAGTTTGAACGGCAGATTGCCGAAAAAGGGCTGGAAAAGGAAATCAAGGTCGTGCGCACGGGCTGCTTCGGCATGTGCGAAGCCGGTCCTGTCGTCATCGTCTACCCGGAGGGCGCGTTCTATGCCCGCATGACGGTGGAAAACGTGACGCGCATCGTGGACGAGCACCTCGTCAAGGGCCGCGTGGTCAAGGAACTGCTGTACAAGGAAGCGGTGGACGAGGACAACAAGGTCAAGTCGCTGGACAGCGTAGATTTTTACAAAAAGCAGCGCCGCGTCGCGCTGCGCAACTGCGGTGTGATCGACCCGGAGAACATCGACGAATATATCGCTTTTGACGGCTACAAGGCGCTGGGCAAGGTGCTCACCGAAATGACCCCGCAGGAGGTCATCGACGTGATGCTCAAATCCGGCCTGCGCGGCCGCGGCGGCGCGGGCTTCCCCACCGGCATGAAGTGGAAATTTGCCGCCGCTTCTCAGTCGGATAAGAAATACGTCTGCTGCAACGCCGACGAGGGCGACCCCGGCGCGTTCATGGATCGCTCCATACTGGAAGGCGATCCGCACGTGGTCATCGAGGCGATGGCCATCGCCGCCTACGCCATCGGCGCGGATCAGGGCTACATCTACTGCCGCGCAGAATACCCCATCGCGGTCAAGCGCCTGCAAATCGCCATCCGTCAGGCGCGCGAATACGGCCTGTTGGGCAAAAACATCTTCGGTACGGATTTCTGCTTTGATGTGGACGTTCGTCTGGGCGCAGGCGCGTTCGTCTGCGGCGAAGAAACGGCGCTGATGACCTCCATCGAGGGCAAGCGCGGCGAGCCGCGTCCGCGTCCGCCGTTCCCGGCGGTCAAGGGTCTGTTCGAAAAGCCAACCATCCTCAACAACGTGGAGACCTACGCCAACGTGCCGCAGATCATCAACAATGGCTGGGAATGGTTCGCTTCGATAGGCACGGAAAAATCGAAGGGCACCAAGGTGTTCGCGCTGGGCGGCAAGATCAGCAACACCGGTCTGGTGGAGGTGCCGATGGGCACCACGCTGCGCGAGATCATCTACGACATCGGCGGCGGCTGCCCGAATGGCAAAAAGTTCAAGGCGGCGCAGACGGGCGGCCCCTCCGGCGGCTGCATCCCGGCCAGCCAGCTGGACGTGCAGATCGACTATGACAACCTGACCGCCATCGGCTCGATGATGGGCTCCGGCGGCATGATCGTCATGGACGAGGATACCTGCATGGTCGATATCGCGCGTTTCTTCCTCGATTTTACCGTGGATGAATCCTGCGGCAAGTGCGCGCCGTGCCGCATCGGCACCAAGCGCATGCTGGAAATCCTCGAACGCATCGTCGATGGCCGCGGCGAGGACGGCGACATTGAGAAGCTTGAAGAGCTGGCCAAGGCCATCAAGGCGACGGCGCTGTGCGGTCTGGGACAGACCGCGCCGAACCCGGTGCTTTCCACCCTCAAGTATTTCCGCCACGAATACGAAGCGCACATCTATGAGAAGCGCTGCCCGGCCGGCCACTGCAAGAAGCTGGTGACCTATCAGATCGACCCGGCGAAGTGCAGGGGCTGCACGCTGTGCGCGCGCGGCTGCCCGGCCGGCTGCATCAGCGGCACTGTTCGCGAGGCGCACCGCATCGACACCACGAAGTGCCTCAAGTGCGGCGTTTGCATGGAGAAGTGCAAGTTCGGCGCGATTTCCCGTTCCTGATAAAGCCGAAGGAGTGAAAAAGCAACATGGCAATGGTTCATTTGACTATCGACGGTGTGCCGGTTTCCGTGGAGGAAGGCACCACCGTTCTCAAGGCGGCGCATGCTGCCGGTATCAAGATCCCGACCCTCTGCTGGCTCAAGGACATCAACGAGATCGGCGCCTGCCGCATGTGCGTGGTGGACGTCGGCGCACGTTCGCTGGCGGCGGCCTGCGTGATGCCCGTATCCGAGGGCATGGTCGTCAAGACGAACACCCCGCAGGTGCGCCAAGCGCGCAGAGCCGTGCTGGAGCTGATCCTCTCCAACCACGAGCGCAAGTGCCTCTCCTGCGTGCGCAGCCAGAACTGCGAGCTTCAGGATCTGGCGAAGGAGCTGGGCGTGGACGAGAACCGCTTCGAGGGCGAAAACATCCACTATCCGCTGGATAATTTCTCCCCGTCCATCGTCCGCGACCCGAACAAGTGCATCCTGTGCCGCCGCTGCGTGGCCGTCTGCCGCAATGTGCAGAAGATCGGCGCGATCGGCGCGGTGAACCGCGGCTTTAAGACCGTGATCGCCCCGGCGTTCGGAAAGACCATGCTGGAGACGGACTGTGTGTTCTGCGGCCAGTGCATCAACGCCTGCCCGGTCGGCGCGCTGCGCGAGCGCGACGACACGGACAAGGTTTGGGATGCGCTCTCCGACCCCGAGAAGTTCGTCGTCGTGCAGCCCGCTCCGGCCGTCCGCGTGGCGCTGGGCGAGGAATTCGGCCTGCCCATCGGCACCCGCGTCACCGGCAAGATGACGCAGGCGCTGCGCCGTCTGGGCTTTGACAAGGTGTTTGACACCGATTTCGGCGCGGATCTGACCATCATGGAGGAAGCGACCGAGCTGCTGGGCCGCATCCAGAACGGCGGCGTGCTGCCGATGTTCACCTCCTGCTCGCCGGGATGGGTCAAGTATCTGGAGCACCACTTCCCGGAGATGATCCCCAACATGTCCACCTGCAAATCCCCGATGGAGATGGAAGGCGCGATCATCAAGACCTACTACGCCGAAAAGACCGGCATTGACCCGGCGAACATCGTGGTCGTCGCGGTGATGCCGTGCACCTCCAAGAAGTTTGAAGCCCAGCGCCCGGAGATGGTCGTCAACGGCATGCGCGCCGTGGACGTCTCCCTCACCACGCGCGAGCTGGCGCGCATGATTCGCGACGCGCGCATCGACTTCGCGCGCCTGCCGGATGAGGAATGCTTTGACGAGCTGGTGGCGCAGTCCACCGGCGCGGCGCCGATCTTCGGCGTGACCGGCGGCGTGATGGAGGCGGCGCTGCGCACCGCCGCCGACGTGCTGGAAAACCGCTCCGTGGAGAACGTGGAATACCACGAGGTTCGCGGGCTGGCGGGCATCAAGGAAGCGACCTTCACGCTGGGCGGCAAGGAGCTGAAGGTGGCCGTGGCCAACAGCACCGGCGCGGCGAAGGAGCTGATTCAGCGCATCAAGGCGGGCGACGCGAGCTATGCGTTCGTGGAGGTCATGGCCTGCCCGGGCGGCTGCGTCAACGGCGGCGCCAGCCGATCGTTTCGGCGTACAAGCGCATGGACGTCGATCCGCGCGCGGCGCGCGCGGCGGGGCTGTATGCCGAGGATGAATCCAAGACGATCCGCAAGTCCCACGAAAACCCGGATATCCAGAAGCTCTACGCGGAGTTCCTGGGCGAGCCGAACGGCCATCTGGCGCATAAGCTGCTGCACACCGAATACATCGACCGCAGCGACGGCTAAGCCCATCCGAAGCGAAAAACCGCATACACGTCACGAAGGGTCCCGGCAGAGCGAGACCCTTCGTTTTGTTTATCCGATTTTGGCGCGGAAAGCCGTTTTATCCTTCCTTCACCGCCTGAAAATAGAAAACCCCGCTGTCAAAATCCCCGTTCAGCTCTGCGCTCAGCCCCAGATGCATCAGCGTCCTTCCCGCATAGGTTTTGCCCGTCTCTTTGCAGAAATATCGAGCGTCCTCCCTCAGGGCGCGAAGCCTCACCCGCGGAATCACCTCGCCGCACTTTCGGCTGTGCATGAACAAAAAGAGCACCGCTTCGTTTTGATCCTTGGAAACGTACTCGGTCGCCGCGACATTGCCGTCGGACGGGCGCTGCAAGCGGTACAAATCGCCGTTTTGAACGACATGCCGCCACATCTTATATCGCGCGATTTCCGCCGTGAACAGCGCCATTTCCTCGTCGCTCAGCTTCGATATATCCGCGCCGACGCCCAGCGTGCCGCACATCGCCGCGTGGAATTTATAGCGCCAATCCGCCCGCCCGCGCCGCCGTCCGTCCGCGGGCGTGTCCGTCACCCAGCAGCTCATCATCATCGGCGCATACATCAGCGTATACCCCTCCTGAATAAACAGCCGATCGAACGGGTCCGTGTTGTCGCTGACCCAGAATTGCGCCGTTCGCTTCGCCATGCCCAAATCCACGCGCGCGCCGCCGCCGCTGCATGCCTCGATATCCACATCGGGGAACTCTTTTTCCAGCGCGTCCAGAATTCGGTAGAGCGCCAGAACATGCCGCTCCCGCGCGAAGGGCGTCAGGCTTTCGCATACGTCGGTCATCGCGCGATTCATGTCCCATTTCAGATAGCGGATCGCGTATGTGTTCAGCAGACCGCGCAGCATGTCGAGCGCGAATCGCTCAACCTCCGGCTTTCCGAAATCGAGCAGATACTGGTTTCTCTGCGTCAGCGGTTCGCGGCCGTCCAGTTTGTGAATCCAATCCGGGTGCGCGCGGTACAAATCGCTGTCTGGGTTGACCGATTCCGGTTCGACCCACAGGCCGAAATCCATGCCCAGCGCGTGCACACGGTCGATCAGTTCCTCCAGACCGTTCGGAAACTTCTCCGGGTTGACCGTCCAGTCGCCCAGCCCCGCCCGGTCGGAATGGCGCGCGCCAAACCAGCCGTCGTCCACCACGAAAAGCTCCACGCCCATCCTCGCCGCGCGTTCCGCCAGCCGCATCTGCGCGTCCGCCCGCACGTCGAACTGCGTCGCTTCCCATGAATTATAGAGCACGCGGCGCGGCGGCCTGTTCGGTTTGAGATGGTTGCGCTCGAAATCGTGCATCCTTCTGCTCAGCGCGCCCATGCCTTCCGCGCTCATGCACAGAACCATCGGCGGCGTTTCAAAACATTCGCCGCGCTCCATCGGGCAGACGAGATCCGCGTCGTTCAGCCCTGCCGTGATGCGGTGATTGCCAAACACCGTGGACGACGCCGTGATCTGCCAGCATCCGCTCCACCCGAGCGCCACGCCGTAGGCCTCGCCTGTCTCCTCGTCCTCGCTGTTTGCCGCGATGAGGAACGGGTTCATGTGCGGGCCGGACATGCCGCGCACGGATTGCAGCCGCAGTTCCCCTTCTTCCAGCTTGGCCGTGCGCCGCCTGAATTCTCCCGCCCACGCGCCGACGACATAGTGCGCCGTCCACGGCTTCGCCTCGTGTGGCAGGAGACACGCGCCGCTGTCCATGCGCGTCAGCCTGATCGGCGCGTTCGCCGTCAGCCTTGCGTGCTTCTGAATCACATCGCAATCCCCAAACACGCGGTATATCAGGCGAACCTCCATGGCGCTTACCTCGTCCGCCAGCGTGATTTCCGCCTGCTGACCCTGAACGCGCACGTCCTTCGTCCGCAGATTCAGCGGCGCGTCGGCTTTCAGCGATACGTTTTCAAACGTCCGCCCGTCAAAGGCTGGGTATTCCATCCGCTCCCGCCACAATTCCGTGTCAAAGGAGCTATGGCCGCCGAGCGGTTCAAACATGTCCGCGTCTTCCGGCGCAATCTTCCTGCCCCAGTGCAGGCAGACCGGCGCGGGATAGGCAAGGCCGATCCAATACGACGTTCGTTCCGTTTCCAAAATGAGAAGATTCTGCTTTTCCAGATAGCGGATCATGTTCTTTTCCTCCTTCGTCCGTCTCCAAACGGCAGAATACGGGTTCGGTTGCTCTTTATTTCTTCTCCGCGCCCCGGCCGTTCTCCTTTTCGCTGGCCGCATCTAAAAACAGCGACGGGGATTGCGCTTTCCCCCAATCGCCCCCGCCGATTTTTCCACCGTTTTTTTTTAGATAATTCGCCGTAAATTCTTGCCTTTCGGCCGAATATTCATATATAATAATGCTGTGTCAAGCATACAGTCGCCGAGATGAAACCATCGCAAGCGCGCTGAGGCTCGGCGTTGCAGAAGGAAAAGAACAAATCGTGTGCCGGGTTCGAAAGAAAAGGGGGAAACCGGATGAAAAAGTCGCTGAAAGTCACGCTGCTCTTGCTCTGCGGAATCGTGGCGGTGCTTCTGGCCGCCGTGCTCGTGTTCGTCGGGATCTACTTCACGCGCATACAGACGATGAACAGCATCGAAAAGCTCTCTGATTATGACGACGGCTACAACCTCTACCGCATGGAGGTCAAATACGATTACAGCCTTGACGACGTTATCAACTACGGCATCAAGGACAATCAGACGATGATCGACGCCATTTTGAAGGACGCGCTGCCGCTCCTTCCGGTGAAAATCGAGGCGCCCAGCTTCGGCTGCACGGCGTTCACGCTGACGGACGCCGACGGCGATGTGCACATGGGGCGCAATTACGATTTCAAAAACAACACCTCGGCGATGCTCGTCTACTGCGCGCCGAAAAACGGCTATCGATCTGTGGCCACGGCGGCGCTGGACAATGTTTCCGCAAACGCGCCGGATGAGAGCACCAAAATGAAGCTGGCCAGCCTGACCGCGCCGTATATCTGCCTTGACGGCCTCAATGAAAAGGGCGTATCCATCGCCGTGCTGACGCTGGACAGCGACCCGGTTCACCAGAACACCGGCAAGCCCGCTATCGCCACCACCCTCGCCATCCGCCTTGTGCTGGATCGCGCGGCGAGCACGGAAGAGGCGGTGGAGCTGCTCCGCGGCTACGACATGTTCGCTTCCAGCGGGCGGGATTACCACTTCTACATCACCGACGCGACGGGCGACGGTCGGGTGGTCGAATACGACTGCGAAAGCGAAACGCGGGAGCTTGTGGCGCTGCCCATCAACGCCATCACCAACTTCTACGGAATCTACAAGGACAAGGTGCTCCCCAACCAGAAAAACGGCATCTACGGCCATGGCCGGGAGCGTTACGACGCTGTGCTGGAAGTCTTTGACCAGCAGAAGGACAGCCCCTCCAACGATACCGTGTGGGCGGCGCTGAAAGCCGCCTCGCAGGAACCGAACCCCGAAAGCATCACCAGCAATACGCAGTGGTCGATCGCCTACAACAACACCGACCTGACCGCCGAAATCATCATTCGCCGCCACTGGGAGGATATGACGCGCTATAGCCTGACGGCGGGCGCGGCGAAGTAACGCCGTTTGCCGCCCAAAGCGGATTGAGCCCGCCTGACTTTCCGCCGAAGTCTGCAAAGCGTCAAAGCCTTGCCTGCGCGGATGATTTATATCAAACGAGTGAACGGACGCATCCCTTCGGATGTTCCCGTTCACTCGTTTATTTTGCCTCTGTTCGTTTGAATTTCACGTTCTGTTCTCTTTCATCTCTTCCACGACTGGGTGGGCATCATAATCGTTCCGTCTTTTCCGACGACCTCCATCAGCGCCTCGATCACGGTCTGCGCGCCGCCGCAGACGTAGCCCATCCGTTTCAGGGACGTATGCACCATCACGGTATCGCCCTTTTCCAGACCGACTTCCCGTAATTTTTGGATGATTTCTTCTTTGAGAATCACACGCATCTCGGTATCCCTCCCCAAAAACTCAATCCGCTCTTTTTCCCGCGTGCCAAATCGAATGGATAGGCCGGGTTCGTCCAGATTATTCCAGCTCGAACACGCCCTGCGGGTCATAGGCGCTCCCGTTTTCGTCAATCTCAATGCCGTAATGATCGTATATCGTTCCGGCAGCGTCCATGTCAATCCAGCGGCGGTTGAAGTCCGCCTCCCGCATCAGGCCGTAACCGACGCACGCCGGATCGTTGAAATAAAACACATTGCCGTCGATCTTCTTCTGATAACCGACGCAGATGACCCAGTGCCCCTCCGCCAGATACGTATCTGCGTCGCTCGGGTCTTGGGTGTTGTATCCGTCCGCGCCCCATGCCTGAATGCAGACCAGCACGGGATGCCCCCGATCCAGCGCGGCGATCAGGTCATCCGTCGTTCGCTTTTCCCGCGCGATGACCCGCACATCGTTTTCCTCAAAAAAGGCGAGGATCGCGTCCGGAGACGTTCCGGCTTCCTCGGTTGTTCCAAGCGCTTCCTCATAGGCGGTCAGGTTCAAATCCGCCTGATAAGGCTCAAGCCAGTTCATCAGCATTTGGACGCACGTGGTTCCGCAGGTGTAGCCGCCGTACTGGCGCAAATTCGGAATGTCAATCAAAACGTCGGCGTCCTGCGTTCTGCCTGCGTAGAGGCTTTGAGGGGATGCGTCCGCCTCTCCTTTCCCGGCGCAGGGGAGCGCACACAGACACAGCGCGCCGACCAAGGCGGCCGACGCAAGGATTCCATAGTGTTTCTTCATGGTGCACCTCCAACATTGTACAACAAAAGCGGGGACAAAAACACCCCTGCATGAATGAGGGAGAAGGGGGAGTTGATGCGGGCATAGCCCGCTTTCTTGTTTAGTTTTCAGCCGTATCGACCCGGAAGCCGTACTCGCGCAGAATTTCCAGCGCGATCTCGCGGTTCAGCTCGTTATCCTCTACCACCAGTGCCTTCAAGCCTTCCAGCTCGGTGATCTTTTCTACCGGACGGTGCTCCGTCTGTGTGCGCATGGGCAAGCAGATGATAAACTCGGCACCCTCGCCCTGCGCCGTCTGCACTTTGATGGTGCCGCCCATCATATCCACGATGTTTTTGGTAATCGCCATACCAAGACCGGTGCCATGGATTCTCAATACCGCAAAAAAGCTTTATAAAGCCTTTGAAAAGGCACAGGCACAGCACAACAATAACATGTAGATATTTTATCACGATAGCGACAGGTTTTCAACAAAATATTGCTTTGAAGCAGAGTCGCTGCCTGACCGTTGCTCAGCCTGCGGCAAAGCGGTCTATCAGAGCAGACCTGCCATTCGCTCGGCGATCGAAAAAGAAGTGCGGAATCTTTTACGAACCAGGGATGAGGAATGGGAATAAGCCGACTGACGGCCTTCTGTGGTATCCACGGAGGGCAGTTTTTGACACTTCGCATCAAAAGCGCCCTTGCGCTCTCCGAGGGGGAACGGGGGGCACGACGCGGGCTGGGCACGCTCCCGATGGCGTACCGCCCTCACGACAGGAACAGG
>OLOS01001185.1_pt1 | contig 22615 bp, 34 predicted proteins | sample 1672631 | NCBI WGS metagenome assembly OLOS01 (sample SAMEA3136707, study PRJEB25190) | human gut metagenome | biome: human gut; feature: human-associated habitat; material: faeces | place: Austria | collected 2013 | reverse complement strand
GCGGCCTATCCCGCAGCCGAGGGCTTCTCTCCCCGCAATCTGCGCCGTATGCGGGACTTCTACCGGATGTACGGCGACACGCCGGAGTTGCTGGTGGAGGCAATGCGTCTGAACTGGACACAGAATGTGGTCATCATGGAGGCCGGATTGACCATGGACGAGAGGTGCTGGTACATTCGGAAGGCCGCCGAAAGCGGCTTATCCAAAACGGAGCTGCTGCGGATGATTGAGAGAGCCGATCATTCGGAAATTGCTCTTGGCGAAAACGAGGATACCTGCTATACTGTAGAAAATGATGAGTTTTCGGAGAAGAACCAGTATGAAGAATATCCTGTTTATCTGCCACGGCAACATTTGCCGCAGCCCCATGGCCGAGTTCGTGATGAAGGACTTGGTGAAGAAAGCTGGGCTGTCGTCACAGTTCCATATCGAATCGGCGGCTACCAGCCGGGAGGAGATCGGCAACCCGGTTTATCCTCCGGCGCGGCGCAAGCTGGCAGAGCACGGGATCTCCTGCGACGGCCACGCGGCGCGGCAACTCACCAATCAGGACTACGACAAGTACGACCTGCTGATTGGCATGGACAGTGCGAACCTGCGGAATATGCACCGTATCTGCGGCGGCGACTTTGCCAGCAAGCTGCACCTCCTGATGGACTATACCGACCACCCCCGCGATGTTGCCGACCCGTGGTACACCGAGGACTTCGAGTCGACTTGGCGGGATGTGCTGGAGGGCTGCCAGGGATTGCTGAGAGAATTGTTGCAGGAGTGAGGTGAACAGAATGGCACAGAACGATAAGATCCAGCTATTCGAGGACAAGCGCATTCGTACTGCGTGGGACGAGGAAAAAGAGGAATGGTATTTTTCCATTGTCGATGTCTGCGAGGTGTTGAGCGGCACAGATAATCCACGCCGTTATTGGAGTGATCTCAAGAGAAAACTAAAGTCTGAAGGCGCAGTTGAACTGTACGAAAAAATCGTACAGTTGAAAATGACTGCTCCAGACGGAAAAAAACGATTGACCGATGTAGCGGACACCGAGCAGCTCCTCCGTATCGTCCAATCTATTCCCTCTCCAAAAGCAGAACCATTCCGAGCCTGGTTAGCACAGGTTGGCCGGGAGCGCATTGAGGAAACCATAGACCCGGAGCTGACCATCGAGCGGGCACTGGAAACCTATCTCAAAAAGGGCTATACCCGCGAGTGGATCAACCAGCGGCTGCAAGCCATCCAAGTTCGCAAAGAATTGACCGATGAATGGGACGCCCGCGGCGTTCAGAAGGGCGTGGAGTACGCCATCCTCACCGATGAGATCTCCCGCGCGTGGTCGGGGATGTCCACCCGGCAGTACAAAAATCTGAAGGGCTTGAAAAAGGAAAACCTTCGTGATAACATGACCACGCTGGAGCTGGTGCTGAATATGTTGGCAGAAGCCACCACCACACAGTTTTCAAAGGATCGAAAGCCCTCGACCTTCCAAGAGAATCTGGAAGTTGCTAAAGCTGGCGGACAGGTTGCTGGGCGAACAAGGAAAGACATTGAGTCACAGTCCAATACGCCGGTCATCTCCCCAAAGAACGCCGCGCAGCTCAATCAGGTCGTGACTGACCTTCTGGAAGGGGCAGCCGCGGATATGAGCGAGATGCCAGAGGAAAAATGAGTGTTTCGCATAACGGTTTTTCATGCGACCAATTGGCAGCTCTTGAAAGCTCCCATTAAAAAAGTTTGAGAAAAGTAAAAAAAGAACGGAGAATTCCGACTTACACATGGTATTTTTGAGCCGGGGGTTCAAAAATCTACAGTGGTACGGCATGACACTCGCCTCCAAAAGCCCATGGCTTTTGGAGGTTGTCGGAAGATTGTCAAGTCCATTGCGAAAAATCTCTGAAAAAAATATTTAGGGCAGATTCTTGAGGTTTGCGATTTCCTGTTCAAAAAGTTCTTGAGCGGTATGCCAATCTAAAATTTTGCGGGGCATAGCATTGATGGCAGCAGCTATATTATCACAGTCAGTCTGGGTGAGTTTAGCCATGCTCTTTCCTTTTGGGATGTAGCGGCGAATGATACGGTTATTACGTTCGTTGGTGCCACGCTCCCACGAGCTGTACGGGTGGGCATAGTAGACCGTCAGACGCTTAGTACCCTGCGGGTCATGCTCCATACCGTGGCAGTCTTGGAACTCTGAACCGTTATCAACAGTAATGGTCTGGAACGTACCATGTGGAAACCGCTTAATAAGCCTGTTCAATGCCTTGACCGTCTCTGCGCTGGTTTTCGCATTGACACGGAGGATAATTTCAAATCTGGTCTTGCGTTCGGTCAACGTGAGTATTGATTGCCGCTGTCCCTTGGCTCTGCCAATGACAGAATCAAACTCCCAATGACCGAACGCTTTTCTTTCGTCTATGAATAGGGGGCGGCGGTCAATGGGCAAACCTTTCGGGGCGCGGGTTGGCTTAACGGTGCTGTGCTTACGCTGCTTGCGGTGTGGTTTTTCCGGGAGGTGCTTATTTGATACGCCGGGAATATAACCACGGTCTATGTACCGGTATAGGGTCGTAGTGCTGACCGTCCACTCGCCCTTGCGCTTTTTTACGTTTACGATGGTATCAATGGACACACCAAGCCGTACCTTGTCGGCGACATCCTGTGCGTAGGTATGCCGTGTGCCGAGCTTTATCCCCACGCCTTTAGCGGTGGACTGGTAGTCTGCATAATCCTGTGCTATCTGCGCGGAATAATGGTAGGGGCGTTTGGTACACTCTGCGCCCATATGCTCATACAAGCCATGTTTAATTTCACGGTAAATGGTGGAGGGGGCAAAGCCAAAGTGTTTCGCAATAAGGTTACAGGTATTGCCAGCGTTATACAGTGCTTCAATGCGGAGACGGTCAGACCAATCGAGACGGCGGTACTTTTTCATGGCGATTCTCCTTTTTTGAAAGTGTATATTCAAAAGTCCTATAAATGCAACGAACGCCGAGGGTTTTAGCCCTTGGCGTTTCGTTTTGCCTATTTTACCACACTTTTCGCATGACTGCAAGTGCGGCGTTTTCCGCTGCGGCGGGACGAGGGGAACAGGGTGCCGCTGGCGCGGCGGTACCACGAACTGTCTTGACTGTCAAGACCAGTAAAAAAATAGCCACTCTCTGTTGCAGAAAAACAGCCGCCATGCCGAAGCGGCGGCAGTTTTCCCGCTGCCGCCGAGTGTCGATTTTTTTACCGCGAGTGACCGTCTCACGGGGGACGGTCAGTCTTGACCGTCAGACAAATTTCGTGGGCAGTGTGGGCACCGTAGCTCGCGAGCGAGCTACGCTACGCACACAGGATATTATGAGAAAGGACGGGTACACATGAAAGACACCATCAAGACCAGCAGAACGGCGGGATATTTGGAGAAGATCTTCCGGGCACTTAATGCCGACTGGTTTGGCGGGGAACTGGAAGAACCAATTATTACTATCCAGTCTACCCCACGAGCCTACGGGCACGTCACCGTTGCCAAGATATGGCAGCGCAAGGGAGAACAGCGGCACGAACTGAACATAGGTGCAGAGACGTTGGAAAGACCGATAGAAAACGTGGTCGCCACCATCATGCATGAGGCTGTACACCTGTACAATCTGGCGCATGGGGTGCAGGATTGCAGCCGGGGCGGCAGCTACCACAACAAGAAATTCAGAGACGAAGCAGAACGCCGGGGGCTGATTATCTCCCACCATTCAGCGTATGGGTGGACAATTACAGAGCCAAGCGAAGCACTGATTGACTACATCATAGAGCAGGGCTGGACAGAAATACAAATGAACCGGGGCGGGGGCTGGTGCCCGCCGCCGAGCACGGGAGGGAAAGCCGGAAACAGCGGCAGCACAGAAGGAGGGCAGGATATGAAAGGCATCAACCAGCAGGGGCAGGCGGTATATTACAACGTGGTCACCAAGCACGGGAAGGTGCGGTATCAGATACAGGCAGCCAGCGGGCAGACGCTGCAAGGGCGGGACAGGCAGAAGCGCAAGAGCCGGACTTTCGCGCAGGAGCACCAAGCGGCGGCATGGCTGCGGCGCAACGGGTATGAGATTTGCGGTTAGTCTTTACCGCGGGTAAAAACAGCGAGGGCAGGGACAGGGGGTATATTCGTATACCCCTTGTTTCTGTCAAGGCACAGAGGACAAGAAAAAGCCCCCAGCCATAGGCGGGGGGCTTCACCATGTTTCCCAAGTCTTTTCCGGGAGAGGTTTTCGGGAGAGCGTATTAAACAGCTTCCAGAGGGGCGGGCAGAAAATCAGCTTTGTGCCGCCAGTGAGAAAAGGAACAAAAAAGTATTCGTCACAGATTTCTTTCGTCATGTCATTGATACCGACCTTTCGACCTATCTCCTTGCGCTTGATAAAGAACGGGAGCAAGGACGGCTTGATAAGATAGATATGACGTGCCAGCTTGCGTATCTTAATATCTACGTCCAGACCTTGGCTGAAAAAGTCCACGTCGAGCTGGTAATGACGATGATATTTGAAAAAGTAAATCTCATCGTTGGTCATGGACATCTTACGGTTATCGTATTCAAGACCGGCTTCGTCAATGATAAGGCGTCCATCGCACATCATGTACTTGCCGAAGTCTGATTTTTCGCACTTGAGCGCACCTGTGATACCGAAGTTAGACCAAACCTTACGACCCTTTTTCATGTCCTTTTTGGCGAGATAAGCGGCATAGGTAGACTTGCCGGCACCGGGAATACCGAAGTATAGGGAAAGTGCCACGGGCTTGGCACGGGATTTCTTTTTCAGTTTAGGGAGCTTGGGAAGCGGGGGAAGTTTGGGAAATGAAAATTTCATAGTAAGCACCGTTGTTTTGAAAGTGTAGATTAAAAGAGGAAAAAGGGGCGGCGTGCGGTGAGCGCACGCACGCCACCCCGCTTTTCGTTAGGCGCGGGCAGAAAGCAGACGCTTGAACAGTCCGACACCCAGACCACACAGGGGGACACCCACACAAGCCAGCAGCAGGATAGGCTGGGCAGCGATGGTAGAAGCCACAGTACCGACCCAGCCGATGGCGGCGGTAAACACACTGGTGATGGAGGCAATGATTTCAGTCATGTCATGCAATTCCTTTCATTAGATTTTAGGGACCAAATAGGTTAGGCGCGGGCAGAAAGCAGACGCTTGAACAGACCAACACCCAGACCACACAGGGGGATACCTACGCAGGCAATCAGCAGGATAGGCTCACCCGCGATGGTAGACGCCACAGTACCGACCCAGCCGATGGCGGCAGTGAACACAGTACCGATGGAGGTCAGCAGAGAACTGACAGTGACGGCAGCAACCTCAGACGTTTAGCAACGCTCCTTTCCTTAGTGATTTCTAAGCAAGCTACGCACGATACCAATGATAACGGCGAAGCAGATTAGACTAAAAAGATAGAAAATAGGCGGCTCCATAAGGAAATCGCAGATGGCACCGAGAATCGCGGTGCAAAAATCAATCATTTCATTCATCGTTTGAATACCACCCCCAGAAAACGGAAGAACGACCACAAAACGACGGTGAACATGAACACACCGGAAAGCCAGTACCAATCCAGACCGGCAAGACCGTTGACCGCCTCCGTGCTGGTGACGGAAGTGCCGTCAGCGGCGGTCTCCGTAACCGTCTGGGTACGCTGGTGATAGTCTCCGAACACGGAGCGAACCACGGCGGGAAGACCGGCAGCTTCCAGCGTAGGAGCGTCCAGAGACACAGCACGGACGGGAGAGGGCGTAGAGGGCTCCGACTGCATAACAATGACCGGGGAGCCGGTTTCTGCCTCCGGGGTATCGGCAGCACCGCCCGTATCGGGAGAAGTGATTACCTCTGCACCGGAAACACCGGCAGCAGGAGCGGCGGTATCGCTGGATTCCGGGGTATCGGCAGCGTTTGAAAGTGTATTTTCAAAATCCATAGAAATTACCTCACATCATTTTTACGGGCAGCGGAAACCTTGTATTTCTTGCTGCCCTTTGCGCCAAAGGCGGCAGACGCACTATCTACACTGCCCACAGGAAAGCCGAGGGCAAGGGACAGGAAAGACAGGCTGACGGGCACCAGCAGCAGACCAATAGTCAGCACGGCAAAAGAGAAATTTGTGCCGGGTACGTCAATCTGGAAGAACTTCCACGCATTAGACAGGAACATCCGAATAGCAGACATCAGGTCAGACAAAGAGAGACACCACCTTTCCCAGAATACCGCCCAGCACATGAACGATAAATTGAATCAGCTTGTACACAGCGATTATCACAGACACCGCCACAAAGATAAAAAAGAAAGTGAGGATGGCAGACACCAGCAGGAAAAGCGGAGTAGGCAGCCACTTGAATGTGGCAAGAACAAGGTCTATCAATTAACCACCCACTTTCAGAATGATACGCATTAGACCGAACAGCAGAATAATGCCGAACACAAAGTATATCAGCATTTTCACGGCGAACGGAAGTGCGTCAAAGAAGCTGCGGCAGAACGAGAAGAACTTGCCAATATCCGTAAGGACGAGAAGCAGGTTAGCTATCAATCCCATATATTCCCCTCCAATCCTGCGCCGCTGTCGAAGTAGAAGCCGTCCATATTTGTAATGCTATCATCCACTCTTGAAAGTGCACCTTCAAAGCACAGCTTGTACAAGAAGTTCAGCAGCTTACCGGAGGCAGACAGCGTATCACCGGCGACCTCACCCACAGGCTTTTTATCGCCATCGTCCGTGGTCACATAGAACACGTTATAGGCGTTGTTCGTTTCCTCAATGACTACGTTGGTGACGTTCTCCACCTTTGCCGTAGAGTTCGCAATAAGCGTATCCAACCGCGTTGTTACAGCCGAAAGGTCGGCAGCCACGCCACCGGAGAGCTGCAAGTTGTTGATGGCATTGATAATGTCGGCGGTCTGGGTGAAGCTGTCATAGGTTTCGTATTTGCCGGTAATGCGTAGGTGCTCAGCACAAATGGTACTGTCACCCTCCGGGATGGCGATGGTGGAAGATGTAACTGACTTAGAAAGCACTGTTCCATACCGGATAAAATAGAACTCCGTACCTGCAAGGGCAGATTGAAGCTGTTCCACAGTCGAAAGAGTAGCCGAAGCCGAAACGCCAAAACACGAAAAGGATTCATTGCCGCCCAAAGCTATATAGTTATCGCCATATACCACGTCTCCCCACGTACCACCAATAAATAGAGGGGAAAACACAAAGATTTCAGACAAAAATGAACCTTGCGGGCACCCCGGAATAAGAGAAACATCGATAGTAGCAAGAAAATATGGATTATCCGGAAAAGATGTAGCGTCAAGCCCCCAAACAAGAGGTAATCCATCAAAAGCTGCACGACCTACCCGCTGCACATACTCGCCGGTGCTGGCGTTATAGGTGTCGCTGATGATATAATCCGTGCCCTTGCGCCACACACCGGCATAGAGCACCGGGTCATTGGCGATATATGCCGGGATAGTAGAGCCGAGATTGACGGAACGAAGCGTCAGACCGTTGACGGTGGTCTTTTCATCGTTGAGGGAATATGCCACGCCATCAGAGGAGACGAACGTGTTATCCACTTTAGCCGTATCGCCCCAGAACATAACATCTTTCAGTTCACCGCCCACAGCGTCCTTGATCTGACCGCCGTTGATGGCTGCGGTATCCAGCACCACACTGTTGACCTTGGCATACATACTGATGAGCTTGTCCAATCGCGCTTCCAAGGCGGTAGTATCCATCAACACAGTACCACTAAAGTCAACGGCAGATTTATTGCTGATATTTACAAGCAAAGATTCAATTTTACTTAAATCAACAGAAAAGCCGCCAACAGACAGACGCGATAACCGGTCATCCCACCAATTACGGTTAAACTCAATTTGGTTTGCTATGTAAGAAAACCACTTAGCATAGACTTGATAATTTATGGTGACCGTCTGCGCGGAGCCCTCCCACGTCAGACGGAAAGTGCCATTAGAGAGGGACGTCATATCTGAAAAAGACGAATATTCCTTGATAGGAAAGGCATTGGCGAGTGCAGCGTAGCTTTCTATGGTAAAGCCATGAGAACTACCATCCGTACCCACAGCATACCAAACGTTGCTTTCATCACGATAGATACGAGTAAACTTAGCATCAACAGTAACAGGCTGCTCAACGGTTTTAGGAATATCACCGGAGACAAAGCAGTTTGAGCCACCCGAAATAAACTGCCCATCCACATAAGAGCCATTGCTGTAATTCACACGGTACAATCCGCCCTGTCCGTCCGAATCACGCTTACAGGGAAAGAACTCATAGAGCAATTTGCCGTTACTGTCATTTACCCGAATTGTACGCCAATCGCAATGTGCCACACCTTGATGGTCTCCCATGCCATTAGCCCCGCCAATCGTGAATGAAGCCGGAGCATTGGGAAAATCTGTAAGAGTGGTATAAGTCTTAACCGTGCGACAGGAAACCCATATATCAGAACCCAGCGTCCAGCGAAAGCCGAAAGGTATATCAAAGACGGAGCCGCCTGAACCATCAAAGCTGGAGATATGCGTGACAGTCGTACCACCGCTGACAATGTCAAGACCAGTTTTCGGCGTGTTCTGGGCAATATACAGACCGTTGGCACCGCAAACGTACAAAGGAGCCGATTTATAAGAGCTGCTCTGTATAGAGCCTTGGAGGTTGAGGAACATACCGCGAACGGGGACAAAGCCTAAATCCATCCGATTCGGGGTAAAGAAACGATAATACTGCGTATAACCGGCAGGAAGATACGGACTTAAATCGGGATTAGTGACCGTCTCCGTAGCAGAAGTAGTGACGGTGGGCATAGTGACAGTGCCATACCCGGTATCAAAAGAAGCCGGGAAATAACCGCCATCCGCAGGTGTAATGGAGAACTTACCATCGTCTCCCCATCCCGCGTTATAGCCGGGAATTGTTGTGGTGGGTGTCAAACGAATATTGCTTGCCGAGCCGTCAGCCACAGCAGAGGTAAACCCACGAGATGTATTATTCCAAGTGAAAATATCACCGTTGCGGTACTCAGCCTTAGCGTCTGTTCCGAAAAGATTATCCAAGTCGGAAAACTTAGAATTGAAGCTATCTAAGAACTTGGACAGCAAATTGTATATGTTGCTGTTCGTGGAGAGAATGTCCAAAAGTCGAGGGTAAATATCATTATCGACAATGGAAATCAAGTTGGAGACAAAACGGGCGTTCAGAATAATGTCATGTAGTGCCTCGATCTGGCACTCAATCATAAGTGTCAAACGGTCATAAATGTCCTCCAAGCCATTGATGATATTGCTATCGTCGAAATTCACAGTCGGGACAGAGGGCACAATAACGGTCACATCGGGAGGCGCGGTAGAAGCTTCACGTTTGGCAACATATACATTGCCATCCGCATTACCTAAACACCCGGAAATAGAAACGGTCTTTAATGCGGAAATTTTGAACTCTTTATCTTGAACAAAAGCAAGATAAGAACCAATAGCAGAATTGTAGGCAAGTGTAGTAGACAAGCCGTGCTGATTACAGTAAAACACCAAATCAGCAAGACTATCATAGTCAATTAAAACAGAAGAATAGGAAGTATTACGAGGCGAAACATTTAGAATATACGTGTGCTTGATATTAGAAAGCTCGGGAATAAACGTACCAGACAAAGAAAAATCACCACTCGTGTAGACATATACACGATCATACGCAAAGACACGGCTAACGGAGACCATCGTACACAGAACAAAAAGAAGAACAGTAATAATGGCTTTACAATTCACTTTTTTACATGTATAATTCATAAAAACACCTCAAGGAGGAAGAATATGGGCGGTCTAATCGTAAATATATGGATTGTTGCAGCCATGCTGATACGTGTAGCGGTTGCTGTGATTGCAGTTGTTTTGATAGTCAAGGGAATTAACTATCTCAAGCGCAAAGAAGAACAAGATATGCGCCGCGACTACCATGCTGCACAAGATACCATTGATGAAATCGAACGGGAACTAAATAGCCGAACAAATTGACCCCTATGCCTCACAGTGAGAAAAAGGAGAAAGCGACCATGTTTCTTAACCTTTTACTTGCAATACTCATAAGAGTTGCTCCGCTGGCAATAATTGTATTCCTTCTAATCAGAATAATTAAAACTCTGAAAGAGAAGAAAGACTAACCTCAATCCCTCGCACGACAGCTATCGAACCGCTGGATAATCCATGCGCCGAAATGCCATGCCAGCGAAGCGATAAGCACCAATAAGAAGAATACTATTGCACCGAAAATGATAGAAAGGGAATTAGCCATAGAAAAACTCCTGTCTGACATTCAAGCGATATTTGCAATGTTCGGGAACTTTTTCCGACAACTACTAACGCTAAACAATCCGATAAGCGATGTGAAAGACCTGATTATTACCGTTTGCATAATCATTGTGGCAATCGGCGGAACAATAACGAGTTCAAAACGCCGCAGACGCTAAGCTCTAATCCCTCGCCGCTGGCGGGGGATTAGGTGCGCTTAGGGGGCTTTTGAAAGTGCACTTTCAAAAGATGGAAAAGATGGATAAGCAGTTGGACAATCAAAACGTTTGCAGCACCGAAAATGACCGCTGCCAGCGCAAAGGTTTGAAAGGCTTCATCACAAGACTGTCCGCAAGCATTAGCGGTATCTAAAAATTCTTGATAAATACTCATACAGGAGACACCTCACATGAAAGATGTACTAAGCAATCTGACCACGTTCTTTGTTGGCATTATCAAATGGATGCCGATTGCGGCTAAAGCGTCATTCGGTGCAATCGGCGATTTCTTAGATGCGCTTAATTACGCCACGGTTATCATCATCGGAATCTTTGCATTGATACCAATGGGGATAAGACTAATAAAACGATGGTTGAACCGCTGACCTCTAATCCCTCGCCGCTGGCGGGGGATTTATTTTTTACCGCCGATAAAAACAGCACAGGGACGGGCGCGGGGAATATGCGGGGACGGGGTATTACACCTCGTCCCTTTCACGCTTCTTGTTGGGCTTGAAGCGTTCGGGAAACAGCGAACGCAGCAGTTTAATAATCACCCACAGCATAGCCGAAGCAAGCAGGATGAAAACGAACAGGAACACCAGCGTGAAAGCGGCGGTAATAAGGAACTGAATCATGTTATATACCTCGTTGTTTTAGATTTTTTGGATGCGGGGGCAAGAATCGAACTTGCAGCACCGGACAACGAAACCGGCATGTTACCGTTACACCACCCCGCAGAAGTTACAAATAAGGCTCAAATCAAGCCTTGCAGATAATCGAAAAGGAAACGACCCAGCGCATAGGCGAAGCCGCCAACAACGCACCATTTGAAGCGGTCAAAAAATCTCATAGTCATATAGCGTTTACGTTTCAGCTTGTACCAAAATCGCCGAAAACGGCGATAGAGATACGACAAAATTTGAAAGTGCATATTCAATGAACTGCCCTATGATAACCGCCCTTGGGCGGGCGGTTATCCGGGCTACACGGTAGGCATTTTCCACGGAAGTGAAACTACTTCCGAAAGGTACGTTTCCCGGCACACCTTGAAATGCTGGCAGATGGGACAAAAGCCGTGACACCAGCAATAGCGGCGGCAGGTAAGCCAAAATTTGAAGCGTCTGAACATAGGCTATACCTGCATGACCGAGAAAGAAACAGAGAACTCCGGGCGACCTTTCCGGGAAACAACTGTTACCTTGAAATCGGCACAGGTAGGGTAAGGAAAGCCCATTGCCTCCAACTGGTCTAAAATCGTCTGTAATCCGTCCTTGAGGTCTTGCAGACGGTAGGAATTATACTCGGACATAGAAAACCTCACAATCTAATAGTCACGTTGCTTGCCCAATCGTGACGGTGAAGATAAGCGTCTACACCGGCATAGTCGGTAATGCGCCCTGTGTCCTCGTAGACACGAACCGTATGAATACGGCGAAAGAACGCCTTGCGTGTTTCCGCATCAACGGACGCATATTGAGCGTCCGGGGGTACGTTGGTGATGATAAATACTTTGGTATAGCAGGCTTGCCGGTTGAAGTAGCGGCAGGGGAGCAACAGCGGATAACCGTCCAGATAGTTGAGCATATCGCCGTGCTTGAGACCGCCGCGAAATTCCTCGAAGATAATCACATCTTGACCGTCATAGGTATCAAACGGGTGCTTGTAGTCGGTGACACGGTAACAGTTGGAGTAGCCGTATTTGTCCATGACGGAACGGGTCTTGCCGCTGCCGGTCTTGCCGAATATGTAGGTTACTTCCAATTCGCGCCACGTGTCCTTGAACTGTGCGTCACGATACATGGAACGGACACGCTCTACTTTTTCGAGGTCACGGTATGCAGACGCTACTGCGTCCACTATGTCCTCGTTGGAAGCACCAGCCTTAATCATGTCAACGATAATATCAGCGTCTCGGCTCTTGCCCTGCCTTTCGTTGGGCAATTCGCCGCCTTCCTCGAATGTGTCGGAGAAGTTTATACCCTCGTGCAAATGACCGCCCGTGTCCTTGTAGGAGTATGAGCCGTCCGGCTGCTTGTTGAACTTCTCGCCGTCCTTGAGAACATAGGCGCGGTTTTCAACAGACTTGCCACGGGCTATATCACGGTGGAATGAGGGAAAACGTGCGTCAACCTGTGTATGGGAAAGCTGATTTTCGCAGACAAAGAAAACATGAGTATGGAGCGTTTCACACTCGTCGCCCTGTTCGTCACACATACACCAATAGACGATACCGGGCAAATCCAGCACGGCAGCCTTAATTCGGGCGTGGTCAAACCCATGCTCCAATGGGTTATTGATGGTAATAAGCCATTTTCTCGAACGTGCAACAGCCATAAAGGAACCTCACCATGATTGACATTTTTTGTCAAAGAATCTCAAATTCTCAGAAGTTGCAGGGGGGTAATACTGACCCCCCTGCAACAGTCCGGGGCTACGCCCCGGACGGCTGCGCTATGGGGGATGGTGAGGAGAGAGAAAAGGCGGGAATGGGTGATAAGATGGCATAGCCTTACTTCGCAGGAGCGAACGCGACCACATAGCCGCGGTTGTCGAACTCGACCTCATACTCACGACCGACCTCGATACGCTCAATGGGATAGTCAAAGCTATCCAGAGCCAGCGTCAGAGCAGCTTGACCCTCGACACCACGAGCCTTGCCCAGATAGTGTACCTGATTGAAGTTGTAGGGATTGCCGGACTTCTTAGCCACACCTTCCAGATGTGCCTTGCCATAGACTTTGATACGCATAGTTGAAATACCTCACTTAGTTAAATTTCGTGTACGGTTTTCCCGTCACACGTTTGCACTAAGAGTGTAAATCAAAACTTTTGGAGGTTGTCCTTTGCCGCAATTGACAAATACGGCTGTCCCATGGTATAATAAAACTCCAAAATTAGTGTGGATTTTTCTGGAGCATCGCCTCCATTTTTCGCCACGCATCCGACAGGGTGTGCGGCGTTTTTTATTAAGAGGAACGACGGATGAACATATTTTACCAACTCATCGGGTTCGGCGCACTGATCGCCATGGGTCTCAGCTACTGGCAGGATGACAAGCGTACCATCTTGCTGTGGCAGGTGGTGGCCAACCTGATCTTCGCCATCCACTACACGCTGCTCCACGCACGCTCCGGCGCACTGTGCAGCTTTTTCCAGATTGTCGTGCTGCTGCTTTTCCTATTGCAGGAGAAATTCAACTGGAGTAAACTGGTCACAGCGATACCCATCGTGGCAGTATTTCTGCTGATTGCCGTGGTGACCTATGAGACGCCAGTGACGGTACTGCCCATCGTGGCATCGTTGGCGGCGTTACTGCCGTTCTTCCAGACCAGGCGGCGGGTGATACAGGTGGCGGGCATTGCCAGCGGCCTGTCGTGGCTGGTGTATGTCATTGTGGTACGGTCGTATTCCGGCATGGTGACAGAGTCGGTACTGACCATCATCACGGCGGCGTCCCTGCTGAAGAAGGAAACCAGAAAGCCCTGAACGGACAGATCCCCCGGCACATTGCCGGGGGAGTCTGCCGAAGGGGTGCGCTGCGTCAGGCGTAGTGCTTCAGACCCTGCGCCATGGATGAGGCGGTGCAGCGGCGGGCATGGCAGGAGAGCGTGTCACGTTTCTCTCCGCCGCACCGGGTGGCTGCTATCAGCGCGGCCAGTCTCCACTTGCGGGGGACTAAGGGAGTATCCTGTTTCGTTTGCTTTGCCATGGAATATACCTCCGTTCGTTTTGCTACCGCTATCATAAAACAACGGACGGTCTGTTCCATTGGCAAAAATAAATGAACATTTCTATGAAAATTGTGATAGTATCACAAGGGGGGCAGAAGCCATGACATCACAGCACACAGCGGACTATCCCACATTGCAGGAGGTGCTGCGCCTGCCCGTGTTCGCGGGCTGCACGGTCTGCGGCGGCGCGGCGGGACTTGGCCGTAGGGTCAGCGGTGTCAATCTGACGGACACACCGGACTACGCGCGTTGGCTGGCGCAGGGAGAACTGCTCATCACCACTGGTTTTGCCATCGCAGACGATCCGCAGGCCGTGGATGCGCTGCTGCCCACGGCGGCAGAAAAAGGCCTGTCCGGCGTGGGTATCAAGCCGGGGCGCTACCTGCCCAGCCCTCTGCCGATGGCGCTGACGGAGAAGGCTGACCGACTGGGACTGCCGCTGCTCCAACTGCCGACCGATATGCGCTTTGCCGAGTTGGCCGATGCGGTGTCCCGCGAGATCGCACGGCGGCGAATACCAGCGGAGCAGGAGCGGCAGCTGGCCGTACTACTGCACCATCTCATTTCTGGCGCGCCGCTGAGCGAAGCGATGGAGCGGCAGGCGGCGGAGTCCGGTATCCATTTGGAATGTCCGCATATCCTGTTGCGGATACGGGCGGATGCGCCGGAATTGCAGCGGCGCTCTTGGCTGCACGAGGCAGAAGAGTGCTGCCGGGCGCTGGGCGCGGACATGTGGGGGGCACTGTTGGAGGATGGCCTTCTGCTGGTGCTGGAGGCGGACGACCTGTTCGCGCTGGAGATACCGCTGCGGCGGGTGATGGCGGACTTTGCCGCCGACCACGGCGTTATCTGCGGCGTCAGCCGCCCCTACGGCGGTACGGTGGGTTTTCAGAAAGCAGACCGCAGTGCCCGCGCGGCGCTCCGCATGGCGGCGCGAACGGAAACACCCTGCGTGACAGACGACCCAGCGGGGGTGGTACGGCTGCTGGAGGAATCCTCCCCGGCGGAAACGGACACCTATATCCATCGGCAGTTGGGAACGCTCCTGCGGCAGCCAGAGCCGCGGCGGCAAGAGCTGCTGGACACGCTGGCGAGCTGGCTTCGCTGTATGGGCAACCAGCGCCGGATGGCGCGGGAGCTGCACCTGCACTACAACACCGTGAGTTACCGGCTCCAGCAGCTATGGTTGCTGCTGGAGGCCGATCCGGTCGATCCGATGAAGCGATTGGCATTGGAAACGGCCCTGTATCTGTACTGGTACAGGCGCACATAAAGGAGTGACTGATCATGGATAAGAGCAGGACGATCGGTGAATGGGAGCGGATGGTGTCGGGGCGTCTCTATACGCCTACCGATCCGGAGATTGCCAAGCGGCACCGGGTTGGTATGCGCCGCTGTGACCGGTTCAACCGCCTCCCGCTGTGGCGTACCAAGACCAAGCAGCGTGCGCTGGAGCGCCTGATCCCCTCCGCAAAAGGGAAGAATTTCGAGGCGTTTGCACCCTTTTACTGCGAGTACGGCGTGAATATCTATGTGGGGCGGAACTGTTTCATCAACTACAACAGCGTATTTTTGGATGTAGCGCCCATTACGCTGGGGGACAATGTACTCATTGGACCCAATGTGACGCTGGCCACGCCCAACCATCCGTTTATCGCCGAAGAACGAGCCTATACAGACTACCCCAACGGCTGCCATGCGTTGGAGTATGCCGAACCCATCACCATCGGGGATCACTGCTGGCTGTGCGCCGGTGCGACGGTGTGCGGTGGCGTGACCATCGGAGCGGGAAGCATCATCGCCGCCGGCGCGGTGGTGACGCGGGACATCCCGCCCAACAGTATCGCTGCCGGTGTGCCCGCCAGAGTGCTGCGGCAGATCGGCGAGCGCGACCGCCTGTATGTATGGGAGAAGTATGTGAAGAACGAACTGCCCGATGCGCAGCGGTGACAACAAAACCTGTGGACAATCACAAAATATTTTCCCCCTGCTACAGCAGGGGGAAAATATTTTATTCAATAGTTTCCACCGGTAATGGGTTCATGTTTCCCACCCACTGGTGTAAAAACGCGGAAGCTTGGTTTCGATTCAGATTGTCGTGGATTTTTTGGTTGTAGTAATTTCTTAGGCATATCGGCAATGCCGGACTTGCCGCCGGACTTGGAAGGCAAAAAACCATTTGAAATTCCGTTTCTCCTCTGCTATAATAAGCGCACAGCGTGTGGCGTTTCTGCGTAAATCCGGTTGCAGAGCAGCCCCACGCTTTTTTGCGGAAATGGGTAAAAGTTTATAAGCAATCGTGTACAAGGTCATCACAGAGCTGGCGGAAAAGGGTTCGTGCGTCATCGTGGGACGCTGCGCGGACTACATTTTGCAGGACACGGCGGACTGCCTGAAGGTCTTTATCCATGCAGATATGGCATTCCGCACCAAGCGCATCGTGGAGGTCTACGGTGAGCGGGAGCAGTCCCCGGAGGAGCGTTTGCGGGATAAGGACAAGTGCCGCGCCGCTTGCCACCGCTTCTATACCAACATGAAGTGGGGTCACGCCCAGAACTACCACCTGACGCTGGACAGCGGCGTGCTGGCATCGACAAGTGTGTGGACATCATCGCGGCACTGTATTGAAAACTTTCTGAAAAAGAGCAGCGTCCGCGCAGTCAAAACGAACACAAAAAGCACTTTTCTGACAAGTTTGTATGGTGGAAACTTTCCTTTTCGCGCCGTATAATGGTGGCACAGACAAGGAGGTGGTCAGTATGCTGGCAGAGAATCTAACGCTCCTGCGAAACATCCGCGGTATGACGCAGGAGGAGGTGGCGGAGGTCATCGGCATCTCGCGCCAGTCCTACTCCAAGTGGGAGCAGGGCGAAACGATCCCTGACATTGAAAAATGCGACCGGCTGGCAAAGTTCTACGGGGTCTCCATCGACGCCCTTATCCATCAGGACGAGGCGGTCGGCAAGGCGCGGGTGGCACCTGCACCGATGGGCAAGCACCTGTGGGGAACGGTGGCGATGGGTGCCAAGGGGCAGATCGTCATTCCCAAGGCGGCGCGGGACACCTTCCATTTGAGCGAAGGCGACCGTCTGGTTGTCCTCGGCGACGAGGAGCAGGGCATCGCGCTCATCAAGGCGGAGGTCTTTGAGGAGCGGATGCAGGAGGCTCTGCGCGCAGGTCAGAAATCCAACGAATAAAAGAAGGTGCGATTATGAAATGTCCCGAATGTGGAAAGGAAATGCGGGAGGGGTATCTCTTTTGCAGCAAGGACGGCGCGTTCAGCTTTGCAAACGAGGTGCCGGGCGTATTTGAGAACGCGAAAAATGCCGATGGCTTTGTGAAGATCACAGACCTCAAGGCAAGCCACCGGACGAGAATTCCGGCGTCCATCTGCGAGGAATGTAGGACGGTCATGCTCAAGTATTGAGTGAGGCTGCCGCTTCCAACCGAAAAAAGTCCCCAAGCCGTTGCGTCAAAGCGGCTTGGGGTCTTTTTCTATGGAAATGACACGCGCCGTAAAGTACGCGGTCTACCGCCAGAGGGTGACCTGAAACACAGTGCCGTCCTCCGCGGAGCTGGACACGGAAATTTCCCCGCCCAACTTTTCCGCCATCTCCTTTGTGATGGCAAGACCGAGCCCGAAGCTGCCGGATTCGCTTCTCCGGCTCTTGTCACTGCGGTAAAAGCGGTCGAACACATGGGGAAGGTCATCCTCCGGAATGGTGCAACTGGTCATTCTGCTGGTCAACGGCAATCTCGGCGCAGGCGTGGCGGTGGCGGGCGCGTTCAGCTTCGTGCGCTTCCGCTCCGCCCCCGGCTCTGCCCGGGACATTATGGCGATCTTCCTCGCCATGACCGTAGGGCTCTGCTGCGGCATGGGCGGTATGGGCGGCATGAATCGTCCCTCCATGAATAATACGAAGGCAGACAAAAGCCCACCTTCTTGAGAAGGTGGGCTTTGCACGCAAGTGGGACGCTTATTTCTTGTCAAACAGGATGAACAGCAGGCTGGACAGGCACAGCAGGAAGGGATAGAACAGCAGGGGAATGATGTCGAAGGCACTGATGGCGTAGCCCAGCGTGGCGCAGGTGGAGATCGCCACCAGCATCTGTGCGCCGTAGGGGATAATGCCCTGGAAAATGCAGGAAAAGGTGTCCAGCAGGGAGGCGGAACGCTTGGGGCTGATGCCGTACTCCTCCGCCACCTCCTTGGCGATGGGACCGGCCATAACGATAGCCACGGTGTTGTTGGCGGTGGCAATGTCCATCAGCCCCACCAGCAGCCCGATACCCAGCTGGCCGCCCCGCTTGCCGCGGAACACCCGCCGGATAAAGGCGAGGATGCTCTCAAAGCCGCCGTAGGCGCGGATCAGCCCGCACAGGGACGCCACCAGCAGCGTCACCAGAATCGTCTCGAACATATCGGACACGCCGCCGCCCATGTTGCCCATAAGCTCCAACGCCGTGACCTGCCCGGTGATGAGGGTGATGGCGGCACCGGCGGCGATGCCGATGAGCAGCACCACAAATACGTTCAGACCGACGATACCGCCGATAAGCACCAGCACGTAGGGGATAATGAGCACCAGATCGTGACCGCCGGAGACGGTGCGCTGCACATCGGTGCCCAGCGATACCACGATGATCAGCACCAACGCCGCCAGCGCGGCGGGCAGGGCGATCTTGAAGTTGGCGCGGAACTTGTCCTTCATCTCCGTGCCCTGGGTAGAGCAGGCGGCGATGGTGGTGTCGGAAATAAAGCTGAGGTTGTCGCCGAACATGGCACCGCCCATGACGGAGGCGATGCACAGGGGCAGGTTAAAGCCGGAGTCGGCGGACACGGCCACGGCGATGGGGGCAAGCAGGGTGATGGTGCCCACGGAGGTGCCCATGGCCATGGACACGAAGCACGCCACCACGAACAGCACCGCCACCGCCAGCTTCACCGGGGCGATGGACAGCAGGAAGTAGGCGACCGCCTCCGCGCTGGAGCGTCCGGTCACGCCCACGAAGATACCGGCCACCAGAAAAATGAGGATCATGGTGACGATGTTCTTGTCACCGATGCCCTGTCCCATCAGCTCCAGCTTTTCATCGAAGCTGACGCCGCGGTTTTGCAGGCACGCCACCAGCAGTGCCACTAAAAATGCCACAACAATGGGGATCTGATAGAAGCCCATCTCGATTTTCAGAACGTACTCCAGAATAATACCCAGCACCAGATACAGCACCAGAAATACAGCCACAGGCAGCAGGGCTATGGCGCGGGGTGTCGGCTTTTTCTCCATAAATTCTCTCTCCTTCATAAAAATGGTCTTTTTTGTCGCCGGTTTTGATGGTATCACGAGGTAAAACAAATGTCAACAGAAAGACTTGCGTACACACCCGCCCTCCGCCGCCCACGGTTCCCTCAGCATCATCGTGGTAGGCGAGAACGATGGCGAAAGTGCGAAAGCACGGCGTTTTGGGGAAAAAGCGGCACGCTCCGCTTTTTTCTTGCGCTGGGGCAGGGGAGGGCGTATAATAGGGGGCAAGAGCATCAACAAACGACGGAGGATGACACTATGTACGAGAATGGCAGGATATACATGGGGCTGGCGGGCGACAAGCGGGTGGAGATGGCGCTGAATATGTGCAACCGCCACGGGCTCATCGCCGGAGCCAGCGGCACCGGCAAGACCGTCACTATGAAGGTGATGGCGGAGTCCTTTTCCGACGCGGGCGTGCCGGTGTTTCTGTGCGACGTAAAGGGCGACGTGGCGGGCATCTGCGCGCCGGGGCAGCCCAGCGAGGGCATGGAAAGGCGCATCGACAGGTTCGGACTGCGGGGGAGCTTCACCTACCGCGGCTACCCCACCACATTCTGGGACATCTACCAGCAGGGCGGCCACGCCGTCCGCGCCACCGTCAGCGACATGGGGCCGGAGCTTCTCAGCCGCATTTTGGGCTTGACGGCGGCGCAGGAGGGCATCCTCCACATCGTTTTCCGTATCGCCGACGACAAAGGGCTGCTGCTCATCGACCTGAAGGATCTGCGAGCCATGCTGACCTACGTGAACGAGCACCGCACCGAGTACATGATGACCTACGGCAACATCACGCCTCAGTCGGTGGCGGCGATCCTCCGCGCATTACTGCCGCTGGAGCAGCAGGGGGGCGAGCTGTTCTTCGGCGAGCCTGCGCTGGACATCCGGGACTGGATACGAACCGATGCCGACGGGCGGGGCATGATCAACGTGCTGGACTGCGTCCGGCTGGTGCAGAACCCCACCCTGTACGCCAGCTTCCTGCTCTGGATGCTCTCGGAGCTGTTTGAAAGCCTGCCGGAGTCCGGCGACATGGACAAGCCCCGTCTGGTGTTCTTCTTCGACGAGGCGCACATGCTGTTCCGGGACGTGCCCGCCGTGCTGCTGCAAAAGATAGAGCAGACGGTGAAGCTCATCCGCTCCCGGGGCGTGGGCGTGTACTTCGTCACCCAAAGCCCCAGCGACATTCCCGACGCCGTGCTGGCGCAGCTGTCCAACCGCGTGCAGCACGCTCTCCGCGCCTACACCCCCGCCGAGCTGAAGGCGGTTCGTGTGGCGGCGCAGTCCTTCCGTGCCAACCCCGCCTTTCAGGCGGAGGACGCCATCATGGAGCTGGGGGTGGGCGAGGCGTTGACCTCCTTCCTGGACGAAACCGGCGTCCCCGCCATGGTGGAGCGTACCAAGATCGTCTGCCCCCAGAGCCTTATGTCGCCGCCGGAGCCTATACTCCGCGCCAAGACCATGATGCACGACGGCATGGAGAAATACGACGACCTTGTGGACAATGTGTCCGCCTACGAGGTGCTGACGGAGGAGGCGGCGCAGGCGGAGGCCGCCAAGCAGGCCGAAGCCGACCGCAAGGCACAGGAGAAGGCGGAAGCGGAGGCGGAGAAGCAGCGTCTCAAGGAGGAGGAAGCCGACAGGAAACGCCAGCTGAAATTAGAGGATGAGGAACGCCGCCGCCAACAGAAATTGGCGGACGAGGAACGCCGCCGCCAGCAGAGGCTGGAGGACGAGGCGCGGCGCAAGGCGGAGCGTCAGCAGGAGAAGGCGGAGGCGGAGGCGAAGCGCAAGCTGGAGCGTCGCGCCGCCAAGATCGAGTCCCAGCTGATCTCCGCAGGCGGTCAGGTGCTCAAGCGCGGCCTGCTGGGCGTTCTCAAGAGACGTTGACAGCGCAGCATACAGCGAAAAAGCCCGCGGCGTCCGCCGCGGGCTTTCCTGTCCCTCCGCCTTGACAACCCGCCCGGATTTCTGTATGCTGGTCGGGAAAGGAGCTGGTGCCCTGTGGTGGACGGCAACATCATCTTATCCGTGGCAAAAGCCATGGAGCTGCTGCAAATATTGAGCCAGGCGGGAAAGCCCCTGTTGCTGAAGGAGCTGACCGCCCTGTGCGGCTACCCCAAGAGCACGGTGTTCGGTCTGCTGACCACCATGCGCTCCTACGACGTGGTGACCCAGACCCCCGACGGCAGGTACGCGCTGGGACTGCGGCTTTTTGAGTACGGGCGGCAGGTGGAGCGGTCGTGGGACATCTCCTCCGTGGCACGCCCCTACATGGAGCACCTGTGCCGTCAGACCGGCGCGTCCGTGATGCTCTCCGTCTGCGAGGGCGGCAGCGTCATCACGCTGGATCAGGTGGAGACGCGGGGCAGCCTCCGCATCGTGTCGGACACCGGCTCCCGCCTGCCCATCTACTGCACGTCTCAGGGCAAGGTCTTTCTGGCGCACATGACCCGCACCGGCGCGGAGGCTCTGCTGCGCGGGCAGAGCAGAAATCAGTTCACGCCCCACACCATCACCGACATTCCCGCCCTTCTGCGGGAAGCGGAGACCTGCCGCTTGAGCGGCTACGCCATCGAAAACGGTGAGTACAAGATCGGGCTGCGCTCCATCTCCGCGCCGGTCTACACCGTGGAGGGCAAGGTGCGCTACGCCGTGGGCGTGATCGGTATGTTCCGCAGCGTCCACTCCGACGAATTTCACAGCGCGGTGGAGCGCGTCTGCGCCGCCGCTGCCATGATCTCCGCCGCCTTGGGCTACCGGGGACAGGAGGAGCAATAGACCGCGCCGCCCAAGCAGAATTTCCCCTTGCAATCGGCTGTGGGCGGGTGTATAATGCAGAAAACTGAACAGACGGGAGCTTGTGTAACAGGCTGAGAGGAAGGTTTTACCTTCGACCGATAACCTGATTTGGATAATGCCAACGTAGGGACGGCTGTGTGCTTTGCGGAGGTCATCCAGTTCGGGTGACTTCCGTTTTGTATTTGAGAGGAAAGACTAACTATTAAAAGTCAACCCAAATGTGTGGAAAGGTGAAAATAATGCA
>OLOS01001177.1_pt1 | contig 22671 bp, 13 predicted proteins | sample 1672631 | NCBI WGS metagenome assembly OLOS01 (sample SAMEA3136707, study PRJEB25190) | human gut metagenome | biome: human gut; feature: human-associated habitat; material: faeces | place: Austria | collected 2013 | reverse complement strand
TCCCCCATCCCCATTCCGCTCACGAACGGATGCACCTCCCCCTTCTCCCCCTATGATCCCCCTAAAATCCCCCAAAACCCATCATTGAGTTTTTGATACCACTATGTTAAAATAAAATGGATTAATTATCTATATTTCATACCATTTATATCCTAAAGAAGAGGAGTAAAGTTATGTTTTCACGAAAGAAGATTTTGGTGGTGGAAGACAATGCACTTAACCGGAGCCTGTTGTGCCAGATTCTGTCCGCTGACTATGATGTTGAGGAAGCAGAGAATGGCCAGGAGGCCCTTGGGGTGTTGAGGCAGTTTGGAGAGGGGATATCCCTTATCCTGTTGGATATCATCATGCCTGTCATGGATGGTTATACCTTCCTGTCCATTATGAAAGCAGACCCTTCTTATTCCTCTATCCCTGTCATTGTCACGACCCAGAACGATGCCGAGTCAGATGAGGTGGCGGCCCTGTCCCACGGGGCAACGGATTTTGTTGCAAAGCCTTATAAGCCTCAGGTCATCCTGCACCGGGTGGCGGGAATCATCAGGCTGCGCGAAACCGCTGCCATGATTAACATGATCCAGTATGACAGGCTTACGGGACTTTACAGCAAGCAGTATTTTTACCAGCAGGCAGGCGAGGTGCTCCTGCGCAACCCTGACCAGCAGTATGACATAATATGTTCGGATATTGAGAACTTCAAACTGATTAATGATGTATTCGGTGTCAAGGCAGGAGACAGCCTGCTGCGCGGAATCGGCAATGCTTACGCGGAGCGGTTAAAGGGTATCGGTATCTGCGGGCGTCTTAATTCCGACCAGTTCGCATGCCTGGTAGAGCACAGGGGTGACTATGCAGATGACATGTTCATTGAGGCCAGCGCCCTGGTGAACGGATTGCTTGATATACATAATATTGTGATGAAATGGGGCATCTATAATGTGGAGGACAGATCTGTGTCCATTGAACAGATCTGTGACCGCGCATTGCTGGCAGCCCGGAGCATCAAAGGCCAGTACGGCAAGTATTTTGCTATATATGATGATACGCTGCGCAACCAGCTTCTGAGGGAACAGGCCATTACGGACAGCATGGAATCCGCGCTGTCACAGAACCAGTTCCTGGTCTATCTCCAGCCCAAATACAGAATCAAGGACGAGGCCCTGGTGGGGGCTGAGGCCCTGGTGCGCTGGAACCATCCGGTCTGGGGCTTTTTATCCCCGGCTGAATTCATACCATTATTTGAGAAGAACGGATTCATCACCAGGCTGGACCGGTTTGTATGGGAGAAAGCATGCGCCGTGCTCCATGACTGGGATGAGAGGGGATATTATCCCATATCCGTGTCCGTGAATGTCTCACGGGCAGATATCTATAATGAGGATCTTGCAGACACCCTGGTTAAGATCATTGAGAAATATGACCTGGCTCCGTCACGTCTTCACCTGGAAATCACGGAAAGCGCCTACACGGAGAATCCCAAACAGATCATTGATACGGTGACAATCCTTCGGGAACTGGGGTTCGTGATTGAGATGGATGATTTCGGAAGCGGGTATTCATCCCTTAACATGCTCAATGACATGCCCATTGATATATTGAAACTGGATATGAAGTTCATACGGAGCGAGATGGCAAAGCCCAAAAGCCAGGGAATCCTCCAGTTCATCATCAACCTGGCACGCTGGATGAACCTGAGCGTTGTGGCCGAGGGAGTGGAGACAAAGGCGCAGCTCTTAAGGCTTACGGAGATTGGCTGTGATTATGTACAGGGGTATTATTTTGCAAAGCCGATGCCATGTCAGGAATTCGAAGGGCTGTTGGATGATTACAGGGGAGCGGGGATAGAAGAACCCTTAACGGACGCGGAGGCCAGGAATGAGCTTCCAATCCTGCTGGTTGCGGACGAGGATGAGGATTACCGGGACATGGTGCATAAGGCATTTGAGGGCCGGTACCGTGTGGCCGGTACCGCGGATTGCACCGATACCCTGGCATTCATTGAGGACAATCAGGATATCGCCGCGGTGGTATTGAGCCTGACCCTGCCCGGACCAGACGGTTTCAAGGTCCTTAAGGCCATACAGAAGGACAGGAGTCTGTGGAACCTTCCCGTCATAACCACGTCCGGGCCGGATCCGGAACAGGAGTACAGGGCGCTGGAACAGGGGGCTGATGATTTTATTGCAAAGCCACATTTAATGCAGAGCCTTTCAAGACGGATACAGAGAAGTGCCCTGTTTTACGCATCGGCTGGAGTGGCATTGACCCGGCAGGGAGAAACGCCCCTGGAAGCCATGAAACGCATGAATCCTGAGGTCCCGGGGGTTCAGAATACAAACAAGGATAAATACTGCCTGTGGAGAAAGGAAATAATATGATGGACCACATAGATGCAAATCAGACAGTGCGGCTGTTCTGCCAGGCATGGTTTGAACAGAGGGATGCCGGGGCAGCCCTTGAATATGTGGCGGATGATATACGGTTCGTGGGCACGGGGGACAATGAATATGCCTGCGGAAAAGATGATATGTTCCAATATCTCTTACAGGATATCAGGGAGATACCGGAACCATTCGGAGTGGATTTTTCCGTTGTCTACGAGCAGTATCCGGAGGAATCAGTTTACATCCTGTCCTCGGAATTCACATTGAGGAATACGGTTTATTCCTGGCTTTTGCGGTGCTTTTTCGTACTCCACCTCCAGGATGGAAGGTGGCTGGTAAGTACCCTTAATTTCTCTGAGCCAGCCTCCAGCCAGAGGAACGGGGAGCATTATCCCAAGGCGCTGGTCATGGAGAATATAGCTAAGCAGCGTCAGGAACTGTTGAATGAAGCCTTTGCAGGCGGTATGATGGGCCACTATATGGGGGATGGCTCCCCTTTTTATTTCATCAACCAGAGAATGTTACGATATTTGGGCTACCTGGATGAAAAGGAGTTTGTGGAAGAGATTGACGGATGTATCAGTAACTGCATCCACCCGGAGGACCGGGCTTTGGCGGGACAATCCATTGCAGCCCAGCTGGACAGGGGGGAAGAGTACACCGTAGAGTACAGGATGAGGAAAAAGGACGGATCCTATATCTGGATCCATGATACCGGGCATAAGACGGTAGCAGAGGATGGCCGCCCTGCCATCACATCCGTGTGCAGTGATATCACGGCCCAGAAGCTGGCCCAGTTAGAGGTAATGAACATCTACAATAATATCCCGGGAGCAGTTTTCCGCTGCCGGTTTGATTCTGATTTTTCCGTGATTGATGCCAATGACGGCCTTTTTGATTTCCTTGGCTATTCACGGGAGGAATTCGCGGCAATGGGCAACCGGATGTCAGCAGTCATCTATCCGGAAGACCTGGCAGTCATGGAGGAAAAACTGAGGGCCCAGCTTAAGCATGGCAATACCATCCAGAATGAAAACCGTCTGGTCTGCAAAAATGGGCAGGTAAAATGGATTTCCATTAAAGCGCAGCTGTTCACCGGTGAAAATGGGGAACAGTATTTTTACTGTGTATTCGTAGATGCAACGGACGAGAAAAATGTCCAGGAGCGGGTCAAGGAACTGTATGAGAAAGAACTGCTTTATTTTGCCGAACTGTCCTCTGAGGGAGGCCTGGTACAGGGAAGGCTTAATGTTACACAGAACAGGCTGGAGAGCCATGCCTCCACAGACGATGCATCCGTTGCGGAAATAGGCGATACATATGAGGAGGCAGTTGCGAAGCTGGCAGGTTCCGCGGTGGATGCGGCATACGGCAGGAAAATCCTCCATGACTTACAGCGGGAACGGGTGCTGGCCGGCTATGCCTCAGGCAAGACAACCTATCACTTTGATTTCCAGCGCAGGAGCATCCGCCGGGAATCCTTCTGGTGCAGCGCCAGCCTGCGCTTCTGTCTGAATCCTGAAAGCGGCGACATCATATGCTTTTTCTATACCTTTGATGTGACCGAGAAGATGGTTCAGGAGCAGCTGCTCTATAGGATAGCTGAACTGGATTATGACATAGTGACGGAGATTGACATACAGGAAGACACACACCGTCCGGTTTCCATCCGCAGCAATCAGAAGGAACAGGTGCCAAAGCCCGGCAGGTTCCAGGAATCCATACGGGGGATTGCGGCCCAGTGTATGGAAAAGGCGGCCAGTGAGGAGTATCTTCAGAAACTGGATTACCAATACATTAAGGATCATCTGGAAAAAGAGGACAGCTATTCCTTTATTGTGGAGATGAGGGACCGTGCAGGCGTGATGCGTGTAAAACGGTTTCAGGTCTTCTACATCAATAAGGCCCTGGGTCGTGTGGGCATGTCCCGCACTGATGTGACCGATGTTGTTCGCAAGGAGCAGAGACAGAAGGAAGACCTGGCAGCGGCGCTGGTTGCGGCAGAGCAGGCCAATGCAGCCAAGTCTGATTTCCTTTCCAGGATGAGCCATGAAATCCGCACCCCTATGAACGCCATCATTGGAATGAGCACCATTGCCGCCCAGTCCATCGGGGATGATGAACAGGTGGAAGACTGTATCTCCAAAATTGGAATCTCCTCCCGTTTCCTGCTGTCCCTGATTAATGACATCCTGGACATGAGCCGGATTGAGAGCGGGAAGATGCTGCTTAAAAATGAAAAAATACCAACAGAAGATTTCCTGAACGGGATTAATTCCATCTGCTACGCCCAGGCCGCTGCCAGGGGCGTGGATTATGAGTGTATCGTGGACCCTGTGCTGGATGACTATTACATGGGCGATGCCATGAAGCTGCAGCAGGTCCTGATCAATATCCTGAGCAATGCAATCAAGTTTACCAAGGAGGGCGGTAAGGTGACGCTCTCGGCAGCCCTGCGCAGGAAGACCAAGAATGACGCCGTCCTGAGGTTCATTGTCAATGATACGGGCATTGGAATGGGAGAGGAATTCATCCCCCATATCTTCGAACCGTTTTCCCAGGAATCCACAGGCACCACCACTCCTTATGGAGGCTCTGGCCTGGGCCTGGCCATATCCAAAAGTATTGTGGATATGATGGATGGCAAGATAAACGTCCGCTCCATTAAGGGAATCGGCACGGAATTCACCGTTGATGTGAAGCTGGGAATTACGGAGGAAGAAAAACTCCGGCACAATAAAAGGAAAGCCGTCCATAATTTTTCCCATCTGAAGACCCTGGTGGTGGACGATGATGTGGCTGTCTGCGAAAGCGCCATTGTCACGCTGGAGGAAATGGGAATCAAGGCTGAATGGGTGGACAGCGGCCGCAAGGCAGTGGAACGGGTAAGCATGCTGTGGGCCGGCGGCAGGTATTTTGACATGATATTGATTGACTGGAAGATGCCTGAAATGGATGGCATTGAGACGGCGCGCCGCATCCGGCAGATTGTGGGACCGGATGTGACCATCATCATCATGACCGCCTATGACTGGATATGCATTGAACATGAGGCAAAGCTGGCAGGGGTAAACCTGCTGATGAGCAAACCCATGTTTAAATCATCCCTGATTTCTGCGTTCACAAGGGCGTTGGGGGAAAAGGAAGAACAGGAACGCCAGCCGGAAGCATCAGACTATGATTTTTCAGGGAAGCGGGTGCTGCTTGCCGAGGACAATATCATCAATACCGAGGTGGCGGTCATGCTTCTGGAAGGAAAGGGCTTTGGGGTTGATACGGCGGAGAACGGGCTCAGGGCCATGGAGATGTACGGCAAGTCGCCGGATGGGTATTATGACGCCATCTTGATGGATATACGCATGCCCCTTATGGACGGCCTGACAGCAGCCAGGAACATACGCCATCTGAGTAATCCGGATGCCGGAACCATACCGATTATTGCCATGACGGCCAATGCCTTTGATGATGACATTGAAAAGAGCAAGGCAGCCGGCATGGATGCCCATCTGGCCAAACCCATTGAGCCGGAACGGCTGTTTCAAACCTTATATGACTTTATTTTTGGAAAGGAGGCCTGACAATGGGGGAGTTCAGGAAAATATTTGAGGCCTACGGGGCGGATTACAACTCCACAATGGCGCGGTTCATGGGAAATGAGGCCATGTATGTAAAATTTCTGGACATGCTGTTTAAGGATGACAACCTTGAGAAGCTGGGAACAGCCCTTGGGCAGCAGGACTATGAGGCTGCATTTGCTGCCGCCCATACGCTTAAGGGGGTAGTGGGGAATATGGGGCTGACCCCTCTTTTTAACGCGGTCTGCGCCATTGTGGAGCCTCTTCGCAACGGTAAGGACCCGGATGGTTATACCGCATTATATCAGATCATCCGGTCTGAATTCCTACGGGCGGATGAACTTCGGGCAACACTGAAAGAAGGGCGGTAATCATCATGACAGGCACTTCTTTTTATGAAGGACAGATGAGGATGGCTTTTGACAGCATTCCCTGCGGCCTTTGTATTTACCAGATTGAGGACGGGCAGATCCTGCCCAGGTTCTGCAACCCGGCTTTTCATGAAATCCTGGGCTGTTCCGATGCGCTCAGGTCTGATGCAGGCCAGGTCCTGGACCTGAAACGGGTCCATCCCGAGGATGCCGGGCCGCTGAAGGGAAAACTGTCCGCCCTGATTCAAGACAAAGGCAGGCTTTGTCATACCTTCCGTCTGTTTAATGACAAGGAGGATAAATACCGCTGGATCCGCCTGGAGGGATCCGTAAGGCAGCTGGAAGGCGGGGAAATGATGCTCTATGGCGTATTCAGTGACGTGAGCAGCCAGGTGCGGACGGAACAGGAACTGGCTGATGCCAATGCCAAGATGGAGGACATCATCAATGCCATTCCCGGCGGTGTGGCCATCTACAGGGTATCGGATATCTTTGAAACCGTTTATTTTTCAGACGGTGTTCCGGAACTGTCCGGCTATACGGTGGAGGAGTACAGGGAGCTGGTCAAAGGGGATGCGGCGGAGATGACCTACAAAGAGGATACTGCCATGGTGGTATCCAGGGCAATGGAGGTCATCCGTCTGAGGGGCGTGGATGGTTTTGAGTTCCGCAAGCAGCACCGGGACGGACATGTTGTATGGGTGCATGTGCAGATGAAATGGATTGGTGAGGACAGGGGCTGCCCCCTGCTGCACTGTGTGTTCCACAATATTTCCGACCTGAAAGAGACACAGCTGGAAATGAACCATCTGATTAACTCCATTCCCGGCGGGATTGCCATTTTCCAAAAAGAAGAAGGTGCCTATAAAGCCGAATTCCTTTCAGACGGCGTGATTGCCCTTGCCGGATATACGAAAAGTGGGTATGAAGCCCTGATTCAGAGGGATGTCCTTGATATTGTCCATGAGGCTGACCAGAAGCGGGTCCGCGGCGCTGTTGACAATGCAGTGAAGAGCGGCATGGTGCTGGATGTATTTTACCGGATCCGCCATAAGGACGGTCACCTGGTCTGGATACATATGAACGGAAGACGCATGGGACCCCTGACCGGACACGCAAGGCTTTATATTGTAGTTACAGGTATGTCGGCAGAGACACGCCTGTTCCAGACAATTGCCAATGAGATGTCAGATTCCATCTATGTGATTGACAAGGAGAATTATGACCTTCTCTATGTGAATGAGAATGAGGTCCTTTTTGCGGATTCAAAGAACTGTGTGGGCCAGAAATGCTATGCGGCCCTCCATGGACAGGACAGTCCCTGCGGGTTCTGCGCCTTAAAAACCCATGCGGCGGACGGACAGGAACATCAGATGCAGGTAGATGGCTCAGACCGTTTTTATGTGACCCGTTTCAAGGAGAGCGACTGGAATGGGATCCCGGCGTATATAAAGTATGTGCGGGATGTGACGGAGGAGGTAAGGACACGCAGGGAGAAGGAACGGCTGGAGGAGTATTTCCAGACCGTGATAAAGAACCTGCCGGGCGGTATTGCCGTGGTAAGGTTTGAGAAGGACGGCAGCATGGTGCCGGAATATATGTCGGACGGATTTGCGGCCCTGACAGCCATGCCCCTTAACCAGGCCTGGGAACTTTACAGCCAGGATGCCATGTCGGGTGTCCACCCCGATGATAAGGAGCGGGTGGCTGAAGAGATAACAGCGTTCATAAACCAGGGCGGAAGCAGCCTTGAAATGGTGTACCGCCTGGTGCGCGGTGACGGCAGTTATGTCTGGGTGAAGAATACCCTTTCCACACTTCTCAGTGAAGGCGGTGAGAGCCGGTTCTATGCGGTTTATCATGATGTGACAAAGGAGCGGGAGGAACAGGAGCAGCTGCGCCGGCAGTTTAAGGAACGGTTGATGCAGCATTATGGCACAACGGACCCCAATGTACTGATCATGGGGCATTGCAATATCACCCGGAACCGGATCATTGAAATCAGCGACCATACGGGTTCCCATTTGCTGGAGACCTTTGGATATGACAGGGAGGCGTTCTTTACAGGGATTGCAGGCCTGGTGGAAGATGGGGCGGAGCGCCGGACATTTTTGGATACTTATCTGAACGCGCCGTCCCTGAAAGCTTTCCGGGAGCAGGATACGGAGAAGATACTCCGGTGTTTTATTAAGCTGCCCAATGAGAAGAATGGCCGTTATGCACAGTTTAAGGTAAATCTGGTGGATGCGCCGGATACGGGTGATGTGACCGGGATCCTGACCGTGACGGATATCACGGAGCAGGTCATCAGCGACCGTATCCTGCATCAGCTTTCCGTGACCAGCTATGATTTTGTCATAGACCTGAACCTGGAGCAGGACACCTACACGGTCCTGACCTGCAATGAGAATGCCAGCTGCCTTCCCAGCCGGTCAGGATGCCACTCAGAACATCTGGAACATATGCTTAAGACGATAATCGTGCCAAAAGACAGGGAACAGTTTGCAGGCTCCCTGGACCCGGCGGAAATCAGGCGGCGTCTGGAGAAGGAGGAGGCATATACATTTTCATTTTCCATCATGGATGAGAACCGGGATATCCGTACCAAGAACATGACGGTTTCGGCAATAGACCTTCGTCTGGGCCGGGTCTGTCTGGTGCGCACGGATATAACGGATTCCGTGCGGGAGCAGCAGGGATTCCTTAACATCATGGCATATACCTTTGACCTGGTAGGGATTATCAATATATACACCGGCCGCCTGACCATGCATACGCGCCAGACCGTGCTGGAAAACCTGCCGCCTTATATTGCGGATGATTATGAACAGGCGGCAGAGCGGTTTGTGGGCCATTATGCCCCAGGAGAGGAGGATGGGTCCGTCCGCCAGTTTTGCCTGGAACATATCCTCCGGACCCTGAAAGCAAAACCAGGGGGGTATGATTTTGTTTTCCCATACCATGGGGATGAAGGGATACGCTATAAGCAGATTAATGTGCTGTGGGGGGATGAGAACCACCGTACCGTGTGCCTTGTAAGGGCGGATGTGACGGATATGCTGGCAGAGGAGCGCAGGAGGAAGAAAGCCCTTGAGGAGGCGCTGGCTGTTGCCAGGGAGGCAAGCCAGGCAAAGAGTGACTTCCTTTCCACCATGAGCCACGATATCCGGACCCCTATGAACGCCATCATGGGAATGACAGTGCTGGCCAAGGCCCATCTGGATGAGCGGGAGAGGGTGGCGGACTGCCTGCAGAAGATTTCGGTTTCCTCCAGCCATCTGCTGAGCCTGATTAACGATATCCTTGACATGAACAAGATTGAGCAGTCCAAAATCAGCCTGAACCATATGAAGATATCCATGTCCGGCCTTCTGGAAAAACTGTCCGATATCATGGAGCCCCAGGCCAAGGCGTCGGGACTTAGGTTTACCATCCAAAGCAGGGGGATTGAGCATGGCTATTATTATGGCGACAGCCTGCGCATTAACCAGATACTCATAAACCTTCTGAGCAATGCGGTCAAGTTCACGCCGGAAGGCGGCAGCGTGGAGTTCCTGGCAGAGGAGATAACGCCAATCAGGCCCCAGGGCTATGCCCGCTACCGGTTTACGGTCAGGGATACGGGAATCGGTATGGGGGAGGAGTTCTTATCCCATATTTTTGAACCCTTTACCCGCAATACGGCGAGGGTGGAAGGAACCGGGCTGGGTCTCAGCATCACCAAAGGCCTGGTGGATCTCATGGGCGGATATATCGGCGTAGAAAGCAGGATCCATAAGGGTACCACATTCAGGGTGGAGCTGGAATGTGAGTACGCGGATTGCGGTGGAAGGGATACAGAGACCGCTGGCGCGGAGGATGCAGGGGGTACGGGGACCGGGCCGGACCAGGCGTTTGCAGGCCGCAGGTTCCTGATTGCGGAAGACAATGACATCAATGCGGAGATACTATGCGAACTGCTTAAGATGCGGGGGGCAGTGTCTGATGTGATGGAGAACGGCGCCCTGGCATTACAGGCCTACAGGGACGCTGCTCCCGGTACATATGACGCTGTGCTGATGGATATCCGCATGCCGGAGATGAACGGATATGAGGCGGCCAGGGCCATCCGCGGTATGGAGCGCGGGGATGCGGGGCAGATACCGATCATCGCCATGACAGCCAATGCATTTTCCGAGGATGTACAGGAGGCACTGGATGCGGGGATGGATGCGCATATTGCCAAGCCCATTGATATGGAAGTATTAAAAACAGCCCTTATCCGGGTCCTGAAGGGGATTGTATAAATATCCGAACATTATATTAGATTTTGCCCTTTTAAATATTGACTTTTAATTAACAAAATGAGATAATAAGAAGGATTTCGATAAAAATGAAAGAGAGGATAATGAAAGATGGCAAATGTTGATTTGAGTCAGTATGGTATTACCGGAACTACAGAAATTGTTTACAATCCTTCTTTTGAGATGCTGTTTGAAGAAGAGACAAAACCTGAACTGGAGGGCTATGAGAAGGGCCAGGTAAGCGAACTTGGCGCTGTTAATGTCATGACCGGTATTTACACTGGACGTTCACCTAAGGACAAATTCATTGTCATGGATGAGAACTCCAAGGACACTGTATGGTGGACATCTGATGAATATAAGAATGATAATCATCCGGCCAGCCAGGAAGCATGGGATACGGTAAAGAAGATTGCCCTGGAAGAGCTTTCCAACAAAAGGCTTTTCGTTGTAGACGCGTTCTGCGGAGCAAACAAGGACACACGTATGGCAATCCGTTTCATCGTTGAGGTTGCATGGCAGGCTCATTTCGTTAAGAATATGTTTATCCAGCCAACCGCTGAGGAACTGGAGGACTTTAAGCCAGATTTCGTTGTATATAATGCATCCAAGGCAAAGGTAGAGAACTACAAGGAGCTGGGCCTGAATTCAGAGACAGCTGCCATGTTCAATATCACCAGCCGTGAGCAGGTCATTGTCAATACATGGTACGGCGGCGAGATGAAGAAGGGCATGTTCTCCATGATGAACTACTTCCTGCCATTAAAGGGCATTGCTTCCATGCACTGTTCAGCCAACACCGACCTGAATGGCGAGAATACTGCTATTTTCTTCGGACTTTCCGGAACAGGTAAGACCACCCTTTCAACAGACCCGAAGCGTCTTCTTATCGGCGATGACGAGCATGGCTGGGATGACAACGGCGTATTCAACTTTGAAGGCGGATGCTATGCAAAGGTCATCAACCTGGACAAGGATTCCGAGCCCGATATCTACAATGCAATCAAGCGCAATGCACTTTTAGAGAACGTTACCCTGGATGCTGACGGCAAGATTGATTTTGACGATAAGAGCGTGACAGAGAATACACGTGTATCTTATCCGATTGACCATATTGAGAAGATTGTACGCCCGGTTTCCGCTGCTCCTGCTGCAAAGGATGTTATCTTCCTGTCAGCTGATGCGTTCGGCGTTCTTCCTCCAGTATCCGTCCTGACACCGGAGCAGACACAGTATTACTTCCTGTCCGGCTTTACAGCAAAGCTTGCTGGTACAGAGCGTGGAATCACAGAGCCTACACCAACATTCTCAGCTTGTTTCGGACAGGCATTCCTGGAACTGCATCCAACCAAGTATGCAGAGGAACTTGTTAAGAGAATGGAGAAGAGCGGTGCAAAGGCATATCTTGTCAACACTGGCTGGAACGGCACCGGCAAACGTATCTCCATCCGCGATACCCGCGGCATCATCGATGCAATCCTGGATGGCTCCATTGCCAATGCACCTACAAAGCAGCTTCCATACTTCAACTTTGAGATTCCGACCGAGCTGCCAGGCGTAGACCCTGCAATCCTTGATCCACGTGATACGTACAGCGATGTTTCACAGTGGGAGACAAAGGCTCAGGATCTGGCACAGCGCTTTATCAAGAACTTTGCAAAATATGAGGGCAATGCAGCAGGAAAAGCATTAGTTTCCGCAGGCCCACAGTTATAATTGTTACTGAATCAGGTCATTTGTGGACTGGATTCATCATATAAGGATTGATATCCCTGTATAGAAACAGGCAGCCTGTCTCCGGATTGATTGGAGACATGGCTGCCTGTCTTTTATATACAGGGCAGATATATGCTATTTCTTATAGAAACAGTTGCCGTCCACAACGGTATAGGAGGCATAACTTTCATAATCCGCATTCTTGGTGGAATTAAAGAAGAGATAGTCGCCGATGTTATTGGTTCCGCTAAGGGCTGCTTTGGTGGCTTTCAGGGCGCTGGAGGAGGGACCCTTGGTCAGGTACTTGTCCAACAGGCCGGAGGTGGCTCCGGGAAACTGTCCCTGTGCATATATGACATCGGTTACGGAACTGCCCCAGCGGCCGGATTTGACGCGGTTCACAATGGTGCTGGCCACTGCCAGCTGGCCGTCGTAGGAATAGCCCCCGGCTTCCATCATGACACAGGAGGCCAGCAGATAAATTTCATCAGAGGAAACATTGATGACATATTTGGGCGCTTCTTCTGCTTTTTTCTTGGTCTGCTGTTTTTCTGTTTCTTTCAGGGCGGCCAGTTCCGCTTCAATGCTGATTGCCTTGCCAGGTGACACGCTGATTTTAGTGTAGTCAGTAGATACATAGCCGCTGGTATCCGAGGCCAGCTGGATTTTGGCCCAGCCATCCTTTTCTTCCAGCACAGGATAGTAGTCGTCCCCGGCAGCCAGGCCGATTATGGCGGATTCGGTGGTTGGCTCCTCACGCACATTCAGTGTCTGTGTGGTTACCCTGGCTGTAAACAGTCCCAGCTCTTTGGCAAGCGGTCTGATGTCCTGTCCAAATACAAGGTAGTCATTGTTCAGCCAGCCCTCCAGTTTACCGGAGCGGATTTTGGTCCAGCCGTCTTTTTTCTCAAGGATGGTGCCTCCAGCCCCTCTGTAGCACTTGCCGATGATCTTGCCTTCTAAGGATGGCTCCGCCCGCAGGTTCAGGACATCGGTAACATTGGCCACCACCTTGTTGTCATATTCGGATGCAGCAGGAGCATGGGTGACAGGCACCTGGTTGGGACTGATGGAGGCTTTGGGCGCCGCCGTGTCAGCCGGTATTGGGGAAATGGAAACTTCCTGCGAAGCCTCTGCCGTCAGTGCCTCAGGAATACCTGCCGGGTTAAGCGGTCCGGCCGGGTATATTCCCAGTGCGGTTATAACGGCTGCCAGGGCAAGGGATGTCCATTTCCAGTCAGTGTGTTTATGCATCTGTTTCTTAAAACCCCCTGTATCCATAGAGTTATTTTTGTTCCCGGTGTAAATGTTACAGAAATATTACAAAGATACTATAGCAAGGTTTTGCGGTGTTGTCAAGTTTTCACACGCTTGCGTTTCCATGGTGCATCCGATATAATAGACATATTATTTCGTGCCGCAGGCAGCCATCCGATGTGGAACCAACGGCAACAGCAAGGAAATACAAGGAGGAAACCCCCGGAAGGAGTATCCATATGGAAGAGCTTTGCGTTGATCAGATAAGGAGTTTCAGACTGCGTAACCATCATCTGGATGCAGTATACAAAAGCACGGACATGGAAATGCTTGCCGGTGCATGTGGGATGCTTAACACCCCGCCAGGCGTATGGGAAACGGCTATGTATAACCGTGCGCCGGAGTGCGGGCTGGCGGACATGGAGCAGCATCTATATGGGGATAAGACATTGCTGCAGGCGTGGAGCCTTCGGGGGGTACCGGCCCTGTTCCCGGTCCCGCTAAGCCCGGTATTCCTGTCTGCCCTGGTGCCAGTCGGGGATGAACCATGGATTTATACCCATGGGATGGCCGGAGCCATGGACTTCCTAAAGATGGATTCCAATACATTGCTGGAGACGCTGAAACAGGTCATGACACGACTGGATGACACAACTATCGTGAGCAAGGTTACGCTGGATAAGACACTGGCTGAGTGGATGCTGCCTTTGCTGCCTGCGGATAAAAGGGATTTGTGGAACCAGCCCTCCATGTATGGCAGCCCTGACAAACAGACCGTGGGCGGGGCAGTTGTCTCCTTCCTGTTAAGGCCGTGCGCCTTCAGCGGCCTGGTGGTATTCGGGAAGCGCAGTGGAATCAGCCCCACATTTACCTCCTATAAAAACTGGACAGGGCAGATGTTAAAAGCAGATGAAAACGCATCCAAACAGCTGGTCCGTAGTTACCTGCACTGTTATGGCCCGTCCAATGTGGATGGATTTGTGAACTGGCTGGGATGTTCCGGCAAACAGGGAAGACGTTTATGGAACATGGTTTCAGAGGAAATGGAGCCGGTCACGTTGGCGGGGAAAAAGTCCTTTATCCTGTCTGATGACAGGGAAATGCTTTTTTCCCCGCCATCCTTTGACAGGGAAATAATCCTTTTGGGTGGCCATGATCCATACCTGGACCAGCGGGACCGGGCAGTCCTGCAGCCGGACCCGACCCTGCAGAAACAGATATGGAGGCTGGTGGCCAACCCGGGCGCAGTGGTGTACCGGGGTGAGGTGGCTGGCATCTGGACAAGTAAGAAAAAGGGAAAGGGAATGGAAATCCAGATGAAGCTGTGGAAGGAAATCCACCGCAGGCAGGGACTCCTGGAGCTTGCGGAGGAATACGCCGGGTTCAGACAGCAGAAGCTGGCGGGCATTGACCTCCAATGAAACCGTTTCTTTATTTAAGTCAATGCCAGGGTTAAAATAACCGAAGGACATAATTTGCTAATTGTGTTGGCAGCACGGATCCGCCCCATCATTTATTCGGTATATGATGAGGCGGATTTTCATATGGGCTTCTGGGGACTATCGGTCTCGCCGGTCTGTCAGGCATCCCGATGCCGGCAGCAGCCGCACTTACAAGGCAGACAACAGGCTGGCTTTTGACAACAGCAAGGTGTCTTTTGACAGCAGCAAGGTGCCTTTTGACAGCAGGGCGGTTTCGGAGGGCAAGGCGGTTCTGGCGGACAGGACGGCTTTGGCGGGCAAGGCGGTTTCGGGGGGCAGGGAGGCCCTGGCGGACAGGGCGGTTCTGGCGGACAGGGTGGCTCTGGCGGACAAGGCGGTTTCGGAGGGTATGGCGGCTTTGGAGGGCAGGGCGGCTCTGGAGGGTATGGTGGTTTTGGTGGATACGGAGGGTACGGCGGATACGGTGGTTTTGGTGGATACGGAGGGTATGGCGGATACGGTGGTTTTGGCGGATACGGAGGGTATGGCGGTGTTGGTGGATACGGAGGGTACGGCGGTGTTGGCGGCTCTGGAGGGTATGGCGGTGTTGGCGGATCCGGCGGGTATGGTGGTGTTGGCGGATCCGGCGGGTAGGGCGGTATAGGCGGATACGGCGATTGTGGAGGGTATGGCCAGCAAACCGGCATACATGGCACTGGAAAGCCGCAGGAAGGGCCTGCATTGCTGCTGTTATTATTATTGTTGTTATTATTATTATTGACATTAACTTCGAACTGGCTGGATTTAGACGAGGTACCGTTCTTTTTGCCATGTTTCTTAGAGTTAACACAGAGACAGAGTTCTGCCGTGAGCGTCACCGGTTCATCATCGAATGAGGTTCCGATGGGCTGGTAATTCAGCGCAGTACTCTGAGCCTCCATCGAAATCACCCGTGTGATTGTTCCGGTATAGGATGCTGTGACGGTAAGGCATATCTGTTTTTGGCAGGCGCGCACTGCGATATAGAATTCCTGTCCAATCGCTGGATCCGCAATGGGATTGCCGCAGAAATCCATGAATGTGACGGAGTAGTCATCGCCACAGCTGCAGAACGGGGTGACGGTAATCTGGGGTTGTCCGGTAAAGTTTGACAGTATTTTAAAAGGTCCGATGAGCATCCGTCCGCAGACGGTCCGTACTTCATCCGGGCATCCCTGGAATATGAAGTAAGGAGCGCCGGGATCTGGGGGCATGGTGCTCTTATTACAGCAGTTAATCCCGGCATTGGCGCATCTGCCTGTGCCTGAGGATGGTGACGGGCGGGAGGTATCCGTGGCACCGTCAGCGTATTCCCCGGCGAGCCGGAGCAGGTTCAGCACAGCTGTCCTCAGGCGGTCTGATTTGGGATGCGGTTCTCCGGTGCCGCAGTCCAGGAAGTACACTTCATCCAGTGAAATCTGCCCCAGAAGTACCCACAGGGCCACCTGGACGGCGGCGTAGGCGTCATTGTCATCCAGGGCAGGATCCGCGGCAGGATCCACACCGGCCAGGGCAAATGTGGCATCGGCGCTGACCGCCGGATAGGTATTGGCCATAATCCATCCGAACATGTTCTTTTGGCGATTCGTGGTCGCAGGGAAGATTGTCTCAAAGGGCCTGCTCTCATAGGGGACATCGTTGTATGGACCGTCGGCAAATTTATCTAAACAGTATACCGGTTTGTTGGTGGCAGTTAAAATATTCCCAAAAAATTGGAAAATATTATTATGGTCATCCCGATTGAGATGGTAACGGGATCCGGAGGTGGTATCTAAATCACAGTAATTTTCCCTGTTGGGATTGCCGCCAGCGGTTCCGCTGATATCTGAATCAGGGTAGATTATAAATGGTCTGGATTGCAGTCTTGCATTATTAGTTTTAATCACAGCAGATTCTCCTCTAATTCTTCATTTAAAAGTTCCTTACAATATTAAGATATGCACAAGCCCAGGATATGTCCACAAAGGTACGCCGGGGGAGAGGGGAGGCATGAATCCCATGATAAAAGGCCTTCTATGTGCGATAGAAGACCTTATAAAACCTTTCAATTATTTGTTTTTTCGGACTGCCTGTTCGGAATGGATGGGGCTGTCCGGCAGATGTTTCCCAACCATAAGCCTTACACGGCATCCGGCACCGGGGGCAGAGCGTATGGTCACCCCATATTCCGGCCCATAGTAAAGTTTGAGGCGTTCATCCACATTCTTAAGTCCCACGCTGCCTAAACGCGGGGAGCCATCAGCCGTTACTGCGGCCGGATCATAGCCCACGCCATTATCCGTAACCGTGAAAATCAGGCGTTCCCCTTCTTCCTGTACGGTTATCGTAACCTGGCCTGGCCCGTTAAGGGGTTTGATTCCATGGTAGATACTGTTTTCCACAATGGGCTGGAGGATGATTTTGGGTACCGTGTAATCCAATAAGTTCCCGGGGGCATCGATGACATAATTCAGTTTTTCCTCATACCGTTCCTTCTGTATATAAAGATACTGCCGCACATGTTCCAGTTCATCTTCCACGGTAATCAGTTTCCTGCCGCCGCTGAGTGACAGACGGAAAAATGCTGCCAGGGACTTGGTGAGGGCAATGACACGGCTGCTGTCGTTGAATTCAGCCATCCAGACAATGGTATCCAGGGTATTATAGAGAAAATGTGGGTTAATCTGGCTGACCAAGGCATTAAGCTCGGCATGGCGCAGCGTTTTTTCCTTTTCGGATATCTCATCCATCAGGCCGCGGATCCGGTGGATCATCCGGTTATAATTGCCGGCCAGCAGTTCCACTTCATAGAAACTGTTTTTGCGTACATGGACTTCAGCCAGCTTCTCAATCTCGCTCATGCCATGTTCCAAGTCCGCAATTGGGTTAGATAGACGGCGGGCAAATAGGGTACCGAACAGCAGGACCATGAAAAATAGCAGTCCGCCCGTCAGAAGCACTGCCTCAAACAGCTGCTGTTCCAGCATCCTTAAGGTGTCTAATGATACCACGCCAATCATGGTCCATCCGGCATTCCCTATCCGGGTCTGGTATGTGAGCCGGTTGCCAGCCTTATCGTAGCCATCCCCGGATGACTGGATTTCCAACAGCTGCCTCTTTTTGTCAGGATTGGAGAAATAACTGGTGTCCTTATGATAGACCGGCTCGCCTTTGTCGTTTAAGAGGAAGACATAGCCCTCCCTGCCCAGATCCAGGCTGCGCAGGTGATCCTCGATGACGCTATATTCCATATCCATTAAAAGGACGCCTAAGTTGTCGCCGGAATCCCCTGTGATTTCAGTGCTTACGGAGATTACCCAGTTGTCTTTGTCGGAAGAAAAACTCTGCATCCTGGCTCCGGTGAGGACCGGCATCGTATTGTGGATGGACTCGATATACCAGTCTTCCTTCATCATATCACTGGATACCGACATATCTAAATTTTCCTCATTGGAGAGGATCCGTCCGTCCTTGGACACTATGACAATGGATTTGATATAGGAATCATTTTCCAGCAGCGTATGGATCTGGGACATCAGCCCGGCGCGCAGGCTTTCATCGTCTTTGGACAGATATTGACGGAGCATGGGATTAGCTGCAAAGACATTGGATTCCCCTTTAACACGGGCAATGTATGTACCGATGTTGGCGCCGCTCATCTCCAGTAAATCATGGGTTTTGGAGACTGTCTCGTTCATCAGCAGATTGGACGCAAAAAAGTAAACAGCCCCGCTGAGAAGCAGGATGACAGCCAGGCCAGCGCCGAGGAAAAAGAGGGAGAGCTGAATACCGAAACGCCGGATCCATTCCCGGAGCTTAAATCTCTTTTCCATGTCCTGCCTCCGTCCTGAATTCCTTTGGCGTTTTTTTGTATTTGCGCCGGAAACATACGCTGAAGTAATTGGGGTCATCAATACCGACCGCAGCAGCAATCTCATAGTTTTTCATCTGTGTGGACAGCAGAAGGATTTTTGCGTGTTCTAAACGGAGATTGAACAGATAATCCCTGAAATTCTCTCCGAAGCACCGTTTGAAAAGCGTACTTAAATAACTGATGTTATATCCCAGTTCTGCCGCCATAGCGCTGAGTGAAAAACCGGAATCAGACAGATGCTCCTCCAATATGCCGGCCATCTGGGCGCGGACATCGAAATCCTCCTCCACGCCTGTATTCCCAGCTAATCTGTCCACGGCCTGCCGGACCGCCGCCAGATCATCCGCCTCCTTTTTCTTTTCAACGAGATGGAAGAGCAGCTTCTGGATGTCATCCCGGGACAGGGGCTTTAAGGCATAGTCATCCACCCCGATTTTGATTGCGCGTATGGCGTAGTCCAGGTAATCGTAACCAGTGAGTATGGCTATCTTGATGGACGGATCCCATTCCTTTGCAAGCAGACAGAAATCAAGGCCGTTCATCTTCGGCATATTGATGTCTGCCAGGATTAGGTCAATATGATGTCTGCGGATGGTATCCAGGGCTTCCTCACCGTTTTCCGCCTCAAAGAATCCGCCAATCCCAAGGCCGTCAAAATCAATGAAGGCACGGATGCCGCGGCGGATAAGGCTTTCATCCTCAACTATTAGCAGATTATACATAGCGTGTCCTCCTCCCTCATCATTCCTGTGCTTTTTAATAAGTATATAGCGCCGGAGCATGGAAGGCAAGTCTTCTGGCTCCGGCGCTATGTTTATATTTTTGCAGCTGATATCCTGTATCACTAATTACATATCAAACATGGGCTTGAGGAAGCCGTAACCTTCAGTATCCAGATCTTCATAGGCAATGAAGCGGATGGAAGCGCTGTTGATGCAGTATCGGAGTCCTCCCAGTTCTTTGGGACCATCGTCAAAGACGTGTCCTAAATGGGTGTTCCCTGCCCGGCTGCGTACCTCGGTGCGCACCATGTTAAAGCTGGTATCGGAATCTTCTGTTACCACTTCCGGGATGATTGGTTTGGAAAAGCTGGGCCAGCCGCAGCCGGATTCAAATTTGTCTTCCGAACTGAACAATGGTTCTCCAGTGACCACGTCCACGTAGATTCCTTTCTCAAATGTGCTGGCATACTCGTTGGTATAGGGGCGTTCGGTATCATTTTTCTGGGTTACCTGATATTGTATGTCGGTAAGCTTTTCCCTAAGGACTTCATCGCTTGGGACGGGATAGTCCTCGGGCCTGATTAAACTGGAGAGATTGGACATACCCAGTCCTTCCTCCTCTATGAATGCATCTGCATCGTTTAAGTCAATATGGCAGTATCCGCCTGGATTCTTATCCAGATAATCCTGATGATAGTCTTCAGCCAGATAGAAGTTATCAAGGGGCAGGATTTCTGTGACAATAGGGGAAGTATATTTTTCCTGCTGTCTGTCTGCCACGGCCTTTGCTATGGCCTTGTCAGCCTCATCCGTATAGTAAATGCCGGAACGGTACTGGCTTCCCCGGTCATTTCCCTGCCGGTTGGTACTGGTCGGGTCCACAACCTTGAAGAAACCATCCAACAGCTGTTCCGTGGAAATGCTCATGGGGTCATAGACGACCCTGACCGTTTCTGCATGTCCGGTATTGTTGTAGCATACCTGTTCGTAGGTTGGGTTTTCAGTGTTTCCATTGGCATATCCTACGTCAGTATCATAAACGCCTGGTAGTTTTTTCATGTAGGCCTCAATTCCCCAGAAGCAGCCTCCTGCCAGATAAATTGTGTGCAGATTATTGTTATCCATCTTATCTTCCTCCTGTTCCATAGACATAGTATCGGCGGTTTTTACTGTTTTACCCGCAATCATGGCTTCTGTATCCTGTTGGGCCGCAAAACAGCCGGTTAACAGGAACATGGCGGCAGTCACGATGCTTATACCCATTGATAGTGTCCGATGATTTTTCATAATCCATTCTCCTTTCCATGACGGTTATTTTATGGATTCAAAGGTGGCCCTGATGGTATCATTATCTGCATGGCCCGGAACCAACTGAACCATTACACCGTCGGAACCAATGTATTCCGAAGTGGGATAGCCGCGCACACCGGTCTGTGTCCCATAGGTTCCGTCCGTATCAAACAGTACTGTGATGTCGGCGGTATTCTCAACACCGGAAAACCATGTCTTAAAATCCGCGGTGTTCTTTTCACCTTTCTGTCCGGGAGCAACAATGGTTAAGACCTTAAAGCCGTTATCTTCAGCGGAGAGGGTATTGATATCCTCCAGACCGCCTAAACAGATGGGACACCAGGAAGCCCAATATTTTAAATAAACTCTTTCTCCTTTGAAATCAGAAAGTTTAACCGTATTGCCATCTAAATCCATCATCTCGAAGTCCGGGGCCGGTTTTCCCGGATTCATTTTTTCATTTCCGCTCATCGTATCAGGACCCTCCATCATCCCGGTTTCCTGTGTTTCCATGGTTTGACTGGCGGCAGCCTTGACGTCTGCGGTATTTCCGGCGCCGCAGGCAGTTAAGGAGATCAGTAAAAAGATGGAAGCTGCACCTGTTATTAAATTCTTCCTCATAGTATTCCTTCCTTTCTCAAGTGTTAACCAAAGATAGCCAGTATGCTGCCCAGACGATCCGTCATCAGTAAAAATCCCATCAGGATTATGATGATACCTCCGGCAATCTTAATTTTACCAAGATACTGATTGAGCTTTTTTACCTTTGTCAGCAGTGTATCGGAGAAGAGGGACAGCGCCAGGAACGGGATCAGGAATCCTAATGAGTAAACAGCCATCAGGAAAGCGCCATACAGCGGCTGGCTGCTGGTGGCGGACAACCCCAGGATTGCTCCCAGGACCGGACCGATACAGGGGGTCCAGCCAAAGCTGAATGTAAGACCCAATAAAAATGCCCCGATGTAGTCACCCCTGCGGGTGCGTTCCCAATCCACTTTTTTCTCATGGTACAGCCACTTGATATGGATTAGTCCTGTCTGGTGAAGCCCAAGGATGATTACAATAAGGCCCATCACAGTCAGGAAAGATTTACTGCTGATCACTGATCCCAATGCCCCTGCGCCGAACCCCAGAAGGATGAAGCATACGGATATGCCTGCAACGAAAAGGACACTTTTAAGGAATACCCGGAATTTCCTCCTGGAGGTATCGTCATCCCCGGCAATCCCGCCGGAAGAAAACAGGGATATGTATACGGGCAGGAGAGGTATGATGCAAGGGGAGAAGAAGGAAAAAAGTCCTGCGGCAAGCACTGTACCTAAGTAAAGTATGTGGGGATTCATGTTGTCACCTCTTTCTTAATTTGATGACTTTATTTTACTTTTTTTAAACTGTGATTGGAATGGAATGGCTTTGGCTTTTTCTTTGATTTCTTTGGGTTTACAGATGGAGATAATGGAATGCGGCACGGCCTGCCTGACCATGGTGCCTGCCTGTGTTGGGAAATGAAATTATGATGTGGGAATTAATTAGGAATTCTGTTATAATGGATAAATATCATGTTTTAAATTTAGCATAGGTAAAGTAACATTGGTCCGAGGCAACCTGAAAGGAGTATGCGATGAGCATTTTTTAGCATACATTTGGTTTATAGAAAAAGAAGAGGATGTATTATTTGTGCGCTATCAAAATATTAATTATAGAAAATATGAAACAGATAAAACTGATATTACACTGGGGGGACGGCTGTGGGACTTATC
>OLOS01001165.1_pt1 | contig 22861 bp, 14 predicted proteins | sample 1672631 | NCBI WGS metagenome assembly OLOS01 (sample SAMEA3136707, study PRJEB25190) | human gut metagenome | biome: human gut; feature: human-associated habitat; material: faeces | place: Austria | collected 2013 | reverse complement strand
GGTCATCCGCCGCCAGACCGGACAGGCCCATGGCGGCAGCTACGTTGGCCGCCGTGACACTTGCATCACTTCCGGGTTCGCCTCGGTCGCCTTTTCCGCCACGTGACGGCTTGCCGGTGTCGGTTGTGCCCAGATACCAGTTGCCATTGTCGCCGATGTGTGGCGTAACGCCGTCAGCACCGGAGGGCAGCGGCAGCTCGCTGTCCTTGTATGCCCCGGCGTCGCTGTCCCACAGCTGCCACACGCCATCTCCGGGGATTGGCGGATGGGCCGCGATATCCCGCAGCCGGGTCTCCGCCTGGCAAAACTCCGTTGGCAGCACCGGCCACTTGCCGCCGGCGGTAATGCTGGGCAGCACCCGCAGCTGCACGATGTTGGTATGCCGCTGGGTGTCGTTGTCCGATTGCAGCGTGCCCCGCAGCTGCACGGCGTAGCGCCCTTCCTCCGGTACCATGCCCCGAGTCACCACCACGGCCAGCCCGTCGCCCACCGCCGTCATGGACCATACGTCCGTAGCGCCGGACGGGGCCATGACCAGCAGGTCCCAGCTGTACCCCTCCGGGATGTCGCCCGTCACGGCGATCTGTTGAGACTTGTGGTCCAGCTGAGCCGCAGTCGGGCCCTCGACACTGCGCAGCTGCCAGCCCCTGAAATTCAACACGGCCATTTCGCTCACCTCCCGTTTTCTTCTATTGTAACGGATGCCGGGCCGGGATTTCTCCCCAGCCCGGCATTTTTTTCAGCTTCCCCAAGCGTTTGGGATTCTCACTCCCACGGCGTGCCCTTGTCGCTCCAGGTGGAATTTTTCAGCGCCAGCCACATGGCCTTCTGCTGGCTGGGCGTCAGGCCCAGGGACTGGATATAGGCTACGTACTTGGCCTTCAGCGATCCGGACACGGTTTTGCCCTCCGCATCCTTGTCGCTCTCCAGGGTGGCCACATACTCCATGGCGGTGCTCAGCGTATCATAGCTGATGCCAGCGGGCTTGGCGTAGCTGTTGTACGCCTCCCGCAGTTTCTTGCTTTCATAGGTCTTGCGCTTCATTCCCGGCCACACGCTGCCTACGGTGTTGTTCCAGGTGGTGATGACCTCCCGGGTGGCCGCCGACAGCGGCAGCCCCGACAGCATGGACACCGCCCGGAAGGTCTGGTATACCTTGCCGTATGTGGTCATGTTGCCGTAATAGGTGGTGCTGGTGGCCTTGTCCTGCTGGCCGGTGGCCAGGCGGTACGACTCCATCAGGATGTCATAGGCCTTCTTGGCGTTGGCCAGGCCCTCCGTATCCATGCGCCCATTGTCATAGCCGTCCAGCGCCGAGAACACGTCCCGCATATACGGCAGCTTGTTCAGGGGGTTCAGGTCGCTGGCCAGGTTGCCGTGCAGACCGCCGAAGGCGTTCCACAGCTTCTCCAACAGGGTGTCGTCGTCATCGTCCCGCAGGGCGTCCGCCAGGGACTCCACCACAGCCGCCGCCAGCGCCGACACCACATATGCCTGATAGGCCCGGCCCGCCGCTTTCCAGTTCCGGCCAATGGCGGTTTTCAGCCCCATGGCCTTTTTGTCCTTCAGAATCTGGCGCGTTCCCTCCATGATCAGGTTATAGCTTACCGTAGGCTCCGACATAAAGCTGGTGAACATTTTGGAGAAAGTGCTGGACGAGCGCATGATGTTGCTGCGGGTCATGGTGGAGTCGATGACCTGGGTCTGATAGATCACGTCCCGGAAGCGCTGGGCGGCGGCCTTCATCAGCTCGTCGCCGGAAAGCCCCTGCTTCTCCCGCACCTCCAGCTTACAGGCCCGCCACAGCCGGGCCCAGGTGATCTTATCGCCCAGTTCCGCTGCCGCCATGGACTTGTCCACCAGGTCCTCCAGCTTGCTGCCCTTGCCCTTGATCTGGTCCCGGATGGACCGGCCCACGTCCGTGTCGAAAAAGCCCATGTCCTTCCACAGGGCGATGCCGCTGTGCTCCAGCATCTCCGCCGTGGCCTGCCTGGTGCCCGTCCGGTCGCCGAACGCCTTGGCCAGATACTTGTAGTCCAGCACCGCCGCCGCGCGGACGTATGCCGTGGGCTGCAGCAGTGCCACCCGCAGGTTGGCCGCCACCGCCGCCCGCTTATAGTTGGAGATCATCTTGCCGGCGAAGACCTCGCCCCGTGCGCCGCTCTCCTTCACGCCGTTCAGGTCCTTCAGGAACTGGACCACATACCGGTTGGCCGACTGCCCATAGGCTTTGGTCATGGCCCGCTGCACCGTCCGGGTGTTCACCTGGCCCGCCTCGTTCTTCGTGCTGTCCTTGTAGTTGTACCATTTCTGAGCGTCCACAATAGGGATCACCAGGGCGTTATACTTGGCCATGTCCGCCATGTGGTTCGAGAACACGTCGAAGATGTCCCGCAGCATGATGGCGTTGTTGGCGTTCTGCACCAGCGGCTTCACGGCGCTGATGTTCTGCAGGCGATACAGGCTGCCCTCCGTGCCGTCCCCGGCCCGGGAAAGCCGGTCCTGGCTGTCTGTCTCGATGGGGTAATAGATCTTCTCCGTGAACCCCCGATACCCGAAGCGCTTCATGGTCACCTCGTTGCCCCACTTGGAGCCCTGCTCCGTCATGTACTTCTGCAGCTTATCCGCCACGGCGATCTGCTCCGGCGTCAGCTGGCTCAGCAGCCGTCCCAGCATCTGGTCGTCCATCTTATAGTGCTCGTCCTGCTTGATGGTCTTTTTGCGCAGCTTCCCCCGGGTCTCGATGTCGGTAATGCGGATGCCGCCGCCGAACAGGTGCCCCAGAGCCTGCTTGCGCTTGCTCAGGCAGTACAGGCCCATCAGCTGCGCCGTGGTCATGCTCACGGTCACGGTCTCGCCCTCCTGGTCCAGCAGCTCCACCTGGCGTACCTCCGTGTCCCAGGCCCGGGCCTGCTCGTCCGTTATGACGCTCCTCCGGAAGTCCAGCACCTGCTTGCTGTTAAAGGCCAGCTTGTCCCAGCCGTCCTGCAGCTCCCCAAAGATGGCCCTGCCGCCCTCGCCGAACCGCTGGAACGCATACCAGGGCAGCGTGTTGTCCCACGCCACAAAGGTTTCCGCCTTTTCGGCGGTCCCCTTGTGCTGGCCCCGCCGGTGCAGCTCCGCCATGGTGTCCTCCGCCGCGTCCGCCACCCGGACGAAGGTGCGGTTTTCCAGCAGCTCGTTCATTTTGGTAACGGCCCGGGTCACGGTGGACAGGATCACGTCCAGGTCCCTCAGCTGCGTCAGGTTCATCCGCCGCAGCACCGTTTCCGTGGGCATACGGTCCTCAATGATGTTTTCCACCGTCTGGATGTGCTTTGTCATCAGGTCCGTCAGTCCCGGCGGCAGGTCCAGATAGCCGCCCAGGGCGTCCTCGCTGCCCTCCGTGCCCTGCTGGAAGGCCTCCTGGTCCGCCAGCACCCGGCGGATGCCCTCCATAGCCCGGCAGTATTCCTGGTCTGCCCGGGTGGCCCGGTCTCCCCGCAGCGACGACCGGCTGGAATAGTCCAGCGCCGTCAGCAGCTGGGCCACGGGCTTTTTCAGCGGCTCCGGAATGTGCTTCTTGTCGGTGTTGGTGTTCAGCCGGTCCGCCAGCTGCCTGGTGGTGCGCTCGATCTTGGCGGTAACGGCCCGCCGCCGCTCGCTCTCCTCCCGGCGCTCCCGGTACTGAGTCAGGCTCTCCTGCTCCCGCCGCCGGGCTTCTTGCAGCCGCTGCTCAAAGTCCGCCTGGAAGTGCTCCTTTTCCGCCGCCACCGCGCCGGTCAGCAGGTCGTCCACATAGCTGCGCTCCCGCTCCAGCAGCTTCCGCATGGGGCCCATGCTTTCGATTTTCAGCAACTTCCCGTCCAGCTGGTCCAGCATCTCTGCGTACTGCGCCGCCTTTTCCCGGGCCAGCAGCACCTGCTGCGTGGTCAGCGGGTGTACGCCGGACTCGTGGTCCGCCAGCTTTTGCTGGTGGTAGTCCAGCCACCGCTCCCACCGGGCTGCCGACTTGGCCTTCTCCTGGTACTGTGCCAAAAGCCCCCGCTCCAGGTCGTTCCGCGCCGTGGTCTCCAGCGCGTTGGCCAGCAGCTCCCGGTCCGTGATCTTCGCCTCCCGCATGGAGAAGCGAATATCCGGGTCTGTTGTGGGCGTCTTGTTGTCAGCGTTTTTGAACTGACTGCTGTCAAATGCCACATACACAGTCGCATTGTCATATTTGTTCTCGACGATATACCCGTCATAGCCCAGCAGTTCCCGCACGGTCTTTAGCACCTTGCCCGGGTTGCCCATTCCATTGGCCAGCTCTGCGAGAATTTCACTGTCACTTTCGCTGGTGCTCATGGTTGCGCGCAGCGTGTCCTCTACGGAACGGTTGTACCATGCGCGGGAAGGATAACCAATCCCCCCACGGGAATCATAGTTCAGAACCAAGTCATCTCCAGTGGGGTCCACCGCTTTTATTAGCTGCTTCACCTCTGCCGCAGTGAGCGTAACTTCACTGTCACTCAATGGCTTTTTGATGTCCAAGTAGCCCTCCAGCAGTTGACCACCGTTTTTCTCATAGCCCTGTGCCATCGGCTTGTAGTCGGTGAAGTAGAAACCCTGTCCCTCGGAGCTTCCATTCTGACTCATGAAGTCAGCGGAAAATTTTGTAAAAATGGCCGCGCTGCCGTGATACACGGGCTTTAGCTTCCCGTCCGCATCCCGCACCTTGCTGTCCTTGAAATACTCCTGCTGTGCCTCCGTCAGCTCTCGCCCAGCGCTGTCCCGCACAGAAAATTTGGTATTGCTTTTTTCGTTTCCAGGGCGTATACTATCCTTAGACGCAGTGTTGATGGTCGGCGTAGTCCCTCCCGAAGAAGAAGCAGCTTCGGTGATACCCCCGACGGTTGTAGACACTGCGTTTGCTTTTTCTTGGAACACAAACGCAGAACCGTCCGGCATGAGGATTCTGTGAACATCATACCGCTGTCCCTTTGTCTGTCTGACCACCACAGCCATATTCCCACGCACTCCGTTGATTTCAACCGGTGCCGCAAACGTGATGGTCCCGTACCCTCGGCCCTTGTGGTTGGCTTCTCGATAGATTTCCTTTCCGCGTTTCAGCACGGCCGGCAGTGCGGAGTATGCCGCAATTTCGCCCGCGCTGCTCAAATAGCGCAGACCACTGTTGATGTCTTTGGGGCTGAATTCAATCATGTTGCCATTCGGCCTCTCGACGCGGTAGCCACTTGCCCTGAGTTCCGCAACCGCCCACTCAAGCCTCTGTTTTGTGGACATTCTTTCAATGTCGGCAGTAACGTTTTTCCTCGATACGACAGGCATTTTTGAGAGCTCACTCTCTGACGCTTTCAACTGCTGCTTCACACTGACAATGTCCTTATCCTTGCTTTCTCGCACCTCGTACCGCACTTGCGCCGCAGATGCGCCGGCAGCGGGGCCCGATTGCTGATGGAGGTTATCGCCCCACACGCCGTCATCGCCGGTTGTGTCGTGGATCAGGGAGTCATCCCACACGATTGCGCCGTCGGACGTTTTTATGCCGCCGACCTCGTCGAAGATCCCATGCGAGAACGCCCACGTGATAAGCTCCGGCATGTCCCACGCGTCGGCCCCATCCAGGATGTCAACAGGGTCAAAGTGGTCAGCCACCTCCGCCCCGCTGAGGTCCTCAAACACCTCAAGTGCAGGCGGGAGAAGGTATTCGGCCTTGTCCCGCTCCCACGCTTCCGCGATAGCCTCCTTGAAGTCGTCGATCTTCGGCAGATCGTCATGGCGGACGGCGGCAAACCTGTCCCCATAGTTCCAGGCCTCACTTGGATCATCCGCAAACATTGCATATCCTATGGAGTCCGGAATCACCTTGCGCCTGTAGCCGCGATAAGACAGGTCGTTCCAGTAGTCTTCGCCATTTACAGCCCTCGCAATTCTTCCTCCACCGTCGCGCGCAGACGCCCTTCCTCTGGTGCTCGCCGCCTTCTCCCCACTTGCCGTTTCCGCCCCGCTTTGCTGCAAATTCCGCGCCGCGCCGACGAGAGCGTCGTCCCAGATTTTCTGCAGCTCCTTGGCATACCGGGTCAGTGCCTGGGCCTCCGGCTTCTGGGCCGTCAGCCCCCGGAATGCCTCCTGGAGCTTCTTCACCCACTTCCGCAGCCACGACCGGATATTTCCGGCCAGGCTGCGGTTTTGCTTTGCCAGGGCAGCCGCCGCCTGGCTGTCCTTCAGCATCATCTGGCAGCCGTCGGCCACCACCTCGTCCAATGCTTCGTCATAGCTCAGCTCCGGCTGGTTCTTCTGGTGCCGCTGTACCAGATCGTCCAGATCCACGTCCTCCGCCTCCGTCAGCCGCTCCGCCACGAAGTCCCGCAGCTGCTCATACTGGGCGGGGCTGTATTCCTGGACGAAGTGGGTCAGCTCGTGGCTCGCCGTCAGCAGCACCGCCGTCTCGCTCATATCGCCCACGCGGTTCTTCCCGGCGTTGATGTCCAGGTATACGGTGCCGTCCCGGTAAAAGCCGTTGGCCGCCGTGTACTCGCCCTTCTCGTTGGCCCGGCTCTGATAGAACACCACGTCCACGCCGGTGACCCGGGCCAGCTGCCGCATCACCTCCACGGAGTCCCGCTGCCGCCGCGTCATGGTCTCCTGCGTCACCGGGGCATAGGTCACGCCGCCCACTGTGGCCCCTTCCAGGCTCACAGCGCCCTCCCGGGTGATGGCGGCGCCCTTGCTCTCCTGCGGGAACTTCTGCCGCTCCCGGTCCATCCTCTGGTCATATACGGCCTTGCCGGTGTCATAGGCGATACCCCGCTGGGTCTCGTTCAGCTGGTCCACCGCCTGGGACGCCATGGCATAGTCCCGCTTCACGTTCGCCGTGCCGTATTCGTATGCATTGTGCCACTGCCGGGAATAGGTCTCCAGGTCCTGCCCGTCCAGATAGCTGGCGATCATGGCCGGAGCACCTTCCTTCAGGTCCGCCGCCAGATAGGCCAGCATCTCCTGCTGGCCGGTGGTGGCCGCCCTCTCCTTGGGGATGGTCTCGGTCTTGCCGTCCTCGCCCTTCACGATGGCGTCCAGCTGGCCTGTCTCGGCGTTGTATTTGTACCCGGTCACAGGCCGCCGGTCCGTGGCCTGGGGGTTGACGCGCTTTCTCTGCAGCTCGCTGATGTACTCTCCCCGGCTGGTATAGCGGGGCAGGTTCTCTGCCCACGCAGCCGTGGTGCCCTGGTCTGTATCTTCCGTCCGCTCCCGGCGGCCCATAGCCTCCTCCAGCTCGTTGGCCACCTGCTGGCCGTATTTGCTGTTCCGCAGCGTCTGGCGGGCTCGTTCCTCCTGTGTGCGGCTCATGTCGCTGTCATAGAGCTGCGCCACCGCCCGGCTCACGCTCTCCGCGTTCGGATCGCCCAGCTCCTCCAGGCGGGCCTGCGCCCGCTGGCGGACGTTTTCCCGGGTCTCCTTGTTCCGGGCTTCAATGGTGCGCTCCATTACTTCCCGCAGTGCGCCGCCGCTTACGGTCTTGCCCTGCTCGGTGCGGCTTTTCACCTTCTGCGCCAGCCGGTCCTTTCCGTCGGCGCTCAGGCGGTCCTCCGCCGCTGTACCGGCAAGCTCGCCGAATTGCAGCACGGCGCTGTTCTGCCGGCCCACATCGATAGCCGACTTGCCGCCTGCCATCAGGCCGCCGGCAATGCCGCCCGCCACAAAGTCCATGGCCATCTGGCCCGCCAGGTCCGCGCTGGCCTTGGCTGTCGCCGTCTGATGGCTCATGCCCTGGTCCATATAAGCCCGCACGGCGGTCCCGTACTCACTGAGTCCGCCGTTGATGGCCCGGTCCGTGATGTAGTTGGCAAAGCTGGTGAAAAGCTCCTCGCTGCCCTCGGTGGCCGCCTGGAGCCCCGCGTTTTTCATTGTGGTCCGCAGCCGCTTGGCCAGGGTGCCCTGCGCAGGCTTCAAGGTCAGCAGCCGCTCCAGGGACACGTCCTCAAACAGCGTCTCCGCCACGCCTGCGAACAGGCCCGTCCACAGGGCGTTGGTGTCGTCAATGCCCCGTTCCTTGGCGTCCACCATGGCCGCCGTGGCCGCAGAACCGCCCAGGAACGCGGATCCCACCATAGGCGGCACACCGATGGCCGCCAGAGCCGCTGTGGCCCCGGAGTCCATCATGCTGGTGCCGATGTTGTAGGCCACGGACGCCACGTTCTGGCCGAAGATCGTAGCGTCCGTGCTCCTCTCCAGCTTCTCCGACACCGTGGTCCTGGCAGCGTTGGAGCCGCCGTACAGGCGCATGGCCGGGGTGTAGTAGTTGGCCGGGTGATCCACGCCACCCAGCTTCTGCGCGTTCTGCATGGCCAGGTCCGCCGCTCCCAGTCCGCTCAGCAGATTTTCCGGCACCGACAGCACCGTGGCCGCCGCCGCACCTGCCACGCCGCTGTCCGCCAGATTTTCGTGCCACTGCACATTTTTCTGATAGGCTTCCTGGTCCTTCTGGCGGCTGCGCCAGGTCACCAGCTCCCCGATCTCCGTGTCGGAGTATCCCGCCGCCTTCAGGGTGTCCGTGGCCTGCTTTCTGCGGCTGTCCTGGGCCACCCGGGCGCTCATGACGGCGGCGCCCGTCTCCGGCGTCTCCACCAGGGTCTCCACCGCCGCCAGCTGCTTCCGGTTCAGCTTGCCCAGGGCCTCCAGGCCCTGCCGCTCATACTGCACCTGCTTGGCTTGGTTATAGGTCTGCTGCATGTCGTCGGCCTTTTTCCGGGCCTCTGTGTTCTCCGCCGCCGGGTCATAGCCACCCATGGCGTGGATGTTATACTTGGGCTGCTGTCCCGCCGCCTCCTTCTTGGCCTGCTCCAGCAGCCGCTCATATTCCGCCAGGTCCAGGCTGGCCAGTTCCTCCCGGCGCCGGGCCGCCGCCTGGGCCTCCTGCTGCTCCGCCACGATCTCCTCCGGCGTTTTCTGGCTCTTGCCGAAAAGCCACTTTGCCGTCTTGGACGCGGCTGCCGCCTCCCGCTCCTGCACATTCTTGCCCCAGTCGGTCAGCGCGAGCACCCCCGTCCACACCGGCGAAACCACGGGTGAGAGCGTCAGCAGCGCCTTTTTGTATGTCGCCTTGGCCCGGTCCGATCCGAAGCGGTCGTCCTGCTGCGCGATGGACTTCTCTGCCCGCTTCAATGCATCCTGATATTCCGCCAGAGTCATGTCCCCGTTGCCGGACATGATCTCCTGCGGCCCCAGGGCCTTGGCCCGGGACAGAATGCGCTCCTTGGCGGTGGTCTGTGGCTGCTGCGCCAGCGGCGTCCCCTGCCGGTAGCGCATAGGCACGGTGTCCTCCCGCCGCACCTGCTGCACCTGCTGCACCTGCTGCATCTGATGCTGATATTTTTTGTTGTCGTCATCCAGGGCCCTGGCCCGGGACAGAATGCGGTCCCGGGCCGTGCTGCCCGCTGCCTGTTTCGGCATGGCGCTCCCTCCCTTACACGGTCATCCTTGTGGGCTTGTTGATGTTCCTCTTGGTGCTGCGGGCATAGATGGGCTTCCCGCTGCTGTCGGTGCCCTGGAGCACAATATACCCCTGCTGCTCCAGCCGCTCCGCGTCCTCATAGCTGATATCGCCGTATCCGGGGACATACACCCGGTTCCCGCCGCTTCCCGGATACCCGGCGTAGCTCCTGCCTCCGGAGGACTTTCTGGCAGAACTTCTTCCGCCGCTCCCGGAGCCGCCGGAGCTGCTGTACCGGGCCGCCGCTGCGGCTGCCGCCTGCTGCTGGCGGTAATACTCCTGCCACTTGGCAGCCTCCGCCGCGCTCATGCCCGCCGCCTCCAGCTCCTGCTGGCTGGGGCTGTACCCCGTGGCCCCGATCAGGGTCACCAGGTTGCTGTAGGCGTCCTTCTTCTGCTGATAGGCAAATTCCCGGTCCTGCCTCCCGGCGCTCTCGGCGTTCCACCAGTTTTCCGCGCCCCGGCTGTATTCCGTGTCCGCCCGGTCTGCCTGATAGCTCAGGTCCTTCCACCAGTTGCTCAGCCGGTCCTGATACCGGCTGTATTCATCGTCCCGCAGGTTGCCGGTCAGCTGATACTGCTGCAGCATCCGGTCCCCCTCGTCGTTATAGGCCTGCCGCGCCTGGGCATACAGCTCCGGCACCACCTCGTTGAGCTTCTGCAGATAAGCGTCATACTGCTGCTGTCCCGCCGCCTGGGAATAGGTGGAGCCATACCCGCCGGTCAGGCCCGCCGCCTGACCCATGGTGTCCGCCATGGCCTGCCGCCCCTGCTGCACGTACATCTGGCGGTACTGCTGGTATAAGGGATCGTTGGCCGCGTCATACTGGAACTTTTCCCGTCCCATGATCTTATCGTACAGGTCCTTCAGCTGCTGGGAATAGCTGTCCTGATACTCCGGGCGGGTCTGCTCCGTCTCCTGCATCCGCCGCAGCGCCTCCTGATACGCTTGGTTTCCGCCGGGGTCATAGCCCACCTGCCGGCCGCTGCTCTGGGTGGACGGCGTGCTGCTCTGCACCGCCGCCCGCTGGCCGTTCGTCTGCGCCGCCTGGGCAGAGGCCCGCTGGGCAGCGGCAGGCTGCTGGGCGCCCATCAGCTGATAGCTGGGCTTTTCCACCGGCAGCTCCGCGCCCTGGCGGATGTCTCCGATCTGCACCATCGCCCCGCCGGGCGCCGTCTGCTTTTTCTTCCGGTCCGTGCCGGTGGTCTTCCATCGAATTGCCATGTTGTGCACCTCCTATGCTGTACGCGTCCACGCGTACACCGCCAGATACGGCGGCATGTTGTTGTGGGCCTGGCCGCCGCAGTTGGATGTGGCCTTGCCCTTGTATTCGTTCAGGCGGCTGTCCCCGTCGTATACCCGGATGGCCGTCACGCCGGTGACGTCGCTCTGTCCGGTGTAGTCGTAGCCGTGGGTGTGCTGTGGAAGCTCCGCCGCCGTCAGGGCGTGCTGTGCCTCGCCGCCTGTGCTGCCTGCCGGGTGGCCGTCGTCCGCCGCCAGTAGGAATCTTCCCTTGATCTGTTCCCATGTGCCGCCGAACAGTGTCTGCGGGCTGGTCGCCGCCGCAGAGAGATACACGCTGCCCACCGGCCACACGATATCCAGCAAGGCCTTCCCGCCCCAGTAAATCCCCCAGCCATCGGCAATGTCTATGGCGTGCTCATGCTCGGCGTATTTGCCGATGCCAACGGCCTTGCCTCCCTCCTTCAGGTGGACCGTTACCTGGGAGGTGGGGATAGTTGTTTCATAGGCCGCCTCATTGCCCAGGCTGTCCCGGGCCACGATCCTGGCCCTGTAGCTGGCCGCCGGCAGAATATCCGTGTCCCCGGTGATGATGCAGTCCGTCTCGCTGGTCATGGCCGTCCCGACGCTCCAGCTCCCGGAAGCCGCCGCCCAGTATCCCGTCAGGGTGCAGGCGTTGGCCCCGCCCAGCGGGGAGAACGTCACCTTGCCCCGGGCGCAGATGTGGGTCCCCTCGTCTGCTGCGATGCCCGCCCCGTCGGAGCGGTACAGCTTCACCCCCGTCAGCGCTGGCGGCGCGTAGTCGTTCAGCTGCACCGTCAGTGTCGTCTCCGCGCTGTAGCCCCGGGAGTCCGTCACCCGGCACAGGACGCTGGCCGTCAGGCCCTGGAGCACGTCCGTCCGGTACGGCGCCGCCTTTACCGATCTCCCGCCGCATACGATCTCATACCCCGCCACGATGGCCCCGTACTGGCAGGTGATCTTCCCGGCGTCAAATGTGATCTCGGCCCGGGAATAGCCCCGCACCCACGCCTGCAAGCCGCTGGCCTTGCCGCCGCTGTTGTCCGGCAATGCAGTGCACCAGCCGGTCTGCACGGTGGGTCCCAGGCTCTGGGGAATGGTCGCCCGCAGTGTCTGCTCCTTGGTGCCCACCAGGCTGCCGCCCCGGTATGTCTTGGTGGTCAGCGCCACGTCCACCGTTTTCCCCTTGGTGTTCTGGCTGGCCCACGCTATGGGCGGGGTCCACTCTGCAGAAGCCGCCGCCCCGGTGCATACTGTCACCCGGGCCGGGCCGCACTCGGCCGTAATGTCGTGGGTAAAATCCGACGAGGCCGCCGCGATCCGCAGCGTGCCCTTCCGCCCCAGCACCAGCTCCCCCGACACGGAGGAGGCCCTGGGAATGTCCGGCAGCGTGATCTTCTGGGATACTGTCAGGGTGGCCGGGGTCCACTGGCTGGTGAAGCCGCTGTGCCACTCGGCAGACAGGGTCACGCTGGCCTTGCCCGCCGCGTCGTGGGCCACGGTCACGGTCCTGGTCCCCAGCTTATACCACGCCTTTGCCCCGTAGCTGTAGGGGCTCCATACCTTTTCCCCCTGCAGCACGTAATAGCAGCTGTTGGCGGACTGGTTGTAGCTGTCACCGGTGCCGCAGTAGATCTTCAGCTCCAGAGCGATGGTGGATTTGTTCTCCGCCGCCGACTGCTGCACCGTATAGCCCAGCCACAGCTGCCAGCCGTATGTGGATTTCGCGCCGTATATACCCGCCATATTAACCTCCGATCCACTTGATGGCCACGCCGGCGGTGAATGAGATGTCCCATTTTCCTGCCGCTGTCAGCCGCTCCCCCAGCTCGATCTTGTTCACATGCAGCGCCCCGTTGGAAAAATACGCCGTCTCCACGCCGTTGACGTAAAAGCTCATTTTCTCCGTGGTCCAGGTGGTCATGTTGCTGCTGGTGTTGATGATCTCGTATTCCTGCCCGTCAACCGTTGCCGTGCCGGTGGTGCGGATGTCCTGCCCGATGGCAATGCCGATGATGGGCACGGCCCCGTTATAGCCGATGATGCCCTGCTTGATGTACCCGGTAGTCTCCACCAGATAGGCCCGCAGCGCATCGTCCGCCGCCTGGCTGCTGCTCTCCAGATCCTCCAGCCCCTGCTGGAGGCTGGACTGAATCTGTGCCGCGTAGTCATAGGTGGCGGTGATGGACTCCGCTGTGGCCTGCAAGCGGCTCTCGATCTGCTCCCGAAACGCGCCGAAGTCCGATATGGCCAGATAGTCGCTGCGCAGCAGCAGCTCCAACACGTCCACATGGCTCTGCACCACGTTGGCCGTCTTGATGATCAGCGCTTTCAGGGCCACCGCCGACTCGTCCACCGTGCGCCGCACCGCGTCCGTGTCGCCGCCCCCAGCCTGCTGCAGGTCCTGCGCGGCCCCCGGCGCGAAGTTATCCACCGTCAGGCTGTTCATGCTCTGGTTCAGCTGCTCCGCCAGCTGGTAAAGATAGGACCGCATGGCCGCCAGCTGCTCCGCCTGGCCCCCGCGCAGCAGGGGCGGCGTGCTGATGATGTTCATCACAGATCACTCCCCATTTCCAGGATCTTCGCCATGGCAAACAGGCGCATTTCCCCGCGCCCCGCCAGCTTTAGCTGGAAGTGGTCGCAGCGCCTGGGGATCACCGGCACGGCAAAGGTCCGCGTTGTCCCCCTCTGCCAGCACACCCGGCTCAAACGCTCCCACGGGCCGCCGGAGTCATAGCGCACATACAGGGTCAGCTCCCCCTGCAGCTGCACCCGCAGGTCCATGCGCCCCAGATATTTTCGGTCTGGGTACTCATAGGCCAGAATGCCGGTGACAGCTTCCCACTCCACGCTGTCCTCTGCCGTTCCCTGGGTGCCGTACAGGGCCACCAGCTTGCCGGTGCCCTCCTCAATGGCAAACAGGTCGTCGTCGCAGGCGGCGAACATCAGGGGTCGAAAATCGTCCTCCCGGTGCCACAGGCCCCGGGCCGTGTCGTACACGAACAGGCTGTATGCCCCGGTTCCGTCCTTCATGCTGACGTAATACTTGCCACCGGCGCCGCCGCCCACGGCCTCGCTGTACCGTGCGTCCCCCAGCTGAGCGCTGATGGCGCAGGGCACACTGCCGTCGTATGCGCACACCTCCGTGCGTCCCTTGTAATACAGCACCTCGTTTACCACGCACAGGCTCCTCCAGCTGCCCTTCTGCACGCCCCGGGCCGCCGTGTCCGTCACCTGGTGCGCTCCACTGGTGGACACGGCAATGCGGTGCATGCGATTCTCCTTGAAGAACGTGGGGTAGCCCTGATAGGTGATCGCGCCGGTGAACGCGCCGTCCGAGCCCACCGAGGCCGCCCAGGAGTCAGTGGAAATGCCCATGAAGCAGTTCCAGTTCCGGAAGTCTCCCAGCTTGCAGCAGTACAGCTCGTTGACGGGCTTGCCGTCCACCACGCCGTATTTGCATCCCCACAGGCGGTTTTGTGCCTGGCACACATAGTCCATGTCCGGCACCCGCCGCCGCACCCGCAGTCCACCGGTCTGACTGGCGTTCCGGTCCACGATGCCCACCACCACCAGATAGTCGTCCCCCTTGGCGGTGATCACCTTGGTGGCGTTCAACTGAGCGTACTGGGCGGCTAGCGTCTCGCTGTCGCCGCTGTACGCGATGCCGGACAGCTCCACCCCGTCCCAGGTGTCAAAGGCCTGGCCGATGCCGGCGCACAGGATCTTTACATATACATCCGGCACCGCCGTCCAGGTGCCGGTGGCGTCGTCGTATTTTTTCAGCTGGTGGTCCTCCATCCACAGGTCCCCGGTCTGGGGCGTCTCCGGCCGCTGGGTTTGGACGTTCTGATACTCCGTCCCCTCCGCATCGCAGAGCCGGAACTGTACCTCTGCGTCCTCGCCCGCCTGATAGTCCGCCTCCAGCGGGCCGAAGTCCGTCAGGTCTCCGGTGTTCAGATACTTCTTGTCCGGCCAGATCACCAGGAACGCGCCCATACTCACCAGCTGTTTGGGGCCGTCCTCCGTCAGCTGCAGGTCCACGGCCTTGCCGTTCACCACCACGCTCCCGCCGGATACCCAGATCAGGCAGTCCTTGGCGGTCAGGCCGCCGGGTCTGGGTATGACCTCCCCGATGCCCCGGGCCGGGCGGCTGGCCAGCATGGGCCAGTGGTCCGACGTCAGGTTGTGCATGTCCCACCATTGGCCGTCCTCAATTCGCAGCCGGTGGTCGTAGCCCCCGAATTTGCTGGTCACCAGCCGTTTGGTGCTGGTCTCCTTCAGTGCCGGCAGCAGCATACGGTCCCCCTCCTCTCAAAACCGCACAGGCCCTGGGTCCAGGGGCATGTGCGTCCGGTTGTAATACCCCGCATAGGCCAGATATGCCGCGTTGAACAGCTGCCCGGACTGGTTATACTTGCCGGTCTCGCCGTTCTCCCGGTCGATCATGCTCTGCAGGTAATAGTTGTACAGCTCATCGGCATACGGCTCCGGCACCAGCAGCTCCCGGTCCGTGTCGTCCGTCCCGTACCGGGGCAGCGTGCCCGCCGCCCCCTCGTGGGTGCACACCAGCTCCAAAAACAGCTGGCCGTCCAGCCGTTCCAGCCAGCGCACCTTCTGCTCCTCCGTGTACTGGTTGGGCTTCAGGGTGTCCACCCGCTCGATCGCGTCCATAATCGTCATGCTTTTCTCCTTCTGCGCGAAAGGAGGAGGGGCTTCCGCCTCTCCTCCTGACTCACTCACTGATTCATGGGATTTTTGCTGTTCTCCAGCAGCTCCCGGGAATGCTCGTCCATGAGCCGCTCCGCCTCCCAGGAACGCTTGACCTCCTCGGCCACCTCCGGCGGCACCATCGAGGTCTGCCCCTTGGGCAGCAGATAGTTCACGCCGTTCACCGAGACGAACAAATTTGAGTCGTCCCGCTTGTCGCCCCGCGGGATGGTGATGGGCACCCGCTCAGGCTGGACCTCCTGGACCTCCTGGACCTCCTGGACCTCCTGGACCTCCTGGACCTCCTGGGTGTTCACTTCGTCTTTTTTCATGGATCCTCCTTTATCCCGCTCAGTTGGCTGCGTCGGTGGCGCTGTAGCTGCTCACGCTCATCACCCGCAGCACCCGCTCCGGATACAGCAGCGTGGCCCCGTTGGTTTCCAGCTTATAGCCCACGGTCGAAAACTGCTCCAGGGGACCGCCGACCTCGCCCTTGTTCTTGATGATCATCTCCAGGCCGCCGCCCTCCGGGTCGATGACGCCGAAGGCGTCCTTGCCCAGGAAATAGGTGGCATAGGTGACGCCATTGGACTTATTCTTGTAGCTTTCGCCGCCCAGCACCGGCGCGTCGGGGTTTTCGATGAACCGGCAGCCATGCAGCTCGCCGATCTCACCGTTGAACAGCTCCGTGGTGGCGGCGTACTTGTGGGCCTCCACCCAGTCCTTGCTGGATCGCAGATCATAGCTGACGCTGGGGTGGATCACGGCCACATACTTGTTGCCCGCCAGCGTGGGCACCTTGTCCTTCTTCATCTTGGTCACGGCCTTGTTCACCATGTCCGGGGTCAGCAGCGCCCAGCCATCCTCCACGGTGTTGCCGCCGCTGGCAGTGGTGCCGCCCGCGCCCATGGTGGCGCAGCTGGTGGGGGTGCCCACCTTGGTGCCGTCGGCCTTGATGTTGTCGCAGTACAGCACGTTGGTGCCCGTCAGCAGAGCGTCCCGGATCAGATACTCCATGGTCTCGCTGGCCGACGCGCCCATTTCCTCGGTGGCGCCCAGGATTACATCATCATAGGCCCGCAGCTCCAGTCGATCCGAAATGGCGGCGTATGCGCCGTACTGGTCGATGCTGGCAGTCTTGTAGGTCATGCCAAACTTCTGGCCCGTGGGGATAACGCCCTCCTGCAGCTTGCTGGCCCGGGGGAAGGTGTTCCACTTCCGCCATTCCACGGTCTTGCCGCGGCCCTTTGGAAGATACTGCTTCTTGCCGAACTGCGAAAAAACCATTTTGCACCGGGCGTTTTCCAGCAGCTCGGTATCATAAAAGGTTTTCAGCGTCGGCGACAGGGTGTTTACGCCGGAAAACTCCGTCTTGGAGCTGGCGTCATATGCGTTTGCGTAGTTCACGCTGGTGTTCACCAGCGTGCCGGCGTCGGCAAACAGCTGCAAATTCATGTACAGATTCATGTTGATTTTTCCCTTTCCGGGGAATGTGGTATCAGGTGGGGTATACCTTTTCCCCTCTGGCCGCCGCCAGGCGGATCCTGTTTTTCAGCTCCTCCCGCTGCTGGCGCGGCATGCTCCTGTAATCTACCTGGCCCGCACTCTGGGCCTGGGCAGAGGTCCCGTTTTCCCGGGGTCGGTTCTGGTTGGCCTGGATGGAGGCCGCCAGCTTCTGGGCCGTCTCCTGGGCCGCCTGGCGCTGGGCCTTTTCCTGCACCTCCTGCCGGTGAACGGCGAAATAGGCATCCTGTACGCTGATGCCCACCCCCGGCGCAGTCAGCCGCGCAAACGTGGGGTTCTCCAGCTCCCGCCGCAAATCAAAGTCCGGCACCAGCTCGCGCATGGCCGCCTCCTGCTGCACCAGGCCCCGGAAATGCTCCATCTGGGCCTGCTGCCGAGCCATGTCCTCCTGCATCTCCCGCTGGCGGCGCTCGAAGCGCTCCATCTGGTCCATGCGCCGGGCCATGTCCGGCGACACACCCAGCTCCTCGGCCCGCTGCTCATAAAACGAGCTGTCCTCGGTGATGGCCTTGGCCAGTGCCGCCGCGTCCAGATTTCCGGCGTCCAGGTGATACCGGTCCGCCAGCAGCTCCAGCGCAGGCTCCAGGGTCCGCAGGTTGTCCTGGGCTCCTCTGCTCTCCCGGAGCCGGTCGCGCACCACCTGCTGCATGCGGCCGTTGTACTCCGGGTCTTCCATGATCTCCTCCCAAGTCATGCGCTTGGGGATGGTCTCGGTCTGAGCAGCGGCGTCCTGCTCCTGCCGGGCCGTCTCCTGGGCCGCCTGGGCCTGCGGCGCGTCCGCCGCCGCCTGCTGCCTGGGAGCCATGCGCCCCGCCCGTTTGCGGATCTTTTCCTCGGGCACACCCAGTGCCCGCAGTTCCTCCCCGGCGTCGGGAGCCGTTTCGCCCGTGCCCTCGCCGTCAGATCCCTCGGCGAACAGCTGCAGCCAGTAAAACTCGCTCATGTGGTTTTCCCTCCGTTTTCTGTCCGTATGGTGGACGAGCCCGTATGGTGCCCGGGCCAGGACTTGCACCTGGTGGCCCTCCGGCCAGCTGCTTTGCCCCCGGCATGCTCCCGGGGCGGTACGCACGCCCCGGGAAAAGAAAGGAGGAGAAATGAAACCCGCGAAGCGCCCCCATGCCCAAAGGACCCCCGCGTTTTTTATTTTAGCGTACCGCGCTCCCGGATTTCTCCCCATTTCCGAAACTTTTTTCGAACCGCACATACCGGGGATACTGCTCCGCCAGCAGCCGGAACCCGGTGCACACGGCATCCACCAGCTCCTCCGTGCGGCCGTCGCAGACAGCGTCCACCGTGAACAGGCCGTCTGCCGTCTGCACTTCCGCGATCTCGACCCGGCCCCGTTCGGCGTCCCGCAGCACAGCCGCCGCCGTATAGGCCAGGATAGATGCGCTGGCGCATACCAGGTCCCGGCCCGCCGGTGCCGCTCCCGCGTGGCCCCGGACGGTCAGGCGCAGGCGGCCCACCGCCGGGTTCCAGTCATACCGCACCCGGATCACGCGCCGCCTCCCGGCTGGGAGGCCTCTCTGGCCTGGCTCCGGGCCTTGGTTACCATGGCGTTTTCCTCCCGGCTCGTCTGTGGCATGGAAACAGGTTCCTGGCCCGCCGCCGGGCCCTGAGCCGCGGCCATTCCGCCGCCCATGGCCGCCAGCCGCTGCATGGCCGCCGCGTCACCGTGCTGTTGGGCCAGGGTGACCGCATATTGCAGCACCATCTGCAGCTTGTCATACATGCCGCCCATGGCGCGGATCTTCTGGGTCAGCTGCTCCTTGCCCCGAAAGTCCATCATGTCCAGGCACATCAGCGTCCGGTCCGTCTGAGCCGGGTCGAAAAAACCCAGCTGGTAAAACTGCAGGGCCAGCTCGTTCTGGGCCATTGCCGTGTATGCCGTCTGTTTTTGGGCCTGCACGCTGACGTCAAACTCCGGCACCCGGTATCCCAGGTCCACCCCAAAGGCGCTGCCCTGGGGCTGGGGCCGCAGGCCGCTGTTGTCATAACTCACGAATTGCTCCTGCCCGTCCTTGCCGGTTATGCGGAACTGCCTCGGCGCGTCATAAAACTGCCGGATCAGCTCAATGCACAGCAGCACGATCTCCCGGTATGCCCGGTAGCCGGACTTGGTGGAGTCCCGGCTGCCCTTGCCGCTGGCCTCCTGCAGGGCCGCAATGGCGCTGGCCGCCGTCACCCCCGCCGATGTGGAGCCGGTGGCCGTCTCCGTGTTGCCGCTGGTCTCCCGCAGCTCCTGCACCGTCTCCTGCAGCATGTTGATGTAATTCCCCGGCATCGCGTTGTAGTCCAGCACCCGCAGGGCGTCTTCCCCCAGGTTGCCGGTAACGTGGACAATGGGCCGGTTCACGTCCAGCAGCTCCTGCTCGTTGATGCCGCCGTCGGCGCGGACGAAATAGCGGGGTGTGGCCCCGGCCATGGTGTTCTTCACCATGGCACTGCGCATTAGGTCGATCTCCTCCTGTGGTGACCGGCACAGATCCACATAGCCGTATCCGCAGGGGGAGCCCTCCACCGGGAACAGCGGGTCCAGCACGAACGGGTATTTCCCGTGGTCGTACAGGCCCCGCTCCGCCACCGGGCGTCCCGTGGCGATCTCCGCCGTCACCGGGCCGTCGATGCCCTCCTGGGTCACCTGCCGGGTGGGGGCCTCCGTCTCGTTCTCCGTGGCATACAGCACGATATCCCCCACGTACTTGCAGTAATGCAGCACCCGGCCCACGTGGTAATATACCTCCACCACCGTGCACTTGCCGTCCGTGCGGACGCTGTCGTCGTAGCTGTAGTGCTTGGCTGTGAAAAGGTCGCCCTTGAGCTTGTCCCGGCACTGGGGATAGGTCTCCTCCAGCAAGTCCCGGTCCATCAGCTCCGTGTGGAAAAGATACCGGCTGTGCTGGATGTCGCCGACGCCCGGCTCCCAGAACAGATTCAGGATGTTGGTCCGCTCCACCGCCACGTCGCCCAGGCCGTTGAGTTTGTCCTTGTCCCACACCACCTTGTAGCAGCCGGTGCCCTCCTTGAGCTTCTGCCACATGGCATTGCTCCAGGTGCGCTCGAACTGGTTTTGCTCCAGGATCACCGGCAGAATGGCCGACAGGGTGTCCGCCTCCTGGCGGTCCCCAGGCTCCCGTGGCAGCACCGCCGGTTCCGGGTAGGCCTCCATGGCGTCGGCATGCTTGTTGGCGATGACGTTGTGCAGCCAGCCGCTGCGGCTGCGGAAGCCTGTGCGCGGAGAATCCGCCGTTTTGTCCTCCTCCGTGGCGTTGCGCAGCTTCCACCAGTTTTCCGCCTGCACAATGCGAGCCTCCACGCTGGCCTTGCCCGCCCGGTAGTCCGCCAGAATGCGGGTCCACTCCCGCAGCCGTTCTGTGCTCACGGGCAGCGCTCTGTTTTCGTCCATGGTTTTATCCTCCGTTTCGTGTGATTTGGTTCAGCGGGTCGCCCCAGCTTGGGGTCCGCTGCTGCTCCAGGATGGGCTTTACCGGCCGTGACATGCAAAAATACCGCCACTCGTCGGCCACGTGGTCCTCCATCTCCGTGTCCACGTCCTCCGGTCTGGTCTTGGCGTACATCAGCAGCGGCACGGTGCGGATGAACGCCTTGCAGCTGTCGAAGATATAGCACCGGGCATAGCCCTCTCTGTCAAATTGCAGCCGGTAATGGCACTGCATCCATCCGGCTATGCGTTGGTTGTCGCCCTGGGTGAAATAGATGCCGTACCGGGCCGCTGTCTCCTGGACGCTCTCACCCCGGCTGGCGTCCCAGATGGCCGGATCCGCCACGCCGCCCTCGATCTTCCGGCCCGCCAACACAGGGTGGGTCCGCTCGATCTCCGCCGCCCGGCGGAACTGCTCGTCCGGCGTCCACCGCACGCCCTCGTTTGGCTCCCCGGTGCAGCCGTACAGCTCCAGAATGCGGTAGAGTGTGCCGTCATAGTCCACAGCCCACCATGCCAAGGAAAAAGGCCGCTGATAGCCGAAGTCGTAGCTGCGATAGATCCGCCAGCCCCTGGGAACATCGAATGGGGCGATGACGTGGGTGAACCGCCGCTGCACCTTGGCCTCCTCCGGGGTAATGCCCGCCGCCTCGCAGCGCTTTGGGTCTGGCTCCAGCCGGAAGTCCTCGAAGAACTGCCCCGCGAATACGTCCCACCGCCCCTCCAGCCACATTTCCCGCAAGTGCCCCGGCAGGGCCTCCAGCTGGGTCACATATTCCGGCTGGGCGGCCATCAGCGCCTTGTTGTCCTGAACCAGAGCCTGGATGAACACATAGTCCTCCGGGTTCTCACCGTCGTCGTATCGGCGATCGATGAACACCCGCTTGATGTAGGCATGTCCCTGGCCGCCGGGGTTGCAGGTGAAATACATCCGCTTGGGAAAGCTGTTCACGCCGCGCAGGCACGCCGCAATGGCCCGCATCTGGTACTCGGACAGCTGTGTGGCCTCGTCCAGGAAGATCACGTCATACTCCACACCCTGGAGCCGGTCCAGGTCCCGGTCCCGCTCGCAGTACATGAAGTCGATGACGCTGCCATTGACAAACCGCAGCACCTTGTCCCGGTCGTTGTACTTGGCCACGCCCAGGCACTCCTGCCGCAGGGTGTTGATGTGGTTGTTGATCAGCTCCGGATAGCTCCGCCGCACGATCAGCAGGCGGATACCCGGATACCGCAGGGCCAGCAGCTTGGCCTTGGTGCGCACGCTCCAGCTCTTTCCGCCGCCGCGTGCCCCGCCGTAGCCCACATACCGGTGTCGCTCCCGCAAAAAAAGCTCCTGCTTGGCGTTGGGCTTGTCGATGGTGATCTTCATCCGCTGTAATCCTCCAGCTCCTTGGCCAGCTCCACCGTCACCGGCTCCTTGCCCTGGGCTGCCTGCTGGGCCCGGGTCCACTTGTCGATCAGGATGCCCATGGTGGTGGCAATGTCGCGGATGGGCGCCGTTTTCAGGCGCGCCGGGTCGCTGAGCTCCTCCAGGCCCTGGCCGATGATGGTGCACACTGCGTCTCGCTGGCCGTCCATGTAGCTCAACATATCCCGCGCGCACGCGCGTTTTTTGTCCTGCGCCGTTCCCGCCGCCTTGGGATCCGCCAGCACCAGGCGGCGCACCGTGTTGGGGCTCACGTCGTTTTTCCGGGCCGCCGCCCGATAGCTTCCCTCCAGCGCCCAGTCCGCAATGATCTTTTTTCGCTGCTTCTCGCTGATCTTCCGCGCGGCCATCCGCACCACCTCCTGCAACCATTGTAAGCGACGAGGACCCCGTTTTTCTCCCCGTCGCTGTGATTTTTTCGCATTATCTGGTGCCCTCGTACCGCTGCGCCATGGCTTGGTACATAGGGCACCGGGTGTAGTCGTAGCTCCAGCAGTATTCTCTCATCCACCGGGCCTGTTCCGGCCTTTTCCCCCACCTCCACTCCACGGAGAGCTTCCCTGGGTCCTTGCATTGCAGCTTATCGCCGCTCACCGCGTAAAACGGGCACACGCCGTACAGGTTGACGCTTGCGTTCATGGGCCGTCCCTCCCTCGCTCCGGGTCCTCCCGGTCCAGCAGATACCGGATGTAGTGGCACCCGGTATCCGCGTCATAGTGGCCGGATTCCAAAAGATAGGTTTTGCCGGGGTTGCGCAGGGCCCGGGCCGTCCGGGCCACCCGCTCGGTGATCTCAGGCTTTGCCATGTTCCGGCTGCATGAGTATTTCTTGGCGTCCGGCACGCCCCGCCGGGCCTGCCGCAGCATATACACCGCCAAGGGCGTATAGTCCCCCTGGTCCCGCAGAGGCTCGGCGTAAATGCTCCCCATGCCCCACAGGTCGTCCAGCGGCGCGTTTCCCACATACCACGCGCCGTCTCGCCAGGTGATGCCCTGGCCGGTGATGACCATGTGCACGTGCAGCC
>OLOS01001134.1_pt1 | contig 23352 bp, 14 predicted proteins | sample 1672631 | NCBI WGS metagenome assembly OLOS01 (sample SAMEA3136707, study PRJEB25190) | human gut metagenome | biome: human gut; feature: human-associated habitat; material: faeces | place: Austria | collected 2013 | reverse complement strand
CGAAAAAAAAGAGCGTTGAAAGAAACAATGGCCATGCTGCTGGAATTGCCGGTTATGGATGAAAAAATCGCCAAACGAATTGAAAAATTTGGGGTTGAACCGGGCGCTTTGGATAATAACACCAGGTTGATGTATACGCTGCTGCAGGAGGCGTTTAAAGGGAATTTATCTGCCATACATGAGGTACAAAACATTGTTGACGCAGGCAATACAGAGGATAGCGCGGCCATAAAGGTTGTATTTTCAAATGAAATTGAGGAGTATTTAGAAAAGCCGTGAGAGAAATAGTGTTTCCAGTGCCGTCCGAAAAGCAAAAGCTATTTATACAGGAACGGCATAAGCATGTGGCCTTTGGCGGCGCACGGGGTGGCGGAAAGTCCTGGGCTGTTCGTTGGAAAGCCAAAATGTTGGCCCTGCAGTACGCCGGGATAAGGATATTAATTGTTCGCCGAACCTACCCGGAGCTGATGAATAACCATATTGTTCAGCTGCGGTCTGAATTAGCTGGAATAGCCCGGTATAACGACAAAGACAAGGTGATTAAATTTGAAAACGGTTCTACCATAAACTTTACTTACTGCGCCAGGGACGCGGATTTAGACCGAATGCAGGGGGTTGAATATGATGTTATTTTTTTGGATGAGGCAACACAGCTTAGTGAGTTTCAAATTAAGAGTATAGCAGCTTGTTTGCGCGGCGTCAATAATTTTCCAAAACGGATGTATTACACCTGCAACCCCGGGGGCCAGGCGCACGGATATATTAAACGCTTGTTTGTTGACCGAAAGTATGAGAATGACGAGGACCCGGAGGATTATGCCTTTATTCAGTCGCTGGTGACCGATAATGTTGCGCTGATGAAGTCGCAGCCGGATTATATTAAGCAGCTGGATTCACTGCCGAATAAACTAAAAGCCGCATGGCGCTACGGCGATTGGAATGTGTTCGAGGGAATGTTTTTCGAGGAGTTTCGGGACGACCCCGCACATTACGAGGATAGGCAGTATACCCATGTAATTGAACCGTTTGAAGTGCCGCAGGGCTGGAAAATATACCGTTCCTACGACTTTGGTTATGCCAAACCGTTTTCCTGTGCCTGGTGGGCGGTAGATTATGACGGGGTTGTTTACCGCATATTGGAATTGTACGGCTGCACCAATTCCCCGAACGAGGGCGTTAAGTGGACGCCGGATGTTCAGTTTAAAGAGATCAGCAAAATTGAAAAAGAACACCCCTTGTTAAGGGGCAAAACCATTAATGGTGTGGCAGACCCCTCTATTTGGGACGGCAGCAGGGGCGAAAGCGTGGCCGAAACTGCCGAAAAATACGGTGTTTATTTTGAACCGGGGGACAATGAGCGCATTGCAGGTTGGATGCAGGTGCGATACCGGCTGCAGTTTGACCAAAACGGCTACCCTATGCTGTATGTGTTTAAAAACTGTTCGGCATTTATACGCACCATTCCGCTGATGATGTTTTCCGAAACAAAGCCTGAGGATTTAGACACAACCTTAGAGGACCATGTGGCTGACGAAGTACGCTATTTTTGCATGAGCCGGCCCATTACGCCGAAAGTGCCGAAAGAGGCACCGAAAATTGAAAACGACCCGTTAGAGCTGATTTACACGAAAAAGCCCAACCAATTCAGGGGGCTTAGGAGGTTATAAAATGGAAAATATTCAAAATGCTGTTATAGGCGAAAAAGAGATTAGCAAGGCTACTGAAATTTTGCGCAAATATAAGCAGGGTAAGCTAAATTTAGAGCAAAAAATTATTTCAAATGAGGAGTTTTTTAAACTCCGGCAGTGGGACCACATGACCGGCGGTGAAAGCGACCCCAAACCGGCCTCGGCCTGGCTGTTTAACTGCATTATTTCAAAGCATAGCGACGCTATGGACAGTTTTCCAGAGGCCAATATGCTGCCGCGGGCTGAGGACGACAAAGCCGAGGCTGAAATGCTTTCCAGCGTGTTGCCGGTTGTTTTGGAACAAAACGACTTTGAAACCACTTATTCGGATGTGGCGTACTACACGCTGAAAAACGGCGGCGGCGTTTACGGGGTGTTTTGGGATGGTTCCAAGCATAACGGCCTTGGGGACATTTCCATTAAAAAGATTGATTTTATTAACCTGTTTTGGGAAAGCGGCATTACTGATATTCAGCGGTCAACCCATTTGTTTAACACCGAATTTGTCAGCAACGAGCTGTTGGAGCAGCAATACCCGGAGCTTAAGGGCAAGCTGGGGCAAAGCACCATAACGCTGGCCAAATACCTTTATGACGATACGGTGGACATCAGCAATAAATCGCTGGTAATAGATTGGTACTACCACAAAATGGTGAACGGGGTAAAGGTGCTGCATTACTGCAAGTATGTAAATAATACCGTGCTGTTTGCAACAGAAAACGAACCGGAAAAGTACCCGAACGGCTGGTATGACCATGCGCAATACCCCTTTGTAGTGCAGCGGCTTTTCCCGGTGGAGGGCAGCATTTGCGGTTACGGTTATATTGATATTGCAAGAGATACCCAGGAAATGATAGACCACCTAAATTCCTCTATTTTAAAAAATGCCATGGTAAATGCCAGGCCCCGCTATATGGTTAAAAACGGTGCGGCAATTAACGAGGAGGAATACGCCGACCTGACTAAGGATTTTATTCATGTGGAGGCCAACAGCGTTAACGACGACAGTATTCGGGCGGTTGAAACAACCGGGCTGCCGTCCATTTATGTTTCGGTGCGCGACGGCTTAATTAACGAAATGAAAGAGTGCACCGGGAACCGAGATGTGGCGAACGGCGGGACGACCTCCGGCGTAACGGCAGCCTCTGCAATTGCTACTATGATGGAACAAAGCGGAAAAATCAGCCGCGATTCCAACAAGGCGTTCTATGTGGCGTTTAGAAAGGTTGTAAACCAGTGCATAGAGCTGATAAGGCAGTTTTATGATATTCCACGGCAATTTAGAATTACCGGTGAAATGGGTACACAGCAATATGTTGAATATTCCAACGCCGGGTTAAAACCAATGGCACAGGAGCCGATTATGGGGCAGGATATGGGACTGCGGCTGCCGGTGTTTGATATTGAGGTAACAGCACAAAAAGCAAGCTCTTACACCAAAATGGCGCAAAACGAGCTGGCGCTGCAGTTTTATAACCTGGGCTTTTTCAACCCGCAAATGGCCGACCAGGCTTTGGCTTGCTTAAAAGCCATGGATTTTGCCCATAAAAATGATGTTATGCAAACCATAGAACAAAACGGAACCCTTCTGCAGCAATTACAGCAAATGCAGCAAATTGCAATTGGCTTAGCCCAGCAATATGACCCGGCATTTGCACAACAGCTGATTTTAATGGCCCAGCAAAGCGGGCAACCACTTCCGCAGCAGCAAAGCGGCTCTGCCGAAGTTTCCGGCGGTGAACACCCGTATGTTGAAAAGGCGCGGGAGGACGCACAGTCGGTAGCAGACCCGGATAGGTAAAAGCATGATAACGGTTGAAATGAACGACTATTCGGTTTTCATAACAGGGCATGCCGGTCTTGCTGAATACGGCAGCGACATTTTATGTGCCGGGGTTTCTACCCTGGCATATACCCTGGCCGGATTTGTGCAGCGTAATGCCGGCAGTATGCAAAAAAAGCCAAGCATAGTTTTGGAAAGCGGTAAAGCAAGCATTAAGTGCACACCAAAGCCGGAATTTATTTGCGAATGTTCTGCTGTTTATAACGCAATTTCGGCTATGTTTTCGGAGCTTTCAAAAAAATACCCAAAAAATTTAAAATTTTTGCGGGGTAGGGGTTAGAAATTCTGTTTTCAGCGTGCTATAGTGACAATAGACCCGCCGGACTTAAGCGGCAGAAAAAATAAGAGGAGCAATCCAAATGTTTAAAAAAAGCCTTGATTTGCAATTATTTGCCGAGGGCGCTGCCGGCGACGGTGCGGCAACAGTTGCACAGGCAACAGGCGAGACAGCGGCCAATTCTATGACGATAGAAAAGCCGCAAAAAAAGACTTCTACCGCCGGGAGGAAACAGCAAAGCCAATCTGTGGCCGTTAAGTACGGTAAGCAGGAGCCCGCAGAGCCTTTGGAAACCGCTAAAGCAGCACCGAAAAGCACGGAGGCGGAAACAGAGCCGTCTTTTACCGAGCTGATTAAGAGCGACAAATACAAAGCGGATTACCAAAAATCTGTAGAAAAAATTATTGAGCAGCGTTTTAAGAACTATAAGGGGCTTGAAACCAGGCTGGAAAGTCTTGCACCCGTTTTGCAAATGGTTGGTGACAAATACGGCATTGACCCGCAAAATGAAAATTTTGTTCAAGCACTGACCCAGGCGCTCGGGAATGACAACGGTGCGTTTGAGCAGTACGCCTCGGAGCATGGCTGTTCTGTTGAGGAGGCTAAGCAGATTGTTACTTTAAAGCGACAGGTTAAAACTTTAGAGGACGAAAAGCAGCGCCGCGCGAAACAGGACGAGCTTGACAGAGGCTGGAAACAAATTGTGCAACAGGCCGAAAGCACTAAGCAGCAATTTCCAAGCTTTGACCTTGAGCGTGAAATGATGGACGAACGGTTTGCAAAATTAGTGGCAAACGGTGTAGACACCACTGCCGCCTTTATTGCAACCAACCACAAAAACATTATTCCGGCTACGGTTCAGCTGGCTACGGAAAAGGCCGTGCAGGCTACCGCCAATACGGTGCAGGCCAACAAAACAAGACCGGTTGAAATCGGCTTGGATTCGCAAAATGCTGCGATTATTAAAGATGACCCCAGCAAACTAACCTTAAAGGACTTCCGACAAATTCGGGAAAACTTTAGAAAAACAGGTGAGAGGCCGAAATTTTAAGACTTCTTGCCAAAACAAGGAGGATAAAAAATGTTTGAAAAAATTAATTTACAGCTATTTGCCGACCAAAATGTTCAGGTAACCACGCAGTCGTCCATGTCGCCGACTATGAAAACCTTTTACGACACCGCATTGCTTGAAAATGCGCGTGAAAACCAGGTTTTCAGCCAGCTGGGCGAAAAACAGCCTTTGCCGGCCGGTAACGGCAATAAAATTGAATGGCGCAAGTTTAACACCTTTGCCAAGGCGCTTACCCCGCTGACCGAGGGTGTAAACCCGGACGGCTCCAATTTTGGTATGACCAAGATTGAGGCAGAGTGTACCCAACACGGTGACTACACCACAATTTCCGACCGCTTGGAGTTAGAGGCGTATGATGATGTTATTTACGGTGCTACAGAGGAAATGGGCGCTGCCGGCGGTGCAACGCAGGACACCCTGACCCGCAATGTATTGGTGGCCGGTACCAGCGTAATGTACGCCCCAAAAGCAGACGGAACAGTTATTACCAGCCGTTCTAAACTGGACGGCACCTGCCTGATGACCCGGGCACTGGTTAAAAAGTGCGTAACTTTCCTAAAAAAGAACAAAGCGCCCAAAATTGATGGCAAGTATGTTGCCATTATTCACCCGTCTGTGGCAGAGGACCTACGCAGCGACCCTGCTTGGGAGGATGTGCACAAATACGCGGCCGTAACCGAAATTTTCAACGGTGAGATCGGCGAGCTGGAGGGTGCCCGGTTTATTGAATATAACGACGGCAAAATTTGGCGTGGTAAGGATCTTACCGCTGCAGCCCGCAACCTTACGGTTAAAACGGCTGTTTCCTCGGCCGGTAACACCATTGCGGTTAAAGAGGCGCTGACTGCTGAGGATATTGCAGCCATTAAGGGCAGAAGTGTACTGATTGGCGGCGTCTTAAACAAGATTACCGCTGCAGCTGCCGGCAGCATTACGGTTGAAACCGCCATTACCTGTGCTGCTGATGATGTTATTTACCCCGGAGAGGGCGGCTCCGAGGGCCTGGGCGTTTACGCTACCCTGTTCCTTGGTTCCAAGGCCTACGGCGTGGTAGACCCCGAAAAGGCCGGCATGGAAATGATTATTCACAGCAAGGAGCAGGCCGGCGGCCCGCTGAATATGTACAGCACGGTTGGCTACAAATTTAAGCATGGCGCTAAAATTCTGTACCCCGAGCGCATGATCCGCGTTGAAAGCTGCTCTACCTATAGCACCGTAGACGAGGAAAACTAATTTTTGTAAAACCCGGGCGGCGGTTCTTGGCTGCCGCCCAATTTTGAAAGGATGTTATATATGCCGAAAGCTAAAAATACCGAAAAGCGGGTAAAATTTAAATTACCCCGGCTGCCCGGTTCCAACGCAAACCAAGACCAATATGTTTCCTTAAACGGAAAAGGCTATATTATTCGCCGCGGCGTAGAGGTTGAGGTCCCGGAGGGGGTATACGAAATTTTGGCACATGCCCAGCTTGCCGAGGACGCGGCCTACGAATTTGCCGAGGAAAAATCCTTTAAAGAGCCAAAGCAATAAAATTTTGGGGCGCACGCAAATGCGCTCCTTTTTTATAGGAGCTATGTTATGACACTTCGAGAAATTATTGACAAAGTAAATGCTTTTAAAAGCCATAGTGTAAGCACAGATATTTTGGCCGGGTGGCTGAACGAGCTGGACGCAACCCTTAAAAACGAACTGTTTGATGTATACGAGCCAGGGGTTACGCCGGAAATTAAGCCTTATAAGGCAGGGGAGGACTTGGACCGGGAATTGCTGGTGCCGTACCCATACTGTGAACTGTATGTTTATTACCTGCTGCAGCAAATTTATTCCTTTACAGACGAAACAACCCAATACAACAATTTTTCCGAGCTTTATAACACCTTGCTGTACACTTTTAAAACCTACTATATTCGCAACCATAGCAGGGGCGGGAGTAAATTCACAAACATTTGGGGGTAAGTTTTATGTATTCACCTAAATTAAACCCTGTAAATTCCGCAACCAATACCATTGACGAATTTTTAGGGTACAACCATAATTTAAAAATTGCCGATAATGAATTTTTTGATATGAAAAATATGGCCGGCGAGGACTACCCGCTGCTGGCAACCCGCAGAAAACGGGGCATTGTTAAAACGCTGGAAAACCCGCAGGGCCTTATTTGCCGCGGCGCATTATGTTATGTTGACGGTGCCTCGCTTTTTATTAACAACGAAAAGGTGACGGGGCTCATTCTGTCAACCCAGCCGGACGATTGCCCGAAACAGTTGGTTGCCATGGGTGCCTATATTTGCATTTTTCCTGACAAGATGTATGTTAACACCGTTGATTTAAGCGACTGCGGCTACATGGAGGACTGCTTTTGCCCGGCAAGCGGTACGGCGGTTTTGGCACCTTGCACCTCCGACGGTGGCGCTATTACGCCAACAAGCTCGGCCGTAGCTCCGGCCAACCCGTCTAACGGGGATTATTGGCTGGACACCTCCGGCAAGACTCATGTGCTGAAGGTGTGGTATTCCAGCATTAGCGGCTGGCTTTCGGTGCCAACCTCTTATGTTAAATTTACCTGCAGCGGGGTGGGGGAGCATTTTGCAATAGATGATTGCATTTCCTTTAAAAACACCGGGCTAAGCGATATAGACGGTATGCACCTGATTATAGACAAGGGCACCGATTATTTAATTATTCAGGGAACCTTAGAACAGCAACAAACCATTTCTGCGGGCTTTACCGTTGAAAGACGGGTGCCGAAAATGGATTTTGTGGTGGAGTGCAACAACCGTTTGTGGGGGTGCTACTGCGGGCCAAGCGACAGCGGCGTGTTAAACGAATTGTACTGCTGTAAGCTGGGCGATTTTAAAAACTGGCGGTATTATACCGGCACCGCTTTGGACGCTTACAGCGTATCACTGGGCAGTGACGGATATTTTACCGGGGCCGTTTCCTACCAAAACACCCCCGTGTTCTTTAAGGAAAACCAAATTCACCATGTATACGGCAAAACCCCGAGCAGTTTTACGCTTACCTCGTTTCAGTGCAGCGGTGTGCAGCAGGGCAGTGCCAAAAGCGTGCAGGTAATTGGCAGCGAGGTGCTTTACAAGGGCACCGACGGTTTTTATGTTTACAACGGCGCGCTGCCGAGTCTTTGTTCTGCGGCGCTTGGCAAAAAGCTGTACTACAAGGCCGTTTCGGGCGTTGTAGGCGATTTGTATTATACTTCGCTTGCGGATGAAAAAGGGGACTATACCCTGTTGGCCTATAATTTCAGGAACGGATTGTGGCATAAAGAGGACGAGCTGCAGGTGCTTGACTTTTGCCGGGTAGGTAACGAGCTTTATGCGGTTGACCAAAACAAAAACCTGTTGGCGCTGCGTGGTTCGGCCGGCACTGACGAAAAAGATTTTCCGTGGATGATTGAAACGGCACCGATTGGGTATATGCAGCCTAACCGGCAAAGCGTAAAAAAGCTGTTTGTTCGGCTGTGGCTGCAAAAGGGTGCCTACGCAGATGTAAAGTTGCAGTTTGATTTTGGCCCGTGGGAGCAAATTGGAACCGTTAACGGGGCTGACACGGTGCAAAATATAGAGCTGCCAATGGTGCCGCGCCGGTGCGACCGCTTTAAGCTTAAAATCAGCGGGAACGGGCCCTGCAAAATTTATGCCATGACTTTTAAAATTGAAAAGGGGAGCGAAACCTAATGGAATATTTTTTTCCGCCAAACCGCCCGGCGGCCGCCTCAAACCTTTCGGTTGAGGAACAGCTAAGCAGAATATGGGACTACCTTTATGACCTGCAGCAAAAGCTGAATCGAAACACTTCGGAGCAATCCCCAACCGATTTTATGCAAAACATTTCTAAAATGATAGAATCTACTGCGGGGCAAAATGACGGTTACACCGGGGACGGGTATTTAAACGGCATTTTAGCCATGAAAAAAGACCTGATTAAAAATGCTGCGGTGCTGGTAAGTGACAGCGAATCCATTGCCAAAGCGCTGATGGATAAGCAATCTTTTAACGATAACTTTAGCAACCTGCTGCGAAATACAAAACTGAATATAAACGGGGAAAGCGTTGGCTTTTTGCAGCTTTACGAAAAAACGCAGGCTCACGACAGTAAATGGCAGCACTATTTTAAAGGCGGGCTGCTGAACAGCACCGGCACACCGGTATATGGTATTGAAAGCGGCCTTGTAGCCGGAAAAATTGAGGTTACAGACAGCAGCGGCCAAAAGCGGGAGGTTTCGGTTGCCGAGCCCATAAAAACCCGCATTACGCCGGAGGAATGGAGCATTTGGCAAAACGGGCAAAAGCTGTGCGGTGTAAGTAAATCGGGCTTTTGTATTCCGCAGGCCAACATAACGGGCGGCACGGTTCATGTAACCGAGCCGGTTGGCACGGTGGCCGACCAAAAAGCACAAAGCAGCGTTACCAACCTATCTCAAAATCATTCAAAGCTGTTTGATAATTTAAAACCCCGCGCCTTTCAATTTGGCAGTAATGCAACCGGGCCAACACATCTTGGCTTTGTGGCGCAGGAGGTGGAACAGGCCATTACAAACGCCGGGCTAACGGCCAATGACGCGGCTTTAATTGCGAGCGTTCCCGACACAGACAGCACCGGGGCCGAAGCCGGCACCGTAACCAAGACGCTGCGGTATGAGGAAATTATTGCGCTGCTGGTGCAAGAGCTGCAAACTGTTAAAACTGAACTGGCTGCGGTTAAGGCGCAGCTTAACGAGCCAACGGCATAAAAAGTAACCCCCGACAGAAAAAGCGGTTGCAAAATCTGTCGGGGGCTGTTATAATAGGCAATGTGATAAGGTGAGCCTGAAACGGTAGGCGGTTAAGTCTTGCCCTCGAAAGGGGGCGTTGCCAATGGAACAAGCTGCATATATAATCTTAATTATTATTTTTGCTACTGGTTACCTGTTGACAATAAAAAAGAAATAGACCGCCCAGCCTCCAAGCAAGCGGTCTAATCCTTTTTAGATTACTTAAATGAGGGCTAACCGTCTATCGGTTCGCCTTACCACATTCATTATAACACAATTTCAGCTTTTGTCAAGCACTCGTTTTTACGGGTGCTTTTTTTATTTTAATTTTTAGGGGGTAGGGGTTAGAAATTTAGGTGCTGCATTTGTTATGCTTAAAGAAAAAACGGAGGCAATACCTATGGCAATTAAACGATTATACGGCGAAAGCAACGATACTTTCAATAAACGCAACAGCATGAAAGGCTACACTTACCAAAGCCAGGGCGCAAAGGACGCGCTGCGCGACCAGTATGTAAACCGCAAGGAGTTTCAATACGACCTTGGCAAGGATGTGCTGTACCAGCAGGGCAAAGAGCAGTACAAGGCTTTGGGTAAAACCGCCATGCAGGACACCATTGGCCAGGCTTCGGCCTTAACGGGCGGCTATGCCAATTCTTACGCCACCTCGGCCGGTCAGCAGGCCTACAACCAGTATATGCAAAAGGCTAATGATAATATCCCGGAATATTACGCCATGGCCTTAAACGCTTACCAGCAGGCCGGTGAAAATTTATTGAGTAAATATAACCTTTATGCCAATGAGCACCAGGAGGGCTACAACCGCTATGTAACCGAGCGTTCGTATTTGGATAACCTGGCCCAAATGGAAAACAGCGACGCCCGTGCCGGCCAAACCTTTAACGAGAATGTACGGCAGTACAACCAAACCTTTGCCGAAAATCAGCGGCAGTACAACGCCCAAATGGCCTACCAGCGGGAACGGGACAAGGTTGCAGACGCACAGTGGCAAAAGGAATACGCCCTTTCCCAGGCGGCTGCGGCAGCCTCCAAGGCAAAGGCTGCGGCCGAGGCGGAAAAGGAAACCGACCTTTACACCTATTTAAGTAACAACGGGGACGAATACACCTTTCGGAACGACAGAACCGGCCAGACCTATACGCTGAAAAAAGGCGTAAACCCTTACACCGGCACCACCAATAAGGATATTAAAAACGGCGTGTTTTCTAACGGCTACCAGCCGAATAATGTGAACGGGCATAAGCTGAGCGTTGCGGCTAAAGGGTCTATGGAAATTAACGGCCGTTCCCAAAATCTGTGGATTGACCGAAAGACCGGCAAGTATTATTACTGGGATGGCTCTAAAAATATGTACATTCAAAAAAGCGCAATGCCGAAATAAGAGGGGGATTAAGCAATGAGTAAAGTTGTATTCGGGCCGAAAAAGTCTAAAGTTGTTTTTAATGTTAATGAGGACGAATACCGGGAGCGTTTAAACCGGCTTTCGGCCAACAGCAAAAATATTTCGGATTTTACAAACGAGCTGGAAAGCGGCAGCTATATAAACCCGCAGCGGCGCCAAAAGCTAAAGGACGAACTGGAACAGTACCAAAGCGATTACGAGTATTTAAGCTTTTTTTCCGGCGTTGGCGAAAAGGAGCGCAACCAAACTTTTAGCGATTTAAACAATTTGCGCACTTCGCTGGATACCATGCAGAAAAGCGTTGAACAGGTGGGCGGTGAGGAGGCCTACAAAAACACCGTAAACAATTTGGCCTTTACCAAAAAGTATAAGGGCAAGACCTATAAGGAGCTGACCGACTGGATCGGCTCGGAGGCCTACAACCAAAGCCGGCACCAGGGTAAGGTTACCGAGGATGAGGACAAGTGGCTGAAAAACTACGCCGAAACCATTAAGTATGACGAGTATTCGCTGGACGATTTAAAAAAAATGGTTGACGCCGCCAAGCAGAAAAAGGACGAGAACGCACCGGGCCTTTTGCAAAAGGCGGTTGATTTTGTTGCGCTGGGTGACTTTAACGCGCAAAACAGCGGCTATATAGACGATTACAAAGCTAAAAAGGCCGCTTACGATAAAAAGCGCTTTTCCGACCTGGCGAGCCGGGAGGACTACGCCCAAAATTCGGCCTATACCTCCCAAAACAGATATTCAAACTTTAGCCTTTCAAAACCGTTTGGGGATATTGACAAAATTGTTGAATTTATTAATGCCGACGACGAAAGAAAAAATAAAATTCTTGCGTTTCGCTCTACCGGAACAGCGGGTGCTGAGGTAAACAACGAGCAGCTGACCAAGTACAGCAACCTAACCGACGACCAAAAGGCGAACCTAAACTACATTTACAACACCCAGGGCAAAGAACAGGCCGAGGAATATTTAAACTACATTTCCCCGCAAATTAACGAGCAAATGACGGCCAACGAGGTTGCAAAAACTACCCAATTTGCAGACGAGCATCCAATTTTAGGTACCGTTCGGAGCTTTGCCACCAATTTGGGGGCCGGCAAGGGTATAGTGGAGGATGTCTTAAAAAATTTTAAAGGTGAGAATATTGATGTAAACTCCCCGGCGCATTTGGATTCGCAGGTTACCACAGCCCTGCGCGCTAAAGCAGGGGAAAAGGCCGGCGAGTTGTTGGATTGGGAGTTTTTAGGCACACCGATTGGTACCACGCTGTACGGTGCGGCTACCTCTATTGGCGATATGGCAATAGATATATTAATTGCCCGCGGCTTTGGAACCCTTGCAGGCAGCGCCGAGGCCGCCGAAAAAATGACCGGGAAAATTGTGCAGGGCATTATGAGCTCCCAGGCGGCAACCAACGGGGTTATTGAGGCCAAAAACCGCGGCCTTTCGGATAACCAGTCTGTAACCCTTGGCGCCATTGCGGGCGCAACCGAATGGCTGACCGAAAAATACAGCATTGAGGCCTTTTTGGGCGACCCGAAAAAAACGGCGCTTTATTTGGCCAAAAACTTTGTGGCCGAGGGCAGCGAGGAGGCCGCCTCCGATATTTTAAACACCCTGGCCGACTATATAGTTGCCGGCGATAAGTCCGAGTTTGTTCAAAGCATGAAAACCTATATGGCCGAGGGCAAGGACGAAAAATCTGCCTTTGCGGCTGCCGCGGGCGACCTGGCTATGGAAATGGGTAACGATTTTCTTGCAGGGGCATTGGCCGGCGGCGTTATGGGCGGCTACGGTAAGATTTCCGATAATGCCCGCCTGGGCAGTGTAGGTAAAGATGTTTCGCTGCGCAACAATGCCGGCAACCTAATACAAACCGGCTTAAGGGCCGACCGGGAAAGCGAATTTTACAATCAGGCAAACGAGCTTGTAAACAGCAAAAGCGTTAAAAACAGCGATATTGGCCGTTTGCAGCTTGCTGCCGAGGCCTACGCCCAAAATAAGTTAAACAAAAACGCCAAAACCGCTTTAAAGGGTATTGTTACGCAGTATTTAGAAAACGAGGGTTCCGACCCGCAATTAAGCGACCGGCTGAGCGAAGTGGTGGTACGCGCCTATGCGGGTGAAAAGCTGACCGTAAACGAGCGAAAAATTGTTAACGGGAACAACCATGTTGCCTCGGTGCTGAACACACTGAAAAATGTTGCAGGGGATATACGCCCACGCGCTCTCGGTCAGCAGCTTACAAACTTGCTGGAAAAAACCGAGAAAAACAAGCTTGTTGACGCTGCTTTAAAAAAGGGCGAGTCGAACGAGCGTGTTGCTGCTGCAATAAAAGAACTGCAAACCCCCAATTCAGGCCTGGCAAACGCGCTGCAGCTTTCCGAGCCGGTGGTAAACGCCGAGCTGGAGCTTAGCAAAATTAAAAAATACAAAAAAATTAAAAACAAAACTCCCAGCAAGCTTACAACGCAGGATTTAAAGGATGTTGAGGTAAAGGACGACGGGGTTACGGTAAACGGAACCAATTTAGACGAGCTTAGCTTTGTGGATGAAAAAACCTCCGAGGTTATTGCTTATGCGGCCGAATACGGTAAGCTGGCGCAGAATTATATTGACATTTATAATATGAACCCGCAGCAAAGCCTTTCGGAATACGCCCCGGCGTTTGAGCTGGCCTACACCTACGGCCGCACCGCCGGCACAACACTGGAAATGGCCCAAAACAGCCCCAGTGCCTCCCTTTTGCAGCCGGAGCAGCTGCAGGCTGCCTTTAAAATGGGCCAAACCGCCCGGGCGTTAGAACAGGAAAACCAAACCTTTAAACGGCGCCGCGGCAAAAAGAACAGCGGGGTGGTAAAGCTGCCGGCCGGTGTTAAGGCCAGCAGTTTAAGCGAGCAGCAAAACGCCTCTATTCGGGCACTGCGTAAAATTTCGGATGTTACCGGTATTTGGTTTGAGCTGTACAACTCCAAAGCCAAAAACGGAACCTACACTGAGGCCAACGGCTACTACAAAAACGGAACCGTATACCTGGATATTAACGCCGGTAAAAACGGCGTGTTTGACACCTACACTGCTATTTTGCAAACGGCGGCCCACGAGCTGACCCACTTTATAAGCGAATACAACGCCAAAATGTACGGGGAGCTGCAAAGCTTTGTTGTAGAGCACCTAAACGGCTTTGAGGGCAAAAGCATTGAGCAGCGCGCTATTGAAAGAATGGCTGAGTATGACGACCAGGGCGTTGTTCTTGACTTTGAAAACGCCGTGGAGGAAATAACGGCCGACGCCTGCACCCAAATGCTGCAAGACAGCAAGGCTATGGAGCAGCTGGCAGCCGAAAACAAGAGCCTGTTTCAAAAAATAACCGACTTCTTAAAGGAATTGTTTGCCGACATTAAAAAGGCCTTTAAAGGCGCTTATTTGGGCAATGAGGCTAAGGCTATGCAGCAGCACATGGACGAGCTGCAGAAAATTTGGGACAAGGCCCTGGTTGGCGCGGTAAAGCAGCACAATAATTATGAGCTGGTTCAAAAAAATAAAGGCCAGGCTAAGTACAGCATTGTGGCCCTTGAAAACGGAAATACCTATGTTCAGGCAAGCCGCAATGTAATTAGCGGTGAAAATATAGCAGATTGGCGTAAACAAATCACCAATTTCTTTAACGAGCTGCTTGAGGGCGAAAAAAGCCTTGATATTCAAACTATTGACGGTGATGTTCTTACAATAACAAAGGACGAAACCGCCAAAAAGGCGAGAGATAATTATAAATACGAAAAAGGCCAAAGAGTTCTCATGACCAATGACGAGTTTCGGGTTAAATTGAATATCGAAGCACACATTGATGAAATTGCCGAAACATCAACCGGGGGCAAAAAAAGAACCGCCGATACAAAATCACACGATTTTGCAAAGGACGGTTTTTCATACAGAACTGCATATTTCCAGGATTTTGACGGCTCATATTACAAACTAAAGCTGTCTGTTGGAAATAACGGAACGGTTGCAACGGTTTATAGCGTTGGCAAAATAAATAAAGACAGCTTACCGTCACACACAAAAATAGTGGCGGTCGTGGGCTCTAAGTCCCTTGGTAAGCTGTCTAACACCAGTGTACCACAAGGCAACACAGATGTCAATACTAATTTTATGCAGGACGGTACAAAATATTCCTTACGCTATACAGTAGATAACAAACCGGTTGCTGTAATTGACAAAGATATTTTGGCCGGTGTTCCGAAAACCAAGTGGATTGAGACCGTTAAGCAGGAAATTTCCGAAAACTTTTCAAACGGTATTCCGATTAGCGGCAGACTGATTAAGGTTAACCAAAGGTCACGAAACGAATTTACAAATTCAAAAAATTCACGGTGGTACGCCGAAAATAATCAGGTGATTTATGCAGATAAATTTAAATCGGCCAATAACCTTGACGATATTGTGCTGGCCTCAACAAATTATATTAACGAGGACTTAAAACACACCCGCAAAGACAATTTTAAAGAGTTTGCACGCGGTGATGTGCTAATTCGGGTTGGCAATAACGATTATTCTGCAAAGGTAATTGTGGGCTTTACCACAGGCAAGCAAATGGTCCTTTATGATGTTGTTGATTTTTCAAAAACTTCTTTTGAAATTAAAAAAACAGATGTGCGTTCGCCATCCAACCGCTTAAATGCGGAGAACGGTAGCAACACATCTGTCTCTGACACCAATGTACCACAAAATGGGACAGATGTCAATACCTATTTTATGCCAGAGGACGGAAAAAATTCACTCCGCAGGGCAGAAAATTCTTACGAGGCCCTTGGCGAGCTGGAAAAACTGAAAAAGCGCAACGCCGCTTTGGAGCAGGATATTAAGGGGTTGAATAAGGCGTTAAAGCTTACCAAGCAATTGACCCACGGTAAGCTGGTAAGCCCGGCACAGGTGCGAATGGTAGCCGAAATTATTTGCAAAAACGCCGGCAGCAGCTACAGCAGCCAAAAGCTTGCACCCAGGTTGGAGGAGGTTTACAACTGGCTGGCAGCGGGCAAAGATGTTAGCTACGAGGCGTTTTATGAAAAAGCGGTTGGCATTGCAACCGACCTGGCCGAGGATATTCGCCCGGCTAAGGTTGAAATTCCGTACTATAAGGAGCTAACCAAGGCCATACGCGATTGCAAAATTGCGTTGAGCGAGCAGCAAAAAAGCGAGGTTGCCGAAATTTACGGTTCTTACAACGAATTCCGCAAGCAAAACATGGGTAAATTTACTTTAACCGATAAAGGCACGCCGTTAGATGTTGCCTGGCAGGAGCTAAGCAAAAAGTACCCCGGCGCGTTTGAACAAGACCTTACCGAGCCGGATCAACCGCTGCAGCTGGTGGAAATTTACGACGCGGCCCGGTTGGCCTCTTACTACATTGAGCAGGTAAACACCAGCGAAATGGTGCAGCAAATTGCCGCAGATATTTACGATAAGTTTTGGAATGTATCTACCATGCACACCTTTGCCGACAAAAAGCAGCAGGAAATTACCGAGCTTAAGCAAAAACACAATGCCAAAATACGGGAGCTGCGCGGCGAGTTTCAGCAAACGGTTCAAGACACCAAGGCCCATTATAACGAAAAACTGAAAAATGTACGGAATTCTAAAATGCAGCAAATGCAGCAAATGCAGCAAATGCAGCAGCACGGGAAACAGGTGGTTCAAAATTTACGGCAGCGGCAAATGAAAACGGCCAAAATTCGCCAAATTCGGGACCGGCTGAGCGAGTTTGCCAAAAAGTTAGATAAACCTACCGTTAAAAAGCACATTCCGCTGGAATTGCAGGGCATGGTTGCGCAGCTGTTAGAGGCATTTTCGTACAAAACAAAACAGGAACTGAATATTAGCGAACGCTTAGACAGATTTAAGGCCAAATACAGCGAGCTGGAAACTACCTACCCGCGTGCCTATGACGAAAATATTACAAAAATGTTAGAGGCACTTTCGGCCGAAATCAACAACCGTACACTTCGTAAATTAAACCTTGACACTTTAAACAAGGCGTATAAGGTTATTTGCACGGTATCTGGCTACATTACGGACTCTAACAAGCTGTTCCGTGAAACCCGCAGCAAAGCTGTTACCGAATCCGGCCAAAAAATTGTTTTTGAGGAAAAAAGCCGGGCGCGTTTAATTCGCAAATCTTTTGAGGAATGGGGAATTACCCAATGGCTTATGCGGCAGGGCCTTAAATTTTTTAAGCCAAGAACGCTGTTTAAAATGGTTGGCAGCGAGGAGCTTATGCACCTTTACGAAAACCTGCGCGCCGGTGAGGATGTTGTGGGTGCCGATTGCGACGAGGCCACGGAGCGTTACATCAACGCATTTGAGCAAAGCGGCTTTAAGCTAAAAGAGGGGGACGAGGTAAAAACGCTGTACCTGGAAAAAGGGGGCAAGCAGAATTTTACCGTGCAGGAACTGATGTTTTTATATGCGGCCACTAAGCGCGAGGCCTACCGAAAACATTTAACGGTTGGCGGCTATGTTCACGAAAAGGCTGTAAAGGTTGACAAACACAAGATTTCTATTGACAAAACGCCGGTGCAGCTGACCGAGGCCGATTTTGTTACCGTTAACAACGCCTTAACCCAAAAGCAAAAGCAGTTTGTAGACGATTTGCAAAGTTACCTTTCCAAAGAGCTTGCCGCCAAAGGCAACGAGGTTTCACGGCAATTGTACAAAATGGACCAGTATACCGATAAAAACTACTGGCCCATTCGCAGCAGCGAAAACTTTTTACCCGTTAAAGCAAAAGACAAAAACACTGCGCCGTCTACCCCAAAAAATCGCGGCTTTACCCAAGAGCTGAACGAAAAAGCCGTAAACCCCATTGTACTGGGCGATTTTACAAGCGTTTACTTTGAACATGTTTCAGAAATGGCAACATACCATGGCCTAACGCTGCCGTTAGAGGACTTTCGGCGCGTGTACGAGTACCACGAATTTTACAAGTCGGACGAAAACGGCTTAAAGCCGGCCAGCGGGGTGCGGGTTGCCATTGAAAACGCCTGGGGAAAGCCTGTAACCGACGCCATTGAGGCCTTTTACCGGGATGTTTGCGGCGGCGTTCGCGTGGCCGATGCGTCGGTTGAAAACAAACTGCTTGGCCTTGCCAAAAAGGGGGCAGTGCTTGCCAACCTTTCCGTAGCCATTCAGCAGCCGTCAGCTATTGGACGCGCCACGGCTTTGGTCCCGGAAAAATACTTAATTAAATCTACTGCCATGAAACGGGACTATGAAAAGGTTAAAAAATACGCCCCGGTTGCCGTTTTAAAAGAAATGGGCTATTTCAATATTAGCATATCCCGAACGCTGGAAAGCTATGCTAACTCCAAAGCTCAGGCGCCGGAGGGGGTTGTTGGCAAGGTTGCTGCTTTTGTAGACCCCAAGAACTCCGATTACCGGGATAATGTGTTTGGCTATCTGCCCGGCAAAATGGACGAGCTGACCTGGTGCCATATTTGGAACGCGGTGGAATTAATGGTAAAAGACACCGGCCGGTTTAACACAGAAAGCGAGGCCTTTTACCAGGAGTGCGGCCGGCAGTTTACAAAGGTTATAACCGAAACACAGGTGTACGATTCGGTATTTTCGCGGTGCGAGCTGCGCCGGTCGAAAAACGGGGCGGTTCAAATGGCCGTTGCGTTTATGGATGAGCCAATTACCTCGCTGAATATGCTGATAGACGGCGTTATAGAGGGTACCCGCCTTGGCGGCCGGGAGGGAGCAAAGTGCATTTTTAAAGCAGCAAAGGCCGTTTTTATTGCCGGGGTGTTAAATTCTATTTACCTCTCTCTTGTCAGCGCCATGCGTGATGATGACGAGGATAAAACCTACATTGACAAATACCTGGGCGCAATCCCCGCTAATCTTTTAAATTCTATTAACCCGCTTGGCATGATACCGTATGTTAAGGACCTTTGGTCTGTATATCAAGGCTACGATTTAAACCGCATGGATATGTCGGCTTTAAGCGGAATTGTTAATGCGCTGAAAGACTTGGGCGACGAAAACAAAAGCGTTGGTGAAAAGGTTAAGGACCTGGTGGTTTCCGTTTCAACACTTACGGGCATTCCGTTAAGGAACATTTTGCGGGACACCGAGGGTTTAATCAATACCATATTCAATTCCAAGCCGCTTTCCGAAACCAGCCTGGCCGGCATTACCGAAAGTATGCAGGAAAACATTCTCGGGGAGCTGAAGTCGGCTGATTTTGTAAACAGCTACGGCAAGGCGGTTTTAAACGAGGACTTTGAAAGTGCCGAAAGCAAATTAAACCGCATGAAAGAAAAAGCCGAGAACAAGCGCAAAGCAAACTACCCGAACGAGAGCAGCACCGAACGGGAAAAGGCGGTAAACAGCAGTGTGCGCGCGGCCTTTACCCGGTATTACAAAAGTCAGTACATTTCCGGTAACGAGAAAAAGCGCAAAGAAATCCGCATGATTATGGGCCGTTCCAAGCTGTACGGCACTTCCGGGGATATTGCGAAAATCTGCAAAAAATGGCTTGCCGATTACGAGGAGGAGGAAAGCAAAAAAAATATTTTTTAAAAACAGGGGGGTGTGGGTTAGAAATCCGCACCCCTTATGTGTTAAGGTTGGTAAAAAGGAGGTTATACCGTGAAAGGAAGAGAATACCGTTTTACTTTAGATGTTCATAAACAAGGAATACAATATACCCTTTCGGCTTTAAAAAACGAAACCGGGAGTACAAAAGCAATTATTTCGCTTTGCGAAAATGCTAAGCCCTACTTGCTGCAAGACGATAACATTACGGTTGTTACCGTTAGCGCCCTAAAGCCGGACGACAAAAAGGTGTTGAACGATTGCGCTATTAGCGGCAACAGCATTATTGTTGAAATTACCGCGCAAATGCTTGCTGCTGTTGGGGCTGTTATTTGCGAATTAGAACTGAGCAGCGCCGACGCTGACGGCACCCTGCATGTAATTGCCACCCCGCGGTTTAAAATTGATGTGGGCGAGAATTTGCAGGACAGTTTGGATATTGTTTCAACCGACGAATACCAAACGCTGCACCGCGAGCTGTTGGCTATAGGTGACCTGGAAAAGCTGCGGGACGATATGCAGGGTAGCGCCACCGCAGCGGCCAATAGTGCTGCCAAGTCGGCTAATAGCGCTACAGAGTCTGCTGACTGTGCCGCCCTGGCTGAACAGTACAAAAATGCCGCAAAACAAAGTGCGGACACAGCCGGCATATACAAAAGCACAGCAGTCCAAAGCGCCACCAATGCGTACGATAGCGCAGCCGCAGCCAGCCAGTACAAAGATATGGCGTCCCAAAGTGCGCGGGCTGCAGCTAATAGCGCCACTACGGCCGGCGAATACAAAGACGCTGCCGCACAAAGTGCCGCCGCAGCGGCCAATAGCGCGCAAGCTGCCGAAAATGCTAAACTGGCTTGCCTGGCCCTTGGCACTACCGATCTAACCGGCACCGAATTAGATGTAACAGCCAGCCCGCAGCTGGAAAACGGGTTTTACAAAGCGGCGCAGAATATGAAGTTGGTACGCGCGCAGGGTGAAACCGAAAACTTTTACATTCCGAAAGACGCGGTTTTTTCCGTTTTTGTTTACTACGACAGCGAAATTGGTGGGGATTATACCAATTTTGAAATACGGCTGTTAAACGATTGTCTGCTGCCGGAATATAACGAAGTGCCGGCCTTTAGAAACGGCTATAACTACTTTTACGCCAGCACTATTATGGGGTCGGAGCTTAGCTACACTGTTGTTTCTAAAATTGCAACCGATTATAACCTAAAGGCCGCAATGCAAAAAATTCAAAGCCAAATCGGGTTAAAAACCGCCGCGCTGCCTGATCAGTCCAGCGCACCGTCTGCCGGTTCCAAAGCGTATTTAATTACGGCGTGCGACCAAACCGCAAAAACCTTTACCTTAGACGGTGTATATGGCCTTGCGGTGGGTGATGTTTATTCCATTACGGCCAGTGGCTATGCGAATGTAGAGGATGTAGGCAAAATTACAGCCATTAACGGCAAGGTTGTAACGGTTGACCATTTGCCGGTTGAAAACGGCGTTGGCTACGGTAACGCAGTGCCGCACAGTGACGCTTTGCCCGAAAACTTTCCGCAAGGCTTAACTGCGCCTTATTTTCGCATTATTGCAAAGCCGACTGTTGGCAGCCAAAGCATTGGTACTGCGGCACTGGCAGGCGGTATTAGCACTGAGGCGCAAATGGATACTTCATTTGCAACAGGTAAAGGTTCAAAGTCGGTTGGCAAATACGGCGTAGCTATGGGTAATAAAAATACTGCTTATTATGCAGCAGCTGCTATTGGTGGTGGCAGTAACAAAGCCTTTGGCAAAAACAGCGCTATTATTGGTGGTAGTAGTAATAAAACAAATGGTTATGCTGATTTTATTCTTGGCGGGCAAAATAACGAAACCAGCGGCGGTGCTGCCTTTGCAACAGGTTCGTGGAATAAAGTACCAGGCTTTAACGCAGCCGCATTTGGTCTGTACAATGAGTCGCATGGTCAAAATGACTTTGTAACGGGCTATAGAAATATTGTAAACGGTTATTGTGCTGCGGCGTTTGGCTTATTTCATAACATAAAAGGCAAGGGAAATTTCGCAACGGGACAAGGCAGTACTGCCAAAGAAGGCGCTGAAAACTGCTTTATCACTGGACAAAGTAATTTAGCCGAAAATGCTGCTGGTTGTATTTTGGCTGGTTTAGACAATGCTGTTGTTGGCGAAAGTGTTGAAAATAAAATATTGCAGGGCGTAATGCTTGGCCGTAACAATAAAGTTACAGGACATTATGGCGTTGCGGCAGGTTATTGCAATGTTGCAAATACACAATCAGTTGCACTTGGCGTAAATAATGTTGCAGATGTGTGGCGTGCGTTTGCATTAGGTACAGGACTTAAAGCAAAATACATGGACCAAGTTGTCGTGGGTGGTTTTAATGTTATCAATGGTAATGCTGCATTCATTGTCGGCAACGGAACTTCCGACACAGCCCGCAGTAATGCTTTTGTGGTAAACAAAGACGGCTCGGCTGAGGTTGGAAAGCAAGGAACGAAAGACAGCAGCGTTGTAATGCTTGGAACCTTAGAGGCAAAAATAGCCGGGTTAGGCAGCGAATTTAAGGAGTACACCGCAACCACTATTGATATTTTAGCAGACGATTTACCGGCCGGGCTGTATGTTGCTAAAAACAGTATTACGCTGCTGAACACGCCGGCGGATGAACCGGGTAATGTTTATTCAATACCAAAAGGCGCGCATTTTACAGTTGGAAATATCGGCTACAGATGTATTCATATATTAGACGCTCCCTTTTTCGCCGATGTTATTGATTGGGGGTATAAAGACATTTTATGTGCAGCGGGCGGTCTTGGCCATTGGCAAGTAACCTCTTTTACCTCTGTTAATGAATTGGCATTAAAAACCAGTGCTATTAAAACCTTTGCACAAAGCCTTTCCGAGGCCGAGGACCTAACCGCCGTAAAAACGGCCGCAGCTACGCTATTAACAGCGCTGAACCAGCATTAACAGTGCTGTAACCGGCTGCTGTTTTAAACCACAACCGAAAGTGAGGTGTAACCAATGGAGGACCATGTGGCAGAGCGTTTGGCAGCCTTAGAGGCAAACGACAAAAATATTTTTCATCAGCTGGATGAGGTAAAACGGGAAATGAAAGACACCCGGCAGCTGACCATAGCGGTAAAGGAGCTGGCAATCAGCACCAAGGCTACGGCCGAAAAGGTAGACAACATATCCGACCGGCTTGATACGGTGGAACACGCGCCGGCCGAGGACATGAAGTATTACCGGCGGGCCGTTATCGGCAGCATTTTGACCGGCGTAGTCGGCACCGTTTTGGGCGCAATTTTGGCACTTATTTTAAAGTGAAAATAAACAGGAGGTACACAAAAATGAAAATCAGTAAAGAAACCGTTATTCGCACCTTGGTATTGCTGGTAGCTTTGGCCAACCAGGTATTAACCGCACTGGGTAAAAACCCGCTACCGTTTTCGGATGATTTAATTTACGAGGCGGTAACGCTTGCGGTAACCATTGGCGCAGCTGCGTGGAGCTGGTGGAAAAACAACAGCTTTACAAAGGCCGCCATTGAGGCAGACCGGTACATGAAAGAATTAAAAACCGGCGAAAACAAGGAATTTTAGGAGGCGTACTTATGAGCAAAGTATTTTTAGGTATTGGGCACGGTGGAACCGACAGCGGCGCCACCG
>OLOS01001128.1_pt1 | contig 23484 bp, 18 predicted proteins | sample 1672631 | NCBI WGS metagenome assembly OLOS01 (sample SAMEA3136707, study PRJEB25190) | human gut metagenome | biome: human gut; feature: human-associated habitat; material: faeces | place: Austria | collected 2013 | reverse complement strand
ACTATCGAAAGGCGTTGTCGGAAACTCTCCGGGGCTGGCAGGAGACGATCCCGCGCACCCGCCGAAGTTCTGCCCGGAGTGCGGCGACCCGTTTGACGAGAACGACCGCGCGTAAGGCGGAAGGATCTAGTCGGATTCCCGCGTGCTTTCAACGAAAATTGGATAAACGAAACGCTCAAATGAGCGAACGACGACTCCCGCTGCAACGCCCCCGCGTACAGCGGGAGTTCTTTCAATTCAAACATATTTTTTGAGGATGAAAGAAAAAATGTTGCAATAATACAAAAAACGCGGTACAACTAAGAAAAGAAGAAATGAAAAAAATTCTGATTGACATTAAGAAAATATACGGAAGAACAAAGAAACCGCCACTGGAGCAGGGCTTTGTTGGTTTTGTATAAACTGAAAGGTGTAATGAAGCATGACGTTCTGCCCCCCACCGTCCATCGTAGTGACAATGATGCGGGGCTATGAGAAGGATAACGTGGTTCCCGGAAAGGTACGGCTGCTGGTTGATTTCCGCGTGCTGCCGGGAATGAACGAATCACAGACGCGCAAAAATGAAACCAAAAGCATCCTGAAAGCGTTTGTGTGCGAGCGCCATGGCCTGCTCAGGGGAAAGTTCGCCGCGGCAGGCTGCCAGAACGCTTGCACCGACGATGTTCAGGAACGCGCGTTCGTCGAAAGGCGTTTCGACATGCGGTGGAACTCGCCTGCCACGCGCGGCGGCAAAGCTCCGGTTGACATTCTTCAGCCATGGATAGGCGTTGATGATTTCATAGTTGTTATAGGATTCTGCGCAGGGAGATACGCCGCCGAGGAAGGCGGATGCAGAGGCAATCGGCTCGCTGCAAAGCCAGCGGATGAAGTTCAGCGCCAGCTCTGGATGGGCAGAACGCTTGGACACGCCCAGACAGCCGCCGCCGATGACGGGGCGGCCGCCGGGGATCAGCGCGCAGCCGATGGAATCGCGCACCTTGGATTGATAACTGACCAGCGGAGAGGCGAAGTTGTTGTAAAGGAGCGCCATGGCGATGTCGCCGCCCGCGAAGGCGGAAACCGTCTTGCGCCACCAAGGCGAGTAATTGGGGTCGGCATAGGGACGCGCGGCGAGCAACTGCCGGAGGGCGCGCACAAAGTTGGGCGCGCGCATATCGACCCGGCCGTTTTCGTCGTATAAATTTTCCTGCAAGGCAAAGAGCCGTTGCAGGTATTCGCTCGAAGCGACGGCGATGGAGCCGACGGTCAGCGTCGTGCCATATCGAACGGGCGAATCCGGATTCAGGCTCTGCGTGAAGAAGGAGGCGACCTCGTTGTATTCTTCGAAGGTCACGGGCACGGTCAGTTCGCGGCCGAAGCGCTCGACGAACATCCGGCCAACCATCGCGTTTGAAAACAAATCCCGACGGTAATAGAGCATCTGCGTGCTGGGCGAAAACGGCAGCGCATAGAGCGTGTTGTTCACATAGGCATACGGGTCGACCGTCCCCTTGAGGAAGGTTGAAAGGAAATTGGCGATGCCGGGGTCGATATCAGTCAGGGGCGTGAGCAGCCTGCGGGCGAAGAAAGAGAGCATGGTGACGTCGATGCGCAGCACGTCGCAATCCTCGTGGCCGCGCATGCCGCTGTTGAAGATATCGAAAATCTCGTCATAGGAGTAGATGGCAATATGAACCGGGACGCCCGTCTGGTGGGTGTAGAGCTTGGCGATATATTGCAGGGTGTAAGCCTCGGGGCTGTCCAGCGTGATGACGTTGATGGCCTGCTGTGCAGCGTGAGGCGTGGGCGGCGGCGTAAAGGAACGGAAACCGTTGTTGGGCAGAATCTGCTCGCCCAGCGGTTTTTCTGTTTCGATTCGGCGGATGAGCTTTTTGGCCGTGGCATCGCCCAAAAGGCGGTAATTCAGTTCGTATTTGCTGAAATCGCTCTCGGGCAGCGTGAAGAGCGGGGAAAGCGTGTAAATGCGCGGCGGCGTGGAGCCGCCGAAGCTCCTGAGCAGGTTGCGCGCAACCTGCGCCAGCTCCATCCGGGAGCAGACGACCGCGTCGGCGCAGGCCAGCTCACGGCTTTGCAAAATGCTCTGCTGCTCGCTTTGTTTGTCTGTCTGAATATGGGTGATTTCAGCGGCGGTATTCCGCATGTTCTCGCGGAAACCCGCGCAGAACTCGGCGGTGCTCGACGCCCAAAGGCTGCCCGTCAGCAGAACAATGCGGGCGCAGCCGTTCTCCCTGACCGCCTCGGCCACGCGAGCCCCCGCCTCGCGATAATTGAAGCCGATGAAATCCGCGGCGAACGACGGACGATGCTCGACGTAGATGACAGAGGTTTCGCCATTGAAGGGGACGGACATCATGGGCTGACTGCCGGCAAACACGGCCATCGCGCCGACGCCGTCCCGGAGCACCTCCTGCTGAATCGCCTCTTCGGATTGCTGGCCGTCCAGCTCGGAGGAGAGATACTGGCGGACGCTGTAACCGTGATTTTCGACGCAGGTCTTGAAGCTGATATAGAAATCAATCGTCCGCTTATCCCGCAGATTGGGCAGGATCACGCCGATCAGCCGGGAGTGCGACTGGCGAAGGCGCTTGGCCTGATCGTTGGGCACATAACCCAGTTGATCGCAAGCCGAAAGGACGCGCCGAATCTTATCGCTGCTGACGTTGCCGCGATTGTTGAGCACGTTGGAGACCGTACCCTGCGCCACGCCTGCGACCTTTGCGATGTCTTTGATGGTTGCCATGCCAAACCCTCCCCGATTTGCTGCGATACCTCATTATAACAACAAAGCGCGCCGAAGGCCACAAAAAAATGAAAACGGCGGCGACTGCGGCACGGGAACGGCTTTTGAAGAATTTAATCCGAATTTGATCAAAAAATGACGTGGATTTTAGTTGACATCGCACGAACGGGTTGGTATAATTTTAAGCAGGAACAAAAAATGAAACGTTTCAATTTTTGAAACGCGCGTTTTGCCGGTGGTAATCAGACCCGGTAGAGGTCTGAATATTGCAATAAAGGAAAAGGAGACCTTACAATGAAAAAACTGGTAGGCACTCTTCTGGCGCTGGTCATGGTTCTCTGCTTGATGACCGCTGTTGCGGAACCGCTCAACCTGACCATGTACTTCCCTGTCAACGTCGGCGGCAGCGCGGCCGCGTTGATCGACGCGATGACGCAGGACTTCAACACGGAGCACCCGGATATCCACGTTGAGGCCGTCTACACCGGCAACTACGACGATACCGTTACGGCGATCCAGAGCGCGATTCAGGGCGGCAACGCGCCGGATCTGTTCGTGAGCCTTGCGACCCAGCGTTTCACCATGGCGGACACGAAGATGGCCATGCCGCTGGATGATCTGATTGCGGCCGATCCGGAAGGTCAGGCCTTCGTGGATGATTTCATCGACGGCTTCATGCTGGACTCCTATGTGGATGGCAGCATCTACTCCATCCCGTTCCAGCGCTCTACGATGGTCATGTTCTACAACAAGGACGCTTTCCGCGAGGTTGGCCTCGATCCGGAACAGCCGCCGAAGAACTGGGATGAGCTGGTCGAGTACGGCAAAAAGCTGACCAACGACAAGCGCAAGGGCGTCGGTCTGGCGCTGAATTCCGGTTCCGCGCAGTGGGGCTTCACCGGTTTCTCGCTCCAGAACTGCACCAACGGCGTCGGCCTGATGAGTGCGGACGGCAAGCACGTCTACTTCAATACGCCCGAAAACGTCGAAGCGCTCCAGTTCTGGCTCGACCTGCAGAACAAGTATGAGATTATGAACAAGGGCATCGTGCAGTGGACCGATCTGCCGACGCAGTTCCTGGCCGGCGAAGTGGCGATGATCTATCACACCACCGGCAACCTGACCAACATTCGAAACAACGCTACCTTTGATTTCGGCGTGTGCTTCCTCCCGGCCGGCAGGCAGTGGGGCGCGCCGACCGGCGGCGGCAACTTCTACATCACCAACGGCATCTCCGAGGAGCGCCAGAAGGCGGCTTGGGAATTCATCAAGTTCTGCTGCTCCACCGAGCGCGCCGCGCAGTGGTCCATCGACACCGGCTATGTGGCCACCCGCGAATCCTGCTACGAGACCGAGCTGCTCAAGAACTACTATGCGGAATTCCCGCAGGCGCTGGTTGCTTACGAACAGCTCAAGTACGCTCAGCCCGAGCTGACCACCTACTCCGCCGCCGAAATGTGGCGCATCCTGAACGACAACATTCAGGCTGCCGTGACCGGCGAAATGACGGCTGAGGAAGCCCTCGAAGCCGCGCAGGAGCAGGGCGACGAGCTGCTTGCCGATTACCAGTAATTTTCAGTTCCCCGACGCGGGGTCATGGGTCAGGCTCATGGCCCCGCCTATTCTGTTTCAAAGAGGATAAACCCATGAAAGAAAAAATGACCAGACGCGCAAAGCGCGAAGTCGCCATTGGGTGGGCGCTGCTGCTTCCGTCCCTGATTTTCATGTGCGTGTTCACTGTCTATCCCGTTATTCGCAGCTTTGTGCTGAGCATGACGAAGTATAAAATGGGCATGGAAGCGCCGGAATTTATTGCGTTTGCAAACTATACCCGCCTGTTCGGCAGCAGCACATTTTGGAAGGTCATGCGCAACACCCTCTATTTTGGCCTGATGACCGTGATTCCCAGCATGGTGCTCGGCCTCGTGCTGGCCATGCTGGTCAATCGGAGAGGACGCCATATCGGTTTTATTCGGACGGCCTATTTTTACCCTTCCGTCATGCCGATGATCGCAATCGCCAGTGTGTGGATGTTCATCTACATGGCGAAGAACGGCCTGTTCGACCAGATGCTGATTTCGCTGGGCTTGCAGCCGATGGACGTGCTCTCCAACAAGGCGACCGTGCTGCCTGCGATGGCGGTCATGTACGTCTGGCGCGAATCGGGTTACCTGATGGTCTTCTTCCTTTCGGGTCTGCAAAGCATCAACAACGACGTGCTCGAAGCGGCGGCCATCGACGGCGCAACCGGCTGGAAGACGTTCCGCCACATCACGCTGCCGCTGCTTGCGCCGACGACGCTGTTCATTTCCACCATTGCCTTTACCAACTGCTTTAAGCTGGCCGACCATGTCATCATCATGACGGAAGGCGCCCCCAACAACGCAAGCACGCTGCTGCTGTATTACATCTATCAGCAGGGCTTCACCAATATGAACTATGGCGTTTCCTCGACTCTGACGGTGATTATGCTCGTTATCCTGCTGATCGTATCGGTTCCGCGCTTCTTCAGTCAGGACCGAAAGATCCATTACGCCTAAGGCAGGAGGGGATGAACGATGAAAATGACTCGTAAAAAAGTATGGAGCGCGGTAATTACGCTGCTTTCCATTGCGCTGGGCGTCATCTGGCTTGCGCCGCTGATTTGGCTGGTGGGCACGGCACTGACCGAAACGACTTTCCATATGACGTTTCTGCCGACGACGCCGTTTACGCTGGATAACATCAAGTATGTCTGGAACGCCGTTCCGTTCGGTCAGTATTACCTCAACACGATTATCCTCGTCGTGGGCACGTTCTGCATTCAGTTTGTGACCTCCACGCTGGCGGCGTATTCGCTGGCGTTTTACAGGTTCAAAGGTCAGGGACTCGTGTTTTTGATCATCTTCATGCAGATTATTATTCCGAACGACGTTTTGATCATCCCGAACTTTATGACCCTCTCCGAGCTGGGGCTGTATGACACCAAGCTGGGCGTCATGCTGCCGTTCTTGGGCAGCGCGATGGCCATCTTCCTGCTGCGCCAGCACTTCAAGACGGTGCCGAAGGCGCTGGGCGAGGCCGCGATGATCGACGGCGCGAACCTCTGGCAGACGATTTGGCGCGTGTACATGCCCTGCGCCAAGCCGGCGTATATGTCCTTCGCGGTCATCTCTGTCAGCTATCACTGGAATAATTACCTTTGGCCGCTGATCGTGACCAAATCGCCCACGAACAGAACGCTCACCGTCGGATTGGCCATCTTCGCCAAATCGAAGGAAGCCAATATGCAGTGGTCCAATGTCTGCGCGGCGACCCTCATCATCATTGCGCCGCTTCTGTTGGCCTTCTTCATCATGCAGAAGCAATTCATGGACAGCTTTGTCAGCGCAGGCGTAAAGGAGTAACGACGATGATCAATCTGAAATTTCTGGGAAAGGGCGCGGCGTTTTATCCGGTATTCGGCAACACGAACGCATTCTTTGAAAAGGACGGCGATTTGTTCTTTCTGGATTTCGGTGAAAGCGCCTTTGAGAAGGCCGTTCGTCTGCTGGATCTGACTGCTTATCGCCACGTGTATGTGCTCATCACGCATTTGCACGCGGATCATGCGGGTTCTCTGGCGTCGCTGATGTCGTATACGGCGTGTGTGCTCCACATCAAGGTGACGGTCGTGCATCCTGAGGATACGCTTGTGCAGCTTCTGACGATCGAAGGCATCGACAAGGCGTTTTATACCTACCGAAAAGCGCTGCCGGAGGATTGTCCGGTCCAGGCGAAGGCCGTCGAGGTGCGGCATGCAAAGGATATGCGGTGCTTCGGCTACGAGCTGACGGACGGCGAAGAGACGATCTATTTCAGCGGCGACGCGGCGGATGTGCCGCAGAGCATCGCGGAAGGCTATCTGAATGGGCGCATCGCGCGAATCTATCACGACACGGCCAGCCATGAATCCGAAGGTCATTGCTGGTATAAGCGGCTGGAAAAAACCTTCCCGCCGGAGAAGCGCGCGGGGATATACTGCATGCATTTTGACGGCGACTACGTGGAGCAGATGCGAGCGCTGGGCTTTTCCGTGGTTGAAACCGTGTGAGGATTGGCTATGATGCAAGAGCTTGAAATATTGATCCGCCGAGCGGGCGAGCTGGCTAAGCAGAAGACGCTCAGCGCGCAGGTGCACATCAAGGCGGCGAGCGATTTCGTAACCGATGCGGATTTGGCGGTGAGCCGGTTCCTGATGGAGGAGCTGGTGCGGCTTGTGCCGGACAGCCATGTGCTCAGCGAGGAAGACGCATGTGCGGATTCGCTGGAGGGCAGGCTATTTATTGTCGATCCCGTAGACGGCACGACAAACCTGATGTATCGCCTCGGGCTGAGCGCGATTTCCTGCGGTTATGCGGAGAACGGCGAGCTGCTTGCCGGCGTGATCTATAATCCCTTTACCGACGAGATGTTTATCGCCGAAAAGGGAAAAGGCGCACGGCTAAACGGCAGACCGATTCATGTCAATGCAGATCCCGCGATGCGCGATGCGCTGATCGGCATGGAGGCTGGGCCGGCGACGTTTTCAAAGCAGGGTTCCTTCCTGCAAAAGGTGGGCGAAATGTATGGTCAGTGCCGTGGCGTGCGCCTGACGGGTTCTGCGGCGCTTGATCTGGCCTATCTGGCTGCCGGGCGGATGAGCGCGGTGGTGTTTCACTACCTGTATCCGTGGGATTTTGCGGCAGGCTGGCTCATTCTCTCGGAGGCAGGCGGGCAGCTCACGCTGCTCGACGGCGGCGAACCGGTGCTTTCCGGCATGAGCAGGCCACTGCTGGCTTCTAACGGCAGGATTCACGAGGAAATGAAGGCCTTCTTTGACGGTGTGCAGTAAGCGGCGGAAATCCGCTTTCCGCATATGCGACGAAAAAAACTCCCTCCACGGCGAGGCAGCGCTGAATTGCGCTGTCCGTCATGTGGGGGAGTTTTTTGTGTTTCAGCTGGTTTTGCCGGAGACGGGCGGATTGGCCGCCTTGGAGAAGGGGCGCTGTTTTCGCTTGATACTAATTCTTGTTAAAATGGCTTAATCCGCGCACCATCTTTTTCGCTCTGACTTTGCCTCGTTCCGTTCAACGTACCTCCAGTACGCCTCACTTCACTTGGCTTCGTCAGAACAAAAAATCTGATGCGCTCTGTTAAGCATTTTAACTGCGAATTAGTATGAAACGCACCTTTTTGGAGTGACAAAGGCGTTTTGACATGATACAATAAAACGGATTCGAGCCTGAAAACGGACGGCGTTTTTGGGCGCTTGTCGATGCGCCCCGCGAGGGGACGAAGACCGCGCCGGAGCGCGCGGGGAGGATGACGGCGCGATCGGCTGTCGCCGTGAACGAACCGAAGGATCAAACAAAGATTGAGAGGAACCCAAACCATGAACAAAAAGCTGAGCGGCAAGGACGTCGCCAAAGAAACGCTGATTTTGACCGTGGCGGTGGCCATCATCGCGGCTGCGGTCTATTTCTTCCTCGTGCCGAGCCACACGTCCATCAGCAGCATCTCCGGCCTCGGCATCGTGCTGACCAATTTTATCCCGCTTCCGCTGTCGGCCATCACGATGGTCCTGAACGTCGTGCTTCTTGTCATCGGGTTTATGACCTGCGGAAAGGAATTTGGGCAGAAGACGGTTTACACGAGCGTGCTGCTGCCGGTGTTTCTGGGGCTTTTTGAAAGGCTGTTCCCGAATTTCGTCTCCATAACGGGCAGCCAGGAGCTGGATGTGCTCTGCTACATTCTGGTGGTCAGCATCGGCCTCAGCATCCTCTTCAACCGAAACGCTTCTTCCGGCGGGCTGGATATCGTGGCGAAGGTAATGAACAAGTATCTGCACATCGAGCTGGGCAGGGCCATGTCCCTGTCGGGCATGTGCGTGGCGCTTTCCGCCGCGCTGGTCTACGATAAAAAGACCGTGGTTCTGAGCCTTCTCGGCACGTATTTCAACGGCATAATTCTGGATCACTTCATCTTCGACCACAATAAAAAGCGCCGCGTCTGTATCATCACGGAGAAGGAAGAAGCGCTCCGCCAGTTCATCATTCAGGATCTGCACAGCGGCGCGACGATCTACGAGGCCATCGGCGCGTATAACTTTGAAAAGCACAACGAGATCATCACCATCGTCAACAAGAGCGAGTATCAGAAGCTGATGAATTTCATCAATCGGGAAGACCCGAAGGCATTCATCACCGTTTACAACGTGTCGGATATGCGCTATCAGCCGAAAGTCTGGGAGAAGGAAGCCAAAGAAAGATAACGGGAAGCCTACAAAAACGCATATAAGTGCGCACAAGCTCCATCGGTCGGGATGGAGCTTGTGCTTTTATAACGCTGTGAATGGGTCAAATCGCCCGTGCACGCAAAGATTTGACGCTTTGCAGACCGCGGTGAAAGGAAATCAGATGCCCTTGAAGCTGAACGTGAAGCTCATGTGCTTGCTCGTGTCGAGCAGGTATTCCTCGTGCGTCTGCGCGCCCCAGCTATCGTCGCCCGCCACGCCCATCTGCTGCAGGTTCGCGCGGATGACTGTGTAATGGATCGGCGGGAGCTCGTAGTCGTGCATGGCGTTTTCCAGCTCGTGCGGCGTGTACGGCAGCGCGGAGAACTCCATGCCGTCGCCCGTGAAGCGCAGGCCGCGGCCGCGGTAATCCGTGACCTCCGCCCAGCGCACGCCCGTGCGGTTGCCGCACTCCTGCGGGACGAGATACTTGGATACGTTTTCGCGGGTCGTCGTCTTGAAAATGCCCAGACGTGCGCCCTCGCGGCGATCCACGTAGTTTTCATTCGGGCCGTAGCCGTAGAAGCGAACCTGATCGTAGTCCGCGTCCATCTTGAGCATCACGCCGAATTCCGGCATGTCGCCCAGCTCGGCGACCGGATCGTAATCCAGCTTCACATCCACCTGTCCGCAGGGATGCACGGTGTAGGTCAGCTCGCACTGCGCATCCGGCCTTGTGCCCAAGCCGTAGGTGTAGCTGATGGTCACGGAGCCGTCCGGGTTTTCCGTCGCGGAGGGGTGGCCGTTCTTCTTCGCCAGCTCGGCGGTGGCGTTCGTCGCCGCGTACAGGGACGCGATCTTCCACTGGGCGTAGCGGAGCGGCATGCTGCAGCCGCAGTCGTTGTCGTTCGGCGCGCGCCAGAAGTTCGGCTTCGGGATGGACTTGAGCATCTCCTTGCCGCCCCAGCGGTAGCTGGTCAGGCCGCCCTTGAGGTCGCCGAAGAGCACGCTGAAATGTTCGCCGTGCACGCCCGTGTTGTAATCGCCGCGGACGACGTGCAGCGGCGCATAGCGCTCGAACTTCGCTTCCTCCTCGACCCGATAGACGCCCTGCGCAAACGCGACTTCGTATCCGCGCGGCGCCCACGCCGTATCCGCCTTCAGGCGGAAGGAGAGCGTCACGGCGTATTCGCCCCCGCGCGCCTGATGGGCGAACGGCAGGTCATATTCGCGGCTCTCCATCGGCGGAACGTCGGTTGCAAGCGGCGCGGAGGCGATGATCTCTCCGTTGCGCGCCAGAATCACGACGCAGTCATACGCGCTCGTGTTGGTGAACATCGCGCGGTTGGTGACGACGGCCTTCGTATCCGTCACCTTGGCGAAGATATCCTGATAGTTGTATTTGACCTCCTGCATCTTCGGGCTTTCCTCGCCGTCGCCATAGGCGATGCCGTTGCCGCAGAAGTTGTAATCGCAGGGGCGGTCGTCAAAATCGCCGCCGTAGGCGTAGGTCGTGTTGCCGTAGCGATCCTTCGTGCGGATGGACTGGTCGATGTAATCCCAGATGAACCCGCCCTGATAGAGCGGCTCCTCATAGGCATATTCGGTGTACCAGTGCATCGCGCCGTTCGAGTTGCCCATCGCGTGCGTGTATTCGCAGAGGATGAACGGGCGCTCGCGGTGCTCGGCAAGGTATTTCCTGATCTGCGCGACCGGCGTATACATCTGGCTTTCCATGTCGGTCGTCTCGTTGCGGCGGCGGTCGTGCGCCACGCCTTCGTAATGAACGAGGCGCGTGTCATCCAGCTGGCGGAACTTCTGGCTCATCTCGAAGATGACGTCGCCGCCGAAGGATTCGTTGCCGCAGCTCCAGATGAGGATGCTGGCGTGGTTCTTGTCGCGCTGGTAGGTGGAATTGACGCGATCCAGCAGGATCGGCAGCCAATCCATGCGCTCGCCCGGCAGCGCGTATTCGACCGGCTTTCTGCCGCGCGCCACCATATCCCAAATGCCGTGCGTCTCCATGTTGTTTTCGTCGATGACGTACAGACCCAGCTCGTCGCAGATGGCGTAGAGCGCGCTGCTGTCGGGATAATGGCAGGTGCGGACGGCGTTGATGTTGTTGCGCTTCATGGTCAGCAGATCGCGGCGGATCTTCTCCTCCGGGATGGCGCGGCCGCTCTCGGCGCAGAAATCATGCCGGTTCGCGCCCTTGAACACGATGCGCTTGCCGTTGAGATACATGACGGCGTTTTTCAGCTCGAACCGACGGAAGCCGACGCGCTGGCGGACGACCTCGAGCACCTCGCCGCTGCCGTCCTCGACGGTCAGCAGCAGGTCATAGAGGTTCGGCGCTTCGCTGCTCCACAGGCGCGGCGCTTTCACCGGAAGCTGCACGGCGATTTCGCCCTCCGCTACGCGCTCGGCCGCCGCGATGACCTCGCCGCCGTCGAGCAGCGCCATCTTCACGCGGCAGGCGCCGACGGCCGCATCCAGCGCCATCTTCATCGCGAGGTCGAGCGTCGCGTCGGTGAAGCTGTCGTCAAGCAGCGTCTTCACGCGGATATCCGCGATGTGCGCCTTGGGGATGGCGTAGAGATAGACGTCGCGGAAAATGCCGGAGAAGCGCATGAAATCCTGATCTTCCAGCCAGCTTCCCGCGCTCCAGCGTTCCACGCGGCAGGCGAGCTTGTTTTCGCCCTCGACGAGGTAATCCGTCAGCTCGAACTCGCTGGGCGTGAAGGAATCCGACGAGAAACCGACGTAGCGCCCGTTGAGCCAGACGGCGATGCAGCTCTCCGCGCCCTGGAAGGAGATGAAGACCCGCTTGCCGACCATCTGCGCCGGCACGAAGAACGTCTTGATATAGCTGGCGACGGGGTTGTATTCCTGCGGAATTTCGCCGATTTCCACCGCCTGATAGCCGTCCCACGGATACTGAACGTTGGCGTACTGCGGCGCGCCGTAGCCCTCCATCTGGATGTGCGCCGGGACGTGGATATCCGCCCAGCCGCGGCTGTCGTAATCCGCCGCCTCAAAGCCGGGGATGACCTGACCGGCGTTGAGCGCGTGGTGGAATTTCCAAAGCCCGTTCAGCGAACAGCGCAGGCTGGTTTCGCCGTGGGAAAGCTCCTCCATACTGGCGTAAGCCACATGGTCGGAATGGGCCGCGACCCGGTTTTCGGCAAAGAAAAGGGGGTCTTTGAGTCTGCTCACGTCAAAATTCATATGCTTCTTTTCCTTTCGATTCAAAAAGAGGGGCTGACAGGCTGAATGTTCAGCGATGCAGCCCCTCTGATTGGGTTCATTGTACCATCATTTGACTGCACCCGCAACCGCGTTTGTGAAACTCTTTTGCAGACAGAAGAAGATGATGACCGTCGGCAGCGAGCAGATCGTGACCGCCGCCATGACCACGCCGTAGTCGATGACGTAGCCGCCCATCGTGTTGGCGACCAGCATCGGCATGGTAATCGCCTCGTTGGTCTGCATGACGACCTTCGGCCAGAGATATGCGTTCCACGCGCCCATGAACGTGATGGTCGCGGCGGAGGCGTAGGTCGGCTTCATCATCGGGATGAACATCCGAATGAAAATCTGGAATTCATTCAGGCCGTCGATGCGCGCCGCCTCGAGCGTGTCCCGCGGGAAGCTGCGCGCGCTGTTTCTGAAATACATAATCAGAAACGGCGTCGCGATGCTCGGCAGGATGAAGCCCGTCCACGAGTTGATGAGCTTCGCCTTGGTGAACATCTGGAACAGCGGAACGAGAACCGCCACAAACGGCACCATCATCGCCAGCATCAGAATCGCCATCACGGTGTCCTTCGCCTTGTCGTGATAGATTTCAAAGCCGTAGCCCGCGATGGAGCTGACCGCAAGCGCGGCAAAGGTCTGTAGGAGGGTCGTCGCGAACGAGTTTTTCAGCGCGCGCACGACGTTGTGCTGCTCGAACAGGTGCTGCAAATTCTCCAGCAGGTGCGTGCTCGGGAGCAGCCAGCCGCCCAGAATCTGCTGGGTGTTGTTAAACGCGGAGATAAAGCTCCAATACAGCGGGAATACGGAAATCAGCGACACGGCGATCAGAAAGATGTACATGACCGCGCGCGTAGCGTTTTTGCGAAGGGCGCCTTCTCTCATCGCTTGTCACCCACTTTCATCTGGATTGCAGCCAGCACCGCGACCATGACCAAAATGACGAAGGACATCGCGGCGGCGTAGCCGAAGTTCGGGTTCTTGGTGAACATGGTGTTGTAGATATAGTGCGACATGGTGATCGTCATGTTGCCCGGCCCGCCGCGCGTCAGGTTGACGGATTCATCGAAGAGCTGGAGCGTGCCGTTGGTGGACATGATCGCCGTCACCAGAATGATCGGGCGCAGCAGCGGAATGGTGATGCGCATGAGCTGCTGATAGGAGTTCGCGCCGTCGATGCGCGCTGCCTCATAGATCGAATAGTCGATGCTCTGCATGGCGGAGAGGTAGAAGACCATGTTGTAGCCCGTCCAGCGCCAGACGAGGCCGATGATGATGACCGCCTTGGCATAGACCGGGTCGTTCAGCCAGTTGATCGCCTCGGAAATCAGGCCGAACTTGAGCAGCATGTTGTTGACCATGCCGTCGTAGGTGAACAGCGTGCGGAAGATCATCGAATAGGCGACCAGACCCGTCGCGCACGGCAGGAAGATGCAGGTTCTGAACAGGCCGCGGAACTTGAGATCCCTGTTGTTGAGCAGGGACGCGAAGATCACGGCCAGAATCAGCATGATCGGCACCTGAATGATCAGATACGTCAGCGTGTTGGTCACGGACTGGATGAAGACCTTGTCCTTGAGCATGAACTGGTAGTTTCTCCAAAGCGGTTCGGACCAGACCAGCGCCGTCGGTTTGCCGCGTTTGAAGGAGGTCAGCAGAGCGCTGAACATCGGATAAAAGCTCATAATGAAGATCAGCAGCGTCGCAGGCATCAGAAACGCCCAGCCCGCCAGACTCTGCTTCTGGTGCATGGACAGGCGCTTCTTTTTCTTCGGCGCGGATGCGGTGTTGGTCATGGTAAGCCACCTCTCTTTGATATAACCCCGGATGGGAAGAACTGCCGCCCCGGAAGACCCAGAGCGGCAGTTGATCTCAAGAAAATTCCGTCAGGATCAGAAGCCCATGGTGAAGTTCACCGTATCCTCGGCAGTGGCCAGCTCGGTATCCACGTCGCCGCCCTGGAGAATGATGTTGGTGATCGCCGTGCCAAGCGCTTCGCGGGCGTCGTAGTAATACGGGCCGGTGATGTTGGACGGGGTCTGCGCGCCGAACTCGACGATCTCGGCGAAGATCGGTTCGCCGTTGAAGAACTCGGAGCCCGCAGTGTAGTTGGAGCCTTCCTTCGCCGGGGTGTAGGTCGCGATGGCGGAGGTCGCCGGCAGAATCTCGTTGTAGAATTCGACGTTGCGGTACATCTGCATGAAGTCAAGCGCAAGGTCGATGTCCTTGTCGTTGATGATCGCCCAGCTGGAGCCGCCGTTGCTGGAGTAGTTGGTCGCGCCCTCGGCCTTGACGAGCTTGGGCAGGTTGGTCATCGCCCACAGACCCTTCTGATCCTGCAGGCTCATAATGGTAGAGAGAATCCAGCAGCCCTGAATGGTGCCCACGACGGTCTGGTTGGAGAGCGTGCCGATGTACTCGTCCCACGTGTTGACCTCGATGAAGATGCCTTCCTTGACCATGGTGGCGTAGAAGTCGATGACTTCCTTGAGCTGTTCGTTGTCCTTCAGGTTGACGGAGCCATCCTCGTTGAACATGGACGCGCCGCAGCTCTGGAGCATGATGAGAACGGTATCCACCGCGCCCGCCTGACCGGAGAGCATCGGGCGACCGGTCTTGGCCTTCACGTCGCGGCCGATCTCGATGAAGCGCTCCCACGTGATGTCCTTCAGGTCGGCGGCGGTGTAGCCGGCGGCCTCGAGGTAATCGGTGCGGTAAGCGGCGACGGCGGTGCCGGCGTCAAACGGGATGCCGTGGTTCTTGCCGTCCACGATGGAATACGCGAGCTTGCCCTCAGCAAAGCCCTCGTAATCGTACTTGCCGGTCAGATCGGCGTACACTTCCGGATAGTTGGTGACGAACTTCTGGAAGGAGTTATCCTGAACGAGCAGGATGTCCGGCAGGGTGCTGGTATCGCCGTTGGAGGCGATGACCGCGGTTTCGATATCCTCGGAGAGCTTTTCCTGAATGTCGATCACGGCGTCGGGATGATCCTTCAGATACATCTCCTTCGCAATCTGCATCGCCTTGATGTTGAAGGTCGGGTCCCACGTCCAGATGGTGATCTTTCCATCCGCTTCAGCCAGCACGCCGACCGCGCTGATGATCATGGCGAGCGCCAGCATCAAGGTAACGAGCTTTTTCATAAAAATCCAGTCCTCCTCTTTCTTGGTCGTCTTTTCGTTCCTTCGGCAAAAACAAAATGCCGTAAATCGACAAAAGTTTTTTGTTGATTCTACACGGCATTTTACTTTCCTGCGCCGATTTCTTGTATACATTTTACCATACTTCTCGGCACAATACTATTCAATTTCGACTGCAATATGTTCAAAAATGACTATTTCCTCGCAAGGCGGCCGTCCGGCTGCTTTTCCCCGCACGCCCACTCGTGCGCTTTTTGGGCATTTTTTCGCCACGCGGAGGGACTCTGCCCGACGCAGCGCTGAAAATTCCGGTTGAACGTCGTGATGGAGGGGAAGCCCGTCCGCGCGGCGATGTTCTGAATCGGCTCGCTGGTCGAGCGCAGGAGGTTCAGCGAGCGGTGGATGCGGTAGCGGTTGATGTATTCCAGCGGCGCGACGCCGACCAGCGTGGTGAACATCCGCCGGAAATGGCTTTCGCTCATCATGCAGCTGCGCGCCATCTGCTCGACCAGAATCTCTTCCGCGTAGTGCTGGGAGACGTACAGCAGCGCCGGTTCCAGCGCGGGCGGCACGAGCGGCGCATCCAGCCCCGCCATCACGTTCGTCTTGGCCGCGCGGCCGCGCAGATTTGCCAGCCCCGTCAGCAGCAGGAGCAGATAGGCTTCCAGCTCCGGCAGGACGTTTCCGCCGCTCCGCTCCAAATCGAACATCGTGTGGATGATCGACGCGGCGCGCGCGCCGTCCTCGTCGCCGGGGGGCAGATAGACGCCGCCGTGCCACGTCGTTTGCAGCGCGGCGCGGATGGCCTTGGAGCACCAGTGCGGCGACTGCGCCAGCATGCGGTCGCTGTCCACGGCGATATAGCGCCAGTGGGTGAACGGGGTGCCCGCGTTGTGCTGGGCGTGGTAAACGCCCTTGGGCGCCATCAGCAGCGCACCCGCCGAAAAGCGCCAGCTTCCCCCGCCCATCTCCGCCATGCCCTCCCCGGCGAGGCACAGCCCGATTTCAAGGCAGTTGTGGTAATGGCTGCCGTCCGGCGTGTACGGCGGGTACCACGGGATATCCGTCAGGGAGATAATCATGGAATCGGTGGCGGGCGGATAATTTCGGCATTGCAGATTCGGCGGATTCTCGATCATGCTCTGCGTCTCGTTTTCATATTTCGCCATCCGTCATCATCACCTTTCCGGGGCAAAGCGCCCGTATCGCGCCCAAAAAATCCGGATACGGCAGAAAGCACACCCGAACGAAGCGCCCGCTGTCCGCGCCGCTCCCCTTTGCGTAGAGGAACGCGCACGCCCGATCGGGATCCTGTGCGGATACGTCGTAGCAGACGCGCCTGCGTTCGCCGCGCAGGGTCAGCGCCTCCGCGTCCCGCATGGGCTGTGTGCCCTCGGCGGCGACCGCGATGAGGTCGTCCAGCTGGAGGGTGAAAAACTCGATCTCCTTCTGCCGCGAGCGCATGCCGCTGGTGCGCATGACGGTCAGCGTCCGGCCGTCCAGCCGGTATTCATAGATCACGCGCGCCTCGCCCATCAGATACCACCCGCCGAAGAGCGACCCCAGCGCCAGCGGCATGAAGAGAATCCCGAACATCGCGCCCAGGATCGTAAAGAGCAGCGTCGCGGCGTAGAGCAGGGCGACGATGACCCGCACATAGCCGGGCACCTTCCGCTCCACGCTCCTGCGCAGCGACATATTCTGCTTCTGCATGGCCGTTCACCTCATCCTTAAAAACTCCAACTGACGTTTGTGGGCGATACGCAGGCGCTCCAGATGTTCAGATTCGCCAGCGTACCGTCCGCCCGCTTCAAATAGGGGAGCTTTTCTTCCGTCAGTTCGGGAATGTCGTCGAGCCGCCCCTGCGCGAACGCGCCGATGCGTTCCCTTGCCGTTTCCAGCCGGCCGATCTGCGCGCTCAGGCGGATGTCGATGACCTCAAACCCGAACGGGCGCAGGCTGTTCATCCACAGCGCGCGCCAGCAGCGCGCAAGCGCGCGCATCTCCTCGATGCAGGCGTCGCACAGCGGCAGAACGTCTTTTTCCGCCGCCCGACGGTCGCCCCTGCGCACGGTTGGCGCGGCGGCCGCCCGATAGGCGCATTTCGCTGCTACGGCGCGGCCGAGCTGCGCGTAGAAGCCGAAGAAATCCGCAAAGGCCGGGTTTTCCTCGGCGTAGCGCGCGTATCGCGCCGCGAGAACGCGGTAGCCTCCGGCTCAAGCCCCGCGAAGTCGGCCTCGAACAGCGGCATCAGCGGGTCTTCGTAGAGAAGCTGCTTCACCGGGTTCATCACGTCGCCCGGCCGCGCGTCAAGCCCGATGCGGTTGAACGCGCCCAGCGCGCGGAAGGGCTGCGCGGGGCAGCCCGTGCAGGCTTCAAATCGCGCGTCCAGCGCGTCGTCGTCCCGGCCGCCGTTGTACGCGATTTCCGCAAAGAGCTGAAGCCCCAGCAGGCCGCCGAGCAGCGGGCTGCATTCCGCGCCGTCGTCGCCCCACATCGTTGCGAACGCCTGCCGAACGCCCGCCTCGCGGCACGCCGTCATCAAAACGCGCGTCGTCGCTTCCGCCTTATCGTAATCGGGGACGGGGCCGTTCCACGTGTATACGCCGCCCGCAAAGAGGGTATCCGCTGAAAACCGCGCGTGCTCGGCGAACAGGTGGCGCGCCAGCGCGCCGTCCTCCGTGTAATAATCCCAATAGACGAGGTCGATGTCCTTCGGCGCGGCGGCGACGATGGCCTCGCTGAGCGTGCAGCCCGCCGGATACGCCGCGGTGCTGCCCGGCTGCGCCATGTGGAAATACATGTCGCTCCACATCATCGCGTGCAGGCCGTGTTTTTTGAGGATGTCGCCGATCCGCGCCAGATGCTTCTGCATCAGCTCGCTCTGGGGCACATAGCCGTGCCTGTCCATGTATTTGCCGCGCCCCAGCCCGTAGGCCTCGTCCATGCCGATGTGGATGCGCCGCGTCGCAAACGGTTTGCTCGCGGAGACGATCATCTCCTCAATCAGCGCATACGTCTTTTCCTCATCCAAGAGCAGCACGTCGTCCGTGTCGCGCACGTCCTCCATGCAGGGCCAGCGGAGCGCGCGCGCCATGTGCCCCAGCGTCTGGATGCAGGGGATCATCTCAATGCCCAGCGCGTCGGCGTATTGATCCAGCTCGCGCAGCTCCGCCTGCGAAAAGCGCCCGCGCAGGTAGCCGAAATACGGCCTGCCCGCCACCTCGTAGGTATCCTCGGTGTAGAGCAGCACCGCGTTGTAGCCCATGCGGCTCAGCCTGCGCAGGAAGGTCTTCGCGGCCGCCATCGTCGGAACGGCGTTTCGGGAGCAATCCAGCATCGCGCCGAGCAGGTCGAGCGAGGGCGTTTCCCGCACGCGGAAGGGGCGCTCGTCAAACCGCGCGGCGAGCATCGTCAGCCCGCGGAAAAATTCGGCGCGGCTCCCGCAGAAAATCGCGCCGCTCTCCGCCTCCGTCAGCACTTCCAGCGGCCCTTTTCGAATCGTCACGGCGACGGGGAAACCGTCTTCCGCGAGCGTCAGGTTCAAATCGGCCGCCTGCGCCCTCGTCCCTTCCATGATGTGGGCGATATCGCCCGTCAGGCGAATGGATGGCATTGGAAAACCTCCTCCTTCGGGGAATAATTTGACGTTTTTGCAAAAATACGAAACGTTCGTTTCTTTAATTATAGGGTTTTTGCCCCGTTCTGTAAACCGCGAAACCGCAAATCGTGAAAAATGCGGATTTTGCGCGGGCAGGTTTTATCTTCGCAAAAAAAGAGAAAAAAAGGAATAATTTAATAAACATAGAAATATATTACATAATAGGATGCTTCGACGGGCACAGGAACAGGGGAGTGTTGCTATGCGGAAGAAAAAAGCTGCCGCCTTTTTCAGCGCGCTGGCGTGTGCCGCGCTGCTGATCGGCGGATGCGGCCGCGCAAACGCGGCCAAACGGGCGAAGGAGGACGACAGACCCGTTATCGTGGTCGGCAGCGACAATTATCCGCCCTTTAATTATGAGGACGCGAACGGCCTGCCGACGGGGATTGACGTGGATTTGGCGACCGAGGCTTTCGGGCGGCTGGGGTATCGGGCGGCGTTTTTGGTCATCGACTGGGAAAATAAAAAGGAACTGGTGGAGTGCGGCGCGATCGACTGCATATGGGGCAGCTTCTCCATCGACGGTCGGGAGGCGCAGTATCGCTGGACGGAGCCGTACATGCTCAGCCGACAGGTGGTCGCGGTGCGCCGGGACAGCGATATTTATGCCCTTTCCGACCTGGCCGGAAAGCGGGTGGCCGTTCAATCCACGACGAAGCCGGAGGAGCTTTTCCTTTCGCACGCCGACCCGAGGCTTCCGGCGCTGCGCGAGGTGTTTTCGCTGCAAAACCGGGAATTGATCTATCCGTTTTTGAGCAAGGGCTACGCCGACGCCATTGCCGCGCATGAAACGGCGATTCTGCAGTATATGTCGGATTACCGTCTGGAATACCGCATTTTGGATGAGCCGCTGCTGACCGTCGGGCTGGGCGTGGCCTTCGCGCTGGACGACGCGCGCGGGCTGGAACAGGCGCTTTCCGATATCTTCGAGCAGATGCGGGCGGACGGAACCATGGAGGAGATCATCGGGCGGTATCTGGATGAGCCGCTGCGATACATGGAGGGGAAAAGCGATGAAGGCGAAATCAAAAGCTGACCGGCTTTCCGTTCGCCTCGTCCACATGGAAATTCTGCTGGCGCTGGCGCTGCTGGGCGTCGTGTTTCTGACGGCGGCTCATTCGGACACGGTTTCCGCGCGGCAGCAGATGGCGACGACCATTCGATACATCCGGGAACAATGCAACCGCTACAACCGCATTGAGCTGGCCAGCGAGACCAAGAGCCTGATGCGCGTGATGGAGAGCGTCGGCCATATTGCCCGTCAGATGGCGGCGGACGGCGAAGAAAGCGCGCCGCTTTCGGAGTATGCGCAGATGGGTTATGTCTCCGGGCTGATTGTGATGGATGAGACGGGGTTCGTTCTGTCGGATTATCACGGGACGGGCGAAGCGCCCCGGCAGCTTGGCGAATATCTGGATTCCCCCGCGCTGCTGGACGCGGCGTTTTACCCCGAAAAGCGCTACGCCACGCGCTTTGCCTGCGCGGACGGGAGCATGATTGATCTGGCCGCCGTCGGGCGGCTGGATGCGCCGGGCATCGTCGCGGCGTATTACCGAACGCCGGTGGAATATCTCGATGCGTTTCGGCTGTCCATCGCGCTGATGCTTTCGGGGTACAGCCCGGAAACGAGCGGCACGATTGTCGTCACCGGCGGCAGCAGGGTCGTGGCCAGCAACGACGAGACGCTCATCGGCGGCAACGCGGAGGAAATGGCGATTCTGCGGCAGATTCGTCAGGCGTACAGCAGCGGTGAGCTGGTGCGCGCGAGCTGGCCGGAGGATTCTTTTCGGCGGTATTACGGCATGATGGGGTGCGGGCGGAATTTTTACGTCTATGTGTATATGCCGGAAAAGACGGTGTTTGCAACGACCCCGCGGAGCATGCTGTTCGCGCTGATTTTCTATGCCGTCGTCCTCGCGTTCGCCAAGGCGGTTCGCTTTCGGACGGCGCAGAGCTATCAGGAGCGGCAGTATCGCGTGCAGAAGGAATACGCGGAGAAGCTGCGCGCCGCGAACGCCGAGCTGAGCGCCGCCGTGGATCAGGCGGATCGCGCCAACGCGGCCAAGACCAGCTTCCTTTCCCGCATGAGCCACGACATTCGAACGCCGCTGAACGGGATCATCGGTCTGCTGCAAATCGACGACGCGCACCCGAGCGACGTCGCGCTGCTGACCGCGAACCGGGAGAAGATGAAGGTGGCGGCCAACCATCTGCTCAGCCTCATCAACGATGTGCTGCAAATGAGCAAGCTGGAAAGCGGCGAAATCACGCTGGCGCACGAGCCGCTCGATTTGAACCGCCTTTTGCGCGATATTCTGACCATCGTGGAGCAGCGCGCCGCCGAGGCGGGCGTTGCGCTTGAATATGACAGGCGGCAATTCGAGCGGATGAAGCCCGACTGCGTATACGGGAGCCCGCTGCACCTGCGGCAGGTGTTTTTGAACGTCTACGGCAACTGCATCAAATACAACAAGGTCGGCGGCAGCGTGACGACGCTTTGCCAGAACGTCGGCGAGCGGGATGGAATCGTCACCTATCGCTGGGTGATCCGCGACACGGGCATCGGCATGAGCCGGGCGTTTTTGGCGCACATCTTTGACCCGTTCGCGCAGGAGCACACCGACGCGCGGAGCGTCTATCACGGGACGGGGCTGGGCATGGCCATCGTCAAGAGCCTGATTGACAAGATGGGCGGCAGCATCGAGGTGAGCAGCCGGGAGGGCGAGGGTTCGGAATTTGTGATTACCCTGCCCTTTGAAATCGCCGAGGAATTGCCCGAACCGCAGCAGGCGGCGTGGGAGACGGAGGCGGCGGATGTGCGCGGCCTGCGCATCCTGCTGGCCGAGGACAACGCGCTGAACGCCGAAATCGTCAAAAAGCTGCTGGAGGATCGCGGGGCGGAGGTCGAGGCCGCATCGGACGGGCGGCAGGCGCTGGAGGCGTTTGAAAGCCACAAGCCGGGCACCTACGCCGCCATCCTGATGGATGTGATGATGCCCAACATGGACGGGCTCGACGCGACGCGGGCGATTCGCGCGCTGGATCGTGCGGACGCGAAGGTCATCCCCATCATCGCGATGACCGCCAACGCCTTTGAGGAGGACGCGCGCAAGTGCATGGAGGCGGGCATGAACGCGCATCTGCCCAAGCCGATTCGAATCGAGCGGCTTGTCGCCGTGATTGCGGGGGTCTCAGGCCTGAGGGGTCAGAACGTAGAAAAAAAGCTATTCTCCCCCGAAGGGGGAGAATAGCCCTTTCCGCAATGAAAGAATCGCTGAATTTTTTGATTTTGCTCAATTCTTGTAAAGCGACAGGGAAAGCGGCGATCAACGCGCCTTAGAAACCGCGCGCTTAATTTGCAGGAGCAGCATCACCATGCTCACGCCCAGCAGGATGTGGCCGATGCCGGCGACGCCGGAGATCGCCGCGGTCATCCCGGCGGAAAGCTCCGTGCCCAGCACCTGCGGAATACCGCGGACGACGAGCATGACGGCGGTCATGTTCAGGCCGATGTGATAGGTCGTCAGCGCCCGCTTCGTCTTCGCGCCGGTGAAGGAAAAGCTCTTTTCCAGCAGAAGCAGCAGAAGGAAGAACACCATGCCCAGCAGGAAGTAGTGCGTGTGCACCACGCCGAGGGATGTTCTGGCGGTAAAGCCGTTGAACTTGGTGAACTCGCGGTAAAACACGCCGCCGACCATGGCGAGAAGAGCGTACAGCAGGGAAGCGTTCATGTAGCGTTTCATTTCCTTTTCCTCCTTGTATGAACGTGAATGTGTGATGTCGCTGATGTGTGCCGACGGATTATTTGCACTCCTTCTTCATCGCGAAGAAGCCGATCAGAACCGTCCACACGTAAGCGCAGGTCTTGGGGATCATCAGCATGCCGATCATCGGGATGGCGTCCGCCCAGAGCACGACCGGGATGTAGAAGCCGAAGCTGAGCACGATGGTCAGCCACATCCAGCGGAAGGCCGCGTCGTTATGCTCCTTCGCGCTGCGGTAGAACAGCACGATAATCAGCAGACCCAGCAGGGCGAAGGGAATGTTGCGGTAGATGCCCCAGGAGAGCGGAGAGGTGGCGCTGAGCCACTGGTTCTGCGGCATCATGCAGAGCACGACGCGAACGGCGGAGAGCAGGTAGATGGAGGCGGTCAGGCCGCTTTTGCCCTTGATCTGGTAGCGCTGCCGCCAGACGTAGTAGAGCAGCACATAGAAGACGGTCATGGTGACGGAGGTGATCCACTTGCCGAGGCCGAGCGGCACGGTGTAGTTTTCAAGGCCGGTGGTGCACAGCGCCAGCGCGCGGGGGATCAGGTGGAAGGAGTCGCCGGCGCCCAGCACGACGGCCATCAGACCGAACAGGCGGAACTGCTTGCTGCCCTTGCTTCCGCGGATCATCAGAATACCGATGGTGATGACGGACACCAGATAGACGGCGTCAAAGATGGTTTCG
>OLOS01001127.1_pt1 | contig 23515 bp, 20 predicted proteins | sample 1672631 | NCBI WGS metagenome assembly OLOS01 (sample SAMEA3136707, study PRJEB25190) | human gut metagenome | biome: human gut; feature: human-associated habitat; material: faeces | place: Austria | collected 2013 | reverse complement strand
GGCATGGGCAGAAGGATATAATCGGCGTTGCCTGCGCTCTCGGCCCCGGTCACGGCGTACCCGGCGCGCTCCGTCAGCAGAGCGGAGAGCGCGTCCGCGTCCTCCAAGGGCGCGGGGAGGAGTATTTCCCGGGGCAGGACGCTGCGGGAGAAGTAATACTGGGGCACCACGGCGGACAGCAGCGCGCCGTCGCTGTCGGCGGCGGTGGGGAACACCTCCGTCTGCCGCCCCAGCAGGTCGCCGCCCTCAATGTGGAGAATGGCGCAGCCGGAACGGGCGGGACTGGTGTACGCGCCCCACACGTCGGTGTCGGCGCAGATGCCGGCGATGACGTTCTGATCCTTCGTCAGCACCGACAGGGCGCGGAGCCTGTCGCGGCAGGCGGCGGCGGTCTCGAAATCCAACGATTCGGCGGCGGCGGTCATTTTCTCCGTCAGCTCCGCCGTGACGGCGCGGAGCCTGCCGTCCAGCAGGGCGGTCGCCTGCGCCGTGCGGCGGCGGTATTCCTCGCTGCCGGGGCCGTCGGGACGGCAGAAGCCGTCGCAGCGTCCCATGTGGAAATTCAGACAGGGACGCTCCCTGCCGATGTCCCGGGGGAAGCGGCGGTTACAGGTGGGCAGGCGCAGCGCGGTGCAGACCGCGTCCAGCGCGAGGCGCGTTTCGTGGCGGCCTCCGAAGGGGCCGAAATACTTCGCCCCGTCGTCCGCGGGACGATTTACCAGCGAGAACCGGGGGTACGCCTCGGCGGAGAGCCGCACGAAGGGATAGCCCTTGTCGTCCTTCAGGAGAATGTTATACCGCGGCTGATGCCGTTTGATGAGGGAGTTTTCCAGCACCAGAGCCTCGAACTCGGAGCGGACGATGATCGTGTCGAACCTGTCCACGTGGGACACCATCATTTTCGTTTTTTCGTTGTGGGAGGCGGTGTCCTGAAAATACTGGCTGACGCGGTTTTTCAGCTTCTTTGCCTTGCCCACGTAGATGACCTGACCGGTCTTGTCCATCATCAGATAGACACCCGGCAGCAGCGGCAGCTCGTTTGCCTTGGCGCGCAGCTCGTCTCGTGTCACGGCGGACACCTCCCTTCCATGCTGGGTACAGTATAGCACTGATTTTACTGCCGTTGCAAGTCGTTGACAGATATGATATAATCCTTTTTTGGAAGATCATGTGAAAAACGAGGATACGACTATGGAAGTGACACAGGGCGCACCGTTTGAGAGCTTCGGACTGTCAGACGCCACCATGCGCGCCATACGCAATAAGCATTACGCCGTCAGCACCCCCGTACAGGCGGGGTGCATCCCGCCCATGCTGGCGGGGAAGGACGTCATCGCCAAGGCTCCTACCGGCACCGGCAAGACCATGGCGTTCGGCATCCCCATTATCGAGCGCATTGACCGGGAGAGCGAGGAGGTGCAGGCGGTGATCCTGGCACCCACCCGCGAGCTTGCCATGCAGATCACCGACGAAATGCGGGACATCGCCGTTTGCCACGAGGGCGTGCGTCTGGTGTGCCTGTACGGCGGCCAGCCCATCGGCAAGCAGATCGACGCGCTGAAGCGCAGACCGCAGATCGTGGTGGCGACGCCGGGACGGCTCAGCGACCACATGAAGCGGCGCACCGTCAGCCTGAAAAGCGTGCAGACCGTGGTGCTGGACGAGGCGGATCGGATGCTGGACATGGGCTTTATCCACGATGTGACCCGGATTCTGGACAAGATCCCCAGCCGGAAAAATCTGGGGATGTTCTCCGCCACCATCTCCCGGGAGGTCATGGACATCTCGTGGGTGTACCAGCGGGACCCGGAGGAGATCACCGTGCAGGCGACGAAGGAGAACAAGCCCGACATTCTCCAGTACCGGCTGGAGGTGTCCTCCGACGGGAAGGTGGACGCCATCGCCAAGATACTGGCGCACGAGGACTATGAGCGGGTCATCTGCTTTTGCAACACCAAGGGCAGCACCGAGCGTCTGACGAAGTTTTTGCAGATGCGGTGCGTGGATGCCCAGTGCATCCACGGCGACATCCCCCAGCGGAAGCGGGAGGAGGTCATGCAGCGGTTCCGGGACGGAAAGCTCCGGGTGTTCGTGGCGACGGACGTGGCCAGCCGCGGCATCGACGTGGACGACGTGGACGCGGTGTTCAACTACGAGGTGCCGGAGGAGAACGAGTATTACATCCACCGCATCGGTCGGACGGGGCGCGCCAAGAAGCACGGCGTGGCGTACACACTGCTCAGCGATTTCCCCAGCCGCCTGCGGCTGGACAACATCGCCCGGAACACGCGGAGCCATATCGTGCCGGCGACGCTGGGCGACGACGGCAGCGTGACCCCCACGGCGCAATAAGCGACACGAAAAAAAGAACGCCGAAGGCGTTCTTTTTTTATTCCTCGCCGTTCTCCGCCACCCACCCGCGGACGTAGTCCACGAAACGCCGCGTGGCGGCGGACAGGGCTTTTTTGTCCTTGACGGCGATGCCGATGCTGCGGTAAAACCGCTCCGGGGCGCGGCAGGCGACCACCGGGTAGGGGCTGTGGCGCACCATCAGCTCCGGCAGGAGGCTGATGCCCAGACCCTTGGACACCATGGCGAGCATGGTGCGGTCCTCCCGCGCCGTGTACTTCACGTTGGGGCGTATGCCCATCTTGTCCAACGCCGCCGAGATCTCGTAGTCCTGCCCCTCCTCCAGAAAGATGAACGGCTCCGTGGACAGCGACGCGGCAGGGAAGGGGTCGCTGTCCGCCAGCGGGTGGCCGCAGGGCAGGATCACCTGCAATTCGTCGCGGTACAGGGCGTAGGTTTGCAGGTGCTTCACCGAGGGCAGCCGCAGGAAGCCGCAGTCCACCTTTCCCTGTAAGATCCAGTCCTCGCTCTGCCCGTAGTAATCGCCGGTGACCACCTCGAACTCGATGTTGGGGTACCGCTCACCGAAGCTCTTCAGAATGGAGGGCAGCCACTGGGCGGACACGCTGGAAAAGGTGGCGACCCGCACGAAGCCGGCGTCCATGCCGTTCAGCTCCGCCGCCGACTGCATCAGCTCGTGGTGGGCGGCGCACAGCTTCTCGATACGGGGCAGCAGGGCGCGACCGTCCGCCGTCAGCACCACGCCGCCGCGGTTGCGGCTCAGCAGGGTGATGTTCAGCTCGTTTTCCAACGCCTGCACCGCATGGCTCACGGCGGACTGGGTGAAGCTCATCTCCACCGCCGCCTTGGAAAAGCTGCCGCACTCCACGGTTTTCAAAAACATCTGGTACTTGTTCACGCTCACGGGTACCACCGTCCTTTCCTGCTTATTATAATACTTTTCTTCATAGTTGTACATACAATTATGCGTTTTACAACTTACAAATTCTGTGATAGTATAAGGACAACGAAAGAAAACAAATAAATGGAGGTAAAAAATTATGGCTATTGTTTCTAAGATGAACCGCTGCGCCGCTTGCGGCAGCACCGCACTGACTTATTCCGAGGGCACCAAGCTCTACCGCTGCGCCGACTGCGGCGCGGAGCGTCCCGACACCATGCCCGCCGCCGATCTGGCGGCCATCAACAGCATCATCGCGTTGGGCGATACCGACGGCAAGCTGGAGGGTCTGCGTCACCGTTACGCCAACCTGGACATTACCAGCTGGAGCCGGGAGAACCGCGTCCAGATGGGCTGATCAAACTGCTGCTTTTTTCAATTTACCCCTCTCACAAAACGAAAAACCGGCACCGTCAGGTGCCGGTTTTTCGTTTTGTGCCGTGAGCCGCAGGCGGTCACAGAACGCCGCGGATAGCGGCGAGGAGGTCATCGTACTCCTCGAAGCACTGGATCTGGGGATAGCTCTTCTTGATGGCTTCGGGACCCCGGAACAGGAAGCCCGCCTTGCTGTTCAGCAGCATATCCAGATCGTTGTAGCTGTCGCCGCTGGCGATGGTGTCGTAGCCGATGGATTGCAGAGCCTTCACCGTGGTCAGTTTGGAGTGGTCGCTGCGCATGACGTGGTGGGTGATGAAGCCCTCCGCGTCGGTTTTCAGCGTGTTGCACAGCAGCGTGGGATAGCCCAGCTTCTTCATCAGGGGCATGGCGAACTGCTCGAAGGTATCGCTGAGGATGAGCACCTGCGTCATGCTCCGCAGCTCGTCCAGAAACGCCTTGGCACCGGGCAGGGGGTCAATGCGGGAGATGGTGTCCTGTATCTGGGACAGCTTCAGCCCGCGGCTGCGGAGCAGGTCAATGCGCCAGCGCATGAGCTTGTTATAGTCCGGCTCGTCCCGCGTGGTGCGGCGCAGCTCGGGGATGCCGATTTCCTCGGCAAAGGCGATCCAGATCTCAGGGACGAGAACGCCCTCCATATCCAAACATACGATCTTCATAGCAATACCTCTTTTCTTATTTCAAAACGTCCGCCAGCACGTAGCTTTCCATGGCGGTCTTGTCGATCACGTCCGTGTGCAGCACCGGGCGGCCCTCCAGTCCCCGGAGATTCCGGGGGATCGGCGTGCCGGTGATGCGGTGGAGCGTCTCCATCATGGCGAACTCGTTTTCGCCGCTCTTTTCCCCCAGTGCGTGAAGCACGGCGGCGGGGAACTTGTAGGGCGAGGCGGTGGACAGCACCACCATGGGCACGCCATCGCGGGAATTCTTCTCCGCCACCGCCCAAGCCACGGCGGTGTGGGGGTCGCACAGGTACTTCTCCTCCCGCCACAGCTGCCCGATGACCGCCGACGCGCCCTCGTCGTTGCAGCAGCCGCAGCCAAAGACCGCCCGGAGCTGGGACAGCAGCGCGTCGCTGACCTGATACCACCCCTGGGTGTTCAGATCCCCCATAAGACCCGCCACGTAGGCAGCGTCCCGGCTCATAAGGTACAGCAGCCGCTCCAGATTGCTGGACACCAGAATGTCCATGGAGGGGGAGGTGGTCTTGTAGAAGGGGCGGCGTTTGTCGTACCGCCCGGTGGTCAGGAACTCCGTCAGCACGTCGTTGGCGTTGCTGGCGCAGATCAGACGCCCCACGGGCAGCCCCATCTCCTTGGCGAAGTACCCGGCGAGGATGTCGCCGAAGTTGCCGGTGGGCACGGTGTAGTCCACCTTGTCGCCCGGCTTGATGCGTCCCGTCTTCACCAGATCGCCGTAGGCGCGGAAGTAGTACACCACCTGGGGGGCAAGCCGCCCGATGTTGATGGAGTTGGCACTGGACAGCATGGCACCGTGGAGATCCCTGTCCCGGCAGGCGGCGAAAATATTCTTCACACCGGTCTGGGCGTCGTCGAAGTTGCCGCGCACGGCGCACACCCGGACGTTGCCGCCCTCCTGCGTCGCCATCTGCGCCTGCTGCACAGGGGACACGCCGCCGTAGGGATAGAACACGGTGATGCGGGTGCCCGGTACATCGTGGAAGCCCTCCATCGCCGCCTTGCCGGTGTCGCCGGAGGTGGCGGTGAGGATGACCACGTTGCCCGTCATGCCCTCTGCCTTGGCGGCTGCGCCGATGAGCCGGGGCAGCACCGACAGTGCCACGTCCTTAAAAGCGGAGGTGGGGCCGTGGTACAGCTCCAGCACGTACCTGCCGCCCACCGGCACCAGCGGCGTCAGATCGGCGGTGGGGAACTTCCCCGCGTAGCTCTTGCGGACAATGTCCTCCATGTCCGGGAAGTCCGGCAGCAGTGCGTGGAGAATGTCCGCCGCCATGGTCAGCGTGTCCTTTTCCAGCGCGCCGCGCCAGTCGAAGCGCAACGCCGCCGGGTCGCAGATGTACAGCCCCCCGTCCGGGGCGATGCCCTGCAGCACCGCGTGGGTGGAGGACGCGGTGATATTCTCGTCTCTTGTGCTGTGGTAGATCATAAAAAAAGCCTCCGAAAAAACTTTTGCATTTTGCACTTGCATTTCTGACATCGCTATGATACACTGTCCCCAACAAAAAAGCAAGTGTTTTTGTCTGGTGGACAATAATTATTTTTTTGTACCATGCGAAAAAACCTTGCGCCCAATAAGCACAGCAAAAAAGGAGTTTTCTATGTTGAAAGTGTTGAAATTCGGCGGCTCCTCCATGGCGGACACCCACCAGCTGGAGAAGGTGCGCTCCATCGTGGAGAGCGACCCCGGCCGCCGCGTGGTGGTGGTCAGTGCCGCCGGCAAGCGTTTTAAGGAGGATCACAAGATCACCGACCTGCTGTACCTGTGCCACGCACATTTGCAGTACGGCGTCAGCTGCGACGGGATCTTTGACATGGTTCGCAGCCGCTATCTGGAGATACGGGATCAGCTGGGGCTGTCCACGCCGCTGGAGGAGGAATTCGACGCCCTGCGCCGGAGGATGGACGAGGGCATTTCCGCCGACGAGCTGGTGAGCCGGGGCGAATACTTCGCTGCCCGCATTATGGCGGACTATCTGGGCTTCGACTTTCTGGACAGCAGCCTGTGGCTCCGCTTCCGCATGGACGGCACCGTGGACGAGGAGGCAAGCTACGGGGCACTGCGTCGCGCCGCCGCCGGGCGGCGTGTGGTGATCCCCGGCTTCTACGGCGTGCTGCCCGATGGCTCCGTCCACACCTTCTCCCGCGGCGGCAGCGACATTACCGGCGCGCTGGCGGCCGCCGCACTGGACGCCGACGTGTACGAGAACTGGACGGACGTGTCCGGCTTCCTGATGGCGGATCCCAAGATCGTCCCCGATCCCCGCCCCATCGAGCGCATCACCTACGCCGAGCTGCGGGAGCTGAGCTACATCGGCGCGCAGGTGCTCCACGAGGGCACCGTCTCCCCGGTGCGGGAGAAGAACATCCCCCTGAATATCCGCAACACCAACCAGCCCGACCACCCCGGCACCATGATCCGGGAGAGCTTCGACGAGTCGGAGACGGAGCGTTCCTCCGGCAGCATGATCACCGGCATCGCCGGGAAAAAGGGCTTCTCCGTCATCACCCTGACGAAGAACGGTATGTCCTCCGAGCAGGGGACTGTCCGCCGCACGCTGGAGATACTGGAACGCTACCGCATCAACGTGGAGTATATCCCCTCCGGCATCGACTCCGTGTCGCTGGTGGTGGAGACGGCGAAGGCCGCGCCCTCTTTGTATCAGGCGTTGGGCGACATCGAAAAGGAGATCAAGCCCGACAGCCTCCACGTCACCGACGGCATGGCGGTGGTGGCGGCCGTGGGACGCAAGATGGCGTTCCAGCCCGGCTCCTCCGGAAAGATCTTCGGCAAGCTGGGCGAGAACGGCATCAACATCCGCATGATCACCCAGGGGCCGGAGGAGCTGAACATCATCGTGGGCGTGGACGGCTCAGATTTCGAGCGGGCGATCCGGGTGCTCTATAACAGTTTCGTGAAATAAGGAGGATATATCCATGAAAAAATATAAGGTTGCCATCCTCGGTGCCACCGGCGCGGTGGGTCGTGAGATGATGAAGGTGCTGGCGGAGCGGGATTTCCCCGTGGCGGAGCTGCACCTGCTGGCGTCCCAGCGTTCCGTGGGGCAGGCTGTCCACTGGCGTGGGCACGACATCCCCGTGGAGCTGGCGTGCGACGAGGCGTTCGAGGGCATGGACATCGTGCTGGGCGCGGCGGAGAACGACATCGCCGAGCACTTCGCACCCGCCATCGTCAAGGCGGGAGCCGTGTTCGTGGACAACTCCAGCGCGTTCCGTCTGGACCCCAGCGTGCCGTTGGTCGTTCCGGAGATCAACCCGGAGGACGTGAAGAAGCACAAGGGCATCATCGCCAACCCCAACTGCACCACCATCGTCTCTCTGGTGGCGATCAACGCGCTGAATCAGGACAGCCCCATCGAGAGCATCGTGGCGTCCAGCTATCAGGCGGTGTCCGGAGCCGGAGCCGGCGGGCCCATGGAGCTGATGGACGAGGTGGAGCTGCTGCGGGAGGGCAAGAGCGTGGAGCCGAAGGTGTTCCAGTACCAGATCGCCTACAACGTCATTCCCCAGATCGGCGGCGAGGCGTTCGAGGGCTATACCTCCGAGGAGATGAAGCTGCAAAACGAGGGGCGCAAGATCATGCACCTGCCGGAGCTGAAGGTCAGCTGCACCTGCGTCCGCGTCCCCGTGGTACGCAGCCATAGCGTGTCCATCGTGGTACGCACCAAGGAGAAGATCTCCGTGGAGCGCGCCCGCGAGCTGATCGCCGCCGCCCCCGGCTGCCGTCTCGTGGACGATCTCGCCGCCAAGCGGTATCCCATGCCCTTGGAGACCAGCGACCAGGATCTGGTGTTCGTGGGACGCATCCGCGACGACCTGACCTCGGACAACGGGCTGAATATCTGGTGCTGCGGCGACCAGGTACGCAAGGGCGCGGCCACCAACGCCGTCCAGATCGCCCAGCTGCTGACCGAGCAGTGACCCCATAGAAAAAAGCCGCCCGGCACCATCCCACCGGGTGGCTTTACTTTTTCCGCCGAAGCATATATAATATAGGAAAGTCTATTCCCGGAGGAACCTCTATGAGAGCTTGGAAACGAAGTGCCGCGCTGCTGCTGGCACTGTGCATGACCGCCGTGCTGCTGGTGGGCTGCGGCGAGGATCCCAACGACGAGGACAAGCTGTCCGTCGTGATGACCGGCACCGTCTCCACCGTGGATCCCGCTCTGGCGGCTACCGCCGCCGAGCGCACCGTGGTGCTGCACCTGTTTGATAATCTGTACCGCCGCACCGCCGACGGTGTGCTTCCCGCCGCCGCCCAGTCCCATCAGGTGGCGGACAACGAGGACGGCACCCAGACGTATACCTTCCGTCTGCGGAGCGACGCCAAGTGGTCGGACGGCACCGCCGTGACGGCGGGGGACTTCGTCTACGCGTGGAAGCGTCTCGTCTCCCCGGACACGGGCAGCCCCAACCGCGGCATCCTGTCCATGGTGGCGGGGTATGAGGACGCCTGCGCCGGCGACGTGGACGCGCTGGCGGTGTCCGCTGAGGACGACCACACCCTCATCGTCACCCTTTCCGCCCCCTGCTCCTACTTTGTGGACGCGGTGTGCACCGCCAGTGCCACTATGCCGGTGCAGGCAGCGGCGGTGGAGAGCGGCGAGGACTGGACGGCCAGCCGCGCCGCCTTCGTGAGCAACGGCCCCTTCCGCCGCAGCGGCAACTGGAGCGACAATCAGGTATTTACGCTGATGAAGCAGGCGGAGCACTACGACAGCCGCCGCATCCAGCCCGACCGTGTGGAGATCCTGTGCGCCACCTACGCCGACGCGGAGAAGGCCGCCGGCAACGCCGACGTGGTGGTGGGCGCGACGGGGGAGAGCAGCACCTACACCGGGGACGCCTCCGTGGGCGTGGTGCTCATCAACCAGATGGCGACCAACATGGACAGGGACGGGCTGCGCCGTGCCATGAGCCTCGTGATCGACCGCGTCAGCGGTGCCCAGACGGTGGGCGCGAACTGCGTGGCGGCGGAGGGACTGGTGCCCTACGGCATCCGCACCGCCGAGGGGGAGGAGTTCCGCACCGTCAACGGCGCGCTTATCGACAACGACCCGGACACCTACGACCAGCGGTGTGAGGACGCCGCGCAGCTGAAGCGGGAGGCGGGACTGAGCCGCCCGGAGGCGATGGCGTCGCTGGGCACCGTGACGCTGCTCTACCGCAGCACACCGGTGCAGGATAAGCTGGCGCGGCAGCTGCAAAGGACGTGGCGGGAGAAGCTGGGGCTTTCCGTGACGCTGCAGGCGGAGGAGGGCGAGACGTTCGACCAGATGCTTGCCGCAGGGGAGTTCACGCTGGCTCTGATGGAGCTGACCGCCCTGTATAACGACGCCTCCGCCTACCTCGACCCGTGGCGCAGCGGCGACAGCCGCAACTGCGCCCTCATCCACATGAACGCCTACGACATCCTCATGCGCGTGGCGGCGGCGAGCACCTCCGCCGAGGCGCGGGACGCGTATTTGAAGGACGCGGAGGGTCTGCTGCTGGACGGAGCCAACGTGATCCCCGTGTACAGCGGCCGCCAGCCCTACCAGATCCGCGACGGCGTGCTGGGCGTCGGCAGCGACGGCATGGGCGCGTGGTACTTCGGCATGGCGCGCAAGGTGACGAAATAAGCAAAAAAAGAAAACCGCCCATGGGCGGTTTTCTTTTCAGGTTGTCGAGAAAAGCCACTGGCTTTTTCGACAGCCTGTTGTCGGGAGCTTAGCCCTCCACCACTTGAGTGAAGTAGAAAGCGTTATTGGCATCCTCGCCGGCCAGCATGACCATCACGACGCTGTCGTTCAGCTCAGCAAACAGGCAGGTGTAGTCGATCTGGGTACCCTCGTTCTCGATGGAGATAACGACCATGTCGTTGTTCTCGTCAGCACCGCAGGTGCCGGGAAGAACGCCGCCGCCCTGCACGAACTCAATGTTGGCTTCGTCCAGGAAGTTGATCTGCAGCGTGCCGCCGTAAGCCTTCAGAGTGGCGGTAGCCTGATCGTTGTCCATCTCCACGCCGTCCTTGAAGCCGCCGGCAAACTTCCAGCTGGTGCCCACGATGTCATCGGGAACCTTCACGAAGGTCATAGCCTCCAGAGGGGTGCCCTCACCGGCGCCGGAGGCATCCTCCAGCTGGGTGTCGTTGTCGCCGGTGGCGTCGTCGTCGGCGGTGGTGTCATCGCCGCAGGCCACGAGGCTCAGTGCCATAACGAGAGCCAGCAGGCATGCAAGAAACTTCTTCATTGATTTTGTCCTCCAATTTTCGTTTGCCCACCTTGTCGGTGGGCGTGATTTTATATAAGCCGCGAAGCGGTTTATACCGTTTTACTCACAGACGGTGACGGTAATATCGTCGCCGTCCACGTCAAAGGTGACGGACTGGGAAGTGCCGCTGTTGCCCTGGGCGTCCCAGAACTCGAAGAGCATCATGTACCTTCCGGCGGGCAGGGAGACCTCGCTGAAGGCGGTGTCCTCCGTGACGGTCAGCGTCTCCGCCTCGTAAGGCTCGAAGTCGTCGTCATCGTACAGGGACGCCAGATACCACACCGTGGAGATCTCGTCGCCGGGGGTCAGCTGGCGCAGCTCCTTATCCGCCATGCCGCTCTCGTCGATGCCCTGACGGGCACCGAGGATGTACCACGCTTCCGTGTCGAAGTCGTAGGCGACCTCCAGGTTGTACGGCTCCCCGTTCAGCAGAATGGGCACGGCGTACAGGTTGTAGTCCTCGCTCTCGTAGGACAGCTCCATGTACACGAGGCAGTCGTCGATGCTGCCCCAGACGCCCCGGAAGTTGTCGGTGAACACACCGTTCTCCCAGTCGGCGTTGATGTCGTTGTCGGTGCCCAGCAGGAGCAGCACGTCCTCCTCCTCGTCCATGTAGTAGAGGGAGAAGCCAACGCCGGCGAGTATTGTATCCGCTTTTTCTCCCAATGTCAAGACGGCAAATCCGTCGTCGGACAGAGTCAGGGGCGCGTTGTCCCACCCGGCGGAGGCGAGGGAGGGGAGTTGGGGCAGGGAGGAATAGCCCAGCTTCTCCAAATAATCCAGCCCCACGATGTCCAGCTCACCGGTCAGCTGGTAGGAATAGAGATACTTGAACGCCTCGCCCGTGCCCTGCAGGAAATAACCGTTCAGATCGGAGATGTCGTTGCTGTACGAATAGTAGCAGGACAGCCCCGTCGCCTCACTGCGATATGGGCCGCTGACCCGGTAGAGCACGCACTTGTCCAGCGCGTCCAGCACCTTCTGGGCGGCGGGCAGCTCCTCCACCGTGCGGCGGGCAAGACTGCCCAGATCCACCATGTTGGTGTAGCCCTGCTCACGGGTGTTGCCGCCGTAGTTCTCGCTGCGATCCGCCTCGCGGCGGAAGCGGGAGAGGAAGCCGGGGTCCTCCGCCGCGGCGGAGAGAGCCTCCACGCCGTATTTCTCATAGGCGTCCAGCAGCACGTCTATCCGGGTCAGATCGGTGACGGACAGGGTGGCGTTGCTCTCCAGCCCCATCTCCTCGCAGCTCTCGTAATAGCTGTCGCAGATGATCCTGCCCAGCGTCGCGCCGTCCATGGAGGGATCGTCGGCAAGAGCCTGTACCCAGTGGGAGTAGAGCCATCCGGTGGCAGGCTCCGTCTCCTCGGACGCCACCAGATAGCGGCTGATGTCGCAGAAGGTGTAGGCGGTGTCCACCGTCGCCATAAGGCAGGTGTCGAAGCCCACCAGCTCCAAGGGGGGCTTCTCCAGCGATATATCCCACACGGCGTTGAAGGCGGCGTACATCTCCGCCAGCGTCAGGGAGTCGTAGTCGTAAAGCTCGTCGAAGGACGCGCCCGCCACAGAGCCGCCTCCGTGGTTCCAGAATACCACCGCCGTTTTGTCGGCGGGGTAGTTGTCCTTGGCGAAGCGCAGGAAATCCTCCAGCGTCTCGCTGTCGCCCATGCTGGCGGAGGGCTGCTCCTCCACCAGATACAGCCCGTCGCTGTCATAGACGTACCGCTGCAAAACGGAGCTTTCCACGAAATCGTTCTGCCACTCCTCCGCGCCGCCCGTCTGAATGACCACGGTGACATTCTCCGGCAGGTCTGTCTCCAGCAGCTCAAAGAGGTCGCAGGAGGCGAACCCGCCGCCGCTCTCCAGATCGCTGCCGCAGAGATACCAGTAGACCGCCCATGTGGTGCCGTCGTCGGTGGAAAAGTCCGTCTCCTCATCGCAGGCGGTGAGGGACAGAGCTGCCGCCAGCGACAGCAGCAGGGCGGCGATGCGCTTCCATATCTTCATCATGCAGCCCTCACCGTTCAGATGCCCAAAAGCTGCTTTTTCTTGCCGGCGAACTCTTTGCACAGGGGCATACCCTCCACCTTGGTGGACAGCAGCCGGGGCGTGGGCGCGCCGCAGAGGGGGCAGAGCTTCTTGTTGTTACTGAACAGTCCCATAGTGATAACCTCCCGGAAACGGTGTCCGCGCAGCGGACAAAATTTTTCTTACGGCACAACAGGGCCGGTCAGTCCAACGGAGCCTCTGTGAAGCCCATCAGATGACCGGGGATGCCGAGCAGCGGATTCCGCAGCACGGCGTTGTAGTTTTCGGCGGCTTGCCGGTAGATGCTGCGGCAGCGGCGCAGCACCGCCGTCACGTCCTTGTCCCCCGTGGCGGTGGCAGCAGCTCGTCTCTCAAAGGTCTCCATTTGCCCGCGGGCACTGACCACCACGCTGTAATGCACCCGCAGCTTGCGGCGCACCTCCCAAAACCACAGGGCGATCAGCGCAGTGGTGCTGACGACAGCCAAAAAGAAAATGACTAAGCTCAACACGCACACTCCCCTTTCTTCAAGCGTGAAATGCCCATTGGTGGCTTCATCATACCAGAAAGCGCGGTGTTTGTATAGCAGATGTCGCGAAATGCCAAAACTGCCGCGTGAAATGCAAAAACCGCCCCGGGAAACGCAATTTACCCGGTGACAAATCGGGATTCCCGTGGTACAATATCCTTATCTTTACAAGGATCCGTACAGCGGGGAAGACAGGAGGCGGCTATGTACATCGCCGTATGCGACGACCAGATCGAAGAACTTGAAAAGGTAAAGGAGCTGCTGGACACGTGGAGGGTCGAGCGCGGCTCCCCCATGCACTACAAGACGTACCGCAGCGCGGCGGAGCTTCTGGACGCGGCGCGGCGGGAGCGGTTCACCCTGTACCTGCTGGACGTGCTCATGCCGGGCATGACCGGTATGGATGCGGCGCGGGAGATCCGCACCTTCGACGCGGCGGCGGAGATCGTGTTTCTCACCACCTCCCCCGGCTTTGCCTACGAGAGCTACGGCGTCCGCGCCATCGAGTACCTGCTCAAGCCCCTGAACAGCAAGCTGCTCTACCCGGTGCTGGACAGGCTGCACCGCCGGGAGCAGAAGCCCCAGGACGGCTTGACCGTCAAATCGGACGGCGTGCTGCTGCGGCTGCCCTTCGCCCAGCTGACCTATGTGGAGGTCAACGGCAAGCACCTGTACTTCAACATGGCGGACGGCAGCGTGCACGAGGTCTCCGCCAGTCTGAAGGAGTATTCCGGCGCGCTGCTGGCGCGTCCGGAATTTATGCGGGTGCACCGCTCCTATATCGTAAATATGTACCAGGTGGAGAAGCTGTCGCAGACCGGCGCGGTCACCTTCTCCGGAAAGACGGTGCCGGTGTCGCGGCTGCTGTACGGCCAGCTGCAAAAGGATTATTTGGAGCTGCTGTTTTCCGGGAGGGACGCATGAGCGATTCGATAATGGGGCTGACGCCCAGTCAGGCCCTGCAAATGTTCAATTATGCGCTGGTGCTGATCTACGGTCTGCTGCTGACCGTGGGCGTCGCCGGCGGCTGCGCCACCAGCCGCGAAAAGCGGATGGTGGGGCTGATGTGCCCTGTGTTTCTGGTGCTGCAATCTGCGGCGGGACTGATGCTGGGCGTGAGTGCCGCGGAGAAGCTCTACCCGCTGCTGGTGCACCTGCCGCTGGTGCTGCTGCTGGTGCTCGTGCTGAAAAAGCCCGTGGGCGTGTCCGTCGTCAGCACCTGCACGGCGTACCTGTGCTGCCAGCCTCTGAAATGGGGCAAAAACGCCGTGGAGGCGATCACCGGCAGCGAAGTTGTCGGCAGCCTTGCGTATGTGCTGCTGCTGGTGGGGCTGTTCTATCTGTTCAACCGCTTTCTGGTGCGCTCCGCCTACACCACCATGACCTACTCCAAGCAGTCGTTGGTGCTGTTCGGCAGCCTGCCGGTGACGTACTACATCTTCGACTACGCCACCACGGTGTACTCCAACGCCCTGTACGCCGGCATTGAGGCGGTGAATGAATTTGTGCCCACGCTGCTGGTGACGTTCTACATCCTGTTCCTGCCCGCCTTCCACGACCAGATGCAGCACCGCTCCGATGCGGAAATGCGGCGTTCCATGCTGGAAGCGGAGCTGGAGCAGTCCCGCCGCGACATGGACGCCCTCCGCCAGATGGAGGCGCAGACCGCCATCTACCAGCACGATATGCGCCACCACCTGAATATGCTGGATGGGCTTCTCGCCGCCGGCAAGCCGGAGCAGGCGGAGGAGTACATCAAGAAGGTACGCACGGACATCGAGGCGATCACGCCCCGCCGCTTCTGCGAAAACGAGCTGGTGAACCTGCTGTGCTCCTCCTTCACGGACAAGGCGCAGAAGGCAAAGACCCAGCTGTCGGTGGAGGCGAAGCTGCCCAACCGGCTGGCGATCTCCGACACGGAGCTGTGCTCCCTCCTGAGCAACGCGCTGGAAAACGCGCTGCGGGCGGTGTCGGAGCTGCCGGAGGGACAGCGTCACGTGTCCCTGTACTGCGGTGTGCGGCAGAACAAGCTGCTCATCGAGGTGCGAAACCCCTACGCCGGGACGGTCTATATGAAGAACGGCGTCCCCGCCAGCGTCCGGGGCGAGGGGCACGGCTACGGCTGCCGCAGCATCCAGACCATCGCCGAGCGCAACGGCGGCCTGTGCGTGTTCACGGCGCAGGACAAGGAGTTCTGTATGCAGGCGGTGCTGCCGGTGCTGGAGAGGTAAGAAAAGCTTTCGAGAGAGCCGCTCTTAGCGGCTCTCTCTTTTTCACCCGGTATTCTCGACGTACTATCACGCCTTGGACAAAATGCGGCGGTTCTCACCTTGTTTTTCCGTCGTTCCCGTGCTATAATTTCTGCAAATACCAGAGATAAGCCCAGCCGGGCGTAAAGGAGAGATACACAATGGCGACATTTACCGTAAACGGTCGCACCGTCACCGTGGAGAAGAACCAGAAGCTCCTCCGCTACCTCCGTGACGAGCTGCACCTCACCTCCGTGAAGGACGGGTGCAGCGAGGGTGCCTGCGGCACCTGCCACGTGCTCATCGACGGCAAGCCCACCAAGGCGTGCATCCCCCAGACCGACAAGCTGGAGGGCAAGACCGTCGTGACGGTGGAGGGACTCAGCGACTGGGAAAAGCAGGTCTTTACCTTCGCCTTCGGCGAGGCGGGAGCCGTCCAGTGCGGCTTCTGCATCCCCGGCATGGTCATCTCCGCCAAGGCTCTGCTGGACGTGAACCCCGACCCCACCCGTGAGGAGGCGGCGTTCGCCATCCGCAACAATATCTGCCGCTGCACCGGCTATGTGAAGATCATCGACGGCATCCTGCTGGCGGCGAAGATCTTCCGCGAGGGCGCGATCCCCGCCCCCTCCGCCGACGACTGGCGCATGGGCAGCCGCGTTCACCGTCTGGACGTGGAGGAGAAGGTGCTGGGCTATGGGCAGTACCCCGACGACGTGTACGTGGACGGTATGTGCTACGGCGGCGCGGTACGCAGCCAATACGCCCGCGCCCGGATGCTGTCCATCGACACCGCGGCGGCGGAGGCTCTGCCTGGTGTCCTCTGCGTGGCGACGCAGAAGGACATCCCCGGCAAGGTCAACGTGGGACATCTGAAGAAGGATCAGCCCACCCTCATCGGCGTGGGGGAGATCACCCACTATTTAGGCGACAGCGTGGCACTGATCTGCGCCGTGGATCAGGAGACGGTGGAGGCGGCCAAAAAGCTGGTGAAGGTGGAGTACGAGGAGCTGCCCGCCGTCCATAACCCCGCCGAGGCAGCAGCACCCGGCGCGCCGCTGGTGTTCGAGGAGGACGAGAACAACCTGCAAGCCTACAAGCACGTCTCCCGCGGCGACGCCGCAGGGGCTATCGCCAGGTCGAAATACGTGCTGACGGAGAAATTCCATACCCCGTGGACGGAGCACGCCTTCTTAGAGCCGGAGTGCTGCGTGGCTCTGCCGCTGGACAACGGCGGCGTGCAGCTGCTCTCCAGCGACCAGAGTGCCCACACCACCATGCACGAGTGCGCGGCTATGCTGGGGGTGGACTACGACCACTGCCGTGTGCAGAACTGTCTGGTGGGCGGCGGCTTCGGCGGCAAGGAGGATATGTCCGTCCAGCACCACGCCGCGCTGCTGTGCTATCTGACCCGCAAGCCCGTGAAATTCAAGCTCAGCCGTCAGGAGTCCATTCTCGTCCATCCCAAGCGGCACAGTATGGACATGGAGTTCACCATGGGCTGCGACGAAAACGGCATCATTCAGGGCGTGAAGGCAAGCGTGGTGTCCGACACCGGCGCGTTCGCCTCTCTGGGCGGGCCCGTGCTGGAGCGCGCCTGCACCCACGCGGCGGGACCCTACGCCTACGAGAACTTCGAGATCGAGGGCCGCGCCTACTATACCAACAATCCCCCCGCCGGTGCCTTCCGGGGCTTCGGCGTGACCCAGACCTGCTTCTGCACGGAGACGCTGCTGAACCAGATGGCGGATCTGGTGGGCATCAGCCCATGGGAGATCCGCTACCGCAACGCCATCCGCCCCGGCGGCGTGCTGCCCAACGGTCAGATCGTGGACAACTCCACCGGTCTGGTGGAGACGCTGGAGGCGATCAAGCCCGCCTATGACGAGGCGGTGGCGCACGGCGACCCGGTGGGTATCGCCTGCGCCATGAAGAACGCCGGCGTGGGCGTGGGCATCCCCGACTGGGGACGCTGCAAGCTGATCGTGGAGGACGATGGCAAGGTGCACATCTACACGGGAGCCAGCTGCATCGGGCAGGGTCTCGGCACCGTGCTGGTGCAGGTGGTGGTGACCAACACGGGGCTGCACCGTGACGACATCGTGTACGAGCGCAGCAACACGTGGATCGCGCCGGACTCCGGCGACACCTCCGGCAGCCGCCAGACGCTGGTGACGGGCGAGGCCACCCGCCGCGCCTGCGAAAAGCTGAAGGCGGAGCTGGACGGCGGGAAAACGCTGGCGCAGCTGAAGGGACAGGAGTTCTACGGCGAATATCTGGCAAAGACCGACCCCTTGGGCGCGGATGTGCCCAACCCGGTGAGCCACGTGGCATATGGCTACGCCACCCAGATGTGTATTCTGGACAGAGAGACCTGGCGCGTGAAGAAGCTGGTGGCTGCCCACGACGTGGGCAAGGCGGTGAACCCCCTGAGCATCGAGGGACAGATCGAGGGCGGCGTGGTCATGTCCATGGGCTACGCCCTGACGGAGAAATACCCCATCGACGAAAACTGCAAGCCCACCGCCAAGTACGGTATGCTGGGGCTGTTCCGCGCCAACCAGATCCCGCCGGAGATCAAGGCGATCGTGGTGGAAAAGCCGGGCTTGAACGTGGCGGGCGGAGCCATCGGCATCGGCGAGATCACGTCCATCCCCACGGCACCCGCCATCGCCGACGCCTACTACCGTCTGACCGGCCAGCGGGAGTACAGCCTGCCCTTGCAAAACACCCCCTACGCCCCGCCGAAGAAATGACCCGGTATGTACAGATGTATATAGCCCTATAGCAAAAAAGCACCCGCAAGGGTGCTTTTTTGTACTTATTCCATTTCCCCCAGCCGCGCCAACGCCTCCGCCGTGTCCACGTCGTACAGCTCCGCGGCAGGGGCCTCCACCAGCAGCAGACACTCCGGGTGGGCGCGGATGACGGCGTTGCCGCCGGTGTCACCTGTGAGAGCCATCAGCTCCGGGAAAAACCGCCGGGGGAACACGCAGGGATTGCCCCGCACCCCGTCGTGGGACAGCCCCACGATACACTCCGGACGCGCCCGGAACGCCGCCACCACGCGGCGGACGGTGTCCCTCTCCAGCAACGGCTGGTCAGCCACCTGATACAGTATGGCGTCGCAGTCCGCCATCGCCTCCGTGCCGAGACGGACGGTGCGGCTCAGCCCCTCCTCCGGACGGTCGTTGCATACTGCGTCGAAGCCGAACTCCGATGCCAGCGCGCCGCCGTGCTGCGTCACCACGGTGACCCGGTGGAATTCCTCCGCCGGGACGGTCTCCAGTGCCCGGCGCAGCAGCGTTTTGCCGCCCACCTCTGCCGACAGCTTGTCCCGCCCGAAGCGGCGGGAGCTGCCCGCCGCCATGACGAGACAGCCGATATGCAGTTCTGCCATGGCGCACCCCTCCTTTGCCGTTTCAGTGTACCAGCTTTCCCCCTGTGTCGTCAAGGGCTTCCCGCGCCGTTATCCGCAAAATAAAATCACGCCCGCGCTGTACTTTCCTTATAGTCTGTGCTATAATTTTTCGTGAATACACAGCGATAGCGGCAAGGATCGACAACACACCAAGTTTAGCAACAGGAGGCTGCCTACTATGAGCAAGGTGGGAAAGAGCGAGATCCGCGTGGACGCCTTTGACAAGGCGACCGGGCGGACGAAATACTATGAAGATCGGATGCCCGCGGGCGCGCTGTACGCCCGCATCAAGCACTCCACCATCGCCCACGGCTACGTCAAGTCCATTGACACATCCGCGGCGGAGGCCATCGACGGCGTGGTGAAGGTGCTGACGTGCTTCGACGTTCCGGAGCACTGCTTCCCCACGGCGGGACACCCCTGGTCCATGGACCCCGGACATCAGGACGTGGCGGACCGCAACCTGCTGAACCGCCACGTGCGGTACTACGGCGACGATGTTGCCGTGGTTATTGCGGAGGACGAGGTCTCCGCCATGCAGGGCGTCCGGGCTCTGCGGGTGGAGTATGAGGAGCTGCCCTTTGTGCTGGACGTGCAGAAGGCGATGGAGCCCTCCGCGCCCCAGCTCCACGAGGCGTTCCCCGGCAACATCCTCAAGCATACCGACATCCGCAAGGGCGACTACCAGACCGCCATTCAGGAGCCGGGACTCATCAAGGTGGAGGGCTGGTACGACACCCCCACCGTGCAGCACAGCCACATCGAAAACCACGGCTGCTTCGCCTACGAGGAGAACGGCCGCATCGTGGTGGTAACGTCCACCCAGATCCCCCACATCATCCGCCGTATCGTGGGGCAGGCGTTGGGTCGCCCGTGGGCGGACGTGCAGATCATCAAGCCCTATATCGGCGGCGGCTTCGGCAACAAGCAGGACGCCCTGTACGAGCCGCTGTGCGCGTGGTGCACCACACAGGTGGGCGGCCGCTGCGTCCGCGTGGACTGCTCCCGCGAGGAGACGTTCGTCTCCAACCGCGTCCGCCACGCCATCCGCTTCCACATCATCACGTGGCTCCGCAAGGACGGCTCCATGGCCGCCCGTAAGGTGGAGTGCTTCTCCAATCAGGGCGGCTACGCCTCCCACGGCCACTCCATCGTGGCGAAGGCGATGGGCTCCTTCCCCCAGATCTACCCCTGCGACAACTTCGAGGGCGACGCGTGGACGGTCTACACCAACCGCCCCGTGGCGGGAGCCATGCGCGGCTACGGTATGCCCCAGGCGTCCTTCGCCGACGACGCCAACATCGACGAGTGCGCCAAGGCGGTGGGCATGGATCCGCTGGAATACCGCATGAAGTACATCATGCCCAAGGGCTTCCACGACGGCTTCAGCGGCAACACCAACTACTACGACTCCTTCCGCGACTGTCTGGAAAAGGGCAAGGCGTACATTGAATACGACAGGAAGAAGGCGGAATACGCCAAGGACACCGGCAACATCCGCCGCGGCATCGGCGTGGCGGCGTTCTGGTACAACACCGCCGTCTACCCCATCTCGCTGGAAACGTCCTCCAACCGTATGCTGCTGAATCTGGACGGCACCGTCACCATGCAGTGCGGCGAAACGGAGATCGGACAGGGCGCGGACACCGCCTACGCCCAGATGACCGCCGAGGCGGTGGGGCTGAAGAGCTATAGGGATGTCCGCGTTGTCTCCTGTCAGGACACAGACGTTACCCCCACCGGGCTGGGAGCCTACGCCAGCCGCCAGACGTACACGGCGGGCTTCTCCATCCGCCAGACGGCGACGCTCCTGCGGCAGAAGATCTTGGCATACGCCACGAAGCTGACCCGGCAGGCGGTGGACAACATGGACATCGTGGAGGGCAATATCGTCCGCAAGCAGGACGGCGCAGTGCTCCTCTCCCTCAGCGAGCTGGCGATGACCGCCCAGTACAACGCCGCCGACAGCGAGCACATCACCGCCGAATCCACCTACACCATCCGCAACAACGCCTACTCCTTCGGCTGCACCTTTGCCGACGTGGAGGTGGATATTGCTCTCTGCAAGGTGAAGGTGAACAACATCATCAACGTCCACGACTGCGGCAGCCTCATCAACCCCGCTCTAGCGGCGGCGCAGGTACACGGCGGTATGTCCATGGCGATCGGCTTCGGGCTCAGCGAGCAGCTGCTGTTCGATGAAAAGACCGGCAAGCCTCTGAACAACAACCTGCTGGACTACAAGCTGTCCACCTTTATGGATCACCCCCATCTGGAGGCGCAGTTCGTGGAGAACGCCGAGCCCACCTCCCCCTTCGGCACCAAGGCTCTGGGCGAGCCGCCGGCGTGCTCCGGCGCACCCGCCATCCGCAACGCCATCTACAACGCCACCGGCGTGGCGGTGGACACCATCCCCATCACGCCCCACGTGCTGTTTGCGGAGTTCACCAAGGCGGGCTTGATCCACGACAGCTGGAACGAAAAGGAGGGCAAGTAAGCCATGTACGATATGAAAGCCTTATACGAGGCCGCCAGCGTGGAAAACGCGGTGGCACTGCGGCTGGAGCACCCGGAGGCGCAGATCATCGCCGGCGGCAGCGACGTGCTGGTGCAGATGCGCGAGGGTAAGCGCGCCGGCGCGGAGCTGATCTCCATCTACGGTCTGGACGAGCTGCGGGGCGTGACACTCGACGACGAGGAGAACATCCGCATCGGCAGCCTGACCAGCTTCTCCCACATCACCCGCGACCCCATCATCCAGAAGTATATCAACGTGCTGGGCGAGGCGGTGGACATGGTGGGCGGGCCCCAGATCCGCAACATCGGCACCATCGGCGGCAACACCTGCAACGGCGTGACCTCCGCCGACTCCGCCTCCACTCTCCACGCGTGGGACGCCATTGTGGAGCTGACCGGCAAGAACGGCGTCCGCCGCCTGCCCATCCACGATTTCTACATCAAGGCGGGCACGGTGGACATCTGCGCCGAGGAGGGCGAAATACAGACCGCCATCCTCATTCCCAAGGCGAGCTATGACCGCTGCTTCGGTCACTATATCAAGTACGCCATGCGTAACGCCATGGATATTGCCACGCTGGGCTGCAGCGTCAACGTCCGCCTCAGCGCGGATAAAAAGACCGTTGACCGCGCCCGTATCGCCTACGGCGTGGCGGGGCCCGTGCCCCTGCGCTGTGCCTGCGCGGAGGCGGCGGCACAGGGCAAGCCTCTCACCGGGGAGACGGTGGAGACGTTCGCCCACGCCATTCTGGACGACATCAACCCCCGCGACAGCTGGCGCGCCAGCAAGGCGTTCCGTCAGCATATCGCCGTGGAGATCGCCAAACGCTGCTTCGTGAAATCCATTGAACTGGCAGGAGGTGAGCTGGTATGAGCAAGCAGTATAAGCTGATCCGCTGCAACATCAACGGCAAGGACGTGGAGAAGATGGTGGATGTCCGCGCCAGCCTGACGGATATGCTCCGCAACGACTATCACATGACCTCCGTGAAAAAGGGCTGCGAGGTGGGCGAGTGCGGTGCCTGCACCGTGCTCATCGACGGCGAGACGTTCAACTCCTGCATCTATCTGGCGGTGTGGGCGGACGGCAAGCACATCCGCACTCTGGAGGGACTTCTCAGCCCCGACGGCGAGCCCAGCGACATCCAGCAGGCGTTCATGGAGGAGGCGGCGATCCAGTGCGGCTTCTGCACCCCCGGCTTCCTCATGTCCGCGGTGGAGATCCTCGACAGCGGCAAGCTGTACTCCGACGAGGAGTTGCGTAAGCTCCTCAGCGGTCACCTGTGCCGCTGCACCGGGTACGAGAACATCCTCAAGGCGGTGAAAAAGACCATGTACCGCCGCCTCGGCATGGAGGTTCCCGCTCTCTGAGGGAAAAAGCGAATAAAAAAAGACCGGCTTCACGCCGGTCTTTTTTATTCGCCCTTGGCGCAGAAGGGAAACAGCTCCCGAAACAGCTCCCCGCTGTACGCCTCCAGCCTCTCGCAGTAGATGTCGTAGGCGTCCATGATCTGCCGCGCCTCCTCCGTCAGCGACGCGCCGCCGCCGCCCGCCCCGCCGATGGTGGAGTGCAGCAGCTTGCAGCCGAAGCCCTGCTCCGCACTGCGGATAATGCTCCACGCCTTGGAGTACGCCATGTTCATGGACGCGGCGGCGGAGCGCAGGGAGTGCAGCTCCTCCACCGCCCGCAGCAGCCGCGCCACGCCGGGGCCGAAGCACTTTTCCTCCGCGAACAGCCGCGCAGTGATACGAACGGTGATGTTGTGGTTCATGGCTGCGCCCTCCTTCATTTCTTACCGCCATTGTAGCAAACCACGCCTTTGTTGACAAGGCTTTTTCGTTGTGCTATTGTGGGAACAACGAAATTGAGGTGAGACTATGCTGATTCTCATTCGCGGGGCGGGCGACATCGCCACCGGTATCGCCCTGCGCCTGCACCGCGCCGGTATGCAGGTGGTAATGACCGACCTGCCCCACCCCACGGCGATCCGCCGCACCGTCTGCTTTTCCCCCGCCATCGCCCTCGGCGCGGCGGAGGTGGAGGGCGTCCGCGCCGTCTGCGCGAGGGACGTTCCCCATGCGCGGGCTCTGCTGGCG
>OLOS01001121.1_pt1 | contig 23626 bp, 25 predicted proteins | sample 1672631 | NCBI WGS metagenome assembly OLOS01 (sample SAMEA3136707, study PRJEB25190) | human gut metagenome | biome: human gut; feature: human-associated habitat; material: faeces | place: Austria | collected 2013 | reverse complement strand
TAAAGAACTCACGGCGTCTGTCATAAACACCGGTATTGATAAAATCAGTCAGGACATTATTGCTGTTGGAAGCGCACAGCAGTCTGTCAATCGGCAGGCCCATCAGCTTAGCATAATAACCGGCCAGAATATCACCGAAATTACCGGTCGGAACAACGAAATTGATTGGCTGACCGGCAGTAATCTTACCTGCCTTAATAGCATCAACATAAGCGCTGAAATAATACACAATCTGCGGTACTAAGCGGCCCCAGTTAATAGAATTGGCAGAAGAGAAGGTATAACCCTTCTTCTCCAGCTCATCACTGAGCGCAGTATTGCCGAAAATTTCCTTCACGCCGCGCTGAGCATCATCAAAATTACCCTCAATACCAAAAACCTTCACGTTCTTGCCAGCCTGGGTAATCATCTGCTGCTTCTGGATATCGCTTACGCCCTCGCTGGGGTAGAAAACAATAATCTGCGTACCCGGAACATCAGCAAAGCCCTCCAAAGCAGCCTTGCCGGTATCACCGGAGGTCGCAACCAGAATAACAACCTTATTCGTTTCACCAGTCTTTTGCATCGAACGTGTCAAAAGATGCGGCAAAAGCTGCAGTGCCATATCCTTAAAGGCAGACGTCGGGCCATGCCACAGCTCCAGCACAGCGGTGTTGTCATTCACCTGTACCAGAGGCACAGGATTATCACCGAATTTTTCCGGTGCATAAGCAGCATTTACACATTCACGCAGCTCGTCCTCGCTGAAATCAGTCAAATACTGCAGCAGCACATCAACGGCACGCTCCGTATAAGGCTTGCGCTCCATTGCCTTTATATCAACCATACGCATCGCAGGAATATTCTGCGGTACAAACAATCCTCCATCTGCTGCCAGGCCGCGGGTAATCGCATGCGCAGCAGAAACTAAATCAGTTTTCCCTCGTGTACTAACATATAACATAAATTCAACCTACTTTCTTCTATAGTTTTTGACATCATACTGCCTTCAGCGTTAACTATACGTCTTCAGGCCAGCACAGCCGTATTTCTTCCAAACACAATTGTGCAAATAGGTTATCAAGATTATAATAGCACATTTTATAAGAAGGAACAAGAGTTACTCTGCAAAAATAAGCGGCGCCACCGTGGCAGAGGTAGCACGCTGCAAATCAGCAGGTGCTGCAATAATCTGCATACCGCGCTGACCGGCGCTGATAGCGATCTCCGGCCAGTTATTGCTCGTCTCGTCCATATATACAGGATAATTTTTCTTCGCGCCTAAGGGTGAACAACCACCGCGGATATAGCCTGTCAGCGGCAGCACCTCCTTCAGGTGCACCAGCTCAGCACGCTTATTGCCGCTGGCTCTGGCCAAAGCCTTCAAATCAAGCTCACCGTCACCGGGAATCACGGCAAACATAATACCGTTCTTGTCACCGCGCACTACCAGTGTTTTAAAAACCTGTGACGCCGGCATGCCTACCTCCGCTGCAACATGTACAGCGTCAAGATGCTCCTCGTCTACAGGATATTCTATAATACGGTATTCTATCTTCAGCTCGTCCAGACGGCGGGCTGCATTAGTTTTTTTGTTATGTTTCATCAGGAAAAACCCCCTCTATGCTAGAGAAATTACTTCATCTCTGTTATAATAGCACTATAGTAATGTAAAATGCAAATAAAATTGTGAGGACAATAAATTGAAGCTAAAAATTATCTGCGGACAGCTGGAAATAACTCCCGGCCGTCCTGATGTAAACTATAAGAAAATCATTGACGCTATCGAAAAAGCACGCAGCCTTGAGGCCGATATCCTGCTGTTGCCCGAAATGGCACTGCCGGGTTATCTTATCGGTGACATCTGGGAGCAGCAGACCTTTTTGGATGACTGCGCCTATTATGCCGAAAAGATTGTCGCTGCCACCGAAAATATCTGCGTTATCTTCGGCAGCGTTGCCACCGAACCAGGCAAGCTCAACGAGGACGGACGCGTGCGCAAATACAACGCCGCCTTTGCCTGCCAAAACGGTAAGCTGCTCGATGGTTATCAGGGACGCAGCTTCTTCATCAAGACATCGCTGCCCAACTACCGCGAATTTGACGACTGCCGTCATTTTTACAGCCTGCAGAAGCTCTGCGCCGAAGAAGGTGCAAGCGTCAGCGAAGCACTGCAGCCTTTGGAAATCGTCATCCGAGGCACCAGCCTGCGCATCGGCGTCATGCTGTGCGAGGACGGCTGGACGGAAAACTATCACCTTAACGTACCGCAAACGTTGGCAGCCAACGGAGCACAGCTTTTATGCAACCTTTCCTGCTCACCCTACACGCTGGGCAAAAACCGTAAGCGCAACCGCCTTTTCAGTGCGCAGGCACGCACCGCAGGCATTCCGCTTATCTATTGCAACAACGTCGGTATCCAGAACAACGGCAAGAATATCTTCACCTACGACGGCTGCAGCTCCGCTTATAACGGTGACGGCAGTCTGGTAACCTCTGCGCCCATGTATGCCGATACATTTCTGGAATTCACTTGGGACACCGAAGCGAACTGCATCATCCCCAACTGCCCGCCTGCCATACTGCCCCAGGAGCCGGAATCCGTTTACCGCGCCCTTCGCTACGGCACAGCCAAATTTCTGCAGCAATGCGGCATCAAACGTATGACCATCGGTCTTTCCGGCGGCATCGACAGCGCCGTAACCGCCGTTATGTATGCAGATATCCTGGGACCGGAAAATATCCTGCTGCTCAACCTACCTTCACGCTTCAACTCCGCTGCCACGCGCAACAGCGCGCAGCAGCTGGCGCAGGCACTTGGCGCCAACTACGCCGTAATGCCTATCAGCGAAAGCTATGAGCTGACGGTTAAGCAGCTGGAGCAAACGCCCATCATCCATCTGGCAGACGGCAGCAGCTTCAACCTGCAGCTCAGCGGACTCATCAAAGAAAATATTCAGGCCCGCGACCGCGGCGCGCGTGTTATTGCTGCAGCGTCTGCAGCCTTCGGCGGTGCCTTCAGCTGCAACTCCAACAAAGCAGAGCTGGCCATTGGCTACGCCACCTTCTACGGCGACATCTGCGGCGCTATGGCCATGATTGGTGACCTTTGGAAGCATCAGGTATATGCGTTAGGACGCTATCTTAATGAGGAAGTCTACAAGCGCAAGGTAATCCCTGAAGCCATCTTCAATATCCGCCCCAGCGCCGAGCTTTCGGATGCGCAGACAGTAGGCAACGGCGGCGATCCGCTGGTTTATAGCTATCACGATTACCTGCTGCGTGCCTTTATCGAAAACTGGCATAAAACAACTCCGGCAGACATCCTGCGCTGGTACAAGGCAGGCACGCTGGCTGCAGAGCTAGGCTGTACGCAGGAAGCAATTGACGAGGCCTGCCCCGATGCTGCTGCGCTGATTGCCGATTTGGAGCGCTGGTGGAAGCTGTTCGCCGGCTTTGCTGTTGCCAAGCGCATTCAGGCACCGCCCGTTTTATCACTCACCAAACGCGCCTTTGGCTATGACCACCGCGAAGCACAGCTCACGCCCTATTTTTCGCGTGAATATCACGAGCTTAAGGAAGAACTGCTGCAGTAAAAAAGCTTATCTGACAGAAGAAAAATATGCTTTTATATTTTTCTTCTGCTTTATGATTAACAAACTATATATTTTCTCTTGACATCTGTTTAATTAAATAGTATAATACCTTTTGTATTCGGGGTGTAGCGCAGTTTGGTAGCGCACCTGCCTTGGGAGCAGGGTGTCGCAGGTTCGAATCCTGCCACTCCGACCATTTCGCGGGTGTAGTTTAGTGGTAAAACCTCAGCCTTCCAAGCTGATGTTGTGGGTTCGATTCCCATCGCCCGCTCCAAATTAATATGGTTCAGTAGCTCAGTTGGATAGAGCAACGGCCTTCTAAGCCGTGGGTCGGGGGTTCGAATCCCTCCTGGATCACCATGAAATAAACCCCGCAACCATGCAGGTTGCGGGGTATTTTTGTGTGTAAAAATTGCGTTTTTAAGTTGAGCACAGCATTTTAGAACAGCTCAAAAATATTTGCTGCAGTTTCCGTTTAAGCCTGCTTATATATCTGCTTTACCTTCTTAAAAATTTCCCAGTTCGTCTTTACAAACCAGGCAAACACACAGCCAACAGCAAAGGTTACAGCGCTTTTTTCGTCTGTTACTACGTTTAAAATAGATTTGATCATAAGTCCTATCGCCAAAAACTCAAATACCAAAAATAAAATCACATGCTTTTTCATTAAATAATCTCCCATCTGTTATATACTCATACACATTTTTTCACTAACACTTAAAACATAAATTGCACTAATCTGCAAGTATAGTATACTGCTGCGCATACCATAATCTCTTTTTTGAATCTGTAATTTCTATTATAAGTCAACAACACCAAGCAAATCATAAATATATCCGTAAGCTTCATTTACATATCATCTCCACTACTGTTTTTAGTTTCTACTGTTTCATTCCCTCCGCTCGCGCTTCGCGTTACTATTATACTAATCGCAAATCAGTAATTGAGTGACTATCCTTTACATTACTCTTTTCATTACCCACCATACTATCACACCACCTGTGACAAGAGCCTTGACAGCTTCTTTATCAAAGTTTATATAATACAGCGCCCACGAAAAGCCTATAATTGCTAAAACATCCGTTACTTTTATCTTCATTGCAAATTCTCCCTACTATTTTTATCCGAAGATCATCTCAACCTTCTGCCTTTCTTTTATTTTAACATATTGCTCTATTTTTTACAAATTATCTAACTGTCTTTTCTTTATGCTTAACAAACATTATCTTTTATCATTAAGCAACAGCAATATAATTAACTTGGCAGAAGAAGATTTTATACTGCGACATATTTGCAAAAAAACAGCACCCTTGCATCTTCCGTTCAGAAAGAAAAATTCTCCAGCTTTTACGATTTTTTTGACAAAAAACGCTAAAGACTTTCGCATGCCTTTAGCGTTTTTTGTTTACGTTCTTCAATTAAGTGCCTTCTACACAGCCTCACAGCTGCAGCTGACTCAAAAAGTTTAAGCTGTTCAACGGCTTATCTGTCTGAAAGAAGATAAACTTGAAGAGAATTTTTTCCAGCTCCATGAGCGCACCGCCTCGCACCCTAAAGGGCGCCGGCTGCTCGTAATCGAGCTGCGCCAGCCACTGCCACAGCTCGCGTGTTTCCGCACTGCACGGCTCCAGCCCGTCACCGTTATAGCTGCTTTTGCAGCTGCTGCAGATAAGCCCGCCCTGCAACGGACTGAACCACGCATCCTCCTGCGCCGTCACAGCCTCACCGCAACGCACGCAATGCGTTAGCTGCGGCGCAAAGCCAGTAGCCGCCAGCAGTTTTATAGCATAGGACAAAACAACCAGACGCGGATTGCGCTGCATCAGCGCCGCCAGGGCAGCGCCCAGCATTTCATAAAGCTCCGGCTGCGGCACTCTGTCCTCCGTCAGCACGGCAGTAAGCTCCGACGCTACCGCCGCATAAGCCATCTGCTGCATATCCATAGACTTGGGCATCTGCAAAAGCTCACAGCTGCGCAGCTTGTCTATCTTCTGCCCCTGCTGCACCTCAATATGCAGATTGGCAAAGGGCTGCAGCAATCTGCCATGTATATTTTTTTCATAACGGGCACCATAAGCAATAAAGCGCAGCTTGCCATGCTCCTTCGTAAAGCAGACCGCATATTTATCAGCCGTCTGCCAGTTTTTCACATGCAAAACAAGCGCATCATCTGCCAAAAGCTCCCTTTGCGACTCACTCATCCTGTTGTTCTTCCTTCTGCTTTTGCTCCTGCGGCAGCTTCGTAGCCAGCACGCGCACTACACGAAAGCCCTCCGTGCGCAGCACCTTGAAGCTGTAGCCGGAAATTTCCACAGCATCGCCAATCTCAGGCTTGCGTCCCAGCAGACCAAAAACATAACCGCCGATAGTATCCTCCTCAGGACCATCAAATACAATCGGCAGCTGCTCTGCCACATCGTCCAGCAGCACCATGCCGTCAAATTCAATCCTGCCATCGGGAAGCTGCAACACGTCCGGCGGCTCCTGCGCTTCATGCTCGTCCTGAATATCACCGACGATTTCCTCTACGATGTCCTCCATCGTAATCAGGCCTGCAGTACCACCGTACTCATCTGCCACAAGCACCATCTGCACATGACGCTGCTGCATCAGGTGCAAGGCCTTCGGCACCGGCATAGCTTCCGGAATAACGACAATCGGACGCATCAGACGGCGCAGGTCAAATGTAGTCTGCCCCGGCTTAAGCTTCAGCAGGTCGCGCACATGCAGCGTACCCACCACCTGATCCTTGTCCTCCATGCAGAGCGGATAGCGTGTATGATGACTGCTGCGTACAACAGCCATATTTTCTGCCAGCGTATCATCCAAAAACAGGCATACCATATCCTGACGCGGCACCATGACCTCACGTGCTACACGGTCGGCAAAGTCAAAAACATTGCCGATCATGCTGCCCTCGACATGGTCAATCTGGCCGTGGCGCTCGCTAGCGCTCACCAGCTGGCGCAGCTCGTCCTCACTGCTGGCGCTGCCCTCCTTGTGCCAGGTGCCTGTTTTCAGGTAATGCCAGGCAAGCGGCAGCCTGTGCCAGAAATCAATCAGTTTCCGAAAAAAGTTGATAAGTCCTCACTCCTTGTAGCCAAGCTGCTTCAAGGCTTTATCCTTGTTACGCCAGTCAGCCTTAACCTTAACCCATAAATCCAAAAAGACCTTGCAGTACAGCAGATTTTCGATATCAGCACGCGCCTGTTGGCCGATTTTCTTCAGCAGGCTGCCCTTAGCACCGATAACAATGCCCTTTTGCGATTCACGCTCTACAAAAATTGTTGCTCTGATATAAACGTTTTCTTCGTCGCGCTCCTTGAATTCGTCCACCTCAACCGCTACGGAATGGGGAATTTCATCACGCGTTAGGCGCAATACCTTCTCACGGATCATTTCAGCGGCAATCACGCGCTCCGGCTGGTCGGTAATCATATCCTCCGGGAAGTACGCTGGTCCCTCCGGCAGATGCTTAGTGATTTCCTGCACCAGTCCGGGGAATTCGCTGTCATTCAATGCGGAAACAGGTACAATCGCCGCAAATTTATACAGCTTATTATAACCTTCCATAATCTGGAACAGCTTTTGCTTATCTGCCAGCTTGTCAATTTTATTTACTACCAGAATTACCGGTGTTTTTACCTTTTGCAGCAGGTTCAGGATATAATCCTCGCCTGCACCGCGTTTTTCGGTTGCATCCACTACGAAGAGGACAACGTCAACCTCCTGCAGCGTGCTTTCTGCCGTGCGCACCATGTATTCGCCCAGCTTATGCTGTGGCTTATGGATGCCCGGTGTATCAAGAAACATAATCTGTGCGTTATCAGTATTCATAATGCACATAATCTTATTGCGTGTAGTCTGCGGTCTGTCGGACATGATGGCGATTTTCTCACCGATCAGACTGTTTGTAAGAGTGGACTTGCCCACATTCGGACGTCCCACCATTGCCACAAAGCCGGCATAATGTTTAGCTTCTTCGTTGTTTACCTTCTTTATCTTAATCAGCTCCTGTTATCATAATTCAAAACCATACGGCAGCAGTTCTTCTACCGTTGTAATTTTAAAGTCACCCTTCATATTTGCCAAAATCACGGTCTGGATACCAAACTCGCGCATTACCTGTCTGCAGGCACCGCAGGGAGAAACGGGGCCGGAGGTATCTGCAACTACGCACAGCTCTGTCATCTCACGCTCACCGGCGCAGGAAGCGTGAAAGATTGCGTTACGCTCACCGCAGACACAAAGTCCGTAGGAAGCGTTTTCCACGTTACAGCCACTGTAGATTTTTCCGCTGGCACAGCGTACTGCCGCACCTACAGCAAAGTTGGAATAAGGAATGTAAGCATTCTTACGGGCAGCAACTGCTGCATCGTACAATTCGCGCCAAGCCGGGGATAATTCATTCAGTTTTACGTCTTTCATGGAAAGTACCTCCTATGTTTTTTACAGGTTAGTTATAAATAATTGTGCATTAAGCATCAATGAATGCCTGTGGGATGGTCAAAATATTCTTCGGAAAGGTTAATCGCACGCAGAGCTTCCTCCTCTTTCGCACGCATTTCAGCCTTATCCTCCTCCGTCATATGGTCATAGCCCAACAGATGGAACATACCATGCACTGCCAGATACGTCATTTCACGCTCCAGACCGTGGCCGTATTCCTCTGCCTGACGCAGTGCTGTTTCCGCCGAAATGATGATATCACCGAAAAGATGCTCCTCCGGTCCGCCGATCAGCTCCGGCTCATCTTCATCCTCGCAGTCCTCGTCCAGCGCAAAGCTCAAAACGTCGGTAGGCTTATCCATACCGCGATACTCACGGTTCAGCGCATGGATTTCCTCATCGTCGACAATAGTTACGTCCACCTCAGACTCCTCCGGCAGCTCGTTCAAGCTTGCTACTGCCTGCAAGCCCTCCTGCAGGCGCTCCAGCACCTGCGCGGAAAGCTCTAGCTTCTGCTGGTCATTTTCCAAATTAATTATCATGCTTGTTTTTCTCCGTTATATTTTTCTTTTTGTTTTTCAAAGCGTTCATAAGCCTTGATGATGGAACCCACGATTTCGTGGCGCACAACATCCTGCTCGCTGAACTTTATCACGCCGATTCCCGGAACATTTCCCAGAATACGCGCAGCGTCCTTCAGGCCGCTGTTCTTGCCGCCCGGCAAATCTATTTGCGTGATATCGCCGGTAATAACCATCTTACTGCCAAAGCCGAAACGCGTCAGGAACATCTTCATCTGCTCCGGCGTAGTATTCTGCGCCTCATCCAAAATGATAAAGGCGTCATTCAGCGTGCGTCCGCGCATGTATGCCAGCGGTGCAACCTCAATCGTACCCTTGGTAAGATACTTTTGGAAGGTTTCCGTGCCCAGCATATCATACAGGCCGTCATAAAGCGGTCGCAGATACGGGTCAACCTTATCCTGCATATCACCCGGCAAAAAGCCCAGCTTTTCGCCTGCTTCTACCGCAGGACGCGTCAAGATAATACGCTCTACCTCTTTTTTCTTCAGCGCCGCTACTGCCAGCGCCACTGCCAGGTAGGTTTTGCCTGTGCCTGCAGGTCCGATGCCCAAGGTTATATAGTTATGGCGGATGGTTTCCACATACTGCCACTGTCCCAATGTTTTGGCCTTCACCTGACGGCCACGGTTGTTGACGATAATCGTATCAGCGTACATGCGATGCAGGCTTTCCAAATTTCCTGCCTTCACCATATACATGCTGTAACGCACATCATGCGTTGTCAGCGGCAGTCCCTGACGGTACAAAAACAGCAGCTCCTGCAGCAGCTGTTCCAGCTGTGCCACCTCTTCGGCACGTCCGCTCATGGTAATCTGATTGCCGCGCGCGACGATTGTACAGTCAAAAGCACCACGGATTAAACGCAGAAATTCATCATTACGTCCGCAAATGCCAACCATTTCCTGCTGGTCAACAGTTTCGAGTATACCTTGCATTTTTTCTTCTTCACTAGCCAAGCAATTTCCTCCTACCTGTTTTAAAAGGGGTGTTAACGTTTTTCTATCGTAACCTTCTTAATGATTACAGGCTCCAACGGTTTATCATTGGAATCTGTTGCTGTTTTGCCGATTTTATAAACAACATCCATGCCCTTGCTTACCTTGCCGAAAACAGCGTGCTTACCGTCAAGCCATTTAGTTTCACGCAGGGTGATAAAGAACTGGCTGCCGCCGGTGTTCGGACCGCGGTTCGCCATAGAAATTACACCGGGACCGTCATGCAGCAGCTTGCTGCTGAACTCATCCTTAATGGTGTATCCGGGGCCGCCGGTACCGTTGCCGGCCGGGTCGCCGCCTTGAATCATAAAGTTATCGATTACGCGGTGAAAGGTAAGGCCGTTATAAAAGCCCTTTTCTGCCAGCGTAATAAAATTCTTCGACGTTTCCGGTGCATAATTTGTTGCCAGCTTCACCTCAAAATCGCCCATGCTCGTGTTGAAAACCGCCGTCGCAGGCTCAGCCTTCGGTGCCTGCTCCTGTTTTTCCTGACTGCAGGCTGTAATCCCCAGTGCGCACACCAGCATCAGGCAGATTATTAACAATTTCTTCATGCTCTTTCCTCCCATAGAAAAGGATATAATTCCTCAAGTATATTATACAACTAACAAGCGCCGCATTTCAAGCGTTTGCCCAGCCAATCGCTCAGCAACGCGCCTGCCTGCTCACTGTACTGCGTAAAGCTGTGGTCGCCGCCTGCAAAGATATGCAGCTCTGCCGCCTCGCCGATGGCTGCGGCGTTGCGCTGCGCCTGCTCAGCCAGCACCACCTCATCCGCACTGCAGTGCAGCAAAAGTACAGGCAAAGGCTGCGCCTTCTGCAGCAATGCAGGCAAATCGTATTGGTCAAAATCCATCAGGAAATCCGGTGTCAAATCGCATTCGCCGCGTTCATCGTTAAAATGCAGCGTTTCGCCGCTGTCCAGACGACGATATTCGTCCTCCGTCATCACATAGCGGAAGGTAAAGCGCAGATTATTCGGCGTCGCCCACAGAATCAGGCCGTCAAGAGCTCCGTCCTGCGCCGCCGTTATGATGGAGGCAGCACCGCCCAAGCTGCGTCCCAAAAGAAACAGCCTGCAGCCAGGCTGCCTGCGGCGTACCTCCGCCAGTACGGCGCGCAGCTCCTCCACCTGACGCGAAATTATCTGCGTACCTGTAAAGTTAAAGCGAACTACGGCAGCATGCGCCGCAGCCTGCTGCGCCACTCCTGCAGCGCGTCCGCCGCTGTCACGGCTGCCGCGGAAGCCATGTGCCATAACAAGTACAGCATTATTCTCACTCCGATTCGGTTCTACAACACACTCTATTTCCCCTAACGGTCCTTGAAATGTAAAGGTATCCTTCAGCATCTTCACTCACTCTTTTCGTAAAATTTTAACGCGTTACCTGAAGCATTCAGCGACTCGCTGCATAACGCATTTTTTAACGTATCACCTTAAGCTTCTAAGCTCACGTTCAACCCTAAGTCTTTTTCACGCGCAGCACTTAAGCGTTTTTATTGTCAGACATTCTATACAGGCACACGCCCATGCGTCCTGTTTTGCCCTGCTCCGCGCGGTAGGAGCAGAACATTTCATGGTTATGCTCTGTGCAGACACCGGCAGTAAGAATATTTTCTGCCCTAAGGCCAGCGTTAAGCAGCACCTGGCGGTTATACCCCCACAAATCCAGCAGATACTTGCCCGGCTTTTCCGCTCTGGGCGCAAAAAATTGCTCGTAGCCTGCGGCCTTGCTACGTACAAAGTCGTCCACCTCGTAGCAGCATTGGCCGATAGACGGACCAATCGCCGCAACGATATCTGCAGGACGGGAGCCGAAGGCTTGCTGCATCGTCTCCACTGTTTTGCGACCAATCTGCGCCACCGTACCGCGCCAGCCGGCGTGCGCTACAGCGCACACGCCCTGGCGCTCATCAACAAAAAGCAGCGGCACGCAGTCAGCAAAAAACAGCAGTATCGGCACATTTGCCAATTTCGTAACCAATGCATCTGTCTCCTTGATGGTATCAGCCAACGTAGTCGCACCGGCGCCAACTAAAGCCTCATCAACTACAACAACCTTGCTGCCATGCACCTGCTCGCAGGTAGTAAAATTGCTTGCATCCAAACCTAAAGCCTGCGCAAACCGGCAGCGGTTCTGCAGCACCAGCTCCTCCTCGTCTCCCACGTGCAGCGCCAAATTCAGCGTCCCCTCTGCGACAGCGCTGGCACCATGCAGGCGGCAGCTGCAGGCATTGCCAAAGCCAGCCTGCGTCAAACGTGGGAATGAACCCCACCAGAGATTATTTTTTTGCGTAATTATAAAGTCCTGCATTCTGAAATCCCCCTTAAAAGCACTTAAATTCGCAGCTAAATTTTAGCTGATATATCCTGCTTATACCAAAAGAGACGGCTGTCGCCGTCTCCTTTTATAAGTGCCTGCGGCACCATTTTGCTATTTACTTTTGATACGGTGCAGTACCATCGGGTATTTCCAGCACAACGGTGATAATCACTGTGCTGTCCGTAGCCTTGGCTGCAGTGTCCATAAACACAACCTTGGCACCATTATCCAAATAGTAATTTACCTCTTTCACAGCTCCGTTATTGTTGTTGGAAAAGGTAAAGAGTCTTTCCTTCGCCAGCGCCGAGCTGCTGAAGCCAGCCACCAGCATAGCAGTTGTCAAAGCAAGAAGCAAATACCGTTTCATCGACTGCACCTCTATTTTTCTTCCTTGGTGTTCTGCATAATGCGCTCCAGCTCCTGCATAAAGTTGCGTACATCAGCAAACTGACGATATACAGAAGCAAAGCGAACGTAGGCAATCTGGTCCGTCTGCTCCAGATGCTTCATCACCAGCTCGCCAATCTGGGCGCTGGGAACCTCAGCATCAGCACTCATTCGCAGCTCACGCTCAATGCTGTCAGCAATATCTTTGATTTTTTCATAAGGAACAGGGCGTTTTTCGCAAGCCTTGAGCAAGCCTGCCAGCAGCTTTTTGCCGTCAAAAAGCTCGCGGCGGCCGTCCTTCTTGCTGACAACCAGCGGAGTTTCCTCATATTTTTCAAACGTGGTAAAGCGTTTGCCGCAATTAGGGCATTCGCGTCTGCGACGAATGGAGCAGCCTTCCTCAACAGCGCGGCTGTCGATAACGCGGCTGTCTCTGTGAGAGCAATACGGGCACTTCATATTACTGCCTTCCTTTCAATCAGTGGCGCAGCCATGGCGGAATCTCGTTAGGATCAGAGAAGCTCTTGATTACGCCACCGTTGTTGCGGTTGATAGATGCCGGACCACCAACAGTATTTCTGGTAACCGGAGATTTTTTCTCAAAGCCGGTAGCAATAACCGTAACACGGATTTCATCGTTCAGGCTTTCGTCAATAACAGCACCGAAGATAACAACAGCGTTCGGATCTGCTGCTGCATTGACAATATTAGCAGCCTCGTTGACGTCAAAGAGGGACAGCTCCTTGCCGCCGATAATGTTGATCAGTACGCCGCGGGCACCATCAATAGATGCTTCCAAGAGCGGGCTTTTGATTGCAGCTTCGGCTGCGGCCTTGCCGCCGCCTTCGCCCTTGGCAGTACCAACGCCCATCAGTGCGCTGCCTGCGTTGGACATAACAGTCTTCACATCGGCAAAGTCAACGTTAATCAGACCGGGAACAGCAATCAGGTTGGAAATACCCTGAACGCCCTGACGCAGAACGTCATCGGCCTTTTTGAATGCCTCCAGCATGGAGGTGCGTTTTTCAATAATCTGCAGCAAACGGTCATTAGGAATGGTAACCAGGGTATCAACCTTTTCCTTCAGGTTAACGATACCGGTTTCCGCCTGCTTCATACGGCGAGGACCTTCAAAGCCAAAGGGTTTGGTTACAACGCCGACAGTCAGTGCACCAATTTCCTTGGCGCATTCTGCAACAACGTGCGCAGCGCCGGTACCGGTGCCGCCGCCCATACCGGCAGTAACAAATACCATATCTGCACCCTTCAGGACCTCCAGAATCTGGTCACGGGATTCTTCGGCAGCCTTTTCGCCGATTTCAGGATTAGCGCCTGCACCCAGGCCCTTAGTCAGCTTTTCGCCGATTTGAATGCGTTTTTCTGCTTTAGAAAGCATCAGGCATTGCTTATCGCAGTTCACAGCAATAAATTCAACGCCGCTTACGCCTGCATCAATCATACGGTTAACGGCATTATTGCCGCCGCCGCCAACACCGATTACCTTAATGTTGGCTAATGGTTCAAAGGTTGTTTCTACGTCATCAAACATATTTTACGTCCCCCTTAGCTTTGGGTAGCTTTGCTATAAATTTCACTGTTTATTTTTCAACATACGCCTGCCATTTTCCTGCTTATTGCAGAATTTTTTTCTGCAGCACTATTTACCCATATACAGGCGACGGATAATGCCCATATTCTGGAAGACACGCATGCCAAAAATCAGGACTGCTACCAAATATAAATCAATACCAATCAGGTTGCCGGCATAGCACAAAAAGGCTGCCAGAATACCATTAATGAAAAAGCCGGATATAAAGACCTGTGCATCATAATTGCCTTCTAACGAAGCACGCATACCGCCAAGCACTGCGTCCATGCCTGCCATAACGGCTACAGCCAGCAGGCGGGCGTATTCAGGCGGCACACTGAAGGGACAGTAAACACCAAGCATCAGGCCCAGCACAAGGCCCGCAATAGCAAATGCAATCATTTTGCTGCCTCCTTCCCTTCCACCGTTTTGGCATATTCAAAGCTGCGCGACGATTTAAGCGCCGGGATATGCAGCTTTTCTACCGTTTTGATTTTTACCTGAATGCCCCAGAACTCAAAGGTTTCAACAACACCGCCACGCAGACGCAGCGCACTGCTCAGCGTTTTGGGAGCGCCGATAGCCTTGATTACATAGGGCGGAGCACTGCGCACATTGTTGACCGAAATCGTCGGTCCTGCACAGCGCACCTCGCTCATCGCTACGATGCGCTGGTCGTTCAGCGAAATCGCTTCCGCACCGGCAGCACGCAGCTCATTGAGCACACGCAGCAAATCCTCATCATGAATGATATACAGATTGGGGTTTTCGTTGGATTTCTTGGCAATGTTGCTGTCGTCCAGCAAAATCTCAATGCCTGTGCCCTCTACATCAGTAGTTCCGGCCATCAGCTTCATGCGCTCATCTGCCGGATCCTTGGCAGCACCTGCACGCAAGGTTTCCAGCTCCAGCTGCAGCTGTTTGTTTTCGCTTTCCATAGACCTCAGGCGTTCAGACAAATCCTCAACGCGATCCATTCGTACCGAGCGCTGACGCTCAGTAGCTTTGTACTGTACCGAAAGCATAAAGCCCAACACCATGAATACCACGGCAATCAAGAGCTTGCCCTTTAAATCCATAGTCAAAATTTCTTTCATTTTTTCTCCCTCACTGTGACAATCACTGCACAAATGCAGTAAAATCCCTTTAAACGGCGCCTTGCTTCGGCGGAAGCTTGATGTAAGGCTTGGCAAAGGTCAAATCAATATATTCAGCCTTAATATTTTTATCTTTAATTTCATTAAACACTGTCATAAACAGCGGTGCCTTCTGCGCAAGCTCCTGCGCTTTACCCAGACGCACCGGGAAGCAGCCGCTCAGCTGCAGCTTGACCTCCTGCTTGTTGTCAACAGCAATTTCGCCAATACGCTGCTGTGCTTCCGGCGTCAGCTGCTGCAAAAACTTCAGGATCTGCAGCACGCCTTCATCCTCCACCCTGTCGCCCAAATACAGATTGCCGCACTTCACACCGGCAAGCACCGGTGCCTTGGCATCAGGAATGGTCGTCGTCACGCTGATGACAATGCCATTGTAATCCAGCTTCAGGTAGCTGCGATACGAATTGGCTACATAAAGCGCCGGCTGACGCTCCTCAACGCTCACCTGCAGTGTCGCCGGGAAGCGGTAGGCCGCCTCCGCATTTTGAAAGCGCACATCATGCGAAAGTGCTTCACGCACACGCGACGTGCTGGCGTTGAACAGGTTCAGCGGTCCCTTACCGCAGCCGGCGAGCGAAATAACATCCGCCTCCGTCAGCAGGCTGGTGCCGTGAATGCTGACACTGCCGAAGGCAAAGGACGGACTGTGCAGAAAGCGCCAGCCATAGAAGCAGGCGGCAGCAGAAGCCGCCGTAAACAACACAAGTTTTACCAGCCGCCATATTTTTTGGCGTCGGCGCCTGCGCACCTGCTCGCGAAAGCTTTGCGACGAATCCATGCTGCACCTCCTTCATTCACTAGCGAAGCGCTGTATTATTTAGCACTCAGCAAAATTTTCTCACACAAATCCGGGAAGCTGATGCCTACAGCAGCAGCAGCCTTCGGAACCAGGCTGGTTGCGGTCATGCCAGGCACAGTGTTGGCCTCGAGCACATAAGCAACGCCATCTGCATCACCCAGCATTGCATCTACACGCGCTACGCCGGAAAGGCCCAGCAGCTTGTAGGTTTCTACAGCTATTTTCTGGATATAAGCGGTAGTTTTCTCATCAAACGGTGCGGGACAATGGTAGTCCGTAGCACCCTTGGTATATTTGGAATGGAAATCATAGGCACCGGAATGCGGTGCAATCCAGATAACCGGCAGCGGCTTCGGCTCGCCATTTTCTTCCATAATGGAGATGGTCAGCTCCTTGCCCTTGATGCACTTTTCTGCCAGCACATTTTCGGAATACTTGAAGGCTTCCTCCAGCGCAGGAACAACCTCCTCCGCAGTCTTAGGAATAACAACGCCAATGCTGGAGCCCTGGGTTGCTGCCTTGATAACTACAGGCAAACCGAACTCGGAAATAATTTTCTCTGCCAGCTCCTGCAGGTCGCCTGCATCACGCTTGTTGATAATCATGCAGGGTGCAGTAGGAATGCCTGCAGACTGCAGATAACGCTTCGTAGCAGATTTATCCATAGAAACAGCGCTTGCCAGCACACCACAGCCGGTGTAGGGAATGCCTGCTGCCTCCAGAATGCTCTGCAGGCGGCCATCTTCGCCGTACATGCCATGCACTGCATTAAATACTACCTTGGCATTCATTGCGCGCAGCTCGTTAATCAGATTAGCAGGCTCCAGCTCCAGCTCTTTGGCATTATAGCCCTTTTCACGCAGCGCATTGGCGATAGCACCGCCGGTAACACGCGAAATTTCGGCCTCAGAGGAAGGACCGCCCAAAACAACAGCAACAACATCTTGCTTATTAATCTGCATTTCTTTCCAACTCCCTAACTAATTCTTCACCAATTTTAAATACATCACCGGCACCGATGGTCATCACCAAGTCGCCGGCACGTACAACGCGCTCCAGGTATTCCTCAGCCTTGGTCAGCTTGCCGATATACAGCACATCCTGACCGGTCGCTGCTTTGATACCCTCCGCCAAATGCATGCTGCTCACGCCGGGAATTGCTTCCTCGCTGGCTGCATAAATGTCAGTCAGAATCAGCTCATCGCAATCCTTAAAGCATTCGCAGAACTCGGAGAACAGCAGCTTGGTGCGGGTATAGCGATGCGGCTGGAACACGCACAGTAAACGTTCAGGCTTCGTCTGTCTGGCAGCCTTCAGTGTTACGCCGATTTCTGTCGGATGGTGGGCATAATCATCAACCACCCACACACCATTGACCTTGCCCTTGGTTTCAAAACGACGCTTAGCACCGCCAAACTTTTTCAGGGAAGCAAGAATCTGGTCGGTAGCAATGCCCATCTCGCGAGCAGCAGCAAAGGCACCCATAGAATTGAGCACATTATGTCTGCCAGGAACAACAAGATGTACCTCAGTCACAAATTCTCCCTTGTAGTAAAGCTTGTAGCTGGTGCCGCCAACACCGTAGGAAATGTCGCGGGCAATGTAGTCAGCACCCTCGCCCTCAACACCATAGGTAATGACCTCTTTATCAGTTTCGCCAGCCAGACGGCGCACCTTTGCATTGTCAAAGCAAAGAATCGCCTTGCCGCCCTCTTTGATATTGCCAACAAACTGCTTAAAGGCCTGATATATATTTTCTTCTGTACCATAATGGTCCAGATGGTCATCTTCAATATTAGTTACTACTGCCAGATACGGATACAGCTTGAGGAAGGAGCCGTCGCTCTCGTCTGCCTCCGCTACTACGAAACGGCCTGCGCCGTTGCGCGCGTTGCCGCCCAGGCTGCTTACCTCACCGCCGATGATGACAGTCGGGTCAATGCCGCTTTCGGCCGCAATGCAGGAAATCATCGCACTGGTAGTAGTTTTGCCATGTGCACCGGCAACAGCCACGCCGTCGTCAGCATTCATAATTGCTGCCAGCACATCACTGCGGTGCAGCACAGGAATGCCGCGTCTGCGTGCCTCTACCAGCTCCGGATTGTTCTGGTGAATCGCTGTAGAAATAACTACAGCCTCAGCATCATCTACCTGGCTGGCAGCATGGCCCATATAAACCATAGCGCCTTCTTCTGCCAGATGTGCCGACATATGGCCGGCATTCAGATCGGAGCCGCTCACATCATAGCCGCGCTTAATCAGGACATAAGCAATTGCGCTCATGCCGGCGCCGCCGATACCGATAAAATGTATGTTATGCAGGTTTGCTAATTTGTTTTCAGCCACTCGAGGCCCTCCCTTATTGTTTAGTCAAGGCCACAGCCTCTTTGGCTATAACCTCTGCAGCCTGCGGTCTGCCAAGCTTTTTGGCTGCCGCCTGCATTTGCTGCAATTCCTCCTCGTGCACTAATAAATGCTCGATAAATTCCAAAACGGTGTCGCCAGTCAGGTCCTTATCCAAAATAACCTTGGCTGCACCCTGCGCTTCTACCGCTCTGGCATTAAACTCCTGGTGATTTGCTGTCGCATACGGATAAGGCACCAAAAGCGATGGTACGCCCTTCGCCATCAGCTCCGCCAGGCCAATCGCTCCGGCGCGGAACACTGCCAGATCTGCGGCAGCCAGCGCCACCGGCATATTATGCAGATACGGCTTGATGATAATGTTATCAGCCACGCCGCCACGCTTTTTGATTTCGGCCATATAGGCTTCATAGTTCACATCACCTGTTGCATGCAGCACCTGCACCTCCGGTCTGCCGGAAAGCGCCAGCTCTGCTTCGAGCATAGCGTTGTTGATGGTGCGTGCACCGCGACTGCCGCCGGAAACAAGAATTGTCTTCTTTTTAGCGTCCAGCCCCAGCTCTTTAATGGCCTCCTCGCGCGTATGCTGCAATATTTCACTGCGGATAGGGTTGCCGGTATATTCCAGCTCCGCCTTGCCGTGAAAATATTTGCGGCCTGCCTCATAGCCCAAAAAGACCTTGCGTACATAGCGTGACAAAATCTTATTGGTCACACCGGGCATCGCATTCTGCTCCTGAATGCAGCAGGGAATACCCTTGAGCGCTGCCATAAAGACAACAGGACCGCAGACATAGCCGCCGGTGCCAATCACCAGGTCTGGCTTTTCGTCGCTGATTATTTTGTAGGCATCATAAAGGCCTGCAAAAAGCTTGGCCGCACTGCGCAGGGTATCAAAGCTCAGACTGCGCTTGAAGCCTGCTACCTCAATGAACTGCAGCTTGTAGCCATAGCGGGGAATGATATCCTTCTCCAAGCCCTGCCTTGTGCCTACGAAGCTGACCTCCGCCTCAGGCTGCAGCTTTTTTATCTGGTCCGCAATGGTCAGGGCCGGATAAATGTGTCCGCCCGTACCGCCGCCGGAAAGAATTACCTTCACTTAACGTTACCTCCCTCCAGCTCGCGTACCAGTTTTTTAAAATAGTTACCGCGCTCCGGATAATTTTTAAACATATCGAAAGACGAGCAGGCCGGGGAAAGCAGCACTACCTGCGGCTTATGCGCCAGCGCATGCGCCTTGGCTACTGCGTCCTCAAAGCTGTCGGCCAGCACAATGTTCTGCACGCCGCAGGCAATGGCCGCCTTGTTGAAGCGCTCTTTGGCTGCGCCCAGCAGAATCAGGGCATCCGTCTTTTCCTTCACCAGCTCCATCATCGGCTCCAGCGGTGTCATCTTATCGTGACCACCTGCCAGCAAAATGATGTGACCGTCCTTAAAGGCCTCCAGTGCCTTAATTGTAGAATCGGTGTTGGTAGCCTTGGAATCGTTATAATACGGTACGCCGTCGATGGTAGCGACGTACTCAATGCGGTGCTCAATGCTGTGGAAGTTGCGCAGCACATCAGCCATATCGCTGATGCTCACACCGGCGAAGAAGCCACAGGCAATAGCTGCCAGCACGTTTTCCTCATTGTGACCGCCGAACAGATGCAGCTCGCTGATATTGCAGACAGTTTCCTGCTTGCCGTCCCAGCTGATGATAAAATTACCATCCTGCATATAGATGCCCTGCTGCAGCTTTTCCTTACGGCTGAAGTAACACAGGCGGCCTTTAGTTTCCGCACCCCAGGTACGCACGATAGGATCATCGTAATTCAGCACCGTAACCTGTGCCTCACCCTGCTGACGGAAAATATTTTTCTTTGCCTCGCCGTAAGCTTCCATCGTATGATGACGCTCCAGATGATCCGGAGTCAGGTTCAGCACAACTGCGATATCAGGGCAGAAGCTGCTGACTTTTTCCAGCTGGAAGCTGGAAAGCTCAGCAGCAAGCCAGCCATCCTTTGGTAGATTCTCTACTTCCTTAGACAGCGCCAGGCCAATGTTGCCCCCCACAGCGGAAGGCACCGGCAGACGCTTGAGCATTTCGCCCACGATAGTAGTGGTAGTGGTTTTGCCGTTCGTACCGGTGATAGCGGCAATGTGACCGCCATACAGCCTGTAGCCAAGCTCAACCTCGCTGATGACCTCCAGTCCGCGCTGCTCTGCCAGCAGTACGTTTTTGCTGTCGCAGGCAATACCTGGTGACAGCACCAGCACACCGGCAATATCCAGCAAACGCTCAAAGGCATCCTGCCCGATGGCCAGACCACCGCCAACGCTCTGCAAAAGCTTCAGCAGCTGTGGCTCAATAGTGCAGTCCATATCGTTATATAAATAAACCTGCTGCTTTTTGTCCGCCAGCACCTGCGCTGCGCCACAGCCGCTGATGCCAGCGCCATAAACGATTACAGCATCCTTTTTAGTCATCAAAAACACCCTCTATTCATAAACATATGTAGGCTATAGCCATTTCAGCGCAAAAAAGCGCCAAAAGGATATAGCCGGAAAAATTTTATACAAATGCATTCAGCCACAGGCACAGGCCAATGACAGATAACAGGCAGCTTACTGCTGTAAACACACGCACAACCTTAACCTCAGGCCAGCCGCCCAGCTCAAAATGATGGTGCAGCGGTGCCATGCGGAAGATACGCTTGCCGCCGCTGAAGCGGAAGTAGGTAACCTGCATGATTACCGAAATCGCTTCGGCAACATAAATGCCGCCCACAACAACCAAAAGCAGCTCTGTGCGTGTCAAAAGTGCCAGCGCAGCTACAGCGCCGCCCAACGCCAGGGAACCGGTATCACCCATGAATACCTTGGCAGGATGACGGTTAAACAGTAAAAAGCCCAGACAGGCACCGGTCAGGCCCAAAGCAAAGCCGCTCAGATCAATCATACCCTGCATATAGGCGATGAAGGCAAAAACAAGCGTAACAGGCAGGCTGACAAAGGAAACCAGGCCGTCCAGACCGTCAGTCAGGTTAACAGCGTTGGTCGTGCCCACCAAAAGCAGGAAGGCCAGCACATAATAACCCCAGCCTAAATCAATGACAGCATTGATGCCCGGAACCCACAGCTCCGTATTGCGGATATGCGTTTCGGCGAAATATACATAGGCACCGGCCAGAATGAACTGCAGTAAGAATTTCTGCTTGGCAGTCAGGCCCAGATTACGCTTCATTACAACCTTGATGTAATCATCTATAAAGCCTATGACCGCATGGCCTACTGTCAACACCAGAGCAATAATCACATGGGGAGTAAAGTTGCCCCACAGCAAAGCAACTAGTAACGCTGCCAGCATCATAAGTCCGCCCATCGTCGGCGTGCCGCTTTTGGCCATATGGCTCGCCGGCCCGCATTCGCGAATGGATTGGCCAAACTTCAGCTTGTGCAGATAAGGAATCAGCACCGGGCCGATTAAGGCACAAACGATAAACGCAGTCACAGGAATTCCGATTAATTTCAACATCTATTAAATCTCACTCTCTAAAGTTTACTTGAACAGCTCCAGCATCTTGTCAACCTGCATGGAATGGCTGCCCTTCAGCAGGATAATATCACCTGCATTAGCCATCTGGCGCAGTGTATCTGCTGCCTCCTGACGGTCAGCGCAATGCTTGCTGTTGCCGCCCAGCTTAGCAGCCTCGTCCGCAATATAAGCAGCCTGCGGACCGTAGGTCAGTACAAAATCCACACCATTTTCTACAGCCCAGCGCCCCACGCGGCGATGAGCGTCCTCGCTGATAGCGCCCAACTCCAGCATGTCAGCCAGCACAGCAATAGTGCGTGCCTTGCCATGCGCTGCCTTCTTGGCTTCTGCCAAGGTCTTCAGCGCTGCCTCCATAGAAGCAGGACTTGCATTATATGCGTCATTGATAAAGGTAATGTCGCCGATATAAATTATTTCCTGACGGCTGCCGGTAAGACGGGCAGTTGCCAATGCCTGCGCACTGGCTGCCAGCGGCACGCCGTAGCAGTAAGCGCCGGCGATAGCGCTCAGCGCGTTGTAAACATTATGCTCGCCAATCAGCTGCAGGCTCACCTTCACAGCCTCCCCTGTAGCCTTGTGTGTGCAGGTAAAGGTAGTGCCTGCGCCACTGGTCACAATGTCGCTGCCGCGGAAGTCGCAGTTCTCGCCCAGGCCGAAGTACACAACCTGCGCCTTCGTCTTGCCTGCTGCCGCCAGCACGTATTCATTGTCGCCGTTGAGCACAGCAAAGCCATCCTCCGGCAGATTAACTACAATCTCGCTCTTAGCCTTGCCAATGTTTTCCATGCTGCCCAAAAGCTCCATATGGGTTTCACCCACGTTGGTAATCAGGCCGCTGTCAGGCTCTGCAATGCGGCACAGCTCAGCAATCTGACCCAGGCCGCGCATACCCATTTCCACAACGGCAATATCCGTATCCGGCTGAATGCTCAGCAATGTTTTCGGCAGACCGATTTCATTATTGAAGTTGCCCTGAGTTTTGACAACATTATATTTGCAGCTCAGGCAGGCAGCCAGCAAATCCTTGGTAGAGGTTTTGCCGTTGGAGCCCGTAATAGCAAAAACCTTCAGGCCCTGCTTACGCAGACGGTAAGCATGCGCCAGCTGCTGGTAGGCAAGCAGTGTATCATCAACCATGAACACAGCAACGCCCGCAGGCAGGCCACTAACCTCATGGGAAACAACAACGCCCGCAGCACCCAGCTCCACAGCCTTGGCACAATAATCGTGGCCGTCAAAATTATCGCCCTTCAGCGCTACAAACAATTCTCCCGGCTTCACCGCACGTGAATCGGTGGTTACGCCGCTAAACTCAAAATCTGCACAAACAGCCTTGGTGGCTGCTAAAACTTCACTGGCCTTCAGCATTTTTTATCACTCCAGTATTCCATTACAACTTCTTTATCGTCAAAGTGAATAGTTCTGTCCTTCAAAATCTGGTAATTTTCATGGCCCTTGCCGGCAATCAGAATTACATCATCGGCAGCAGCGTTGGCCAGCGCATAGCAGATAGCCTCATGTCTGTCGCTCAGACGGGTAACCTGCTTGCCTGCAGGCACATCCTGCAGCGCTGTAAAGATTTCGTCGATAATCAGCTCCGGATCCTCTGTACGCGGGTTATCGGAGGTTACGACAATATTATCAGCCAATTGCAGCGCCAATGCACCCATCAGCGGGCGCTTCTTGTTGTCGCGGTCGCCGCCGCAGCCGAACACCACCCACAGCTTGCCGCGGGTAATGGAGCGTGCGGTCTTCAGCACGTTCTCCAGGCCGTCGGGAGTATGCGCATAGTCCACGATGACGGTATAAGGCTGACCTGCCTCAACCAGCTGGAAGCGTCCGGGAACGCCGTCAAAGCCGTCGAGC
>OLOS01001120.1_pt1 | contig 23680 bp, 15 predicted proteins | sample 1672631 | NCBI WGS metagenome assembly OLOS01 (sample SAMEA3136707, study PRJEB25190) | human gut metagenome | biome: human gut; feature: human-associated habitat; material: faeces | place: Austria | collected 2013 | reverse complement strand
CACTACTGACGGAGGAAGGAGTCGCCTTCCGAGACAACGGCTGCGTCGACATGAAGAAATGCCAATGGGATGAGTGATCGGGGCGCGCCCCACAATACGTCACGCCGAATCAGGGACCTCGCCAACGAGTTCCACGTTGAGCCCGAGCAATTGTTATCGCACGTGCTCGTGTTCAAGATCGCGTGATGGAACCTGGGCACCCAACTCCTTTTGCGCCGTTGCCCCGCCCCGACGTTACGCGAGCATCCTATACGAGCAATAGCACGAAGAGAAAGAGGGCGAACTCTATACGCCTTCAGTTTGAAAAACTGCTTGACGCGCTTGTTTCGTTCGGTTTAAAACGCCCAGGTTGACAACCAAAGACACCTAAACCGTTGAAGCGGGAGTAAAAGCGACAGAAGCGCTTACAGAGAGTTCGGGGTGCTGAGATCCGGCAGTAGCAAGTCGCCATAATGGGCCGCTGAGGGCGCAGTTAATAAGCTGCGACGCAAGGACCGCGTCAGAGTCCACGGATGTGATGGCATCCAAAAAAGCGCGCCCGCAAGGGCGAATCAAGGTGGCACCGCGAGTTTTCTGATTTCGGATTATCGAATCGTTTTGAAAGCCCGTCCTCGAGAAGCATGTTTCGCTTCGTCAAGGACGGGCTTTTTCGTTCTTACGGGGCTCAGCAGGGGCTGAGCACCATCACTACTGAGACGGGAGCTGGCCAGTGGGGTACCGCTCTTTCCGAGGCCGCCGCGCACTACGGACTTGACTGCGAGGTGTTCATGGTCAAGTGCTCCTACGAGCAGAAGCCGTTCCGCCGCAATATCATGCAGACTTTCGGCGCCAACGTCACTCCGTCTCCTTCCGACACGACCGAGATCGGGCGCAAGATGCTCGCCGATGACCCGACGTGCACGGGCTCCCTTGGAACTGCGATTTCCGAGGCGGTTGAAAGGGCGCTTCATGTACCCGAGAACCGAGGCCGCTATCAGCTTGGCAGCGTTTTGAACCAGGTGGTGCTCCATCAGTCGATCATCGGCTTGGAGTCGAAAGCAGCTTTGGAAGAGCTGGGCGAATACCCCGATGTCGTCATTGGCTGCGCAGGCGGCAGAAGCAATGTGGGCGGCTTGATGGGAGCTTTCATGAAGGACAAGCTTGACGGCACGAAACCAGACACCGACTTCATCTGCGTTGAGCCTGCAAGCTGCCCGTCCATGACGCGCGGTCGCTACGCCTACGACTTTGCGGACACCGGCCAAACGTGCCCGCCGTGCAAGATGTACACGCTCGGCAACGGGTTCATTCCCTCGGCCGATCACGCCGGCGGCCTGCGCTATCACGGCATGAGCCCCATTGTTTCCAAGCTGGTACACGGCGGCTACGCGCGTGCGGTTAGCGTTAAGCAGACGGAGGTCTTCCAGGCGGGCGTGCAGTTCGCGAAACTCGAAACCATTCTGCCTGCACCGGAGAGTTCGCATGCCATCAAGGTAGCAATCGATGAGGCCCTGAAATGCAAGGAAATGGGCGAGGCGAAGACAATCCTGTTCGGCCTTACGGGAACGGGGTATTTCGACATGATGGCTTATGACGCCTTCATCAACGTAAAGATGGAGGACCATATCCCGACCGACGAAGAGCTTGAGGCCGGATTCGCCACCATCCCGGCTGTTCCTGGCATTCAGGCGGCGGGCGGCCTTCCTTTGGAGTAGCGTTCGCCTGGAGTCGGCACGTCGGACCTCCCCAGGCAAACAAAAAGGTCGGAAGCTTTTCGGCTTCCGACCTGAAGATTCATGGTCGCGGGGGGCGCGGATTTGAACCACCGACCTTCGGGTTATGAGTGACCCCAAAGCGTTTTCAGGACGAATCAGCTTTATTCACCATTTTTAAACACCAGTTCAGAGCTGACAGAACCGCGTAGTTCCTAACCGTTTCCACCCGAGACCACGTTTGCTTCAGGTTGATCAGGGAAGAAGCCGACGATCTAAGGTCACAAATTGTGATATTATACCTGACCTGGGGAAACAGGACATTTAATGGCGCTATATGTCTCGAGTATTCACGGAGCAGAGCGTCTCGACGCTGTCGACGGTATTGCGCAGCGACACGGCTATCGATGCAAGCGTCCGCATCATGGACTGTTTCGTGGAGATGCGCCACTTCGTTGCGGACAACGCCGCCATGACGGGAAGAATGCAGCGAGACCCTGAACTGCATTTTGATAAATGGCTATTTAGCTGCGTGAGGTCGACCTCCGAGACGTCGATCTCTCCCGACATGAGCTTGGGGAGAAGAGCGTCGCGAAGGGCGGCCAAGCTGTCGTTTTCCTTGTTGGCAATCGATATCTGTTCGAGCGCCGTCTGTATGGCACCTATCGCTGCTGCACTTGGACTGTTGACGATTTCATAAGTAAGCATTTGCTTCTTATCGCCTCGCGGCATCTTAGTGCCCTTAGCACCTTTCATGACGTAGTCAAAGAAACGGTCTTGGCGCAGACACGAATAGAGATAACCAGCATGCTCGGGTTGATTTGCCCTAAATACAAGGACATCACCCGAACATGTTCCGGCTCGGTCTGCATACCAAATCTTCTTGAAATAGGGGCGGATGTTAGATACCAAGGTGTCCCCGGCTTTGTAAACGGTGACCTTGCCTGCCTGAGGCAAGGACGACGCCGTTTGTTTGCCCATCTTGGCGGGAAGCAAAGACTCTGTAGAAACGTAGGTTGCAATATCGGCCTCACGGCAATCGACTCTCTCGGATACCAAACCGCACAGAGACGCCAAAGCGACAACATCCCCCGTCTGATGTTCGGCAATGCCCTCACACTGTTCAGCTAAATAGCCATTTATTAGAGATTGATGTCACTCTTGAAGTCCTGGATCGGTGCATAGAGATAGCTGTCCGAACCGTTGCCTGCGTTCATGTCTGGATGGTCTCTCAGGAAATGCGCAACACCTTGATCGAGGTATCGTATGAACTTTCCTAGATCGAGGTCAACTTGCCTAAATATCCCATCCGTTAAGCCGCCCGATATGGAGCCAATGTGGTCGCAGCTGCCCGTTTCGTCTTCAAATACCCTAAATTGAATAACGTTATAAACTGTTTTCGGTTTAGTGCGGTCAGGCGTGTTGACGCCTTGGTGCAGGTATGCACAACGTAACTGATAACAGTCTTCACCATCGAAGTAATATCTTGGATCGACCAGCTTGTCACCGATCACCAGAGTCGTTTCATCGAGATATGCTTGGGCAATGTATTCATCAAACCAAGCCACATATCTTTCGCGCACATACATGTCGGGATGCAAGCGACTACCGCAAACATCCGGAATAGTCAAAGCCAAAGAAATCGCTGACAGGTAAGCATCGGCATTGAAAGCCTTCCGGATGTCCACGATTCTCCCCGTAATAGACGTGTCTATCCGTTTTGGGAATATCATCTGCGCTCCTTTGCTGAGTTGCGTATCTAATAACGGAAATGTTATACGACGTGAAAGGCTAAATCGTGGAAACCGCAATCAACTTAGTACTTGCAGAGATGCAGCCATTTTTAAAAGCAAATCAGCTGAAGCGGCTCAAGGATGCATTGAAGCATGCGTTTGAACCTATGCGGCATGAGACAAACGAATCGCTGCTTCAGACGTTCTTAACGGCCAAGGAGGTTGAAGGCTGTTCGCCTAAGACCCTTCATTACTACGAAGATACGCTTGCGCGTGCATTAACAGCGGTCAACAAGCCTATCGGTGCGATTGTCAGCGATGATTTGCGCAAGTATCTTAACGACTACGAGTCCATGCGCCGCACATCCAAGATCACCATCGACAACATCAGACGAATCATGTCCAGCTTCTTTTCCTGGCTGGAAGACGAAGATTACATCGTCAAGAGTCCGGTTCGGCGGATACGTCGCGTTAAGACGGCACAGCTTGCCAAGGAAACATTGAGCGACGAAGAGCCGGAAACCTTACGTGATGCTTGCGAAAGCAAACGAGACCTAGCGGTTGTGGACCTGCTTGCCTCTACAGGCATGCGTATAGGCGAGCTGATACGGCTCGATATCGCCGATGTAAACCTGCAGGAGCGCGAGTGCATCGTTACCGGCAAGGGAAACAAGCAGCGGCCGGTTTATTTCGATGCGAGAGCAAAACTGCACCTGGCGGAATATCTGGAAACTCGTTCCGACAGCAACTCCGCATTGTTCGTTTCGCTTGATTCCAAAGCAAAACGAATCACCGTAAGCGGTATGGAACTGCGACTACGAAACCTTGGCAAGAAAGTAGGCGTTTCACATGTGCATCCGCATAAGTTCCGCCGCACGCTGGCCACTCATGCCATTGATAAGGGGATGCCGATCGAGCAAGTGCAAAAGCTGCTGGGCCATGCAAAAATAGACACCACCATGCACTACGCCATGGTGAACCAAAACAACGTGAAGACTTCTCACAGGAAGTATTTGGAATGAAGCTCGGAGACATCTGCAACAAAATAGGAAGCGGCGCTACACCTCGAGGAGGTAAGGAGTCATATAAAGATTCCGGAACCCCCATCATTCGCAGTCAGAACGTACTCGACTGGTCGTTTAGCTCCGATGGCCTCGCTTATCTCGACGATGAACAAGCGTGTGCCCTGTCAAACGTTGAGGTAAAACCGAGAGATGTGCTTCTCAATATTACGGGTGACTCAGTCGCCCGGGCCTGCATTGTTCCAAACGAGTTTACGCCAGCGAGGGTCAACCAGCACGTTTCAATTCTAAGAACGAACAACAGGTCAAACCCCGTTTTTCTGCTTGCCTGGTTGCAAGCGAATAAACCTCTTCTTTTATCCCTCGCATCATCGGGTGCAACGCGCAATGCCTTAACAAAAACGATGCTTGAAAAGCTGGACGTCAATCTTCCACCGATTGACGTCCAGGAGCGTATTGCTGGAATTGTTTTGTCCATCCAATCGAAAATCGAAGCCAACACTAAGCTAAATGGCTATTTAGCTGCGTGAGATCGACCTTCGAGACGTCGATTTCGCCCGACATGAGTTTGGGCAGAAGGACATCGCGGAGGGAAGCGAGCTTTGCGCTTTCGTCTTGATTGCTGCGATAAACAGCAAAAAGATCTTGCAAATAGTCAAGGCTCTCCGGGCTCGGCATCTCTATCTCGAGGGATTTTAAATTTCGTTGGCTAATCTTCATTTGCACAGCGCCCGTAACGATATGGTTTATCGTCGTACGACTTAGCGCGATGTAAATTGCCTCGAGCGAATATCCAGCAGAAGGGGCAAGGATGTGCGCATGGTTGTTGACCCAGTATTTCCCCCAAACGTATTGCAGAATTGGCTTGCCTTCGGAATCGATGACCGTACCATCTTCGCCAAGCAGAACCCTAACTCCATCGAACAGGTAATCATCAACATGATCCATAACTGAGGTTGCGCCGTAGTAGGGATAAGGGCCCTTTCGAGCTTCGCGGTCCCTGCTATTTAATGGAATCCTCTTCGAATCTTCAAGTGCAACAACGTCGCCAAGCCTGACTGCCTTCGATTCCGTTTCTAGCGCAGATTCAAAACGAGCCATGGCCAGTTCTAGTAAATAGCCATTTAGCTTAGTGCTAACCTGTTGCTTTGCATAAATCGCATCGAGTACAGCGACTACCTGATGCTGTGTCTCAATCGGCGGCAAGTCAACTTCGATTCGCGCTACATCACCGGAAACACCTTCATGCCCCTTGTGTACTGTCGGAGCTCCGCGACAAATCGCGGAGAGCCCATGAGGTAGTTGAGGTAGGCGGGAACGACAAGGTCTCTTCGCTCGACACGCACAATGGTCGTCTCGGTACCCGAAACAGCGGGCTTGTCTATAGGGTTATTGAACAGGAAAGCATGGCCTAGATCATCGACCGTCTCCGAGGTCAGCACATACACGATGTCCTGATCTTTGAGACGCTGATTGTCCTTAATCTGTTCATCGCGAAGAATGTACGGAATGTGCTTTGCGGGATCTTCAACGTCAATGCGCAGGCTGAAACCCCTGTAAAGGTCCCCGTAGTGGATGTAAAGATAATCGCCTTCATTGTACATACGTGCTCGCGGGACGCTCGCGCCGCGATGAAAGCTGCAAACGTCACCGAGCGCGACCCTACATCCCATACCCAATCGCCTCCAGATTCTTCTTAATCTGCTTCTGCAGACGGTTGGATTCCTCGAAGCACTTGGAAATCTCACTGGTCAGGCGTGCCATCTTTTCCTCGAAGGGCTCACTATCGTCCTCGGCCTCGGCGATACCCACGTAGCGGCCGGGCGTTAGGATGTAGTCCTGCTTGGCGATCTCGTCCAAGTCCGCCACGGCGCTGAAACCCCTTTCGGGCTCAAGCTCGCCCTTGCGGAAAGCGTCGAACGCGCCGGCAACCTTGGCGATGTCCTCTTCAGTGAACTCGCGCAGCTTGCGCGTGACCATCGTGCCCATCTCGCGCGCATCAATGAACAGCGTCTTGCCGGGCTGGGCCTTCTTTTTGTTCAGAATCCACAGGCAAACGGGGATCTGCGTGCTGTAGAACAGCTGCCCAGGCATGGCAACAACTCCCTCGACCAAGTCATCCTCTACGATGGCGCGGCGGATGCCTCCCTCGCCGCTGGTTTGGCTCGAAAGAGAACCGTTCGCGAGCACCAGGCCAATCTTGCCCGTGCCGTTCAGGTGCCAAATCATGTGCTGCATCCAGGCGAAGTTCGCGTTGCCCACGGGCGGTACGCCATATTTCCAGCGCACGTCTTCCCGCAACGCCTCGCCGCCCCAGTTCTTTAGGTTGAAGGGCGGATTCGCCAGCACATAATCGAACTTCTCGTTTTTATGCTGGTCGGCGCTGAAGGTGTCGTCATAGCTGCCCAAGTCGGCCTCGATGCCGCGGATGCCCAAGTTCATCTTGGCGAGCTTCCAGGTGGTGGGGTTGCTCTCCTGGCCGAAGATGGTGATGTCCTGCACCACGTTGCCGCCATGATGCTCGACGAACGCGGCCGACTGCACGAACATGCCGCCCGATCCGCAGCAAGGGTCGTACACACGGCCATGGAACGGCTGCAGAATCTCAACCAGCGTACGAACGATGCACGAAGGCGTATAGAATTCGCCGGCGTTCTTACCCTCCATTGAGGCGAACTTCTGCAGGCAATACTCATAAGCGCGGCCTAGCAGGTCTTTCTCGCTCTCGTTGTCGGTCATCTGCACATTGGTGAACAGGTCGACGACATCGCCCAGGCGGCGCTTATCTAGTTCAGGGCGAGCGAAGTTCTTGGGCAGCACGTCTTTGAGCTTGTCGTTTTCGCGCTCGATTGCGCGCATGGCATTGTCGATGACCTGACCGATCTCGGGCGTGTGGGCGGCTTGGGCAATGTTCGCCCAGCGCGCTTCTTCCGGCACAAAAAACACGTTCTGCTCCATGTAGCAGTCGCGGTCTTCCTCATCTCCATAGCCTTCGGCGACGAGCTCTTGGTAGCGCTCGTCAAAGCGATCGGAGAGGTACTTCAGGAAGATGAGGCCCAGCACGACGTTCTTGTACTCGGCGGCGTCGAGGTTGCCGCGCAGCACGTCCGCCGCGTCCCACAGCTGCTTCTCGAAGCCTACGTCGGCGGTGTTCTTCTTCGTATCCTTCTTGGTCCTTGCCATACTGTTAGTTCCTATCCTTCATTGATGGGGGCGTTGTAGGATTGTTCCGCCTGAAGCAGGTCTACCAGGGCGGATTTCTTGGTGTCGAGTTCGTCTGCTGCGCATGGGTAAACGTACAGGTGCACATTCTGCTCGTACTTCACGTCGGCATAAACATCGGGGCTGCCTGCGCGCGAGCAGGCAAGGTCAATCGCATCACCCACATTGGGTCCGGCGCCGACGTAGACCCCGGTGTAGTCGGTCAGGTCGCTATCGAAGTCGAACTTCGCATAGGTCGCGATGGCGAAGCATCCTGGCGAGTCGAACAGCCCGGCAGATATGACAGCAGCCGCGGTCTCGCTGTTGCCCCGCAGCTTCAGATAATCCTTCATGGGGATAGAACGGCTGGCGTTCACGAGAACGGTTTGTTGCGCTTCTTTGAGCGCTTTCGCAAAATCCCGCTCTTCCTTCTTTGCCTTTCTGGCGTCCAGAAACGAACCCTTCGCCGAGATCGCCTTGTCAGCGATTCCGACGATGGCGCCTTTCGCCTTGCCGACGGCGACCTTACCCTCGTCTGAATCGAGAACGGGCTGTACCGAATCTTTGAGGGTTCCGGCGGCACCGACCACAGTCGTGGCGGCACCAATAATCTGGGCAACTGTCTTCAGTCCCTTTACGTATGTATTAACCCCGGCCATTCAAATACTCCTTTACGCTGCGCTGTCGGCCCAAAGCTCGCACTGCTCCATAACGGTGGAGAGTGCCGACTCCATGCTCTCGGGCGGATACTTATGATGCTTGAGCAGGCGCTTTATCGCCACGCGCATGGCAGCGCGGGCGCTCTGCTTCTTCTGCCAGTCCACCGTGCGCATCTCGCGCATCTTAGCGGCGAGTTCCTGCGTGATGGCGACCAGCTCGTCGTTTCTCTCGCGGTAGTAATCGGCGATGGCCTGCGGCTGAGTGAGCGCCTCGTAGAACGCGAACTCTTCGTCGGTGAGCCCCAACTCTTTGGCTTTCTGGTTCTCGGAGAGCATCTCCTTTGCCATCTTGAGCATCTCCTCGAACACCTCGGCGTTCGTGAGCTGCCCGTTCAGATAGCTATTCACCATGCCCCGCATGAGCTCGGAGTATTTCTTTGCCTGCGTCACACTCTTCTTGCGGTAGCCCTTGATCTGGTCGTCGATGAGCTTTCTCAGAAGTTCATAGGCAAGGTTCTTCTCCTTCATTCGGGACAGGCTCGTCAGAAACTTAGGATCGAAAATCGAGACCGTCTCGTCTTCCACTTTGAACAGGTCGATCACGCCGTCGGTATGGACGATGTTCTGCTCGAGCAGCGCATTGATGCGCTCGTTCACCTGCTTGAGCGTGAGCTTGCCGCCGCCGCCGCTGCCGCCATGTCCGCCGCCCTGCTCGGTGAGCTGCAAAATGAGCTCGCGCACTACCTGGAAATAACCCGCCTCGATGCGCTGAACGTCGGTGGCGCGGCTCTTGGCGAGCCCGTATGCCTTGAGCATGACGCCCGCCTGCTCCACGAAATCGCGAGCGGTGTCCTCGCCACCGGGTGCGAGGATGTGGTTCACGCCGCTCGTTATGAGCTCGCTTCGACGCGCGGCGGACTCGGTTGTGAGGAACTCGGAGTAGTCGAAGCCGAACATCTTGTCGCGGCAGACCGAAAGCTTCTCCAGGAACTTGGGGTAGGCCGTCTTGCTGATGTCCATGTCCCCGTACTTCTTCTGGTCGCGTTTGGTGTAGTCCTTCATGGCGCGCTTGAGTGCGTTGGCTATTCCCACGTAGTCGACGACCAGACCGCCCACCTTGTCCTTGTACACGCGGTTCACGCGGGCGATGGCCTGCATCAGGTTGTAGCCGCGCATGGGTTTGTACACGTACATGGTGGCGAGGCTCGGCACGTCGAACCCGGTGAGCCACATGTCCACGACTATCACGATCTTGAGCGGGTCGGTGTCGTCCTTGAAGCGCTTCGCCATCTCCTTGACGTGGCCCTTGTTGCCCACGACGTCGAACCACCACTCGGGGTCTTGGTTTCCCATGGTCATCACCACACCGAGCTTGCCCTCTTCCTTCCAGGCGGGACGCAGCTCGCAGATTCGCTGATATATGACCATAGCGGCGGGACGAGAATACGCCACGATCATCGCCTTGCCAGTGAGTTCATGGGCTCGGTTGGTTTCATAATGCTCGACGATATCACGACAAAGCGCGTCTATGACCTCGGGGGCACCCAGCACGGCGTCCAGGTTCGCGAAGTCACGCTTGCTCGCATCGATAGTCTCGGCGTTTGCCTGCCCGGTGAGCTTCTCGTACTCGTCGTCGACCTTGGCGAGGATACCTTGGTCGAGCTTGAGCGCGACCACACGGCTCTCATAAAACACGGGGCGCGTGGCATTGTCCTCCACAGCTTGCGTCATGTCGTAGACATCGATATAGTCGCCGAACACCTCGCGGGTCGAGCGGTCCTCGGCGGAGATGGGCGTGCCAGTGAAGCCGATGAACGTCGCGTTCGGCAGGGCACGGCGGATGAGCAGCGCGGTGCCCGTGTGCTTCTTGCCGTCTCGGTCGAACTTCTCTTCGAACCCGTACTGCCCGCGGTGCGCCTCATCGACCATCACCACGACGTTCTCACGCTCGGAGAGCGCACTAGCTTCTTCCTCGAACTTCTGCATGGTGGTAAAGATGATGCCGTTGGCGCGTCGGCTCGTGATTTGCTGTGCAAGATCGGCTCGGCTCCGCGCCTGCACGGGCGTCTGGCGCAGGAACTCTGCGCACTTGGAGAACTGCGCGAACAATTGCGAGTCAAGGTCGTTGCGGTCGGTGATTACCACGATGGTGGGGCTGTTGAGCTTCTCTTCGAGCAGGTGGGCAAGGAAAACCATCGAGAGCGACTTGCCCGAGCCCTGCGTGTGCCAGAAGACGCCGCCCTTGCCGTCGCCGCCGATGGCCTCGTGCACGCTCTCGAGCGCCTTGTTCACCGCGAAGTACTGATGGTAGCCAGCGAGGATTTTCTTGTCCTCTGAGAACAGGATGAAGTTCTTCAGGATGTCGACGAGGCGCGCCTTCGGGAACATACCATCGAGAGGCGTTTTCCAGTCGGCGTATTGCGTTGCCTCGTAGCTGCCGTCGACGCTTTTCCACTCCACGAAGCGCGACTCGTTGGCAGTGATGGTCCCGACCTTGGTGTGCAACATGTCGCTGATGACACAGAAGGCGTTGTATACGAAAAACGTCGGAATCTGACGCTTGTAGTTCTGAATCTGCTGGTAGGCATCCTCGTCGTCGGCCTCGGCACGGGCGGGCGACTTCAGCTCGAAGAGGACGAGCGGCAGCCCGTTCACAAACACGATAACGTCTGGGCGCTTGTTCGTCCCGCGTTCGACGTAGGTCCACTGGTTCACGACATGAAACTCGTTGCGGGTAGGATTGTCAAAGTCGACGAGGCGCACGATTTCATTGCGGTCCCTCTCGCCGTCGAACCAGCGAACCTCGACGCCGCCCTGCAGCATATCCATGAATGCCTTGTTCTTGGAAACAAGCGTTCCGCCCTCAATCTCCTTGAGCTTGGTAATTGCAGCGAATAAGGCCTGTCGGTCAGCACCAGGGTTGATGCGTTCAAGTGCGGGTTCGACGACGTCCGGCAAAAAGGCGTCATCAAAAGCGTCGGATGAGCGAGGGACATCGGGGCCATAGAGATACTCATACCCATGTTCAGAACAAAGGTGATCAATAACGCCCTGTTCGAAGGCGCCTTCATTGAAAACGCTCGATATAACTTCATAGGAATAAGAGCCTGAGCTCATAGCCTTTCACCCCCTTCTTCGCGAATTCTTCAATTGTACTGGTTGACGCGGATGAGAACGGAGCAGCGCCCGCCCCGCAGGGTATCAGGGATGCGCAACGCCATCGACACCTGGTTGCCATGCACCAAATAGCCGCGAGCAACTGTTTCATTGGGCCTCTTCGCGATGGGGTCCTTGTATCCCAGCACCGAAACTCCGTTCACTTGGAATGCAGTACATTCACTGCTCGACATTATACCCTTGCAATACTGACTATCATTGTCAGCGGCTGTCACCAGGCTCAGCACTTCCGTCAGTGTCGGTTGCAAAAGTAAACGCAACGAGCGGGGCACGGTTTCTCTGTAAGCTTTCGGGCGCGCCTCCGGGCTTCGTCTTCCTTCGGTTTCTATCTATCGCTACTGCTCGACGAAGCATGCCGCCTACAGCCTGCTTGGCGAAGAGGACGCGGCAAGATTGTCCCTATAGCAATTAAGAGTTCGTTCCCCACAAACGAGCTAGACAACAGGCAAGCCTTGCTGCAAATCAACAGCTTCAGCAGTGAAGACCACGCAGACAAATCATCAGCGGATTCCACGCCATCGCTAAATCCATCAAGACAATAGAGTTTGAGCCTCCCGAGGAAGCTAAAGAGCTTCCATCTGGAGAAGAGGAAAACGAAGAGGCATCTGATGAATAAGTGCATCATCTGCAAGAAGGAGCTTCCTGGGGGTACTAAGGCGCCTGCCTGCAAACACCATCGCGCCCAAGCGAAGGAAAAGGGAGCTATCGCCGCAACCGGTGTTGCAACCACCGCTATTGCCGTTGCAAAGCTAGCGCCCAAAGCCATTCCCGTTGTTAAGGAGAAGGCGCCAGAAATCGCAAAAGCGGCCGGCGATATAGCAAAGGTCATTATTCGGAAGTAGGGCTCTCTACTGGAACCTACTCGAACCCGTAGGGCCGAGCAAATTGACCGTCCACCTTTTAAGCCAAGCGCAACAAAACGCTTTTACTCGTACCTACTAGGACTTACTCGACCCCACTCGAGCCAATCCAGCGAAGCCGACTCTATGTTTGCCGAACTCACTTGAGCGTGTAATGCTGTGAAGGATCCTTTGGACCAGACCCATGCCAAACAAGGACTCCCTTGTCGACAAGTCCGCGGAGCACTGGCCTCGCAACCTTTACGCTGCGATCGAGCAGGGTACAAAGCTCTCCAACGGTTATTCTTCCTCTGGCATAGATGTACTGCAATGCAGTAAGTTCGTACTCATTTAGCCCGTCTAATACTTCTTGACCTACGTCTCCTGCGAACGCATCATCGCGACGCATCACCCTTGAGGTAATGCTGTTCTCTAGGATGAGCATGACGGACGCATCATTTGGCTCGCTGAAGATGGGATCATGCAGAAAAAAGCCCTGCATCTCATCGTAAATTCGCTGAACACCCTCATTAAGCTCGCGAACCCAGCCCATCTCGGCGAGAACACGGGCAATGCCGGGATTGCGCGAGTATCTGGTATTGCGCATGTTGTCCAACGTAACGATATTGGGAAGCTTGCCTGGGCTCCGGATTTCCATCCTGTCATCAAAGATGGAAACACGAATATGGTCCCCGGCAATAGCGTAATTGCGATGGGTGACCGCGTTGACAAGACCTTCGAACCAGGCGAACTCTGGGTATTCGGGAATCACTTTGAAAACGCCGTCGTCACCCAAGAACTGGAACTCGCGAAGCTGGCTGGATATCATCGCCTTCGCCTCGTCGATGACGCGAGGAATAGGACCGTCGAACGTCCGCTCCTTCACAAGGTTCATTCTGCTGCCAGTTTCCCTCGCGCTGCCTTCGTACTTGAGCACCCTCACCCTGGCACACGGAAGGAATCGTGTCGGATTGTCCGAGAACAAAAGAACGCCGGCATTCGTCAAGTGACCGTCAACCAGAAACCCCCTGCTACGAAGCAACTGCTCATCGCCGACATCGGTATCGAGAGACGCCTTGTACCGCGCCAAGACCTCATGGTCCACGTCATCCAACGAAGAACGAGTGCAGACCTCTTCTTCGAAGTTGCGCTGGTTCTTGTCGTACTCTAAAGCTCGAACCTGCTCGCGGTCCAACTTGATACTGTTATCCCTTTGGCGGAGGAAGACCTCGTTGTCTTTCTTCCTGGCGATAACCCGATCAGTTGACGCAGCGATGTCAAGAACGAGTATCAGATCGTCCTCACCATCTGTGTTGACAACGGGAAGTTCCTTACTGGTTACCGCAGGCGATGGCACACAATCCGTTATTGCCGCCCGTTTGAAGTCCTCGATCGCGCGAGCACCGTCCCTCTTGAACCCAGATACCGTCCCGTCGTCCTCAATACCGATAACAAGTTTGCCCCCTGCCGCATTCGCAAAGGCAGAGATATGCTTCGCAATCTCGGCGGTATCCTTGCGCGCGCTCTTGCGATCAAAGTAATAGGTCTCTTTCTCTGAAGAGAAGACCTCGGGAGAATCAACTGTTATCGGTTGTTGCATACAAGCTCCTTTAGAACCAATTCAAGGAATTATACTACCGCGCTTGTTTTCCAACTCGCAGCCAAAGGGACTCGACGCATCGTGCCTCATTTTCATACCCTTATGCTAAACGGCAGGGACCCCCGCCTTCGGTGGTCCTGGGCTTTGCAGCCAGACCAGTTGAGATTCATTTTACTCGAACCTTACTAGAACCTACTCGAATCTGTGGGGCCGAGCAGGCTTTGCTTGCTTCACCTGAAATTTGCTTCGACGCCGATCTGGCTCCTTGGTCAGCAGTGGTCATCGGTGATTGCCAGAGGGCGAAATCTGTTTGCCTCTACTCAGCTCATTCGGCTCCAATTCAGCTCCAAAGGGTTTGAGAAGCCTATTGCAAATAGAAAAGCAGGCCAGGATTTTAATGTCCTGGCCTGCTAAAATTTTGGTCGCGGGGGGCGGATTTGAACCACCGACCTTCGGGTTATGAGCCCGACGAGCTGACCAGACTGCTCCACCCCGCAATATGTTAGGTGCCTTAAGGCAAGAAAATATATTACCAGCCTCAGCGTTTAATGCAAGACCGAATTTCCGAGAATACCCACCAATCACCAGTTCTTCACAATCGAGGCCAGATAGGCAGTTGCTTCTCAATCATAATAAGAATTTCGTCACCCAAACGCGGAATGATCGCTCGTCCCTCGCAAGCAATAAGAACTTCGGCACCTAAACGCGGAACGGCCCCGATTCCTCGGGGCCGTTCCATTCACTACCGCTCGCCCTTCGCTAGCTGCGACGACGCCAGCAAGCAGCCGCGCCGCAAACCACCAGCGCAAGCCCAGCCGCAACTGCAGCCGCGCCAAGCATCAATCCAGCATCGTCGGCCGTCTTCGAGAACAGCTTCGCAACCGGATTCTTCGGCGTCGTTGCGCCACCGCCCGGCGTGGGCGTAGGAGCAGGCGGCTCAGTATAGGAATTCTTGAACGTCGGGGCCGCGCCACCATCGTAAGCCACCGTCGCGACCAAATTCCCCTGACCATCGTCGACCACGTTCACGACGACTTGGTGCGTCGCGGTATCGTAGGTCACATTCGCCTGCTTGTCGTTCACCTCGGAAATCGTATACACGCAGGTGCCAGGTTCCGCAAACGTCAGCGCGGGGAACGCAACCGATCCCGCAGCATCGTTCTTCGCCTGATAAACCGTACCGTCTTCCGCAGTCAACACAAAGGTGAACTGGCCATCGGCCAAGGCCTTGCCGCTCAACACCTTCGTTGCGCCAAGCACCACACTCGTCGTGCCGTGCGCATACGTATTCACAAACGTAGCATTGGCATCATCCGTGGCGAGTGCATGTTTAACCACCAAGCTACCTTCGCCGTTATCGACCACTTTCGTGTGAATCGCGATTGATTTGCCGTCGAACGTCACACCATTATGCGTCGTGCCAGCGCCCACCTCGCGCAGAACGTAGTCGTGTTCGCCAGCCGTCGTATACCTAACCGCGCTCATGGCCACGTTGCCCGCAGCGTCATTCGCGCCCCGCGCCACAACCTGACCGTTTTCAACAAGCTCGAAAAGGAACTCGCCCTCGACCAGCTCGCGCCCCACGAGCGACTTCGAGACCGGAATCTGGTCGGTTACGCTCGAATCAACGGGGGTAACGCTGTACGCATTGGTGAACTCGAACATCGACTTGGTCTCGTCGCCGACACGTTCAACCGTCAGCTCGCCCTTGCCGTTATCGGTCACCTTGAAGCTCACCGTTTTCACGCTGGTGTCGTTGGTAACACCAGGCACGCTGCCAGTTTCGGTAATCGTATAGGTGAACACATGGGAACGCACCGTGGCAGTTTGCGCCGCAGGAGCAGCACTCTGAACGCTCGCCGCCGCATTATCGGTTGCCGCATTGGCAGCCGCTACAGCGTTGACAGAAGCCGCAGGAGCTGTCGCCTGGTTGTCGGCATTGCCGCTCGGAGCCGCATCGCTTGTGCCGGAAGCGGCGTCAACCGCTGCAGGCTCAGCGCCGCTCGCCGCAGCAAGTCCAACTGCATCGTCACTCACAGGAACCGCACCCTGACCAGAACCGTCGGCATTCGCCGCACCATCGGCAGCATTGTCAGCAAGACCATCGCCCGTCGCCGCCTGCGCAGGCGTTGCGGAATCGCCCGCAACCTCGACGCCCGCGGTCGTGCCCGCAGCCACGACATCATTCGCGGCAGGAGCTGCAGACTGAATGCTTGCCGCACCAGTGTCAAGAGCCGCTCCTTGCTGCGTGGTGCCCAGCGCCTTGTTCAGAGCATCGAGCGTAAACACGATTTTGCCGAAATCGATGTTTCCATCAGCGGCATTCGTCGCAGTCGCGCCGCCGGAAGGCATGGGAGCGCCCTCTTCATTCGCCTTAATGGTGAACGTGAATTTGCCCGCGATGTTGCCCGGAGTCAAACCATCGGCGTAGCTCAAATGCTTCACGCCCGTCACGCTCACCGATGCATCGCCCGTTCCGTACGTGTTCTCGAAAGCCAACCCCTTATCGCCAGCCTCGATAGTCACAGCAAGCGCGCCAGAACCGGCATCGACAGCATTGATGGTGAACGGAATCGACTGAGTCGTTGCGGTAATGCCACGATTGGAGAGCCCGTCAGTTTTCTCGTACGCAACACACGGAATAGTCCAAGTCGCAACGCCCTCGTCGCTTGGCATCGGCGAGGCAGAGCCCTTCACGACCAGCTCGTTCAGCATCGCCGTATCGAAATTCAGCGTGCCGAACGCAACCGTGCCGTCGGCCGCATTCGTCGCCGTAAGCACGTCGCTGCCCGCCGCTTCACCGTTGGCATACCGCACGCCAAAGGCGAACTCGCCTTCAACCAGCGCGCGGCCGCTCAAGGTTTTCGTCGCATTCACGTCAACGCTTCCCGAAGCGGAATAGCCGTTCGTGAACGCCACTTTGGCCGCAACAGTCGCTGGGCTATCACCCGTCTTGTAGGTATACGTCGCAGCGTCAGGACCACCGGAAACCGTCGTGGTCGCTGTAAGCGTTGCCGTAGCGGGATTATCGCTCACGGAAATCGTCACTGTGCGATCAACCTTATCGAAGGTGTATCCGTTGCCCGCGTCGCCAAGCTCGGAAACGGTATACGTGAACGTTTTACCCGCGTCGAACTGCGTGAATTCCACATCGCTGCATACCGGCACGCTCGCCGCCTTACCATCCTTGGCAGCAGGCATATCGAACACCTTGCCGTTCATGGTCAGACCAAGCACTGCAGCCGACGCCTCGTCGTTAGGCACAACCTGAATCTGGAACTGGCCCTGGGTCATGTCGCGGCCGTTCAAGGTCTTCGTCAGCGTCAGTCCACCAGCAGCCGTGTAGTTGAGGCTTGTTTCGTACTTGTTCACGAATGTGCCGTTCTCGGTCGAGGACGTAGCAACCAGGTGGCCCTCGCCGTCGTCGGTCACCGTCACATAAATCTTCGCGACATTCGTGCTGTATTGGATGCCGACCTTCGCGGGGTTGGGCACAATCTCGCGCACGGCATAGACGAACGTCTTGCTCGTGACTGCGCTGCCATCGATGACCATATCGTCCGCCGTGAACCTGATGCTACCGAAGTCAAACGCCACCGCCTCGCCATCTTTGGCGCTCGTCGGCTGAACAGTCGCAGTCTCGCCGCCGGAAGGCATGGGAGCGCCTTGCGTTTCGGCCGTAATTTCAAACGAGAAGCTATCGTTTTCAGTCCAATCGCGGCCCTCAAGAACCTTGTTCAAACCGAAGTTCGTCGTGGCATATTCCGTATTTGCCGGTGCGTAGGTATTCATGAAAGCCACCGTCGGAGTGCCACTTTCAACCAGCTTGCCGTCGACATACGTCGCCACGTCAAGGCTTATGCCGTCCTTCAGGCTTACAACGATTTTCACCGTATAGGTCGTGCTATCGTAGGTCACGCCAGCAAGCTTGGCATTGCCATCGGGAACAACCTCGCTCACGACGAACTCAAACGTCTTGCCCGCGTCGGCTTGCGTAAACTTGATGCCGTCAATCGGCTTCATGACGTCGGCCACGCCTGCGGCGCGATCGTTCGGGTTGCTGAACTGGAGCACGCCACTGCAGTTTTCGTCAACGCGCTTAAGCAGCGCCTTCGAGGCATCATCGGCTCCTTTGATGTTGAAGGCGAACTCGCCCGCATGCATCGTGCGACCCTCAAGCGTCTTCGTCACCACAAGGCCACCAAAGCTACCGTACGTCTTTTCCTCGGAATACACGTTGGCAAAGGTCGCCTCACCGTCGTAAGAAACCTCGGCCTGTAAAGTGCCCGAATGGCCGTCGGTCACCTTGACTGTCACCAGGCACTCATGGGCATCAAACGCGATATGGCTCGCCTGCGCAGCTTCGGAATTCAGTGCCCCGCCACAATAAGCGTTCTCGACCATTTTGAACGTGTACGTGCCAGGTTTGTTAAACAACAGCCCATCGAAGTCGAAACCCTTCGACCCGCCATTCGCCAAGCCGCTTACCGTTGCCTGCTTCGCAAAATCGGCGCCGAACGTGTCAGCCGCGGCTTTGTTAGCCGGCACCAGGCCGAACCCGAAGCTCTCAGCTTCGGTCATCGCACGACCCTGGAACACCTTTGTGCCAGAAATCGTGGCCGCAGCGGGTTCGGGACTGTAGCTGTTTTCGAATGCAAACGCCTTCGCGTCGGTCTGAACGGCTTCCGCATCGGTCGCGGCACCCTGCTTGGCATACGCAACGCTCAGCTTGATATGGGCATTGGCTCCCTCGACCACGCTTTCAACCGTGACAGTCGCCTGCCACACTGTGGGGTCATACATCACGCCGGGCAAACCTTGGCCAGCGGTCAGATCTTTCGCATCGACCCACGTATCGCCGACCTTCACCACTTCAGAAATTTCGTAGACATATTCCTTGCTTTTCGCGTCACCCAAGTCGCTCAGACTGAATGTTGCCTGGGGGAACGCGATGCTTCCGCTCGCAGAAACCGTCGACACCACGCCACGGTAGTCAACATTGGTGGCGGTTTTACCCGTCACGACCTCGACGCCATCTCCTGCGGGCAACGGAGCCGAAGCGTCGGTCGTTTTCGCCATCACAAAGAACATGCCCAGCTCGAGCGCGCGTTCGCCCGTTGCGTCTTTCCACGTTTTCGTGCCGCTCGGGTTCCAAGCGACGCTCTGGTCGCTAAACTCATTCGTAAATGCAGCAAGTTCGGCATTTTCGGGCTTCGTGAGCTCAATGCCGTCGTCGCCCGCAAGCTTCGTCATGGCAGATTCAACCGAAAGCGTGCCATCATGCTTGTCGGCGACAACAACTTTCACCTCATACAAAGCTTGCGACATGGAAACACCTGGATTAACGGTGCTGTTTTCTTCCGATTCGTAAATCTGGTAGATATACGTGCCCAGCTGCGTGTACACGATATCGCCGAAGTGGAAACCAACCTGCGTGCCCGCCGGCGTGCCTTCGGGCTGCGTTACCTCAAGACGAGCCACGCCATCACTTGCACCCTCGGGCATTGGAGCGACCACAGACGTATTGGCATCTTTCAGCACAAACGTGAATTTGTCACTGGACAGCCAATCGCGGCCGTTGAGGGTCTTCGCGCCCGCAAGCGCAGTTTCGCCTTTCAGCGTACCCTGCGCGGCATACGCGTTCACGAACTTGGCCTTCGTAACCTCGCCCGCTGCAACCGTGCCCGTCGCGGCAATCGCCTTGCCTTCGGCATCGGTCGGAGACGACTGCGAGAAACCAGGGTTCGCATGCGTCAGCGAGCCATCGTCGGCAGGCACATTCAGCAACTCCTCAACCGAATAGTCGGCATTCGGAGCAATGCCATACACGTACAGCGTTTCATCGGCCTTGATCGAATGCGTTGCCTTTCCATTCTCGTCAAACGTCAGCTCAAACGGGTCGCCGCACACGTCTCCTGCGGCGTTCTTCACTTCGGCATGCAGCGTTTTACCCGCCGCAGCCTCTACCGTGAGCTCGAAATCAAACGACTTGTCGGAATAAGCGGCCGCATCGAAACCCTCGGGCATATCGAGCGTCTTCGAAACCGCCAGCGTTCCCGGAATTTCAACCGACAGCTTGCCGTTGTTGCCCAAATGCGGAATAACCGTCGTCGCGGCCGAGGTCGACGTCTCGCTGTTCCACTTCGGGTTCAGCACGTCAGTCGCCGTGCCGGTGATATTTTCCGCCTTCGACTTCGCGAGTTCATCGATATACGTCAAACGTGCCGTGCCGGCCTTGAAATAGGCATTGCCGCTGGCGTCGTACGCAAGAGCGCCCGAAAATTGCTCGGCCGTGCCAGATGGGAAGCTCACGACTTCCGTTTGAGAAACGGCAGCGCCGCCTTCGCCCATCGCAAAGAAATGATTCTGGTAGTAATGCGTTCCACCCGCCTCGATCGCGCCGCGAGTCGCAGGCTGAGTGCACGCTTCATCGGAATAAATGGGCGTATCGCTCGTGAAGTAGTAATACGCATTGCCCTTAGAAGGATTGAAGTGCGAAACGGTATCACCCAACGCGGCGCCCGGGGTGAACGCATTCGCGTAGAAATTCACCTTGCCGTTTTCGGTGTTGGCCGCGATGTATTTCGCCATGGCTTCATCGGGGTTCGCGACAAGCGCAAGCGCATCGGGCTTAATGCTCGACGTAAAGAAAACGCGCAGCGGATACGTATCGCTTACCGTCATAGTGCCCGCAGTTTCGTTCACATTGAAGTTGCGCAGCGGAATAAGGCCCGCGGGAACTTTAACCTGAACCTTATCGCCCGTGGCCATGTCGCTCGATTTCGTCACGGTGATCACGATATTGCCCAGGCTCGCAGTTTTGCCGTTCAGTTCGGTCGTGCCTGCAAATGTGTAGGTGTCGGCGGTATCGGTCGAGGTTTTCGTCACGTCGCTAAACACATGGTTGTTCACCACGATCGCTTTGAATGCGTCAACCTGCATGTACGAGCCCAGCGAGTCGTCGAACGTGATGTAGCCATCGCTCATCTCAAAGCCCTCGCGAGCGTCGGTGGGATAGCCCGCGCCCTTCACGATTTCCTTCGAGATGTCTTCGAAGATTTTCGAGAGCTCGCTCGCGCTCGAAGCAGACTTATAGAAGTCGGACCCTTCAGCGCGATTGCCGAAGCTCCACTTCCACTCGCCACTCAACCAGTATTGTGTATAGGTATAGGCAGCTGCAGGATAGTTGCTCGAAGCCGCCTGCATGAACTTGTTTTCGTTGGTGGTTGCATTCACATCGGCGCTCGGGTTCGCGCCATCAAAAATGCCGATGGTATACACCGAGGCGCCCGCATCTTTCATGGTTTTCGCGGCGGCAATGGCGTCAGAGGCAACCCCATTCGAGAATTCACTTTGAGTCGTCGGCGTACCATCGGTAAAGAAAATCACAATCTTTTTTGCATCGGAACGCTTGGAGGTTTGACCCTGCGCAAGCTCCATGCCAGCAGCCGCATTCGTAGCACCCGCCGGTTTAATGGCGTTGATGGTGTCTTTAAACGAGCTCTTCGTCGTTTCGCTGCACGCCGTCATGTTTTTCATGACCTGGCTGTAGTTGTATGTGTACCTACCCTCGCGATACGTGTCGTTGCCAACCTTATTTGACTTCTCGCCGGCGAACTTCACGATAGAAACCTGATGCTGCTTCGATGCGTCGGAAATGCTCGCATTTTGCGTTGCAATCTCGTCGATAAACGCGTTTGCGGCATTCTTCAGCGCATCGATGCGTTTTCCGCCGGTCATGTCGTCATCCATAGATCCCGATGCGTCGAGCACAAGCACGATGTCGAGCGGCGTGGTCGACGTCGACGCGATGTTCGATGTAGAGGAAAGCACTGAAAGCGCCGTGATGAAATCGGAATCGCCCTTAGAAACCGTAGCACTCATGGCGCCTGAAATGCCAATATCGTTAGTCGATACCGTTTTGTCGGTCCAAATACGACCGATATTTTGGGTCGTATTTTCGACGACGCCAGACCAATCGCCCATCGTCGATGCGTCGGCGATCGTCTCAATGTTTGCTGCAGCGCGAATCTGTTCCGCGCGCGACGACGCGCTCGATTCGTCGGCCAAAGCCGTGCTCCCAATCAAGGGAAGCAGTGCGAATGCGAGCAGCGCCGCAATCGCCATTTTCAATCGCTTCATGGTGTGGCCTCCTTCATGCTTCCCGCCTTATGCGCCCATTGCTTGACCCTTCCTACTTTCATGCACGGCTCCTTTCGCCCAAAGATAATTACCTTGATTATTCGATCCCTTTTGTTTCTGCGGAAGTGCCATTTCGCAACGAAAATGGCCAAAATAGGCAGCGACCTACTTTCATTTCCTACAAAGAAAGCCCTGACGCCGGAAGGTTCGCATGTGCGACATATGAGCAAAGAAAGGGGCCGTATTTACGAACCCTCTGAAGAAAACGCAGGTAGGAGTAGAGAAGTCAGCTTTTGCGCTTGAAACGCACGCTTAGCCCACAGCGGCCTGGCACCGTCGCCGCTACGAAAACGTTACGTCCGCCGGGTTCCGGAGGCGCAACTGGTCGCTTCTATATGAGAAACTTTTATATACTTATATATCTCTTAGTTACTAACATTCGTTTGAAAAGCTTGCTTCTATTTCAATGTAAGTACTTTTTAGAAGCTATTGACTCCCAACATTGCAATTGCGCGACATGCGGCTGGGCTGCGTTGTTGTGCGGCGCGCATTCAACTACAATCGACGGCGAAAAAGAAATTCCGACCAAGGGAGGAAATCATGCCCACTCGCGACGAGCGCCGCGCTGAAGCCGTCAAGCATTTGGCCCTTATGAAAGGCGCATTCGCCAAAGAAACCCAGGCGACCATCGATGCCGCTGTTGTCTACGAAGACGGCGACGCGCTCGCGCTCGAGTTGCCCGAGCCCGCCGCGGAGGCAACCGAAACCCAGGTGACCAGCGATTTCACCACCACCGCGCTTCGCCGTGCACAGGGCAAAACCGCCATCGTCGACCCCGTTTCTTACACGCGCCCCGGCGGCGCCTACGAGGATGGCTCTTTCGGCCCCGAGCAAATTCTGTGTTCCGAAAGCAATCTTTACCCCGTTCTGTGCGGTATGAAGTCGGCCTACCACGACCAGAACCGCAGCTACATGTGCGGCATGCTGCTCACGAGCCGCGCGATGTACTTGCCGAACGTCGTTTTCATTCGTGAAGGCGAAATTCGCGAGGCGAACGTCATCGCCGTGCCCGAACCCAACCGCGAGCGCGCCCTGGAAAACCATCGCTCCGAACGCGAATGCCTCGATTGCCTGGCGGCCCGCATCGAAACCATGCTGAACATCGCGGCTGCCAACGAAATCGAAACGCTCATCGTGAACGCCTACGCATGCGGACGCCAAGGCTTCCAACCCGCCCAAGTCATCGAGCTTTTCCAGCAATGGATTGCCGCTCACCCTGGCACCATCAAAACCATCGTGTTCGCCGTGCCGCGCGCAAGCTTTGATGCGTTCGACGAGGCGTTCGGCCAACCCGCGCCCGTCGTTGAGAAGGTCGTCGCGCCCGCCGAGGAGCAGGAAGACGACGAATTCGACTTCCGCGCAATCGATTTGCCCGAAGGCATCACCATTCGCTAAAAGCGATGCCGACGAAGACCTTCGCGCGCAAAGCGCTGCAACTCAGCGCAGGCCAACGCGAACCGAGGGCCAACGCAAGCCAACAAGAAAAGCGCTGGATGCAACATTGAACTGCCTCCCATTTCTTGGACAAGGAAATAAAAGTCCGAGGAATGGGAGGT
>OLOS01001105.1_pt1 | contig 23978 bp, 22 predicted proteins | sample 1672631 | NCBI WGS metagenome assembly OLOS01 (sample SAMEA3136707, study PRJEB25190) | human gut metagenome | biome: human gut; feature: human-associated habitat; material: faeces | place: Austria | collected 2013 | reverse complement strand
CAAAAGGAAAGCCTCGCAGAGGCGATTTTGCGAATGGACTCTGAATAGTTACAATATGATCCTACCGGATATTTTCCAGAACCTTCAGCAGATAGTTCCACATACGTTCCGTAGAGGAAATGGAAAGTGTCTCCTCCGTGGTATGGATATCCGACATGTCCGGTCCAAAGGATACACAGTCCAGTCCCGGTATCTTTTCATAGAAAATACCGCACTCCAGGCCTGCGTGAATCGCTTTCACCTCCGGTTTTTCCCCGAATAACTCCTCATAAGTATCCTCCATGAGTACACGAAGCTTCGAGTCCTCTTTGTACTCCCAGGCCGGATAGGCACCTTCCGGTGTGAAGGTTCCTCCCAGAAATTCTGTCAGATACTGTACCTTCGCTGCCAGCGCCTCCTTTGCACTTCCCACAGAGCTGCGGATGCTTGCCACCACTTTACACACATCCTTCGTAAGACACAGGATGCCCGGATTCATGGAGGTCTCCACCAGATTCCCGATCCTGCCGCTCATCTTCTGGACACCGTAAGGAATCTGTACCAGGAAAAAGAAAATCTTCTGCTGGGCGAACGGTGTCAGCACCTGCTCTGCCGATTCGCCTTTCACTTCCACCTTCACGGAAATCCCCTCATCCGTTCCACAGTACTCTTTCCTGATATTTTCCTGAAAAACAGAGGCTGCCCCTTCAATCTCTTCTTTCGCATCGGCACCTGCAAGAAATTCTGCACAGGCAGATCTCGGGATCGCATTATCCTTCTGACCTCCGGCCAGCTCTGTCAGGTAGAACTCCGTCCCCCGGGACAGTTCAAACAGAAACTGCCCCATCAGCTTGATGGCATTGGCACGGTTCTTATCGATTTCCGCACCGGAATGGCCGCCTGTGAGTCCATCGATCACCACCCGGTACTTCATACCCTCCGCATCCAGATGCTCCACCGGAATCTCACTGGTCGTGGATAATCCGCCAGCACAGCTGATCCAGAGCTTTCCCTCTTCCTCAGAGTCTATATTGATCATACAGGTCCCCTTAAGTCCGGAGGTATCGAGAGCTGTCGCTCCCAGAAGTCCCACCTCCTCATCTGACGTAATGACGACCTCCAAAGCCGGATGTTTTAAGGAATCATCCTCCAGAATGGCCAGTGCGTATGCCACCGCAATTCCATCATCGCCTCCGAGCGTCGTCCCTTCCGCACAGATGCGGTCGCCCCTGATCATAAGCTTCAGACCGTCCTTCGTAAAGTCATGTTCCGAACCCGGTACCTTTTCACACACCATATCACTGTGCCCCTGCAGGATAACCACCGGGGCATTCTCATATCCGGCAGATGCCGGCTTTCTGATCACCACATTGTTACTCTCATCTCTGGTGCAGGAAAGATTCCTCTCCTTTGCAAAGTCCACCAGATAGTCACTGATCTGCTGTGTGTTATGGGATCCGTGAGGAATTTTACAGATTTCCTCAAAATAGTAAAAAACCCGTTCCGGTTTCAAACCGCTTAATACTGCCATACGTTACCTCCGACTGCCGAACTCACCTATATAACTGAGCTTTCCTTTATAACTGAACTTTCTTTATGCCTGAACTTTCTTTTATGCTTCTGCAATACACTCGATTTCAACCAGACCGCCCAGAGGCAGCTTTGCAACCTGCACACAGGAACGTGCCGGGAATGCACCGTCAAAATAGGATCTGTATACCTCATTTACCACTGCAAAATCATTGATATCTGCAAGAAAAATGGATGTCTTTAAGACCTTGCTGTAATCACTTCCTGCTTCCTTTAAAACAGCGCCCAGATTTTTCAGGGACTGGTGAGCCTGAGCCTCCACGCCCTCTGCCAGCTTTCCGTCTGCCGGGTTCAGTCCCAGCTGTCCGGAGCAGTAGATCACTCCTCCTGCCTTCACTGCCTGTACATAAGGTCCTACCGCCTTTGGCGCATTGTCTGTATGAATGTTCTCTCTTGCCATGATCCGATACCTCTCTTTCTGTTATTGTTACTGTTATCGTTACTGTTCCCTGTATGACCGGTACGCTGTTACTCGTTCCAGCCTTTACACACGTCGATCCACTGCAGGCTTCCGGAATACTTTTCAAGCTCCTCCAGCGTCATGGGGATCGCACTGTTGCTGCTGCCCGCCGCCGGATAGACCACCTCAAAGCGTCTTAAAGACTCATCCAGATAAATCTCTGCCCCCTGCTTTACTGCAAAGGGGCAGACACCGCCTACCGCATGTCCGATCTTCTCTGTCACCTCATCCTTTGTGAGCATCTTTGCTTTCGTGTGAAACTGTGCCTTATACTTTGGATTGTCGATCCGGGCATCACCTGCCGCCACGATCAGGATGGGGGTATCTCCCACCAGAAAGGACAGCGTCTTTGCGATCCGGGCCGGTTCGCAGCCCACCGCCTCCGCTGCCAGCTCCACCGTAGCACTGGAAACATCAAATTCCATGATCTTATCTTCTATGCCGTATTGTTTAAAATATTCTCTTACGCGTTCAATCGACATTTCTTTTTTCCTCTCTTCACGCTGAAATCCTCCTGTTGCCGGGGCAGAATAACCTTCCCCGTACCAGCGGACTGTCTTCTATAATTTAACCACTTTTACCGCAAATGTCAATATATCGCTATACCAGTGCACTTACGTAACTACTCCGAGGTTACTGTTCACTCCGTGACCAGTAAAAAATGTAACATAGACGTGCCAAAAAAAACGTGTTATACTAAGCAAAAAAGAAAAATGAAAGGAGCTACGAACACATGGACAAACATTTTATACCTCAGAAAAGAATGGTCGGTAAGGGACTGTATTATCTTTTTATCGCTGAAGTGTGCAGTTTTCTTTCTGTTCTTCCTGTGGCAGGTCCTGCGATTGCAGTTGCGTCATCTATGATTGCCATCTACGCTCTGTACATAATGTCAAAAGCAGATATCGACTACCGTTTTACCTTTCTGCTTACGATCGGCAACATGCTGCTGTCCTTATCCTACAGCTATGTGATGATGTCCGGACTCTCACAGACTGCTGCAACCCTTCTGCAATGTGCCATTTATGCCGTACGTCTTGTGATGGTTTATTTCATCTGTACCCGCACGACAAAGTACTTCAAAAACATGGATGCAGTACTGGTTGAACGCACCTCCATGGTCTGGAAGATTTTCCTTTTCAGCAATCTTCTGGAAATCGCCCGGGCACTTCTGGCAACTGCCCCTGCGACACTCTTTACCTCTGAGCTGATGGATCTGATTTCCATCTGTGTATCGATTTTTGCCAGTGTAATGTTTCTTATGTTCCTCTGGAAAAGTCAACGCATTTTACAAAAATAAGAAAACTGTTCAGAGTCCATTCGCAAAATCGCCTCTGCGAGGCTCTGAACTGTTACAAAATAAGCATAGCAGGAGATTATTATGAAATATGTGACATTAGGTAAAACGGGACTTAAGGTTTCCCGAATGGGACTGGGTGGAATCCCGATCCAGAAAAGCAGCGCAGCCGAAGTGCGGACACTGCTTGAAACACTCTCTAGTGAAGGTGTCAACTACATCGATACTGCGAGAGGCTACACGGTCAGCGAGGCCTTTCTCGGCGAAGCGCTGGATGGCATGCGTGACCGGTTCATCCTTGCCACCAAGAGCATGGCACGGACAAAGGAGGCAATGGCCGCCGATATTTTGACCAGTCTGACCAATCTTCGCACAGACTACATTGATCTGTACCAGGTACACAATCCCGGTATGGAGGATCTTGACAGGGTCATCTCTGAGGATGGTGCACTGTCTGCACTTCTGGAGGCAAAAAAGGACGGCAGGATCCGGCATATCGGCCTGACCGCACACTCAGTGGAGGTTTTTGAGCGGGCACTGTCTCTGGACTGGGTGGAAACCATTATGTTTCCTTACAATATCGTCGAATCCCAGGGAGAAGAGCTGATCCGTCAATGTACTGAGAAAAATATAGGCTTTATCGCCATGAAGCCTCTGGCAGGCGGCGCGATCGAGGACGTTTCTCTCGCTCTTCGCTATATCTGCTCCAACCCGGATGTAACCATCGTTATCCCGGGTATGTACAGCACGGAAGAGGCTGCACAGAATCTGAAGGCAGTGGCAGATGAAACGCCTCTCACACAGGACGAGATTTCCCGTCTCGCCGTGATCCGCGATACACTGGGAACGAATTTCTGCCGCCGCTGCGGCTACTGTGCCCCCTGCACTGTGGGGATCAATATCCCGGGAGTCTTCCTCTTTGCCGGATATCTTCAGCGGTATGACCTTGGTGAATGGGGATACGGGCGCTACAACGCCCTGCCGGTGAAGGCGGATGCCTGCGTAGAATGTGGTGCGTGCGAGGACAGATGTCCTTATCATCTTCCCATCCGTGAAATGCTGAAAAAATGTGTAAAGGATTTCTCGGATTTTGCAACCGCAAATTAAATACATCCTGTCAAACTTGCCGCAAGGCCGGATCCATAGATCTGAACAGTTACAAAAGCTCTGTATGGTTCTCAGAAACTGTCTGAAGACCATACAGAGCTTTTTTATGCCTTCGGATTTATGCAAGCATGTATTTTATGTCTATTTGCCCCCTGGCTCATATCATGAAACTCTCCGGGAAGCTTTTCATAACACCGGACATCACACAGTAGCCTGCAGCGCCCTGTTCCATTACCAGCGGGATATTTTCCTCTGTAATCCCTCCGATCGCATATACCGGAACAGAAACCGACCGGCACACTTCTTTCAGAAATTCCAGCCCTCTGGCCGGAACGCCCTTTTTACAGTCTGTCAGAAAAATATGTCCCGCTGTGAGATAGTCCGCCCCCAGTCTCACAGCCTCTTCCGCCTCCCGGACCGAATGAACAGAAGCACCGATCTTCTCAAAGTCTGCATGCAGATCCCTGCCTGTCTTCTGCCGAAAGTCTCCATCACCGGACATTCCTGCTTCCATGCGAAGCTTCCACATGGGCAGATGGATATTCGGACAGCCCAGGCGCTTTGCCGCCTCTGTCTGCGTATGAAGGATACACGTCGTTTTATATCTCTGGCAGATGTCCAGTACCTGTTCTGCCAGCGCCTGATATTCCTCCCCCGTCAGATCTTTCTCCCTCAGGATAATTCCTTTGGGGTGACAGGAGGCCAGCCAGTCGATCTGTGTAAGAAACGGTTGTTTGCAAAGCCTGCGGTTCGTCACCGCCAGCATATTCTTAAACGTATACATAGTCATTCATCACCGGCTGCATCCCGTGCTCCCGGAGGGCCTCGTAGATCTCATCCACGCTGCGGCTGTCATCGATTTCAAACTGTTCGTCTCCCTTGTCCTCTACCTCATCCACGTGACTTCCCACACCGGTGCTGACGCCTGCAGAGATCTTCGTTGCCGCAATCGTCACGATATGATCCCGGAAACGGGCACTTTCTCTGGTGGAAATCGTGATACTGGCAAACGGCATAAAAAGCCTGTACGCCGTGATGACCTGCAGAAGCTGCGGCTCGTGGACATCCTTTGGATTGATCTTGTCATTATTGATGATCGGACGCAGCCTTGGACAGGAAAATGCGATCTCGGCCTGTGGATATTTTCTCTGCAGCAGCCATGCGTGCATACCGGTGGCAAAGGCATCCTTCCGGAAATCCGAAAGTCCCAGAAGCGCACCAAAGCCCACGCCGCGCATACCGCCCTTCAATGCACGCTCCTGTGCATTGACACGGTAGGGAAAGACTCTCTTATGTCCTGCCAGATGAAGGGTCTCGTATTTGTCAGAATCATAGGTTTCCTGAAAAACCGTCACATAATCCGCACCGCATTCATGCAGATAGGCATACTCATCACTGTTCATCGGATAGACCTCGAGGCCGATCAGCTTAAAGTACTTCCGGGCGATCTTACAAGCCTCTCCCAGATAGTTTACATCTGATTTTGCACGGCTCTCTCCTACCAGGATCAGGATCTCCTCCAGACCGGTAGCTGCGATCGCCGCCATCTCCTTCTCGATCTCCTCATACGTCAGCTTCGCCCTGCGGATCCTGTTATGACAATTAAATCCACAGTAAATGCAGTAATTTTCACAATAATTTGAAATATAGATCGGTGTGAACATATACACGGAGTTTCCAAAATGCTTCCTGGTCTCAGCCTGTGCCATCTGTGCCATCTCTTCCAGAAACGGCGCCGCTGCCGGTGAGAGCAGTGCCGCAAAATCCTCCGGCGTGCGGATATCATGCTGAAGGGCAAGGCGGACATCCTCCTGCGTATATTTCCCGTAGTCATACTGTTCCATGGCCGAGATGACCTGATCCATCACATCAGACTCCAGCACCTCCATGCCTTCCATGTACTCCATATGGTTTGTCCGGTTTTTCTGCTCCGGAAATACCACACCATTTGTCTCTGTTGTTCCCATAGCGGCCTCCTACTCTGCCAGAAATCCGGTCAGCGGCGAGGATGCACTTGCCCTGCCGTTTAAGACTCTTCCAAGTCCCGCCAGATAAGCACTCCGTCCTGCCTCGATTGCCTTTTTGAAGGCTTCTGCCATGGCCGGGATGTTTCCTGCTGTGGCGATGGCGGTGTTTGCCATAACGGCTGCCGCTCCCATTTCCATAGCTTCACATGCTTGAGACGGCCGTCCGATACCGGCGTCTACGATGACCGGTGCGTCGATCTCCTCCACCAGAATCCTGATAAATTCCTTTGTTGCCAGCCCCTTGTTTGTTCCGATGGGTGCTCCCAGCGGCATGACACAGGCTGCACCGGCGTTTATCAGATCTCGCGCCACATTCAGGTCCGGATACATATAAGGCATGACTACAAAGCCTTCCTTCGCCAGGATCTCTGTGGCTTTGATGGTTTCCTGGTTGTCCGGCAGAAGATATTTACTGTCCCGGATCACCTCCACCTTCACAAAATCACCGCATCCAAGCTCTCTGGCAAGTCTCGCGATACGGACAGCCTCCTCTGCATTTCTTGCACCGGAGGTGTTTGGAAGGAGCGTAACTCCGGCCGGAATATGATCCAGAATATTACCCTCGCCGCCGCTGTTGGCACGGCGTACCGCCAGAGTGATGATCTCCGCTCCGGCCTGCTCTACCGCCGCCCGGATCAGGTCCAGATTGTATTTTCCAGAGCCCAGGATAAATCTGGAGTTAAAGACGTGTCCGCCTAAGATTAATTTATCGTCATTCATCGTTTTTCCTCTTTTCTGGTTACTGTTCACTTCACAATAACACGTTTTCGTATTGTTCCTCTGAACCTTACGGTTCTGTCTCCCCCAGGATCAGCCGAAGGATCATAAGTGCCTGATGTGCCGCGCAGATCATGACTCTCGGTGCCACCAGAGAGATGCCTTCTGCAATATCACTGGTACCGTCCCCGGAAAGATACAGCCGCTTCATCCGCCTCTGTGTCCGGATCAGGTTTCCGCTTCCAAAGCCTGCCATGCCGGAACCGGACACGATGACCGCTTCCGGAAGCTTCTGAAGCAGGGTATTTACAAGCATTGCCTTATTCTCCGCCCCGTCAAAGGCCTCGCAGATCAGCCCGTCTCCGGCGAACAGCACTGCCGCATTGTCCTCAGAGACCTTTACGGTATCCGTTTTCAGCCGGATATAAGGATTGATCTCCAGGATCTCTCCCCGGAGCGCTTCTGTCTTCTCCATCCCCAGATGCTTCATTTTGTAGATCTGCCGATTCAGATTGCTGCCGTCCACCCGGTCAAAATCCACCAGATGCAGGCTGCCCACACCGGCTCTCGCCAGCATGACTGCCACGTTGGAGCCCAGTCCCCCGAGTCCGGCGATCGCCACATGTGCCTTTTTGATCTTCTGATGGTTCTCCCTGCCGTGACGTCCGCTCAGGAGCTCATCGATCTCCTGTTCCGACAATATCCTGCTCTCCTCCATCAGCCGCCTCCTACGAAGTTGACTACTTCAAAAACATCCCCGTCCTTTACTTCTTCCGATGCATAGCAGGACTTCGGAAGAATCTCACCGTTTCTCTCTACCGCAATACGCTGCAGGGAAAAACCATTTTCCAGCAGCATCTGTTCTACCGTAGAACCCGCGGGGATTTCTGTTTCTTTGCCATTTAATTTGATCATTTTCTATCTGTTCCTTTCTTCACCCTCCAGAATCCTGCGGAACTGCCGGATGGTTTCCCCTATATGCTCTGACTGCATGATACCTCCTGATACTGCCAGTCCGTCACATCCGCATGCGATCGGTCCGGTGCAGTTTTCCACAGTAATGCCGCCCACCGCCACATCAGGGATGGTCACGGCCTCCATGATCTGACGGTATCGTTCCTCTGTGATCGGAACGGCATCCTTCTTCGTCTGTGTGGGAAACCAGGCACCGCTTCCCAGATAATCCGCACCCTCTGCCTGGGCACGCTTCGCCTGCTCCGGCGTTTTGGCAGTAGCTCCGATGAGCTTTTCCGGTCCCATCAGACCTCTGGCATCTGCCACAGGCACGTCCTCCTGTCCCAGATGTACACCGTCCGCTCCTGAGAGCATGGCGATATCCACCCGGTCATTGATGATGACCTTTGCCCCCGAACTCTTCGCAAGCTCCACCAGCAGTCTGGCTCTGCGCAGATATTCCGCAGAAGAAAGATCCTTCTCCCGCAGCTGTATAAAGTCCACTCCCGCAGACAGTGCTTCTCTGATCTTCTCTTCTCCATAGGAAAAATCTGTGATCAGATACAGCCATTTCTTTCCTGTTCCATGTACCATTTCAGCCCCTCCATCTGTAATCCTTCTGTCGTATGTTCATGTCTCCTGTAAAACGTACACCTGCATTCCACTTTGCAGCATGCTCATCCTCTTTTACTCTCACACTGTACAGGCTGTCACGAACCGGAGTCTTTCTGCATGCTCCACAGATGATTCAGCGGTCCGCATCCATGGCCGATCCCCGGATGGTGCAGGATCGCACCTGTCAGGTAATCCTTCGCCGCCTCTACGGCCTGCGGAAGCGCCATGCCGCAGGCCAGGTTGCAGGCAATGGCGGTGGACAGGGTACAGCCCGTTCCATGGGTATGCCGGGTTTCGATGCGTTTTCCCGGAAACCAGCATCCATGATTTCCATCATCCAGATAGTCCGCAGGCTCACCTTCCATATGACCTCCCTTTATAAGAAATGACGTATGCCAGTAACCGGTAAGCTGCCGGGCAGCATTTTCTACCCACCAGACAGAACTCACCGTATTCTTCTCTCTGTCAGCATCTGAGACAGATTCTATCAGACACCCGGTCTCCGGCAGATTCGGTGTCACCAGGGTGACTCTCGGAAACAGCAGCTCCTGCAGGGCCTCCGCGGCGTCCTCCTGAAGGAGGATTTTCCCGCTGGTGGATACCATCACCGGATCCAGAACGATATTGGTCAGCTTCCACCGGTCAATGGCGGCTGCGATCGCCTCGACATTCTTCCTTGAGTAGACCATACCGATCTTTACCGCATCGGGACGGATATCCGAAAGCACACTGGAAAGCTGCGCCTCTACGATTTGTGCCGGTAGCTCCTCCACCTGCTGCACCCCCAGCGTATTCTGGGCGGTCACGGCCGTGATCACACTCATCCCATAGACGCCATGGGCACACATCGTCTTCAGATCCGCCTGAATCCCTGCACCGCCGCTGCAGTCCGACCCTGCGATGGTCAGTACTTTCTTATTCATCATAGATATTCACGATCTCTCCGTCCAGGATACGGTTCATGTTCTTTACTGCACAGAAGTTACCGCACATACTGCAGGTATCCTCCTTCTCAGGCTTCGCCTCGGCGCGGTATCTCCTCGCTTTCTCCGGATCAATGGCCAGAGAGAACATTTCCTCCCAGTCCAGCTTCTTTCTCGCCGTACTCATCTGATTGTCCCAGTCGATCGCTCCTTTCACTCCCTTCGCCACATCCGCCGCATGGGCTGCGATCCTGGAAGCAATGATTCCTTCCTTTACATCCTCCAGATTCGGCAGACGCAGATGCTCCGCCGGTGTCACATAGCAAAGGAAGGCGGCACCATAAGTGGCAGCGATCGCACCGCCGATGGCAGCCGTGATATGATCGTATCCCGGTGCCACATCCGTAACGAGTGGTCCCAGTACATAGAAAGGTGCTCCCTGACAGATCGTCTGCTGAATCTTCATATTTGCCGCGATCTGATCCAGAGGCATATGTCCCGGCCCCTCGATCATGACCTGTACATCCTTCGCCCAGGCACGCTTTGTCAGCTCACCTAAGGTGATCAGCTCCTCGATCTGGGAAATATCCGACGCATCCTTTAAGCAGCCCGGCCTGCAGGCATCCCCCAGGCTCATGGTGATATCATACTCCCGGCAGATATCCAGGATCTCATCATAATGCTCATAGAACGGGTTCTCCTGTCCCGTCATTTCCATCCATGCGAAGATGATGGAACCGCCTCTTGATACAATATTGGTCAGACGCTTATTTCTCTTGAACTTATCTGCTGTCTCTTTATTGATGCCGCAGTGGATCGTCATAAAATCAACACCGTCCTCCGCATGCATCCTTACAATATCCAGCCACTCCTGAGAGGTGATCTCCTTTAATGGCTTGTGATAATACACGACTGCATCATAGATCGGCACGGTACCGATGATCGCCGGACACTCACTGGTCAGACGCTTCCGGAAAGTCCGGGTGTCTCCGAAGGAGCTCAGATCCATGATGGATTCTGCGCCCATCTTTACCGCACTGTTGACCTTCTCGATCTCCACATCCATATCCTTACAGTCCCTGGAGATTCCCAGATTTACATTGATCTTTGTCTTAAGCATGGAGCCGATGGCCGACGGACTCAGCGATGTATGGCGCTTATTCGTCGGGATAATCACCTGTCCCTTTGCGATCAGTTCCCTCAGTTCTTCAACATTCCAGTCTTCCTTTGCCGCTGCGATCTCCATTTCCGGAGTGATGATTCCCTTTCTGGCGGCATCCATCTGTGTTGTGTAATCCATATCTTCCTCCCTGTTTTATCGATTGATGGTAACGGTTCCTTTTGACCTGATGTCCGGAAGCGTTACGATTTGTATCAACATTCATACAGCCCTTCGTTTCCTTTCACTCTGGCAGGACGCCTGTACTGCAGCGAATTCAGGACGTAATAAAAGGTGCATTCCTCACGGAACACACCTTACTCATATACATCATCTGTATCTTACTCTCGCTTCCTACGCCGGCATTATCCGTATCAGGTTCCAGGGTCGAAATCCGTTCGTATTTCCTCTCAGCCGGCGCGCCAGCTCCCCTTGCTCTATGAACTTATCCTTATAATAGTCCGAAACAGCTGATTTGTCAAATAGAACCATCTGAAAAATCTATGTCTCTTTACCAATTGGCTGACGTTTCTACCCCTTCCCCGTCAAACGCCGGAATAAAACTCTCCTTCGCTGTATCTCCCTCCTGGATAAATGCATTCTCTATTCCAAGCTCCAATGCATAACTCACGACTTTGTCGTACTCCCGTCTGGTGATCTTCCTGCCAAGCAGAGGATGCTCCTTCATGTGCGGCATCGGTGTGTACTGGCTCATGATACTGATATAAATACGATTCCCATACGTTTCATAGAGATACTTAAGAACCGCCTTCGAATTCCTGACATGTCCCGGCAGCACCAGATGACGGACGATCACGCCCTTCCTGATCAGCCCGCTGCCCTGTTCAAACACCGGCTCCCCCACCTGAGACACCATCTCACCAATGGCTTCCCGGGCATATTCCGGATAATCCGGCGCATTTGAATACTCCTTTGCCAGCCCGGAATCCAGGTATTTCAGATCCGGCAGATAAATATCCACATACCCTTCCAGCATCCGCAGGGTCTCTCTCCTCTCATACCCTCCGGTATTGTACACAACCGGCAGAACGAGTCCCTGCCGCTTCGCCAGATCCAGGGCACGGATGATCCAGGGCACGTAGTGGGCAGGTGTCACCAGATTGATATTATTGGCTCCTGCCTCCTGCAGCTCAAGAAAAATTTCTGCAAGACGCTCCGCGGAAATGACCCTGCCAGACTTTCCTGAGGCAATGCTGCTGTTCTGACAAAAGATACAGCCCACGGAACATCCGCTGAAAAATACCGTTCCGGAACCGGTCTGTCCTGAAATGCAAGGTTCCTCCCACATATGAAGTGCCGCCCGGGCCACAACCAGTTCTGCGCTCTCCCGACAGTATCCCCGCTGCCCCTCTAGCCGGTTCACACGACACATCCTTGGACAGAGTGTACACGAAGTAAAACACACATTTACATCCTTCTGTGCTGCATGCTTGATATTTCCCGTATCTATCTCTTTTTCTTTCATATCACCGCTTCTTTCCATCTGCATCCGTGACTGACCTTCTTTTTCGAAACAGTTCAGCTCCTGCTCACATAGCCGTCTCTCCCCGGCCTCCCTTTCAACAAAAACACGAACCAATATCCCTGTTATCCCCGATCAGTACTTCTTTTCCACAAAAAGCAAATCCATAACAGCGGATGTGTTCCCTTTCGATCCCCCGGGCCACTAATCCGGCTGCATACTGCTTTTCCTCGATCTGGCGCAGAGCCGTCTGTACGGTATCCTCCAGACTGTTCTCTTTTTTTCCGTTAAACACCTTAAATTCCATAATGATGGCATCGTCCCGGTCCGGATGCTTCGGTTCGAGGATGACATCATACCTTCCGAAACCGCTCTCCCGGTTGGATGTGATGAGATATCTGCCTTTCAGCTCCACTAAAAGCCCCAGGACAAACCCGTGATAAAAACGTTCCGCTGCGTTGCGTGAGGGCTTCACCGCTGAGTCAAAATAGCTGAAGACTTCCAGGGATACTTCATTCATATAGACATTCATCGCCTCCAGGTCATCCTGCAGCAGTGCTCTGATGAAATCACCGTAATCCTCCCCTGCCTCTGCAAACCATCCCCGGACCATTCCCTCAAACATCAGACGAACCTCATAGTTCGTAAGCTCCAGCTCATACATCTGTTCTTCTCCGGGTTCCAGCAGCTCCAGACGGTCATAGGACAGCACCTTCAGATATCCGCTGGCCAGCAGCAGACTCCAGATCGCCCGCTCATTTCCCGTCAACTGGTTATACACGATCTGCTCGTCAATCGGGGTACGCAGTACTTCCCCCTTCAGAAGCCCCTCAAACTTTTCCTTAATATGGCGGCTCCCTTCCCGGATCAGCCTGTTCACCAGACTGTTGGCACTGGTATTGGCCCAGTAGGTGGTAAATTGCCCCGTATCCAGAAAATTCAGAATCGACCATGGATTATAGATATCCTTATGCTTTCCAAAAATAAAACCGTCATACCACTGTTTCACTTTCTCCTTTTGATCACTCCGTCCGCATTCCTCCAGCGCCATAAACACTTCCTGTTCCGTAAAACCAAAGGATGTGGCATATTCGTCACACGTAGTAGTAATCACTTTCAGATTATTCAGATCTGAAAAAATAGACTCTTTGCTTACCCTGGTGATCCCTGTCATAAGCCCCCGCTCCAGCCACGGATTCGTCTTAAAGGTGGCATTGAACAGGCTTCTGGTGAATCCCACCAGTTCATCCCAGAACCCATCCACCCATGCCTCCTGCATAGGGGTATCGTATTCATCCAGCAGAATAATCACCTTTTTTCCATAATAACGGCACAGGAAATCTGAAAGCTGATACAGCGCCAGGCTCGCATCTACATCGTCCATTTCCTCTGACACCCGTTTAAAATAACGTATATCCGCCTCATAAAGCACTCCACTTTCTAACAAAAACGAATGTTCCATATAGAGATTTGTAAACAGCTGACAGATTTTTTTCCGGGTCGCCTGATAGTTTTTTTCTTTCACATTCGCAAAAGACAGACTGATCACCGGATACGTTCCCTGCAGCTTCCTGTATGTCTCATCCTCCCAGATAGAAAGCCCCTCAAACAGATCTCCACGTCCTGCATGATCCACAGAAAAAAACTTTTCCGTCATACTCATGCACAAGGTCTTCCCGAACCGGCGCGGACGGTTGATCAGTGTCACGCTGTCACCGCTCTCCCACCATTCTCTGAGAAAGGCTGTCTTATCAACATAAAAATATTTTTTCTCTATCAGATCCCCGAAATCCTGTATCCCGATGGCTACCCTTCTTCCCATAAGCACCTCCCCGAAAACGTAATCATTCCGATATCTGAGCGTTATAAAAACCGCTATACCGGGTCTTTTCCCCAGTATAGCGGTTTTCGGGTTAAATTACAAGCTGTCCTGTTGCCCGTTTTTTTGCTGTATACTGCTTCCGTTGCTGTTCGCTCCGTGACCAGTAACACGCTTCGCAATGCACGTAAGACGCATACTGCATAATCTCGCTCTGCCTGTACAGTATTGTAAATCAGAGTAGAAGTCCCTGACATCGCAAAATAGTTTTGCATAATCGGTATTTTTCCTCTATAATAAATTAAAACGTGAGATCAGGCATTAGATACACAGCCTGCCAAACCGTTACAAAGACGACTACCAACAAAAATCGCATCATCAGGAAAGGAATTTCTATGGATATCAGAACCGAAGTCAGAAAAATGAAGGAAGACTGCCCTGTCATGGCTGCACTTCCATTGGATAAAAGAAATGAAGCGCTCCGGGCAGCGACAGAAGCTCTCTTAGCGCACAGCGAAGAAATCTTTGCGGCAAACCGGGCGGATATGGAAGCAGCTGAGCAGGCAGGCATTGCCGCCGCTGTAATGAAACGCTTAAAGTTTGACGAACATAAGCTGGCGGATGTGATCGCCGGTATCGAAGAATTGATCAAACTCCCCGACCCTCTTTCGCAGGTACAGCTCGCCAGAGAGCTGGATGAGGGGCTTACCCTCTATCGGGTGACCTGCCCGATCGGAGTCATCGGCATTATCTTTGAGGCAAGACCGGATGCACTGGTACAGATTTCATCCCTGTGCATCAAGAGCGGAAACTGCGCCGTATTAAAGGGAGGCAAGGAAACCGCCCGGACAAACAGAGTCCTGTTCAAGCTTATTTACGATGCTGTGACAGCCTGTGGACTTCCGGAGGGCTGCATGCTTCAGGCAGAGCTTCACAATGAGATCGATGAACTGCTCTCCTGCCATGACTGTGTGGATCTGCTGATTCCAAGAGGCTCCAACCAGTTCGTGCAGTACATCATGAACCATACAAAGATTCCTGTCATGGGCCATGCGGACGGTGTCTGCCATATTTATGTGGACGACGACTATGATATGGATAAAGCGCTTCCGATTCTGGTGGATGCCAAGACCCAGTATACGGCTGCATGCAATGCCACTGAGACACTCCTGGTGAACCGAAGGATCGCTGCCGATTTTCTGCCTGCTGCTGCAAAAGCCCTGGCCGATGCCGGCGTGAAGCTGCGCGGTACGAAGGAAGTATCCGAAATCATCGCCTGCGAAACCATGGGAGAAGACGAATTTAACACCGAATATCTGGATCTCGTCCTCTCCGTAAAGCTGGTGGACAGCCTGGAGGAAGCAGTCCGCCACATCAACCATTTCGGTTCCCATCATACGGACTGTATCATTACAGAAAATCAGGAACACGCTTGTAAATTCATGCAGCTGGTGGATTCCGCGGGCGTTTATCAGAACTGCTCCACCCGCTTTGCCGACGGCTTCCGCTACGGCTTCGGCGCCGAGGTGGGCATCAGCACCGGAAAGATCCACGCCAGGGGACCGGTAGGACTGGAAGGGCTGGTGACATACAAATACAAGCTGTTCGGAACCGGGCAGATTGTAGGAGACTACGCCTCCGGGAAGAAGAAATTTCATTTTAAAGATCTGAACAGCTAAATCACAGTAGAAAAAGGCTTCTGCACAGTTCATACCTATGCGGAAGCCTTTTTCTCCATTCAGGGAGAGTCCTATTGCCTCTTCATCTGTCACTGATTCTCTTATACAGATTCATACCGGTATCCGAATTTTGCGGCAATCTCTTCATAATTCGGCACGGGCACCCCATAGCGGTGTCCCATACGCACGACCTCGAAAATCAGTCCGTCGATTTCCGACTGCCCTCCCTTTTTCAGATCCTTCTGCATAGAAGCCGTACAGTCCGGTGCCATTTGGTCCAGAATATCCAGATTTGTCTGCACCACATCTCCGGGAAAAGAAAGCCCCATGGCTTCTGCCAGACTCCTGATCTCACCGATACATGCCCGATAGCGCTCTCTCATTTCCCCCGGCTTCTGCATACCGCCTGCATTTATATCATAGAAAGCTCCCACCGCTGCCATGGGAGACACCATCGCATACTTCTGAAGCGTATCTCTCCTCACCTGATCCGTATAGACAGGCGTGATTCCTGCTTCCCGCAGATCCTGTTCCACGATATCCAGCAGGGGATTCTCCTTCTTCCCGTCCACAGAGCCGTAGACGATCCGGAAAATATCACTTCCCATCCGAAGCACTCCGGGCTTTTCCACCTCCGCCGCAATATAGATACACCCGTTCAGCACCCTGATTCCCGGCAGTTCCCTTGTCATCCTCTCTCCGGTGCCGTAAATGTTCAGGATCGGAATCACTATGGTATGGCCGTCTGCCGCCCTCCGTATCAGAGGATACGTCTCTTCCAGTGAATATCCCTTGACGCATAAGAAAATGATATCCGCTTTCTCTTCGTATTCCTCCTCCGGCAGAACCTTTAGCGCGATCTGACGCTCCTGCTGTCCTTTGCGGATCTTCAGTCCGTTCTCACGTATGGCCTGAAGGTTTCTGCCCCGTGCGATCAGGGTCACATCCTTTCCGGCATCTGACAGAAAACCTGCAATGCATCCTCCGGTGGCGCCTGCCCCGATCACCAGGTATTTCAGCCCCCTCTCCGTATTGCGGTATTCGTGCTTTTCATAATAACCGATCAGTGTCCCGTCATCCTCACGCAGAGCCACCATATAGACATCCTTGTTCTGCTTTTGATTGTGAAAGGTAAACAGGATATTGTTCTCCCTGCTTTCTGCAAACCATGCCACGACCTTCCGGATCTTCTCCTGTGACTTCGCATTATGGCAGTCCAGAAGATTTTTTCCCATCAGGCTGCTGCCGCCTCTCCTCTCATACTGTTTCACGGCGGCAGGATTCATATAAATAATCTCATGCTCCAGATTACAGATGACGACCGCACATCTGTCCTGTTCCAATATACTTTTAAAATATTGTGAAAGCTCCATCTCTTCACCCTCCCGTCACATCATATGAGTTACCCGACAAATGAGCCTTACGTCGTTTTTCAGAAGCATTCATGATTCAGTCCAGCAATGCGACGGTGACATCATTCACATTGGTACCTGTAGGACCTGTTACGATCAAACCGCCTGCTGCTTCCAGAGCTGTGTATGCATCGTTATTTCGCAAAACAGAAAAGACATCCAGACCCTTTTCTCTGAGACGCTCCATGGTTTCTCCATCCACATAACCGCCTGCCGCATCTGTCGGGCCATCTGTACCATCACTTCCTACTGAGAACACACAGGCATTTGTAAGACCTGCGATTCCAGGGGCTGCCGAAAGTGCAAGTTCCTGGTTTCTGCCGCCTTTTCCGCTTCCTGTAAGGTGAACCACTGTTTCTCCGCCTGCAATAAAGCAAAGTGACTTTCCGTGCTTTGCATGTGTTCGCAGGATGCTGGCCATCATGCTGCCTGCTTCTTTTGCCTCACAGCATAACTCATCTGTAAGAAGAACCGGTTCATATCCCAGTTTTAATGCTGCTTTCATTGACGCTGCACACAGTTCACGTACACTTCCTGTAATCTGCGTAGTCACATTGGTAAGATTCTTTGGTGTTTCCTCCTGCATCAGTGCCTGTGCCTGTGAAGACAAGTTCAAATGATATTTTTTTACAATAGAATTCGCCTGTTCACAGGTAGAAGAATCCGGATAGGCAGGACCTGATGCGATCATATCCAACGGATCTCCCAGAATATCACTGAGTACAATGGCATAAACACGCGCCGGTGTACAGGCAAGAGCAAAACGGCCGCCCTTTACGCCAGAAAGGCGCTTGCGGATGGTATTCATTTCCACAATGTCCGCTCCACAAGCCAGAAGCTGCTTCGTAATATCCTGCAACTCTTCCCCCGAAATCAGCGGTTTTTCAAACAATGCACTCCCTCCACCGGAAAGAAGAAAGATAACTGTATCTATTTCCTCCAGATTGCGTACTTTTTCCAGAGCCTTTTCGGTAGCAGCAAAGCTGTTTTCATCCGGAACCGGATGTCCGGCTTCCCGGCACTCCACCCCCGGAATTTCGCCTTTGACATGGTCATACTTGGTGATCACAATTCCATCATCCACATGTCCGAGAACACGTACTGCCGCCGCGGCCATCTGCCAGGCAGCCTTTCCGGCTGCCACCAGGATTGTCCGTCCACCACTTCCCTGGAAATTTTCAAGGGCTTTTTCTACTGCGCAGTCCGGCATCACTGCTTCTAATGACTCTTTGATAATCTGATTTGCTTTTTGTCTCAATAAACTCATCTTATTTATTCACCACATTTGTTGCGAAGCCTGCAATATTTACTCCTGCAACTATATTATAACCTAATCCGTTTCTTTTTGCATCATCAACTGAATTTTTATAGATGTTCAATATCCGCTCTCGCTGCCTGCTGGAAATATCGTATTTATCAACTTTACAGATATTGCTTTCTACTATATACTGAATTGTAAAAACACACGTAACTGTTCAGAGCCCGTTCGCAAAACCTCCTTTTGAGGCTTTCCTTTTTGCTCATGTATCACGCTTGCCATATAGATTGATACATCTGCCTTCGATGAGCAAGCTCCCTGCGGCAAATAGTTATAAATTTACACGGCTCAAAACAGTAACAAATACTCAAGAAAAGGAATACTGACATGACTATTTTCAAAGCAATCTATCATATCTTATGGGGGGATCTGATTACCATTCCCCTGCCGGGCGGAAGCTCCCTGGGGCTTTCCTTACTGGTCCTGATCCTGATCCCGTCCGGGATCTACTTCACCCTCCGGACACGTTTCCTGCCTTTCCGTCTCCTTCCGGAAATGCTAAGAGTCACGGTAGAGAAGAAAGTATCCTCTGAAAAAGGTTCCATCTCCGGTCTCCAGGCACTGATCATATCAACGGCGACCCGTGTGGGCATGGGAAATCTGGTAGGCGTGGTAGCTGCCATTTCGGCAGGAGGTGCAGGTGCTGTCTTCTGGATGTGGGTGATCGCACTGCTGGGCTCCTCCACCGCCTTTATCGAGGCGACTCTTGCACAGCTCCACAAACAAAAGGACCCCCTTTACGGCGGATACCGTGGAGGTCCTGCTTACTATATTCATCACCTGTTTGTTAAAAAGGGAAGCACACGAAAACGTTCTGTGATCGCCGTACTCTTTGCACTTTCCGGACTGATCTGCTGGTGCGGCATCAGCCAGGTGATCGGAAATTCCGTTTCCTCTGCCTTTTCGAATGCCTTTCAGATCCCGCCGCTGTATACGACGATCCTTCTCGTTGCAGTTGCTGCCGTTATCGTACTGCGAAAAAATGCCACCGTAAAGGTACTGGATGTGATCGTGCCGATCATGGCCGCCTGCTATTTCCTGATCACTCTGTTCATCATTTTCAAAAATGCCGGACAGCTCCCCGCTGTCTTTGAACGGATCTTTGCGGAAGCCTTCGGTCTGCGCCAGGTGGCTGCCGGCGGATTCGGTGCCGTTATCATGAACGGTGCCAAGCGCGGGCTCTTTTCCAACGAGGCCGGTTCCGGCTCCGCACCCTGCGCCGCCGCTGCCGCAGACGTCAGCCATCCGGCAAAGGAGGGGCTTCTGCAGGCTTTCGGAGTATTTATCGATACGATTGTCATCTGCAGCTGTTCTGCTATGATCATGCTGCTGGCTCCCGCCGAGATGACACAGGGGCTTGGCGGTATGGAGCTCCTTCAGACGGCAATGCAGTATCACCTGGGCGAATTCGGAGTGATCTTTATCGCCGTGATCCTGTGGCTGTTCAGCTTCTCCACCTTTATCGGCATCCTCTTCTATGCCCGGCCGAACGTTGCCTATCTGTTCGGAGACAACTGGCTGTCCCAGACCCTGTACAAGCTTCTCGCACTGGTCATGCTCTTTATCGGCGGTCTGGCCGCATACACCTTCGTCTGGGACCTGGGAGATATCGGGATCGGTCTGATGACCATCTTCAACATGATCGCCCTGTTTCCGCTGGCAGGAGAGGCACTTGGTGCACTGAGGGATTATGAAAAACTTCGCAGGCACAAAGGGTAACTGCAGGATTTATATGAATGATCTCATGACCTTCTCAATCTCCTGCTTCTCTGGCATGGAGCAAAGGGCCCCTTTTCTGGTTGTGACGATAGATGCTGCTGCGTTCGCGAACAGCAGCATCTGCTCCAGCTCCGTTTCCGACAGATCATCTATCCCATGCTCCAGTACAAACGCAAGCACACTTCCGCAGAACGTATCTCCCGCCCCCGTGGTATCAATGGTACAGTCATTGGGAAACGGCTTTCCAGACACCTTTTTGTCTCCATAATATGCACAGCTTCCCTCTTTGCCCATCGTAACATTCACAAGTCTTGCTTTTGACCGGCTTCTAATTTTTCGAACACCCTCATCAAAATCTTCTGTTCCTGTCAGCCATCGGATCTCATTATCAGCAATTTTCAGAATATCACACATTTCGATCCCGTACCATATAGCCTCTCTTGCCTTATCCTCATTCTCCCATAAAGGTTTTCTCAGATTCGGGTCAAAGGAGATGAGCTTTCCCTGCTCCGACGCCTGACGTACCGCTGCCCTTGTCGCCGATGCAGCCGGCTCATCCGTAAGTGAAAGTGTTCCAAAATGAAAAATACGGCATTCCTGAATCAGTCTTTTGTTTATCTCTTCTTCCTTCATCATAAGATCAGCTCCCGGTTTCCGGTAAAAAGAAAAATCACGGTCACCATCCGCCAGTGTATGAACCAATGCCAGTGTAGTAGGAATCTGTTCATCATACACAAGTCCTTCATCTGAAATTCCTGCTTCCTTTATGACGGTTCTGAGCATTTTACCAAAGCTGTCCTGTCCCACCTTTCCGATAAATGCTGTCCGATATCCCAGACCTGCCAGAAGCGCAAGCACATTGCAGGGTGCACCCCCAGGGTTCGCCTCAAAAACCGGATTTCCCCTCTCACTGCTTCCATTTTGAATAAAATCAATCAGCAGCTCGCCTAATGCTACAACATCATACATGTTTTGCACTCTCCTTTCTCTCCTGTATTTCCTGTACGATCCTGTTATAGGATTTTTTATTAAGACGATAGAAAAACAGAACAGCTGCTGTCACGATCCACAGAATTCCGGGAATCGTTGTAAAAGAATGCCGGATAACCGCCAGAACCGTCGGATTCTGCTGCTGATTTGCCATATATCCACAGGCTCCGAGGACAGCTGCAAGTACCGATGTACCAATTGCCATTCCCACTTTATTCCCCAGGGAAATAAATGCATACTGAAAACCGTCATTTCGAAGTCCGGTCTTCCACTCTCCGTATTCCACACAATCCGGTACAATGGCATAAATCGCGGTATTAAATCCTGAGAAGAAAAACTGCGCCAGACATGAGCAGATATAAAACGGAACCGGTGATCCGGATGCTGTAAAAAATACCATACAAAACATACTGATACCTGTAAACAGAGCAAATATGGATGCGGCACGCCCTTTATTGTTGGTCAGTTTAAATAAAGGTGCAAAACAGGCAGCTCCGATAATGGATGGTATGATGATACATAATGAATAGGTGCTGAATAAAGCCTTATTCCCTTCTACATAAGTAAAATAATACAAAGCATCTGCATTTCTTCCGTAAAGTGTCACACCAAACAGAAACTGTCCTGCCACTGCGATCAGATAGGGTTTGTTTTTTCCAACAGCTGCAAGCTGTGTTTTTAATGAAATCTTCTGTTTTTCAGGAATCGTGACGACCTCTTTTGTCCTGGCAAAGCAGAAAATATGACACGCTGCAAAAATACATCCGTACAGCACTGCCACCAGAAAATAACCCCTTTTATCATTTCCATTGCCCAGTGCCGCGATCAGGGGAACCGTTATAATATTAATCACACCAATCGCAATCATAGCGCTTACGGATCTCGATGTATTGATTTTTGCCCGTTCTTCAATGTTCTGCGTCATAGCCCCGCACAGAGTGCCATAAGGAATGTTTACACAGGTATAGCCAAGCACAAGAATACAATAAGTAATTGCCATATAAATGATTTTCGCAGTAGATGACCATTCCGGATGTGCCCAGAAGGTCAGCATCAGCACGACTGCCGTCAGAGGCGCGCCGATCAAAAGCCAGGGTCTGTACCGTCCCCACCTCGTGTGCGTCTTATCACTGAGACTTCCGATGACGGGATCATTGATCGCATCCCAGAATCTGGAAAACAGCATAAGCCCGGCAACCGCACTCATGCCGATCCCAAAAACATCCGTATAAAAGATCATCAGGAAATTTCCCACAAACATCCAGCTGAAGTTACAGCCAACATCTCCCATACCGTACGCAATCTTGCTGATTAACGGCACTTTTACATTCGTATTTTTATTCTCCATCATCATTCCTCCACCCGTAAATCTCTCCGGCATTGTCTTCCTGCCAGTGCCGGAGAGCCTTCTCCTGAAATATATGAAAAGATCGTTCTTCAATCCTCAAAGCAATCCGGTTGCTATGAAATCGCAATGACTGCCTTTACAATATCCGCCTTATTGCTGACGCTGTAGTCCATAGCTTTTTGCACTTCGTCCAGTGAAAAGACATCTGTGACGATTCCTTTCAGGTTTACCTTTCCGGATGCCACTGCTTCAATCGCCATCGGGTAAATATGACGGTAACGGAATACGGTCTTAAAGGTCAGCTCCTTGTCAAGTGCCAGACTCATTGGAAGAGTCATCTCACCGCTCTTGCTGTAACCAACCAGCACAATCGTTGCACCCTTCTTCGTCATCTGTATTGTCTGCACGGTAGTGATCTGTGTTCCCGCAGTCTCAATCGCAAGGTCACATCCCCTGCCATCCGTCAGCTTCCGGACTTCCTCTGCCGCATCTGTTTCTCTTCCATTGATCACGCCGTCTGCTCCCAGCTCCAGAGCCTTCTGAAGACGTTTCTCCATGATGTCCACCACATATACCCGTGAAACGCCCATAGCCTTCAGCGCCATCATCGTTACCAGTCCGATGCATCCTGCACCCATAACAACCGCTGTCTGTCCTGCCCTTGCTCCTCCCTGCATTGCTGCATGGAATCCCACTGCCAGAGGCTCAATCAGTGCTCCTTCCATCGTACTTACATGATCCGGAAGCTTAAAACACAGGTCCGCTTCATGGGCTACATACTCCTGAAAGACTCCATCAACGGGAGGTGTAGCAAAGAATACCACATCCGGGCATAAGTTATAACGGCCCGTCTTACAGAATTCACAATGTCCGCAGGTCTTTCCAGGCTCTAATGCCACACGGTCTCCTACCTTCAGATGCGTCACATTCTTTCCAACTTCCACTACGGTTCCTCCCGGCTCATGTCCAAGCACAAACGGAGGTTTGACTACATAGTCTCCGATGGCTCCTGTCTCATAATAATGCAGGTCACTGCCACAGATCCCCACATACTCAAGCTTTACCAGCACTTCATCATCTCCGGTCCTGGGAATCGCACGCTCTTCAAATCCCATCTTACCGATACCATTCATAACAGCTACTTTCATTTTACCTTCCATCATTCGTTCTCCTTTTTATTTTACTTTTATATATACTTTATTAAATAGTTTTATTATGTATTTATCATATGCAAAACATCCGTATTTGTCAATCGATTTTTACAAAGAATTTCATCTTTGTAAAAACTGCAATACGATATTCTGCAATTTTTAGACATTCTGCCAAAAAAAGTAACTGTTCAGAGTCCATTCGCAAAATCGCCTCTGCGAGGCTTTCCTTTT
>OLOS01001098.1_pt1 | contig 24125 bp, 21 predicted proteins | sample 1672631 | NCBI WGS metagenome assembly OLOS01 (sample SAMEA3136707, study PRJEB25190) | human gut metagenome | biome: human gut; feature: human-associated habitat; material: faeces | place: Austria | collected 2013 | reverse complement strand
GGACACATCTCTCGCTTGATTATAGCGGCCTCTGCGCATTTTTGCAATTTTCTTGGTAATTTCTACGTTTTGTTTAACTTCTTGCGCCATTTTATTGCAAAATGACCCCATATCCCGCCCCGAACGCCCCGTTATCAGCGGTAAACGCAGGTGGGTTTTCGTTACACGACAGCTACAAAGCAATACCTTGTCAAATATATTGACAAGGTATTGCTATTTTGATATTATGTGGGTATTAGGAGGAAACGCTATGGCAAGCTATGATTACTCAATTACATCCTTGCAAAGCCATCTCTCGATGCTGCGCAAGCTCTATGGGTGGACGATGGAACAGTTTGGCGATCGGATCGGGGTCACAAAGCAGACCGTTTCCAATCTTGAGCGCGGCAAACCGAAAATGACAAAGCTTCAGTACATTGCGATCCGGTCGGTGTTTGAATCGGAGGCCAAGGAGCGGGATGGGGAAGAAAAGGAGATCCTACTAAAGATCCTCGATCTTGTCTGCGACCCTGATCCCGATGTCAGCGAAGTGCAGCGCAGCGAGGCGTTGAATACCGCCGCCGTTGCTGCCGGTGCTGCCGCCAGCGGCGTTGCGGCAGCAGCGGCGATCAAGGTGCTGACAAGTTCTCTTATCTCCAGCGGATTGTTTGTGGCTGCCCCGGCAGCCATCCCGTTCGTGACGAGCAGTGTTACGACCGCCTCATGGCTTTCAAAAATGTTACGGGAGAAGAACGCAGAGGATGAGAAGAAGAAAAAAGGAAAATGAGCGGTTCTGCAAGGCCTCTGCGTGAGACCTTTTCTCAAACGCGCGATTTTCTCAGGAGGTGCTTCTATGGAGATCCGAATCGGATCGTTCAACATGAATAATTTTGGCGGAAGTTCAAATAAGGATTTCGGAAAGATCGCGGAAATCATTGTGGAGGAAAACTTAGACGTCGTAGCGCTGCAAGAGATCTTCAGCGAGGGAAGAGGCGTAAGCAGGCTGTTGGAGCAAAATGTCAAGTATGAATTGTACAATTGGGACTATTGCTTTGCCGCGCCGTCTGAATCCCGCGATATCACCAAAATGGAAGATATGGTCGTGAAGAAGACGCGCAGCGAGGGATATGCGTTCCTTTGGAAAAAAAGCCGCTTCAAAAAAGTTGAGTTTTCTAAACTGGGCGAAACGCGACGATTTGAGCCCCGAATCATCAATTCCCTATCAAAAGACGTCTGTGTGGATTGTTCCTTTTTTGCCCGGGCTCCGTACTACATCAGATTGCAGCCGATCCACGGCGGTTTTTTCGAGCTGCGGTTAGTGAATGTTCACATTTTCTTTGGGGATACAAAGCTGTCCTCCATAGAAAAGCGGCAGGCCGAGTATGCTGTGTTAACGCAGCAAATATATCCGGAAATATGCCAAAATACTTACGGGCAGAACCGCACGCCATACACGGTCGCAATGGGAGATTACAACCTGAATCTCTTTAATCCGCTTGTAAATACGCAGAGCAAAAACTGCTATATATCGGAGGTGCATTCATACTTTGAGGGGAAAAAGCGTGTTCAGATATTGACGCTGCAGGATCAGCTGACCACCCTGCGAGACGTTGAGCGCATGAAAGAAGGTGAATACGCCGACAGAGGCGCCCTTGCTAATAATTTCGATCACTTTACCTACAGTCCCGAGTTGTCAAAGTTTCAAAGTGTACGGTACGAGACAATAGATGCGATCAATAAATACTGCGACGGTGACAGCGCTTACTACCGCAAAAATATTTCTGATCACTTACCAATCGTGATGACAGTCAAAATATAACCGATCGATGGAGGATATTATGAATACCGAAAAAGTAAAGCAAACAACAGATCAGATAACCGCGGCCTATGCTTTGAACCTCTGGACGGTTTCAATTTCCCAGATCATCGACTATAACGATGTCAATGTTCTGAAGCAAGAATACGAAACCATAATGAACAATCTGAATCTGGACAATATGCCCAAGGATGAGGCTCTTTTGGATGTGATCAAAGAGATCATGGAGGAAATCACATTCCTCCGAATCAGCGAAGGGGATAAAGGGATCGTTGAGAGAGAATATCAGCACAAGCTAAAGAACGCTGTGTGGAGCGCTGTCCCCAACGTCGGGGCCATCTTTGCAACGGCAAATCCGGTCGCAATGGGCGTCACTCTTGCAACGCAGGTCGGTATCGGATACATGAATTATCGCCGCAATCGAGCCGACTATGAGCTGGAGAATGAAAGGACGAAGTGGCAGATCCAGCGAAATCGAATGGAGCATCTTCACGCGTTGCAAAAGCAGTTGTTTGAAACGGCATGGCGGATGACCGACGCGCACAAATTTGAGGACAGATTCCGCCTGACCGAGACACAGATATCCGATTACGATAAGGCCTTGATGCAGGCAAACCCCGTGAAGCGCTTTAACGACTTAGACGCCATGAAGAGCAATTATGAAGCCTACCCTGCATTTTGGTATCAGATCGGCAGCACGGCAAACAGCATTTATTTAAATGAAAATGATGCCGAACTGAAGGAGTATTATCGTGAAAAGGCGCTCGATTGCTTCAAGCAATACGATGAGTTGAATCAATTCAACTTGCTCCGTCATGATGTGATCACTGCCGCGTGGGCGCTTGAGTATTTGGAGCTGCAAGGTCTGAGCGATAAAGAGCGTCCCGAAGAGGCAAAACGCCTGATCGCCATTGCGGAAAAACACGCAGGAAACGCCCTTGATGTCCTTGAATTGTGTGCATTTTCCTATCTGCGGATCAGAGATTACGAAAATGCCATCAGGCTGTTCCATGTGCTTGTCAACAAGGACTACAATATTGAGATCAATACGCAAATACTCAGCGGTCTGTATATCAAGGAAATGTTTTCCGGCAAGGAAGATGCTGCCAAAAAAGCTCGCCTGGGATACAAGCAGCTCCCAAGCATCACAGATGAGAAGTACATCATTCCTGTTCCGCCCGAAGGGACTGATATGTCCCAATGGTCCCCTGCATGGAATAAGGAAGAATCGTTCGATGACTTCGTTAACACCATTGAAGCGGAGCAACGGCAGGAACAGCTGGCGGAGGCGAAGAAGACGGCACGTCCATTTTATCAGCGCCCCATTCTCATTGTAAGCGATAGCGATTTAGAAACGGAATCGGAATATTTTATGGCTGTCCTCAACGAGAACAAAAATAAAATTGACCCGTCATTGCCCACCCCCAGCCGTACAACGCCAAAAGAGTACAAAAAGCACCGTGAAGAATACGAATGGAAAGGAACTCATATCATTTTCCTCGGCAAGTCTCACGACGCAGATACGCTGCTGAAGGCAAAGAACAAAAAATGGGATCACGATGACATCGGGATCCGGTTCGCAACGCTTGGAAATAAGACGGTCGTTTATAGCGGAGCGCTGAAAAACAAGGAGATCGACCAGCTGGTCGCACTGGCAAAAAAATACCCCGTAACAGCGCCGCAGGGTGTTGGAACCATTTCTTATACGTTCCTGAAGGATACATTAGGGGCGCCTAAACTGGATGCTACTGACACTATTGCAACTGCATTGGCTGCCATTATCGGTTCGCCGCTGCTCGTTATCGGTCAGGCTTTAGAGCAGGCCGAAAACACGATCCAGGGAATTTCAAATCTTTCTGCAAGGAAGAAAATGGAGTACCTGAAATACTGCTTAGCGATCCTCCAGTATCTGGAAAGTGAAAATGCACTTGTAGAATAAATTGGCAGAATGGGGTACAAGGAGCATTGCGCTCAAAGCTCAGCACACCAACCGAAAAAGTCCCGTGTCCGCATCCCCTGCAGGATTTTTCACACCGGGTCAAAGAAGGTATCCGGCTTATTCGGGTCGAAGACCTCGTTGCAGGTCATCACTGTGACCAGATCTTCGGTATCGCTGAGGTTGATGATGCTGTGCGTCCAGCCGGGGATCATGTAGACTGCCTCAATCGTATCGCCGGAGACTTCAAACTCTACGGTCTCTCCGGTGGAAATGTTCCGCTCCCGGATCAGCCCGTGCCCGTGCACGACGATGAACTGTTCCCATTTGGAGTTGTGCCAGTGCTGCCCCTTAGTAATGCCGGGCCTTGAGATGTTGATGCTCACCTGACCGCAGTCGGCGGTATGCACCAGCTCGGTGAAGCTGCCGCGCTCGTCGCAATTCATTTTCACGGCGTACTTGAACTTCTCCTTGGGAAGATAGGTCAGGTACAGGCTGAACAGCTTTTTGGCAAAGCTGCCGTCGGGCATCTTGGGCATCAGAAGCGTCTGCGGCTGTGTCTTGAATTCCTCGAGCAGCGAGACGATCTCGCCGAGGGAGACCTGATGTGTCACCGGGACATAGCAGTATCTCCCCTCCTCCCTTGCGACTGCGTTTACGCCATCGAACTCACAGTGCTGTTCCCTGCCTTCCAGCAGGTCGAACATCCCCTCCACGAGGTCGTCGATGTAAAGAAGCTCCAACTCGGTGGAGGGGTCGTTGACGGTAAAAGGCGCATCGTTGGCGACCGCCCAGCAGAAGGTGGAAACGGCGCTGTTATAATTGGGGCGGCTGTGACCCATCAGGTTCGGAAAACGATAGACCGCGACCCTTGCTCCGGTCTCCTTCGCATAAGCAAAGAACAACTCCTCGCCTGCCTTTTTGCTGCGGCCATACTCGCTGTTGCCGAATCGACCTGCCAGCGTAGCCTGAATGGAGGAAGACAGCATAATCGTTGCCCTGTTGCTATGCTTTTTCAGGCAATTCAGCAGCTCGGAGGCGAAGCCGAAATTGCCCTTCATGAAATCCTCCGGGTTCTCCGGACGGTTCACACCGGCGAGGTTGAAGACGAAATCGGCCCTGCGACAGTATTCGTCCAACGCTGCGGCGGTGGAATCCAGATCATACTCGAAGATCTCGTCAATGTGGATACCGGGGCGGCTTCGGTTTTTGCCGTCCCGGATGTTTTTCAGGTTGTTTACAAGGGCGGTGCCCACCATGCCCTTTGCGCCGGTCACAAGGATGTTCATTCAGTACTTCCTCCACACCATCGTATTGACAACATTCACATAGCCCTGAATGATGCGCACGACCTTCATGGAAACGGTTTCGTCCACATAGTCGGGACAGGGCTTGCCCAGCACACCCTTTCGTTTCATCTCGATCGCCATATCGGTGGCGTTGAGAAGCTCGCGGGCGGTAATGCCCGCCAGAATGAAATTGCCGGATTCCAGCGCCTCGGGGCGTTCGGTGCTGGTGCGGATGCACACAGCGGCGATGGGGTGACCGATGGACAGATAGAAGCTGCTCTCCTCAGGCAGCGTGCCGGAGTCGGACACGATGGCGAGCGCGTTCATTTGCAGCTTGTTGTAGTCGTTAAAGCCCAGCGGATCATTGACACGGACGCGGGGATCCAGATGAAATCCGCTCTCCTCCAGCTTCTTCTTGGAGCGGGGATGGCAGGAGTAGAGGATCGGCATATCGTATTTTTCCGCCAGCGCGTTGATGGCGGTGAACAGGCTTTCAAAGTTTTTGTCGGTGTCAATGTTTTCCTCCCTGTGCGCGGAAAGCAGGATGTAGCGATCAGGCTCCAGCCCCAGACGTTCCAGCACATCGGACGCAAGGATCTTGTCGAGATTACCCCGCAGTACCTCCGCCATGGGCGAACCGGTCACATAAGTACGCTCCTTGGGCATTCCCATTTCGTGCAGATATTTCCGGGCAGGCTCAGAATAAGGCAGATTCACGTCGGAGATCACATCCACGATGCGGCGGTTGGTCTCTTCTGGCAGACACTCGTCCTTGCAGCGGTTGCCTGCTTCCATGTGGAAAATGGGGATGTGCAGCCGCTTTGCGGAGATGGCGGACAGGCAGGAGTTGGTATCGCCCAAAATCAGCAGCGCATCGGGCGTCAGTTCAGTCATGACCGCATAGGTCTGGGAAAGGATGTTCCCGCAGGTCTCCCCCAGGTGGCTGCCGACCACATGGAGCAGAATATCCGGGCCAAACTCCCCCACCTCGTTTTTCAGTTCAAAGTCCTCCCAGAACACGGTGGAGAGGTTCTTGTCCCAGTTCTGGTTGGTATAGACGACGCAGGTGTCGAAATACTCCCGGCAGCGCTTTATCACCGCAGCCAGCCGGATGATCTCCGGCCGCGTGCCGCAGACGATCATGATCTTCAGCCTGCCGTCGTTTTTCCAAGTAAAGTTGTGTTCCATAATATTCTCCACAAACAAGCTCAGAGGGAAAGACGAACGCCCTTCCATTGATCTTATTTTTCCTCTGCAAGTCGGTTCTGTATGTAACTCAGAGATGCGATGGTCGCTACAGTCTCCTGAAGATCTAAGCGGCGTGTGTTGTTGGAGTTGAACTCCGTCAGGGTGTTGCGCCTCTCGTCGCCCTCTTTGAAGAATTTGTCATAATTCAGCCCCCGGTTGTCAGCGGGCACGCGGTAGAAATCGCCCATGTCGATGGCCTTGGCACATTCCTCGTTGGTGAGCAGGGTCTCGTACATCTTTTCGCCGTGGCGGATGCCGATGACTTTGATCTCCTCCTTTTTGCCGCCGAACAGCTCACACACCGCCTCTGCCTGCGTTTTTATGGTGCAGGCGGGGGCTTTTTTGATGAACAGATCACCGTTTTCGCCATGCTCGAAGGCGAAGAGCACGAGATCGACCGCCTCCTCCAGAGACATGATGAATCGGGTCATGGAAGGCTCGGTGACGGTAATGGGGTTGCCGGCGCGGATCTGATCGATCCAAAGCGGAATGACAGAGCCGCGGGAGCACATGACGTTTCCGTAACGGGTACAGCAGATCTTGGTCTTGCCGGACATCCGGGACTTAGCGATCGCGACCTTTTCCTCGATCGCCTTGGTCATGCCCATGGAGTTAATGGGATAAGCCGCCTTGTCGGTGGAGAGACAGATGACGCTTTCCACCCCCTCTTCAATGGCGGCGGTCAGCACATTGTCTGTGCCGATGATGTTGGTGCGCACCGCCTCCATGGGGAAAAACTCGCAGGAGGGCACCTGCTTGAGAGCGGCGGCGTGGAAGACGTAGTCGACCCCGCGCATAGCGCCCCGGACGGATTGCAGATCCCGCACGTCACCGATGTAGAATTTGATCTTATCCGCCACTTCCGGCATCTTCACCTGAAATTCATGGCGCATATCGTCCTGCTTCTTCTCATCGCGGGAGAAGATACGGATCTCGCCGATGTCGGTAGAAAGAAAGCGGTTGAGAACGGCGTTGCCGAAAGAGCCGGTCCCCCCGGTGATCATGAGGGTTTTATCGTTGAATAGGGACATTTTATCTTCCTCCAATGATTCTTAGTTTCCTCAGAATTGAAAGAACTAATTCTTTTTCATACTTTGTCATACCATATGCCAGCATTGCGGCTCCATAAATACATACGATCATCGATAATTTAATGATCAACCAGATCCAGCCAGAAGGAAAAACGTGTCGAATGGCAATTCCGAATATTATGGTAAGCAGCATACACTGGACGATCCCCTTGAAAATTCCTTTGTAATAATACGAGAGCTTGATGTTAAGCTTTTTCTTGAAAATCAAATTCATAACACCAACGTCTCCCAGCATAAGGGAAATAAAGGTCCCGATAGTTGCACCGATCAAAGGATTCCATTTTATCAAGACTACAGTAAGCGCAATGTTTAGCATGACAATTATAATCTTTAGAATGGACTGCTCTTTATGTTGATTCATTGCCCACAGTACCTGCGTTCCCATAGATTCGGTAAGTATAACGATATATGCGGACATCAGGATCGTTGCAACAATGTAGGCATCAGCATTTTCTTTTCCGGCCCAGAGAACAATGAATTCCTGACCGAACACCGCAAATCCGCACCATATTACAGCAAGTACCATGAAAATGATCCTTCCGATCCGAATCATTTCATCCGTCAATTCTTTGGGAGATGCGTTTCTTTCAACTAACTTGACTACCCCCGGCATTAGGACGCCTGTAAACGCTGCGCCAATAGATTGAAAATACTGGACGATCTGCGTCCCAACTCCGTAAACTGCCAATATGACCGCCGATGCTTCCACCAAAGAGCCGATCAGAAGTTGATCCACAGTGGAATTGATTTGCGTTGCAATCATTTGAAGCAGTATAAAAGAAGAATATGCGGTGATTTCTTTTATAAACGTAAAATCGATTCCACGGAACAAGGGCCTTAGTTTTAATTGTATCAAGACGTAGCCAACAAAAAATCCTCTGCAAAGAACTGTCGTAAGAAGATTGACGGTTACGATTCCGACACTTCCCCAACCGACCACCAATACGGCGTATGTCAAAATCATTCTGACAACGATTTGAAAAATTGATGTGATCCTTGAAACGGCAAATCTTTCGTAGGCAATTAAGATGTTGTTATATGTTGCCGTTCCCAATGTGACGGCTGAGTTGAACATTGTAATCGCTAAGAGCGTTTGCCCTAAAGATATTTCTTGGGGAGAGAGGCCTTTGGCGAATGTCGTAGGGAAAACCGCGATCAAAACGCCTCCTGCAGCCAACGCAATCAGTGCAATCACGGCATAGTAAATTGTTGCAACAGCCAGAAATTGCCGCTCTCGTTCCCTTTCTCCGCTTACTTTGTACTTTGCAATGTATCGAATAATGGCATTCCCAACGCCCAAGTCCAAAAGCAGCAGATACGCATTGACTGCTACCACTAACTTGTACACGCCATACTCCGCTTGCCCCAATGTCCGGATAATAAACGGCGTCAACAGCAGCGTTGACAACACTTCAAATATCATCAGAACATACGAAAGCACCACGCCTATTTTTCTGCTCATTTAATCTCCCTGTGTTTTATCACCTTCGCGGGAACTCCGACTGCAATTGCGTTGGACGGTATCTCTCCTTTGACCAAACTTGCCGCGCCGATGACCGCGCCATCGTGAATCTGCGCTCCTCTCAATATCTTGCAGCCCGCAGCGATCCACACATCCTCGCCTATGCTGAGGGCGTCACTGCGTTTTGTCAATTACAAATTAGCTTCCCGGCGCGGATTTCTTGATCCGTACCAAAATCGTCCTGTCAAAAGCAAAATGATATTCATGTTCTCACCTCTGCCAAACAGTCATTTTATTCAAACAAGTTCTGAATGCCTCTACAGAACTCTCGGTCTAACTCTTTTATTTTCTTTCTGCTGTCATACTCTTTTTGCGTATCAATCGTAGTTATTGCTTTGGCAACCGCTTGCGGCACAGGACGATCGTAATAGGTTATATATTCGTTGATTTCAGATTCACGTAAACATCTTAAATCCTGCGCAACAATATGCAATCCATTACCTAAATAAACCAGCAGCTTAGACGGGAAAGTATAATCAGCAGATTTCATATTTGTGTCATCGTACATATGCGTACTAAGTGCGATACTGCATTTTTGTAGCTCTCGCAAGTATTCTTCTCCCGCCATATATCCTAAGTACCTGATACAACACCAACCTTTCTCATCATTTATATTTTTTATTGCCTTCTTTAGGTCACAAATGTCTTTTTCATTTCCAAACCCTAGAATGACAAGCTCGTAATTTTCGGGCAAATAGTTCATTGTTTCAACTGCTAAAAAGGCTCCTTTACGCACTTGCTCAATTACTCCTGCATACACCAAACGGCACCTAGTTGATATTTTGCTTTCTATGACACCTGAAACAGCATATCTGCCGTGAGATATGATCTTAGGCGCAGAATTATGTATTTTGTCTCTTATCAGAGTATTTACACAAAGGTATCCGTTGGCCGTCTCAAAATAATCCCATTCTTTTTTTTCATAAGTATTACCCGCAGGAGATAATGCAGAGTACACATCCTCAATTTGTAAAATGTATTTTTTTCTAAAGACTTTTTTTAACGCGGGCACCCAGAAACAATGATACATAGAATGGTATATTAAAATACGGTCATCTGATTTCGTGTTTACAAGCAAATAAGTCAAAATCTGAAGCATTTGCAAAAAGTTGTTTAGCTTAACTAATGCCTTTGATTTACGCTTACTAAATGCCGAAAAGTAAATATGTGTTTCCTGCTCATCTTTTCTTATAACTCTTTTTTTAAATCTGCCTTTGCGCGGAATAACAGGGCAAACGTAGCAGACATTATAACCGATTCTTTTCAAAGTGTCTGATACATAATCGATTTTACTCCAAACAGAAGGATATGATGTAATATCATCTGAGAACTCAGGATCGGCATAAAAGCAAACATAGTATACCGTTTTTTTCTTATTCTCCATTATAAATCCTCATCAATTCCTTGTGAGACTCGTTGATTTCATACCCAGACTCGATGTATTTTTTTAGAATTTCTTCCGGTAGTTTTTTTTCCCAAGTATTAAAACTTTCCATTATCTCTTTGGCCCACTCAGCCTCATTTTTTTTCAACGAAATAAAGCGAACAGAGTTTAAGCCTTGGTCAACCTCAGTTGAAACTCCGTCTGATGCAGCGCAAAAACATCCACTTGCCTGCGCTTCCAAAAGAACAATTCCGAGGCCCTCAAAAAGCGAAGGAAACAAATAAATATCAATTAGTTTCAAGCATGTCGGCACATCTGTTCTTTTTCCTATAAAGCGAACACTTTTTTCTATTCCAAGAATCCTTGCCAAGTTTTTACACGCTTCTAATTGTCCGCCGTCAGGACCTCCCATTATTAAAATTGCCTCAGGAATTCGATTCAAGATTTCGTTGAATATCTTAACTGTAAATAAGCTATTCTTTTTTTCTTCAAATCTACTGATATTTCCAACAACTAAGGGACAGTTTTCTTTTATTGAAAACTCCTTTCTTAACACTTCAACCTCAGAAGCCCTTTCATTTAAAAACGATTTTACATCGATTCCGTTTGGGATAACGCTGCCTTTTTCAGAAAAAAACTCCTTGCCGTAAAGATATTCACCTGCTTCTTTTGAACAGCTTAAAAACGCCGTTGCATGTTTTTTGATGAGATGTTCTTTAATACAAGTCCATGGCTTTTTTATAAGACTGGTATCTTTACCGCTTGTGGCGTGCGAGTGCGAAACACGGATCGGAATACCACATAAATTAGCCGCTAAAAGCGGAATTGCGTTGCCAATATTAACATGTGAATGGACCGCCACATATGGGCCTCCTTCAGCAACGACCACCTTAAAATGTTTGATAAACTTATGTATATTATAAAAAGACGGTGTTCCAACAAAATAGATATGACCGCCCAATTGATTGATCTCGTCCGAATACGGATAGTCTTTTTCGCAGAAAACAGCAAAATCAAATTGATATTCTGAGCGATTCAAAACGCGGTAATTATTCATAATAAATGCTTCTGTCCCACCCAATTCCAGACATGAAACAATTTGCAGTATCTTCTTCACTTTACCTTTTTCCTCCATTTATTGTTAGTAACGTTTGAACTTTCGGAAAAATATCTTTCTCATATCACTTCAGCTCCAAAAGACAAACGAATAATTCGGAAGTTTAATCAAAAGTGAACCGATAAGAACGCCATAGCATCCGCAATTGGCAATTATCCGCGAGGGCTTATTAAATGCCAGGATAAGTTTTGGGACAAGGATCAGCATGAAAATTGAAAAGTATTGCACCACGCGCATTGCGGCCGGATGTACAAATGTCAGAGGTGTAAAGATTACCGCCAATGTCATAGCAATCACGGAATAATCAAAATCTACATTTGGAGGGATCCTTGAATATAAGATCATCGCTACCGCATAAATTGTCAGAAGGAAGAACGTAAATGTATATGTGCCTGCGCCCTCAAGCTGTTCCGCGTAGCTTTCATACTCCATAAGATCTCCAAGTAAGGTCATAGACTGATTGCGAAATATAAAGCTAAAGACGATAAGTGCTGTTGAAACCGTCCAGTACAGCTTATTTATTTTGATAAATCTTGCAAAATATAAAATGATAAAACATATCGACGATTTGTGGATGAAGAATGCAACAAGATGCACGAGTAAAAGAGGAATGATTTTATTTTTCTTCATACACTCATAGCCGACAAAAATAACGAGTGCGCTTGCAACAGTCTGCCTGTGCCCGGTGATCGCAAAAAACGAATAGAAGAGGGCTGAATAGATCATAAAGCTCAGGCAAATGTTCTCAGAATACTTGTATATCCACCTGCCCATCGGAATTGTAAAAACACAGGCGATGACCAAAAGATACATCGTATAATGGTTTCCAATAAAGACTTGGCAGGTTTTTTCGAAAATGGCGTAACCGGGATCCTTAATTCCGCCGCCACCATGCAGATACTCGGAAAAGAGGGAAAAAAGTCTATTCCACGGCGTGGCATACGTTACGTCGAAATGGTAGATCTTATAGGCGAATGTATCCGCGCCCACCGTGTAAGCTCTCAGTCCGGAAAGCAATATCCACTGCAGGCAATATAAAACACATAAAGCCTTTCTTTTGCCTCTTGCGTTTTCGGGAATCACGATATCCCAAAACAGCATCAGGCCCACATTGATTAGATATACCATCTAACAGTTCCTTTCCGCCCCAATCACATATTGCAATGTTCCCTGCGCCCTAAAGATTTTGCTATTGCCGGAAACAGTCCTCTTAGTGCCTTTTCCTATTGTCCCGTGCTCAGACACTCATTTCTTTATACAATTCGATCCATTCTTTAATGAGTGCTTCCTTATTAAAGCAGGAGATCGCATATTCTCTGCACGGATTCATATTTTCAGAAGCATTGAAAGCAGCATTGGAAATCAGTTTCTCCAGAGCAGTTCCCGCCGCCTTCCAATCGCCCAGCGCTACAACCTCTCCGCAGTTAGGGCCGATCAGCTCGGGAAGCGCGGTCACATCATATACGATTGCCGGCGTCCCGCAGGCCAACGCTTCCGCGACCACCTTTCCGAAGGTCTCTTGATACGAAAGGTGCAGCAAAACATCAGCCATACGATACTGCTCTGCGAGCCGGGTTACGTCGTTGATCATCCCAAGCTGCGTCATATTTGCAGGAATTTCAACCTCTTCGGCGTTCTCTCCGACTAACACAAAGTCGTAGTCCGGGTGCTCTTTTGCAATCTGAATAATATCGTGCAGCCCCTTTATCCTGCTCCACCCTTGAGAAACTGACAAGACCCTCGGCCTTTCATTAAGCTGCCTTGCTTTAGGGGAGAACGTATTGAGGTCGATCCAGTTATATATCCTTTTTATTCGAGCGTTCTTCTTCATGAATGACCTTCGGCACTCATTTGTTACCCAATCCGAGACGCCGACAACGGTCAGAGCGTTCAGCTTTTCAAACCTTGCTTTTCTATCAGCATATACTTTTGCCGAACGATCAAAAAACCAGCTCTTGTTCCACTTGTGTTTCGCAGGGCATTTGCCGCATCCGTATTGCCACCTATCACAGTGATCCTCCAAATAGTGGCAGCAATGACCCGTGAACAGCCAGCAGTCATGTAAGGTGATGATCGTTGGGATCTGTTGCTTCACCAAATAGTCTAACAACATATTTACATGGATATAGTTCCCATGTAGATTCCCCAAATGTACTACATTTGGCTGAATTTCGTCCAGCTTTCGGAGCATTTTCCGCGTCGCATTTTTTGAATAGTATCCCTGCAATCCCGTAAGCCGCGAAAGAAATGCATGGATCTTCCTTGAAAACGCCGAGCCCATGCAGTATATGTCATCCTCCGGCCGGTGTACATTTGTACAAAAAACATAGGACAGATGGCCTTCTCTTTTTAAGGCAAGGTCGAGATCCATCGTAATTCTGCCGGTGCTGCTGTATTCATAAACCGCATTGATTTGCACTACCTTGATCATATTCAACAAGTCCTCTAAGCCGTTCGGTCATTCCTTCTTGGATCTTTCGTATGTCTCTGTAGTTCACCAAATACTCTGCAACATGGTCACCGAGTTGTTCAATGTTGACGCTGCCCGACAGAAACTCATTCACCCGTATCCCAATCTCATCAACGGACGCAGCAACGACCGCGAGACCGTATTTTTTCAGTACGGCAATCGAATTGATTTCGAGGTCTCCCACCGCAAAAATTGGTTTCCCCGCCATCATATAATCAATGAGCTTGGTAGAAAAAGACATTCTTGTGGCGGCGATAGCCGCAGGGCTGAATCCCTCAACATGAACAAGTACATCGCCGTTTCTCTGTATCTCCAGGACTTCATCCGCGGAAACGGCACCGTGGAATCGTATGGCATTGCACTGCGCGAATTCCGTTTTCATTTCTTCCGTATGTACCGTCGCTGAGTAGATATCAAGCACCGCTTGTCCATTCAGAGCCTTCCCAATAAGCAAAAGAGCGCGCCAACGTTCGCCTCCGATATTGCCGGTGTAAATAAAATGTTTTTCGCGGCAGCCGTCGGAGGGTAAAATCTTCGGAAGAATCCTTATATCTACGCCCTTCCCAATGAGATACACGGGTTTATGAAACATCTCCGCATACTGCCGCTGCATATTTTCGGCGAATACCTCTAAGTAAGAGCAGCGATCAATAAGCCGGTGCAGCTTTTTTGCCACCCTATGTGCATAGCGGCGCATAAGCAACGGTGACTCGGGCGACACCGCAAACAGATCATCTGAGATATGCCCTACGACCGGGATGGAAAGCGCATCAACAACATACTGCTGCACATCGCACATATAGCAGGAAGAGTATAGCGGCAGATAGAGAACATCCGGCTTTGCTTCATCCAAAAATGCACGCAAGGCGGCATCGTTCTTCCACGCCCCAAGCGTCCAAATCAAGTCGCGAACATAAAGGGCAAAAGGACGCCGTTTTTTTTCCGCGGACTTTGAGACAGCCGCATTATCCGCGCAATTATCCTGGCTGTCAACGGACCATCCGACTCCGCCCCTGCGTCTCAGGATGCTGTGCATTACGGAAAGGTCGGTCATCTGAAATGTCGCTTTTGCGGGAGACCCTTTCGTTGCACCGTGTTTGCAGCAGATATGATATATTTCCACGTTGTCCATCCCGACAAAGAGATTGGAAAAGGTATTGCCGAAGCTGTTGGAGACGTTCCATGGCGTGCGCGAAACGATCAGTATTCTCATGTTATTTTCTCTTCATATAGGCTCCAAGGATAACTGCGGACAGCCGTACACTGCAAAAACGCATAAGCAGCGCACACTTTTTCGTTTTGCTGCTGATGCTGTAGTTTTTTAACCAACGATAGCGCCGGAGCGCTTTGAGGAGTTCCCGGCGGGCAGCACCGTTTACCACATTATGGCACAGCCCTAAGACGATGTAATACTGATACGCCATATAGTTGAGCAGCGCCGCCTTGCTCTCTAAATTGCTGTCACGGATCATTTCGGCGTAGCTCTCAATAGACGAAAATAAATCGCGGATGTTTTTCTCGGTTATGCTATGCGTGATAGAGCCTTCCCGTATTCGATAGCAGTAGGCAGGGCAGTTTAAGACCGCAACGCTTTGCAGTAGCGGGGCATAGCGGAAAAACCACTCCACATCCTCGGAGAAGATGCCCTTTTTAAAAACCAAATCGTTTTTTAGGAGAAAAGTACGGCGGGTAGCTTTCAGCGCTGCGCTGGCATCCAGCATATCCCGCGCGGACAAGCTTGTCAGCACCTCGTCACAGGACATCCCTGTCGTTTCGGGGAAAGGGGCGGGCGGCGGCATTAGTGTGCCGGTTGCGTCTTTATATTTTCTGCGTTTGAAAAATACAGCATCACAGCCGGTCTCCGTGATTTTCTCGTTGATCGCGCTCAGAAAGCTGGCAGAAAGGTAATAGTCATCGGAATCTAAAAAGATAACGTATTCCCCGGTAGCTGCCAAAAGTCCCGCGTTTCGGGCATCAGATAGGCCGCCGTTTTCCTTGTGGATCACAGTGACACGGCTGTCCGCCGCAGCATATTCATCGCAAATTGCTGGGCAGCCATCAGGAGAACCATCGTCCACCAAAATTACCTCAATATCGCTAAAGGTCTGAGAGAGGACTGAATCTACGCAGGTGCGCAGATAAGCCTCAACTTTAAATATCGGTATTATAACAGTGAACTTAGGCATTGTAGACAAATCCTTATTGTTATTTTTGTTGAAGTGTAAAGCTATATATTTTTTCGCGCGCAATTTGCTTTTTCCGTCTTTAGCTTGACCTTTTGATTCTGATTTCATTAGTTTCCGGCTTTCGCAAAAGGATTGCCAGAAGGGACTATTATAGAAAGCAGCAAACCATTCTCCATCTCACAAATTCTCCCTATACCACTCGATTGCCGCCCTGATGCCGCGCTGGAAGCTCCAGTCCGGGTCATAGCCGAGCATTTCCTTTGCTTTGCTGATATCCGCATTGCTGTGCTTGATGTCACCGGCACGATCGGGCCCGAAGTTCGGCTCAACATCTACGCCGAGGGCTTCCGTCAAACCGTGATAAATGTCAAGAAGGTATTCCCTGCCGCCGTAGGCGATATTGAAGGCTTCGCCCGCGGCTTCATGCGGTGCAAGACACGCCTTCAGATTCGCCTCGATGACATTCTCTATATAGGTAAAATCGCGGCTCTGCCGACCGTCGCCGTTGATGGTGGGGATCTCGCCGTGAAGAAGCTGCTTGATGAACTTGGGGATCACAGCAGCGTATGCGCCGTTCGGGTCCTGGCGGCGTCCGAAGACGTTGAAATAACGCAGACCATAGGTGTCCAGCCCATAGTGGAGCGTGTACTGCTTCGCCCATTCCTCATCGCACATTTTACTCACGGCATAGGGAGACAGCAGGTTGCCCTCTTGCCCCTCTTTCTTCGGCAGGTTCGGCTCATCCCCATATACGGAGGAGCTGGACGCATACACAAATTTCTTTACGCCGTTCTGACGCGCCGCCTCCATCATGTTGACCGAGCCGACCACATTATTCAGGCAATAGAACACTGGCATTTCGATGCTGCGCGGCACGGATCCCCATGCCGCCTGATTCAGAACATAGTCTATGCCTTCACACGCCTTCATGCAGACGTCCGGATTCTTGATATCGCCCTTGATGAACTCGTAATTCGGATGATCCATGAGCACATCAACATTCGCCTGCTTTCCCGTGGACAAGTCGTCCAGACAGCGAACCTTGTACCCAAGTTTCAAAATGGCTTCGCAAAGATTTGATCCGATAAACCCGGCCCCACCGGTGACCAAAAACAAACTGTTTTTGGGGAAGTTAATATTTTGATATCCCATTTTCGATCCCTCCGAATATCCTTTGCGGAGAGGCAGGCAGCCCACCTCTCCATGGTTTCTTACAGCCTCCAGTAGCTGTACCCGGCAGCCTCATATTCCTTGCGGTTCAGCAGTCCCTTGAGATCAAGGAGGACCTTCCTCCCTGTACCGAAGAACTTGTCCATGTCTGCCATCGTAAAATGGCTGAATTTTGGATGAGCGACCGCAAGGATCACAGCATCCATGTCCCTGATCGTACCCATATCCACAAACTCAACGCCGTAGAGCCGCTTTGCCTCTGCAGCGTCCGCCTCCGGATCGGCGATCACGGGCGCGATCCCGTATTCCTCCAGTTCGTGAACGATGTCAATGATCTTTGTATTTCTGGTATCCGGGCAGTTTTCCTTAAAGGAGAAGCCTAAAATGGCAACCTTTGCACCATTGACAGCCTTGTTTGCGGCGATCAGTTTTTTTACGCAGTTCTCCGCGCAATACTTGCCCATGTCATCGTTGATGCGGCGGCCCGAAAGAATGACTTGACTGTGATAACCGAGCATCTCAGCCTTATAGGTAAGGTAATACGGGTCAACACCGATGCAGTGTCCGCCCACAAGCCCCGGATAAAATTTAAGGAAATTCCACTTTGTTCCGGCTGCCTCCAAAACAGACTTTGTGTCGATGCCCATCTTATTGAAGATGATAGACAGCTCATTCATAAAAGCAATATTGATATCGCGCTGGCTATTCTCGATGACCTTGGCGGCTTCCGCAACCTTGATGCTCTCCGCACGATGCACGCCCGCCTCAACGACCAGCTCATACACCTTCGCCACACAGTCCAACGTTTCATCATCCATACCGGAGACGATCTTCTTAATGGTTTCCAGGCGATGCACTTTGTCACCGGGGTTGATGCGCTCTGGACTGTAGCCGACCTTGAAATCCACGCCGCATTTCAGCCCGGATTCTTTTTCAAGAATTGGCACACAAATGTCCTCGGTCACGCCGGGATACACCGTGGACTCAAATACAACAACGGAGCCGGGGGTAAGGTTTCGCCCGAGAATTTGGGCCGCGCTCTCCACAGGGGTCAGATCCGGGGTGTGATCGTCGTTGACCGGCGTAGGAACCGCAACGATGTGGAACTTGGCTTCGCGTAACTTTGTCTCGTCTGCGGTAAATTCCACGGTGGTCTCGGAGATCGCCTCATTTCCCACCTCGTGGGTCGGGTCGATACCCTGTTTATATAGCTCGATCTTCTGCGCATTTAAATCGTAGCCAATAACTTTGATTTTCTTCGCAAAAGCTACCGCGATAGGCATACCTACATAACCAAGACCTACCAGTGATAGCTTTTCCTCACCGGAAACGATCTTTTCATACAAGTTCATGTTTTCCCCCTGCTATCCTCAATTAAGCGATATTTAGTAGCTACAGAATCAGATTCTCATAGTCTTCATCATATCGGAGTTTACTTTTTTTACATCAAATTTTTCTTCAGCATACTGCCTGCTATTTTTGCCCATTTCACTTAGTTTTTCAGGGTGATTTATAAACCACACCATCTTCTCTGCAATGGCTTCGCTATTCCTTACCGGCACTAAGAATCCGTTCGTTCCGTTTAATACAGTTTCCCGGCAGCCCTGCGTATCAGTAGTGATAATTGGGCGTCCCATAGCCATTGCCTCAAGGACGGTTCGCGGTGTTCCCTCTCTGTAAGACGGGAGGACATAAACGCTGCTCATAGAATAAAATGGACGAACGTCTGTCGTTTCATCAAAACGCTCAATAATACCGTCCGCAATAAATTGTTGGACATACTCTCTGTCAACGGCATCCTGCATTGTTGTTTCATATTTACCCAGAAGATAGAACTTTGCCTGAGGATATTGACTTTTAACTGCGCGCGCCGCTTCGAGGTATTCGCAAACGCCCTTGCTTTTGAGCAGCCGGGACAGCATGAAGAACGATATGTTTTTGGGAAATGCGGCATTTTCAAATTGACTCAAATTCACGCCGGAGCCATTCACGAACGAGCACTTTTGCCTATTTACTAATCCGCGTTCACAGAACTCTTCTAAATCATCCCGATTTTGGAAAATGACATGATCCGTTTTTCTAAAGGAAACCCTATACATAGTCCTTACGATGACGCCAAGCACCTTTGCCTTAACCGATGTTGCAGTAAAGGTGTAACCTCCGCCTGTTACAAGGCTATTTATATTCTTGACCCCGGCTCTTTTCGCTGCAATAGCTCCATAGATAACGGGCTTCACGGTATATCCCAGCGTCACATCCGGCTTTTCTTTTTCGAATAGAGCTGTAAGGGTTTTGCAGTATTTCAGGTCCCCCGTTACGCTTGTGCCGGTTTTATTCATGGGAATCGCAACAAAACGTGCGCCAAGAGCCTCGATTTTGTCAACATCTGTCAGATCCGGCCCCGTAACAACGACTTCATATCCCGCATCAATGATCTCACGAATCAGATCGCCGCGAAAATTATACACAGTCCTGTTTTTGGGAGAAACTAAAACAAATTTCATATGATTTCATCCTCCAGATGATCTCTCTGCGTTAGACCTTTTCTCGGCAAGGTTATTCCGCGCCGCCACATGGACTTCGCAGCCGTGCTCATGCAGCATGGCCACAAGCGGCTTGTGGAACTGGCAAATATGCGATTGTACGGTGGCAACAAGTAACACTTTTTTCATGGTCATATCAAATCCTTGACTCAACTTCAAGATAGAGTCGTTCTAAATACGCCCTTTTCCTTGTGTGCTTTACGTTTGTAACTGCAATCCCAGTTTTATCAATACGTGAGTCGGCCTTTTTCCGTATTGCACCGTAGGCAGTATCATTCATTCTGTACTCGAGCGGCATCCGCAGCAACAAGTCAACAATCACCCTATTATTGTAAGGTATCGTAATCTCATAAGAAGTTCTGTGTTCTCCGGTTATTACAAGACCATTCCAACTGCTCATTCGGAATTCCCAGAAGAAAATCTCTTGCCACGGATAGTGGTAATAGTCATTTGACATATATCGATTGATATACTTTGCAAATATTTGATCCGTTTCTCTTATCAGCTTTTTATCCGTTAGAAAGACCTTATAAAGCGTTGTTAGATAGTGCGGAGTCGGCTTACTGGGGAATTTCTCTTTCACAAATCGCTTGCTGTAATAAGCACGTCCACACTCCGATACCCACGACTTTACTTCTACATCGAAATCATCTTCACTATAAAAATAGATTCGTTTCCTGATGTCATTGGCATTTATTTTTCCGATGTTTCCACTGTTGAATTCAAATATGGTTTCGAACTCTGAAAGGTTAGGAAAGTCAACATCGTTTCTTGATATATAGTATCGCTTATGCTGAAGATCCAGCGCATGGCAGAGTGATGCTGCAGCATCTGCGTCAGGAGTTTCTGTTTCGCTTGAGTCGTAACTGAAATAGCCAAAGCTATCTTGCAATCCATTAGCGCAGGCCATAGTTGTTTTGCTGTCACATCCACCAGTCAGGGATATTGCTGGTTTTTCCCATTTTTGAGAAATCAAGTAGAGATTTTTATTCAGCAGCTTTGCAATCTGCGCCTCAGCAGATGAAATTTCATCTGCTGAGGAATACTCTTTATACTCGGCTGTAGGAAAAAAACGCAACACACGTACATTCTCGGTCATTGTTACCATGTGATTCGGTATTATCCGATAGAAACCGAAATACGGCGTGATATCACCGGGCAGTTGCCGTCCAAATAATGGATAGAATTTGTATTTTGTTAATCTTTCCACATAATCACTTGTGCTGATGTTGCATATAGTTTCGATGATTGCCGTATGTGAGGTCACATATTTTTTTCCATTTAGCATTCCATAAAATGTACACTGCATTCCGGCGCAGTCACCCCAAACCTCTATGCCATCCCTTTTGACAACGATCAGCGTAAAAAGCCCTGTCCACTGGTTGAAGTAGCCGGTTCTATCTTCAGATTCAGCATATTTCCGAAGAATTTCATTCTCGTCATACAAGCCGTCGAACGGGTTATATGCATGACCGATCAGCACCAGCGAAGAATCCTCAGTTTGCAGCGCATAGTATTTCGCCTTGGGGTGTACCAACAGGCTATACTCGTATATTTTCTCAGTTTGCCATTCTCCGTAAAATGGGAATACATTGCTGTCAATTTCGGCATCTGTAAACAGATAGCCACGGGCAAAAAGAACTTCTCTGAACTTGGGAGAATCATCCGTTATTCTCTTCACTTCACCTATGCTGCTCATTTCAGATTCTCCTTTATCGTCTCCCACAGCCTTGCCCGATTTCCCTCTCCCACAAAGCTGTTGTGCGGGGTCAGGACTACATTTTCCATATCCCACAGCGGGCTGCTTTCGGGCAGGGGTTCTTCTTCAAAAACGTCCAGCACTGCGCAGCCGCCGCTTTGCAGCCACTTGGTCAGCGCAGCTTCGTCTGCCAGCGCGCCGCGGGCGACATTTACGAAAATAACGCCATCATGCAGGCGGCCAAAGATTTCCTTGCTCACGATGCTGCGCGTCTCTGGCGTCAGGGCGATGCAGCACACCAGAATATCACAGGCCGCCGCAGTCTCCGCCAGCTTATCCAGCGGCAAAACCTCGTCAAAATCCGGCAGCACCCGCACGGTGCGATTCACGCCGGTGATATGGCAGCCAAAGGCTTTCAGCCGCTTTGCGATCTCGCGCCCCACATCTCCGCAGCCGAGGATGCACACGCGCTTGTCGGAAAGCTCCAGCAGGCCGCGATGCTTTTCCCATTTGTGCTGCGCCTGATTCGCCGCAAAAAAGCGGCTCTGCTTATATAGCTGCAAAATGCCGCAAACGGCGAACTCCGCCATCGGGACGCTGTACACGCCCGCAGCGTTGTGCAGCTCGATGCCGCGCGCCCGGATATCGTCCAGCGGCACGCGGTCAAGACCCGCGCTGGTGAGCTGGATGACCCGCAGGCTCGTAAAGCGCTTGATGGAATTGTAGAGAAACAGGCTGTTGCACACGACGGCCTCGTATCGCTCCGGGCAGTCTACCGGGGCGCGTTCGTCACCATGAACGAAGACCTTGTGCCCGGCAGCTTCCAGCTGCTCGCGCTCGCCGCTATTGAGTTGAAACGCGCCGGTCACCAGAACGTTCATGCGTTCATACCTCTCACAATGTTCTCAACGCAGGCGCAAACCCTGCGGTGATTCTCGTCAAACTGCTTCTGCGTCCAAGCGGCGCAGTCTCGCTCCACGCGGCGGATATCCGCCACACCCTCGGTGAAGATGCGCCGTATTTCATCCAAGTCCGTCGTCTTCTCCGTGTTGCAGAAGCTGCGGGACAGAATGACATACTGCGAGCCGAGACGGTAATGCTCGGCGATGATACACTCTGCCGGAAGCGTCCCCGAACCGGGACGGCCTACGCCGCCAAAGCCATAGGGAATATTTGCTTCACGGAGTTGAATGCAAAGACTGTCCACCGTGCCGTCCGTCAGAAGCTGAAACATAAATTTCTGGTGATAGCACAGGTGCAGGTCGTTGAGACCGATGTGCATCTGGTCGATGCCCCGCACGGCCAACGCCTCCGGCAGATGCTCTGCCGCCGTGTCGGTTTCCAGCAGCGGCATGACCTTCGCGCGTCCATTTACCATGTGTACAAGCTGGCGCAGATCGTCCGCCGTGCGCCACATGGGAAGCATAATAACGTCCGCACCGTTTGCGATGGCATCGTCGATCTCCGTCTGCGAGTTGGGATTCAGTGGATTGACGCGCGCCATGATCTCGGCCTGATCGCCGATGGCGGCACGGACTTTTGCAATATCCTCCGGTGTATGGTGGGACTGCACCGTATCCATCCCGCCCTGACGCTCTGCCTTCCCAAGCACCTCCATGTCGATGAAGATGCGGTCAACGCCCGCGTCTGCCGCGATGTTCGCTACCGCCGGATCATTCGTGATATACATGAGTTTCAGCATTTGATGTACCTCATACCGTCGCGCCGGTATTGACATTGTCCTCATTGCGCAAAACCTTGAACACGGTCATGAAAAGGATCTTGATATCCAGCGCAAGCGAGACGTGCTGCGTGTACCAGACGTTCATTTTGATGCGTTCGTGCCACTCCACACCCTTGCGGCCATGTACCTGCGCCCAGCCGGTAATGCCGGGGCGAACGTCAAACATATGGAATTGATCTTCCGTGTACTGCTCCACCGGCCAGGGGTGATAGGTCAGCGGCGGGCGCGGCCCTACAATGGCCATATCACCGACAATAATATTGATGAGCTGCGGAAGCTCATCAATACTGGTCGCCCGGATAAACTTTCCCACCTTTGTCACGCGCGGGTCGCCCTTTCCGCTGTAAACACCGCTGCCGGTATGCTCCGCACCGTCCGCCATAGAGCGGAACTTATAGATGGTGAAGACCTTTCCGTGCAGCCCCAGCCGCTGCTGCTTGAACAGCACCGGTCCCGGAGAGGACAGCCTGACCGCAAGCGCCGTGAGAAGCAGTATGGGTGAGAGTACGACCAAGGCGATCATCGATAAAGCAACATCGATCGCGCGTTTTCCGAAATTACGATACATATATCCGTCCGCTCCTATCCGCCCCGCCGCATGGCAGGGGGATCTTCATTTCTCCCACAGTTAATCTTTTCCCGCGCGGTGATTGGCGGGACATAAAATATTCATACATGCAATTATATCGCAAATGCGCGGGATAAGCAATGTCATTCGACCAAAATCTCCCCCCTTCTTCTGCGCGAAAGCCGCCAAGCTCTGCCCGCGTCGGCGCGAAACGCGGGACTTCTTACGACAAAACTCTGCAAAAGTTAAGAAAAAATACAGAAATACGCTAAAATGTTGCAAAAAAATCCGAGCTGGCTATAATGAAATAAGCTTTATTGACCGCGCGGATGTGCGCGGCAGAAAAAACCGCGCACGTTTCAG
>OLOS01001096.1_pt1 | contig 24143 bp, 21 predicted proteins | sample 1672631 | NCBI WGS metagenome assembly OLOS01 (sample SAMEA3136707, study PRJEB25190) | human gut metagenome | biome: human gut; feature: human-associated habitat; material: faeces | place: Austria | collected 2013 | reverse complement strand
GTATGTTTGAGTACGCATTTTGCACGCTTGAGCACGGGAATTGCAGATGAAAACAAAAAGAGCCCGATAAAATCGGACTCTTTTTTGCATTATGAACACGGATTGTTTTGTTTTTGCAGCTTTGTGCTCAAAATGAGCACGGCGGGGGCTGCGGTTACTGCTTGTCACGCAGACCCTGCATAATATCACCGAGGATGCCGGTTTCCGCCGCCCAGGCAATGTTGCCGGGGTTTATGCGCTCGCCGGAGATTATCAGTGTGAGCATGGCGGAAAGCAGCACTTCGCTGGCATCGGGCAGCTCAACGATCATATCGCCGTACTGCTTGATGTCGTGCCGAGCAAGCACCTCTTTGTAATCCGCACGGAAGTAGGGAGAAACCATGGCGTCATGATAGAAGTTAAACAGCGTTTCGCTGTAATCCGGAACCACAAAGCTTTGATCCATATTCGGATGAGTGACGGTTTTCTTTTCCGTGCGCGGGTTCGTGAGCAGGTAATCGGTATAGAGCAGGATGTCACGCTGCTCAAAGGGCGAAGCGGAAACGCTCAAATCGCCGTCCCACTTTTTGAGCATGCTCAAAATTTTGCGGTCGAGAACAGCAAGAGCATTTTCTTTCAGTTCCTTCGGAATGGGGTAGAACCCTTCCGCAATGCTGCACGCGATGGCGGCAAGGGTGTCGCTGTCGCCACCCATGGAGATTGCTTTTTTGAGAGTATCCTCGAAGCTTTCCGCTTCAAAGAAAACCTCAAACGCCACAGGAACGGTGCCCTGGCAGGTTTCGTCAAAGTTATAGCTCGGGCGGATTTCGTCAAGGGTCTTACTGAAATCGTAGTGGTATTTCAGCTCGATATAGCGCTTTATGTAGTCTTTGTCACGGCCGTTGCGCGCCATAAAAATTGCGGTTGCCACGGCGGAAGCACCCTTGATTCCCTCCGGGTGATCGTGGGTGACCTTCGCACTTATTTCTGCAAACTGCTGAACCTTTTCAAGGCTGTGGAAATACCATGCAACCGGGGAAACCCGCATTGCGGAGCCGTTACCAAAGCTGTCGTAGGGCTTCGGATCGGGATTGAGCAGCCATGCGGAGAACCGTCCGCCGTAGCCTGCGTTGGGGTATGATTTGCCGAACTTTTTCATGGATTTAATCATGCATGCTTCGGTCTTTTTGGGGTCGCGCTTGCCGCTCATCAAAGCGTCCGCAACGGCAACAGTCATAACCGTGTCGTCCGTGAAGAAGCATTTTCCCTCGAACGGGGTAAAATCTTCGGTCTTTATATTGTTAAATTCATAGATACTTCCGGCAATATCGCCGATAATCGCACCTAACATTTTCATCCTCCGATATAATATATAATGTTAAATAGAACAGTGTAATTATAGCACAAAACAAATGCTATGGCAAATAATTTGTTCACAAAATATACTTGATTTATAGAAGCGCAGGGTGTATTATGTATTAGCACTCGGAAATACAGAGTGCCAAAACGAGTTAAAATTTTTGTTTTTACATATATGGAGGCGTATTATTTATGGCAAAGAAAGAATTTAAAGCAGAGTCGAAACGGCTCTTGGAGCTTATGATAAACTCCATTTACACTCATAAAGAGATTTTCCTCAGAGAAATAATCTCCAACGCAAGCGACGCAATAGACAAGCTCGCTTATGTCGCACTGACGGATGACAAGGTGGGCATGAACCGTTCCGACTTCAAAATTGTGGTCGTTCCCGACAAGGAAAAACGCACCCTCACCGTTTCGGATAACGGTATTGGCATGACGAAAGAAGAGCTTGAGCACAACCTCGGCACCATAGCACAGAGCGGCTCGTTCCAATTCAAAAAAGACCTTTCCGATGAGGACAAAACCAAGAGCGACACCGATGTTATCGGTCAGTTCGGCGTGGGCTTCTATTCCGCATTTATGGTCAGTGATAAAATCACCGTTATTTCCAAGGCCTACGGCTCCGACAAGGCATATAAATGGGAATCCGAGGGTGCGGACGGCTACACAATCACCGAATGTGAAAAAAATTCCGTGGGTACGGACGTCATTATGCACATAAAACCCGATACCGAGGACGAGGACTACTGCGAGTACCTTGAGGAATACGGTTTGGAGCATCTTATTAAGAAATATTCCGATTATATTCGCTACCCCATTCGTATGGAGGTGACAAAGAGCCGTCAGAAGGAAAAACCCGCGGACGCTCCCGAAGACTATAAGCCGGAGTGGGAGGAATACAAGGAGTGGGAAACCGTAAACTCCATGATTCCCGTTTGGCAGAAGAACAAAAAAGATGTTACCGAGGAAGAATATAACGATTTCTATAAGCAAAAATTTGGCGACTTTGAAGACCCGCTTTGCAGCATAAGCATAGCTGCGGAGGGCGTTGTAAGCTACAAAGCGCTGCTGTTCATTCCCGCAAAGGCACCCTACGACTACTACACAAGGGATTTTGAAAAGGGCTTGCAGCTTTATTCCTCCGGCGTGCTCATTATGGACAAATGCTCCGACCTGCTGCCGGAATATTTCCGCTTTGTGCGCGGCGTTGTGGACACTCCCGACGTTTCGCTGAACATAAGTCGTGAAATGCTCCAGCACGACCGCCAGCTCAAGACTATTTCTGCGAACATTGAGAAAAAAGTCAAGGCAAGACTTATCAAAATGCAGCAGGAGGAGCCGGAAAAGTACGAGCGGTTCTGGAACGCATTCGGCCGTCAGATAAAGTACGGCGCAGCGGCGGATTACGGTATGCACAAGGATCAGCTCCTTGACCTTATGATGTTCGATTCCTCCAAGGAAAACAAGCTCACCTCGTTCGAGCAGTATGTAAGCCGTATGCCGGAGGAACAGGAATATATCTACTATGCGGCGGGCGAAAACGAAGCTCAGCTTGCAAAGCTGCCCCAGGCGGAACGCATACTCGATAAGGGCTACGAGATTTTCTGGTGCACCGACGATGTGGATGAGTTCGTAATGCAGTTTGTGGGCGAATACAAGGGCAAAAAGACCAAATCCGTGAACGATGACGACGCTCTGCCGGAAAGCGACGAGGAAAAGAAGCAGGCGGAGCAAAAGGCCGCCGACAACAAGGAGGTTCTCGACTTTGTAAAGGAAACCTTGGGCGGAAAAATCAAAGAGGCGCGCATTTCGAGAATACTCAAATCCCACGCCTGCTGCCTTACCGCAGAGGGCAGCGTGAGCATCGAAATGGAAAAATATATGCGTAAGCAGGGCGGCGAGCTTGCCGATTTCGAGGGCGAGCATGTGCTTGAGCTGAACGCGGACAGCAGCGCCTTTGCCGCAATGAAGAACGCCATGAGCACCGATAAGGAGCTTGCCGCAAAGTACGCAAAGATACTCTACGACCAGGCGCTGCTTATCGCAGGTCTGCCTCTTGAAGATCCGTCCGAATACTCCGACCTTGTGTGCAGTCTGATAAAATAAAGCTTACAGATAAAGTAAAAGAAGCCCGGCACAGACCGGGCTTCTTTTTTGTATGGGGTTACGGCTCACAGGTTGCGGCTAAAATTAAATAGTGATTGTTGAGCACATAAAAATTGTCGGCAGTTTTCTGCAAGGTGTAATAATAATGGGGACCCTCAAGCAGCTTTTCTTTATTGCTTTCCGTCACCTTTACCTTGGGGTCGGAGTAAAGCCACACATAAGGTTTTCCGTCGGATGGGTCGATGTAATGGCAGCAGGGAACGGCTTCTACAAGATAAGTGTCGCTGCTTTGTTCAATGCTGAGTATCTGCATATTCATCGGGCGGATAGCTATATTGTCACAGCCGGGGTCGCAGTCCGTTACGAACATTCCGATTTCGGGAATATATCGCCACCCGTATTTTTCAAGGGAGTGAAGCTCAAATTCGGTGTCGTAGCCGAACATATTATAAAAAGTGCTTTCAACATTTACCGAAAGTACGGCTTTTGTGATACGCACACCCTCCTTTGCCGCAGATTTCATCACAATGCCGAGCGGTGAATTTTCGTCTTCTTTACGCCGGAACTCAACGGTGCTATCTTTAAGATTTTCCGCAAAATGATATGTTTCGTTCATCTGAACAGTAGCGGCGTTTAATAAAGCGATATATAAAAGCTCATCCGGGTCTGCGTTTTCAAGGGAATCAAAGAAAGTCCAGCTTCCGGAATCAATGTTATAGCTATTTACGCCGGTGAACGTTCCGATGGCGTAAGCCATATCTGCGGCTTCGCTGCTTTTCAGAAATAATTGTTCGTCGGCGGTCAGCGGGAATACGGACTGAGTGGGATAAATCTTTGTAAGATACTTAGAGGAGGGAGCGGTGTAAAAATCGCCGGAATCTGAAGTATCGGGAATGGAAAAGGAGAAAAGTGCGTTGTCGCCCGCAGGGCTTGTATGCTTAATTTCGCTTGTAGGAGTGATGGAGCTGTCGTTTATAACTTTTGTTACGGTTATGTCATCAAAATTATTAACCATACCATATGCATAAGTGTCGAAAATCCCATCGTCTTCCGCAACCGCACTGGGGCTTACGCTGATATGCTCAAACATAATTTCCGCCTCAACAAATCCGGAGTTTTCCGGGCAAATTTCGTCAAAGTTTGACGTTGAACCTGCATCGCCGCCGTTTGGATCGTATTTCAGCACGCCGAGCCCTATGCCAAAGGGCTGAACCTTAGCTTCCGTTCCGTCGGGAAGATAGAGATGTGTGTTCTTTTCAAAGTCATATTCCGTGTATTCTTCACGTTCGCATACGATATAAAGATTATCGCCGTTTTCGTTATAGTATGGATAAAAAGTAGCATTTCCGTTTTCATCGGTGGTGAGAATGCCTTTTATAGGAGTTGGTTCGTCATATGAAATGGTATATGAATTTCCGTTGCATATAGCGGCAGGATAGCCGTCTATTCCATAGGTGTAATTTACATAGTAGCTGCTGGAGGGAAGATACACTATTCCGCCGAAAACCTTGCTTTCGTGAACGATTCTTTTATATCCGTCGGAGTCAAAGTTCCACCCAAGAACATAGTTTACTGAAAAGCTCTTTACATCCTCTCCGTTCAGGTTGAAGCGTTCGCCTGCCATGTTCGTAAACATTCCCCATCGGCTTGTAAATTCCGCAAGGGAGCTGCGAACCTCGGCTGAGGTGGTGACGGCGCCGGCAAAGACAATTACCGCGGCGAGAACGAGCAGCGCCACCCGGTCGGTGACCTTTTTCGCTATGCGAAAGGCGGAGGAAAAGCCGCGCTCACGGCGGAGCTTTGCAAAAATTCCGAAAAGCGGCTTTGCGCTTACTTCGGCTTCTTCGCCGGAGGCTTCAAGCTCCGCGATTACTTTTTTGCTTTCGTTCTCGCAGTAAAGCGCCATTGCGCGGCGGAAAAACGCGTCCTCAATTCCTGCGCGCGTTCGGCTGTCGGAAAAAATACGCTCAGAATTAAGCATAAAATCACTCCTTTTGTAATAACTTGTATGCACGCTTGCGCGCTCGGCAGAGTACGCTGCGCACACTGTTTACGGAAATGCCGAATTCCTCGGAAATTTCCTCGTCGGATTTTTCCATAAGATATTTTGCCTCCAGCAGCAGCCTGTCTCGGTCGGAAAGCATGGCGATGCTTTCCGCAACCTCAGAGCAAAGCTCTGCATGGATGTAGATTTCGTCCGGCTGCGGTGAAATATCCGCGACGGTTTCCGCCGCGGCTTCATCGTCAAGGCTGAACGAAACCTGAAAACCGCCTTTTTTCAGCTTGCGGTAGCTGTCGACTGCGGTGTTGCGCACCGCCGCCATAAGATAATAAGGAATTTTCGGTCGGTCGATGTTCATAACATAATCGGATTTTTTAATAAGCCGCAAAAATGTTTCCTGAACAATTTCCTCAGCGGAGCTATCGTCGCCGACCATTGCCCGGGCTTTTTTCAGCATCGGGTTATAAAAACGAAGATATAACTTTGTCATAAATTCCCGAGTGCTGTCGTCTTCGATGGAAACAATAAATACCGGTAACATAAACAACCTCCTTTTCAGCGAATTCGTGGCCACAAACAGAGGCGGAAAAACCGCTTCTATAATATAAGACGAAAAATCCGCAAAAGTGCAACAGCTTTTTGCGGATTTTTTTGCAAAAAAATCCCGTTCGCAAAACGAATGGGATTAAAAATTTTATTCATACTTTATAACTTTTCGCGATATGAAAAAGGCTGCGGTAGCACCGATCATATTCAGAATAAAATTATCTATATAAAATGCATCGCAAAATAAAGACCAGCTTACAGTCTCGATGGCGAGGGCAATAACCCCAATGGACAGCATGTGTTTTATAAACGAGGGGGCTTTGCCGTTTTCGGGCTGATCAACAAATGTGAACGACGGCAGGAAATAAAGCAGCAGGTTGAAGATTACCTTCGCAATCCAGTACTGCGAAGAGTAGCTTGCCGGGTCGGTAATAAATTTGAACGGGACGTAGTTGAACATATCCCACAGAACAACGCTTGCCAAAGGCAAATCGGAATACAGCGCTTTGACATATTCAATATCGCATGGCCTGATAATTTTTATGTATATAATCAAAAGCAGAGAGAGCAGATGCACAGCGAATAGAACATTACCTTTTGTTTTATCGGACATGAAAAAAGCCACCTTATTTTATGGATTTTGTATATAGAAGCTCAAATTCATCGAAGAACTGCGGGTCTTTCGGGCAGGAGCTTTCCTCCACTTGGATGGTGAGGGAGGCAAGCTTTGTTCCGGTATGTACAGCCTTTTTAAGGCTGTATCCTCTGGTAAGCCCCATAACCGTTCCCGCAAGGAAAGCGTCGCCCGCGCCGGAGGAGTCCACAAGCTCCGTCGGCAGGGAGGGACAAATTCCGCCCTCGTCCTTTTCGCTGTCATAGTAGACGGAGCCTCTTGCGCCCATGGTGATTACCATGGTGGGAATACCCATCTGCCGGGATTTTTCTCTGAGCAGGACGAGCATTTCCGCAGGGTCAAGATTTTCTATGTTCATATCAAAGAGCCTTCCGGCTTCGATTTCATTGCATATAAAGCAGGCGGTGCGGCAAAGATAAAGCGGGTGCGCAAGAATAACGCTCATGTTGCCGACGATGACATAAACTTTTTTGTTATATTTTTCCGCAAGAGCAAGCACCTTTGCGGAAATGCTGCCGGAAGCGTCCATTTCGAGAATAATATTTTCACAGCCGGAAACTATTTCGTCGCCGTATTTATCTATGTGCTTTTCAAGGGCAACAACATCCGGCATCTGCGAAATGGAGCCCGCAAGGTCGCCGTTGTCATCCATAACGGCAAGCCACATTCCGATGCCGTTTTCTTCAACTTCGGTAATATAGTGTGTGCCGACACCAAGCTCCCTCAGGTGAGAAACAACGTCTTTGCCTATGCTGGTTTTATCCGTAACGCTTACGAACTCCACCGGCATACCCACGTTGGCGAAATCCTCGCACACATTGCGGGAAACACCGCCGTGAACGATTTTTACGGAACCGAGATTCCGCCCGGTAGAAACATAGTGCCGAAAAGGGAAACCCTTAACATCGACGAAAAACACGCCGAAAACAGCAGTTGCACCCAAGAAAAAACACTCCCCATAAAAAACTCATTATAACTATACCACAAATTTTACAAGAATGCGACAGTTTTCGTAAAAGAAATCTGCCTTAAAGGCGAAAAAATTTATTTTTCGCTTTGCAAGGTTAACTTTTCGGCGGAAACGTGCTATAATTAAAAACAGTATGCGGCAAAATTCCGCCGCAAAAGACAGGAGATGTATTCTATGAGCGAATGTAATCATGATTGCAGCAGCTGCAGCGAAAACTGTGCCTCCCGGGAGCAGAGCAGAGAGAGCTTTCTTGTTCCCCAAAACGAGCTTTCGAATGTGAAGAACGTTATCGGCGTAGTGAGCGGCAAAGGCGGCGTGGGTAAATCCCTTGTAACCTCGCTGCTTGCAGCCATTATGCAGCGCCGCGGATATAAAACCGCAATTCTTGACGCAGATGTAACAGGCCCGTCCATTCCTAAAACTTTCGGCATAACCGAAAAGGCGGAGGGCAGCGATATGGGTATAGTGCCTGTTTTCAGCAAAACCGGCGTTGAAATTATGTCCGTAAACCTTTTGCTTGAGGACGAAACCGAGCCCGTGGTATGGCGCGGCCCGGTTATTGCCGGAACGGTGAAGCAGTTCTGGCAGGACGTTATTTGGAACGATGTGGACTATATGTTCGTCGATATGCCTCCGGGTACCGGCGACGTTCCGCTTACCGTGTTCCAGTCGCTGCCGGTTGCGGGAATAATCGTTGTGACCTCGCCGCAGGAGCTTGTGGGAATGATAGTCGAAAAGGCCGTTAAAATGGCGGGTATGATGGATATTCCCGTGCTCGGCGTTGTTGAAAATATGGCAAGCTTCAAATGCCCCGACTGCGGAAAGGTTCACCGCATTTTCGGCGAAAGCCATGTGGAGGAAATCGCAGAGAAATACGGTATCCCCACCACCGCAAGTATTCCGATAGACGCGGAAATCGCAGAGAAATGCGACGAGGGCAGAATAGAAGAATGCAAGGGCGATTGGCTTGACCCCATTGCCGATACCCTTGCAGAAAAATTGGGATAAGAAACAATCGAAGCCACAGAGACTGTTAAAAACGCTATGACATATTTATCCGATATTGAAATCGCTCGTCAGGCAAAGCCGGAGCATATACTCGAAATAGCAAAGCGCGCCCGCATTGACGAAAAGTACATTGAGCAGTACGGCAGAAGCAAGGCGAAAATTGATCTTTCGTTCCTTGCCGAAGCGCCGGAGAAGCAGGGCAAGCTGGTGCTCGTAACCGCAATTACGCCCACCCCGGCGGGGGAGGGAAAGACCACCACCACCATCGGCTTGGCGGACGGACTGCGGCGCATAGGAAAAGAAGCGGTTGTTGCCATGCGTGAACCGTCCCTCGGTCCGGTTTTCGGAATAAAGGGCGGCGCTGCGGGAGGCGGCTATGCTCAGGTTATTCCCATGGAGGACATAAACCTGCATTTTACCGGGGATTTTCATGCCATAGGCGCGGCGAACAACCTGCTTGCCGCAATGCTCGATAACCACATTCAGCAGGGCAACGCCCTGGGCATCGACACTCGCAAAATCACATGGAAGCGCTGCGTTGATATGAACGACCGTCAGCTTCGCAGTATTGTGGACGGTCTCGGCGGCAGGATGAACGGCACGCCTCGGGAGGACGGCTTTGACATAACCGTTGCAAGCGAAATTATGGCGGTGCTCTGCCTTGCAAATTCCGTAAGCGACCTCAAGGAACGCCTCGGGCGGATAATAGTCGGCTACACCTATGATGATAAGCCGGTTACGGCTCGGGATTTGAAGGCGCAGGGAGCCATGGCGGCGCTGCTCAGGGACGCTCTCAAGCCGAATTTGGTGCAAACCTTGGAGGGAACGCCTGCATTTGTTCACGGCGGCCCCTTTGCGAACATCGCCCACGGCTGTAACTCCGTTATCGCCACCAAAACGGCGCTCAAAACCGGCGAATATGCGGTTACGGAGGCAGGCTTCGGCGCGGATCTCGGCGCGGAGAAGTTCCTCGACATCAAGTGCCGCATGGCGGGGCTTGCGCCGGATGCGGTTGTTGTTGTGGCGACCGTTCGCGCGCTGAAAATGCACGGCGGGCTTGATAAGAAATCTTTGGGAGAAGAAAATCTCTCCGCACTGGAAAAAGGCATACCGAACCTGCTGCGCCATGTTTCAAACATAAAGAATGTGTATAAGCTGCCCTGCGTTGTGGCGGTGAACCGCTTCCCCACGGATACGGACGCGGAAATCGAATTCATTATGGCAAAGTGCGTAGCACTCGGCGTGAATGCGGTGCTTTCCACCGTGTGGGCGGACGGCGGCAGGGGAGGAGAAGCCCTTGCGAGAGAGGTCGTGCGCCTCTGCGAGGAGGAGCGGGGCGACTTTGCGTTCGCCTACGAGGATAACCTCGGCATAAAAGAAAAAATAAACGCCGTTGTGACGAAAATCTACGGCGGAGCGGGCACGGAGTTTACCTCTGCGGCGGAAAAGCAGATAGCAAGGCTTGAGCAGCTCGGCTTCGGCGGCTGTCCGGTCTGTATTGCGAAAACCCAGTACAGCTTTTCCGACGACCCGACAAAGCTCGGCGCACCGGAGGGCTTCACCGTCACCGTCAGAAATGTGAAAATATCAGCCGGAGCGGGCTTTGTCGTTGCGCTCACCGGAGATATTATGACAATGCCGGGTCTGCCGAAGGTCCCCGCGGCGGAAAACATCGACGTTGACGAGCAGGGAAGAATAACCGGGCTGTTTTAATACAATTAAAAAGGCGTAACCTCGTCGAGGTTACGCCTTTTGCTTATAGCTTTTTGCCCATTTCAATTCTGATTTCGTGTCGCTCCGGGTCGGAGTTTGTGTATGAATACAAATCAAATCCAATCAGCTCAAAACCGTTTTTGCGATAGAAAGTAATGGCATTTTCGTTGCAGGTCTGGGTTTCGAGCACGATCATTCTCGCGCCGCTTTCCTTTGCTTCGCACAGGATGGCATTCATAAGCACGGAGCCGATCCCGCCGTGACGGTTCGCGCAGTCAAATACGCAGATGTTGCTCAAGCGGTAGCGGTTGTTCCAGCCTTCGGGAGCGCCTTCAACGAATCCGAGCAGCTTGCCGTTCTCGAACGCACCGTAAGCGACCGGATTATCGAGCCATTCGCCGAAAAATGTATCGTCAAACGACCGTTCGACAGGCGAATCGAAGCGTTTGTATTCAATATCAAATCCGCCGGTAGTGCGAACAATGTCATAATATCCGTTTGTTATATATCGCGCGGTAAATTTCTGCCCGGCGCATTTTTTCGGGTTTAATTTAACAATTTCCATAAGGTCAAACTCACTTTTTGCAGAAAAGCTTCGCCAAGGGACCCACCACGTTCTTGAGGTCGGTTATGGCTTCGTTTAATTCGTCGATATTTATTTTATCTATTTTCTGAAGCGCCTTGTCAACGCCGGAAAGAGCTTCGGTAAGGCTCTGTCCGCCCTCCTCGATGAGCTTGTTTGCGTTGGTAAGAAGCTCGGTTAGGTTCGACTCGTCAAGGATGGTTGAAAGCTCCTCCGTCAGCTCGGAAATCTGCTCTATGGCGGCGTTCGCTTCGGAAATTGTGTGATTGAGCTTTACGCACAGCACCAAAAGCGCCGCCGTGATTATGAACATAAAAATCGAAAAGATTACGGTCTGCATTTTCATCAGCTTTGCCTGCCGGCGAAGAAGCTCGTTTTGCTCCGCTAAAATATTTTGCTCGTTATTCTGTGTCATAGTGCTCTCCTTTTTATGCAATTATGTTGGCAATGCCGAAAAAAAGCGCGCCCATTATTATTCCGCACGCGATTACGCCCGCGCCGATGGCAAGCAGGCTCTTTTTTATACGAAGCTGCAAAAGCGCGCTTACAAGGGAGGCCGTCCATGCGCCTGTTCCCGGCAGGGGAACGGCTACGAAAAGGAACAAGCCCAAAAGCTCCCAGCCGCAGATTTTTTCGGCTTTTCTGTTGCCTCGGTCGATGATTTTTTGAAATACCCAGCCGATTTTATCCACTTTCGCAAGGTAAAGGAGAATTCCCTTTGAAAATTTAATCAAAAACGGCACGGGAAGCATATTTCCGAGAACGCAGCATATAAAGCTTTGAAGAAAAGGCATATCGTTTACCGCGGCGTATATCATGGCGCCCCGAAGCTCAACGAGCGGAGCCATGGATATTATAAAAAGATGAAAGTATTTGTCCAATTATTCCTCACCACCTTGATTATTTTAACACAAAACAGAGTCAAAATAAAGTAAAATTCGCGCAAAGATATTTAAGATTTTCTTACGAAGTATATATTAAAACAAAAAATTAACGAAAAGGCTTTAATTCGATGGTGCTTTGTGCTATTATTAAAATGTATTTTTATGACTGGAGGACACTATGAAAAGATTTCTTTCTGTTTTACTTGTTTTAATGGTGGTGGTATCGGCTTTTACGGGCTGTAAAAATAACGATGCCGAAAAAAGCGGCGGCAGCAAAAGCGAGCCCGAAAAAATAGAGATTATCAGCCAAAACTTAGATGTTGTGCTTTACGACGACGGAACCCTGACGGATTATTGGAACGGTATAATATCCGCTTTTGAGGATGCAAACCCCGGCGTTACCGTAAACGCCACAATGAGCAAGGACGCCGCCTACGACCTGCGCGATATGATTTTGGGCGGAAGCTCTCCGGATTTTGTATATCTTCCCGCCGATGAGGAAAGCGGAATTACCGCCGCCCTGATTAAGGACAGAGCAATGACCGTCCTTGACGACGTTGCCGAGAAGAACGCTTCCGCAGTGTTTTCCGGCGCGTTCGACAATGTTTACTGCAAGCCCTATGACGATGGAAAAACCTATCTCGCTCCGCTTTTCTTTGAGCAGGAGGGACTTATCTATAACAAAAAGCTGTTCAGTGAAAATGGCTGGTCGCTGCCCACCACTTGGGACGAGTTTGTTGCCCTTGCGGAAAAATGCGACGAAAAGAACATTGCTGTTTTTACCTATGCGGGCAGAGAGCCGGAGGAATTTGTGAATATGTTCGCCGCAGCGGCTGTACCCGCCGTGGGAACGGAGCAAATGAACAAGCTTCTGAGCTGCGACAAGGAAGCGTGGACCGATAACGAGCAGGCAAAGGCGTTTGCTGAAAAGCTTGACGCCATAAAGAAGCTTGTTGTTTCCGGCAGCAGCACCAAAACTCGCGACGATGTTACCGAAAGCTTCAAAAAGGGCGAGGCGCTCTTTATTTCCGGAAGCACCGCCGACCTTGCAAAGCTGCTCGAGGATGAAAATGGGGATTACGGTTTTGCCGCATATCCGAGCCTTTCCGGCGAGAGAGTGAACGTTATTTCCGTTTCCGAAATGTATATTCCGATAGAAGCGAAAAACGCCGATCTCGGAAAGAAATTCATGTCTTTCCTTTACAGCGACGCCGCTGCGGCAGTTGCTGCGGAAACTGTTAAAAAGCTTCCTCCGGTAGCCTCTGCGACAAGCCTTGCGGCGCAGTATGAATTCGGCGCGGCGGAAAAAGAAGCATATTCCGCGCTGACTTCTTCCGTTTACGCACCGAAGTTCATGGTAAAAGCGGCGGATAACGAGAGCCTTTCCGATGAGTTCTGCGCTCTTGCGGTTTCCGTATTCAAAGGAGACGTAAAGCCGGAGGAATTTGCTTCAAAGATGGTTGAATATATTGAAAAGTATTGACATAAAGCAGGGAGAGAAAGAAACAATGGATAAGAAGAAATTTTACATTACAACGCCGATATACTACCCATCGGATAAGCTGCATATAGGTCACACCTATTGCACCGTCGCCACGGACGTTATGGCGCGCTACAAGCGCCTTCAGGGGTACGATGTAATGTTCCTCACCGGCACGGACGAGCACGGTCAGAAAATTCAGCAGAAGGCCGAGGCAAAGGGCGTAACTCCTCAGCAGTTCGTGGACGAGGTCGTTGCGGGAATAAAGGAGCTTTGGAAGCTTATGAACATTTCCAACGACCGCTTTATCCGCACCACCGACGACTATCATGTGGAAAGCGTGCAGAAGATTTTCAAGCGCCTCTACGAACAGGGCGACATCTATAAAGGCACATACAAGGGCAAATACTGCACCCCCTGCGAATCCTTCTGGACGGAGACCCAGCTTGTGGACGGAAAATGCCCGGACTGCGGCAGAGATGTAATTGACGCCGAGGAGGAGGCGTATTTCTTCCGCCTTTCCGCCTATTCGGACAGACTTGTAAAATATTACGAGGAGCACCCGGACTTCCTGCTGCCCACCTCCCGCCTCAACGAGATGGTGAACAACTTCATAAAGCCCGGCTTGGAAGATCTGTGCGTTTCCCGCACCAGCTTCAGCTGGGGAATACCGGTGGACTTTGACCCGAAGCATGTGGTTTATGTTTGGGTGGACGCGCTGACCAACTATATCACCGCTTTGGGCTACGAGAATGAAAAGTACAACGACTTCGACAAATACTGGCCTGCGGACGTTCACTTTGTCGGCAAGGAAATAGTGCGTTTCCACACCATAATTTGGCCCGCAATTCTTATGGCGCTTGATTTGCCGCTTCCCAAGAGGGTTTACGGTCACGGCTGGCTGCTTATCGACGGCGGAAAAATGTCAAAATCCTTCGGAAACGTTGTCGACCCGGTAATTCTTTGCAAAAGATACGGCGTTGACGCGCTGCGCTACTTCCTTCTTAGGGAATTCCCGTTCGGCTCCGACGGTTCTTTCACCAACGAAGCGCTTATAAGCAGAATTAACACCGACCTTGCCAACGACCTCGGAAACCTCGTTTCCAGAACCGTGGCAATGGCGGATAAATACTTCGGCGGAACGCTGCCGGAGGGCAGAGAAGCGGAGCCGGTGGATGATGAGCTTTTGGATATGGTCAAGGGTCTGCGGGAAAAATACGAGCACGAAATGGAAAGCTATGCGTTCCAGAACGCGCTTATGGAAATTTTCAAAATCATCTCCCGCTCCAACAAATATATTGACGAAACCGCGCCTTGGGTGCTCGGAAAAGACCCGGCGAAGAAAGACCGCCTTGCGGCGGTGCTCTATAATCTCCTTGAGGGTATTCGCGTGTGCGCCGTGCTGCTTACTCCCTTTATGCCCGATACCGTGGTGAAGATTTTTGACCAAATCGGCGCTCCCGAGGAAGCAAGAGCCTACGAAACCGCCGATAAATTCGGCGTTCTGCCCGCAAATGTGACCGTTCACCGCGGAGAAACCCTGTTCCCGCGCATTGACGCTCAGAAAGAGCTTGCGGAGCTTGAAGCGGAGGAAAAAGCCGCAAAAACTCCCGCAGTCGAGGAGAAAAAAGAAGAAATCGTGCTCGAACCCGAAATCGGCATTGAGGATTTCGGCAAGGTGGAGCTTCGCGTAGCGAAAATCCTTTCCTGCGAGAAGGTTCCGAAAGCAAAGAAGCTCTATAAAATTCAGCTTGACGACGGAATGGGTGGCCGCCAAATCGTATCCGGAATTGCACAGCATTATGCCCCGGAGGAGCTTGTGGGCAAGAAGATAATCGTAGTGGCAAACCTAAAGCCCGCAAAGCTCTGCGGAGTGGAATCCTCCGGTATGCTCCTTGCCGGAGACAGAGAGGACGGCTCCGTGTGCGTCACCTTCGTTGACGACTCCGTGCCGGTGGGGACAAGGCTGCACTGATGGAATACAGAGGAATTTTCGACACCCATGCTCATTATGACGATGAGCGTTTTGACGAAGACCGCGACACCGTGCTCGGCTCCCTTGCCGGGCACGGCGTTTCGCTTGTTGTTGACCCGGCGTGTGACCTTGCCTCCTGCGAAAAAACGCTGGAGCTTTCCGCAAAATACGGCTTTATTTATTCCGCCGTGGGCGTACACCCACATTCTGCGGAAAGCGACGGAACAGGGGAGTGGCTGCAAAGGGTAGAGGCGTTCGCAAAGCAAAATAAGGTGGTTGCCATAGGGGAAATCGGGCTTGACTACCACTATGATTTCTCTCCGAGAGAAAAACAGCTTGAGGTTTTTTCGGCACAGCTTGCTTTGGCAAGCGACCTCGCTCTGCCGGTGATAATCCACGACAGAGAAGCCCATGCGGACACCCTTGAGCTTGTGCAAAAGTACCGTCCGCGGGGAATTATCCACTGCTATTCCGGCTCTGCGGAAATGGCAAGGGAATTTGTAAAGCTCGGAATGTATATAGGCTTTACCGGCTCCGTGACGTTCAAAAACGCTAATAAGCTTTTGCTTGCGGCGGCGGAGGTTCCGGAGGACAGAATTCTCCTTGAAACGGACTGCCCATATATGGCGCCGGTGCCGTATAGGGGACGGCGGTGCGACAGCACGCTTATTCCGGCAACGGTGGAGCGCCTTGCGGAAATTCGCGGCACGGACGCACAGACCCTTATCGACCGTGCGCGGGAGAACGGCTGCCGTGTTTACGGAATTGAAACGGAGGACGGAATATGAGAATAAGAAGAAAGCCATGGGCAAGACCGGAGCTTGCGGAGTGGGAGAACTGCATAGATAATCCTGCGGAAAACAGAGGAAAATGGCACTTCGCTTTCAAAAAAGACCAGCCGCTTATGATTGAGCTTGGCTGCGGCAAGGGCGGCTTTATGTCGAAGCTTGCGGTGGCGAACCCGGATACCAATTACATAGCCGTTGACATAAAAAGCGAGATGCTTGGCCTTGCCATGCGTAACATAAAGCGCGAATACGCCGAAGCACAGCGCGAAATCGACAATGTGCTCATTTTCAGCCAGGAAATAATGCTTATAAATAAGGTTTTCGCTCCGGAGGATGTCTGCGAGCGCATTTATATCAATTTTTGCAACCCGTGGCCGAAAACTCACGACCACAAAAAGCGCCTTACTCACAACAATCAGCTTATGCAGTACAGGGAATTTCTTCGGGACAGCGGCGAAATCTGGTTCAAAACAGATAACGACGATTTGTTCCTCTCCTCCAAGCGGTATTTCGGCGAATGCGGCTTTGAGCTTACCTATGTGACGGAGGATTTGCACAATTCCGGCTTCGAGGGAAGCCTTGCAACGGAGCACGAAAAGATGTTTTCTGAGCAGGGAATACCGATAAAGTTCCTTATAGCAAAGAAACTGCCCATTTCTGCCGAAGAAATTGTAAAATAAATATTAAAATATATGAAAACCCTCTTGATTTTTATGGGGAAATAGTATACAATATTATTAGCACTCAAGAAGATAGAGTGCTAATAATATGAGAGTAAATCATTTTATAGGAGGATATATAATGAACGTAAAACCACTCGGCGACAGAGTCGTAATCAAAATGGTTGAAAGCGAAGAAAAGACCAAGGGCGGCCTTATTCTTACCGCAAACGCACAGGATAAACCCGAAATCGCAGAGGTTCTCGCAGTAGGCCCCGGCACTCTTGCGGACGGTAAAAAGGTTGAAATGGAGCTTAAAGTCGGCGACCATGTTATCATGGGCAAATATGCGGGCACCAATGTTAAAATCGACGGTGAAGAAATCATCATTCTTTCCCAGTCCGACATACTTGCAAAGGTAGAGGAATAATATCCTAATCAGTTAATATTTTCGGAGGTATTTATATATGGCAAAACAAATTCTTTATGGCGATGAAGCCAGAAGAAAGCTTCAGAATGGTATCGACAAACTTGCCAATACCGTAAAAATCACCCTTGGCCCTAAGGGCTGCAATGTTGTTCTTGATAAAAAATTCGGCACTCCGATCATCTGCAACGATGGTGTTACCATCGCCAAGGAAATCACCCTTGAAGATCCTTTTGAGAACATGGGTGCTCAGATTGTAAAAGAAGTTGCAACCAAAACCAACGATGCTGCCGGCGACGGCACCACCACTGCAACCCTTCTTGCACAGGCACTTGTTCGCGAGGGTATGAAGAACGTAACCGCCGGCGCAAACCCCATGCTCATCAAACGCGGTATTCAGAAAGCCGTTGACGCAGCCGTTGAAGCAGTTCTGAAGAACGCAAAGAAGGTTTCCGGCTCTCAGGACATCGCGAGAGTTGCAACCATTTCCTGCGGCGATTCTGAACTCGGCAATCTTATTGCCGAGGCAATGGAAAAGGTTACTACCGATGGTATCATCACCGTTGAGGACAGCAAAACCGCAAACACCTATATCGAAGTTGTTGAAGGTATGGAATTTGACCGCGGATTCCTTTCTCCTTACATGGTAACCGATACCGACAAGATGGTAGCTGTTATGGAAGACTGCTCCATCCTTCTTGTTGACAAGAAGATTTCCTCCTTCCAGGAGCTTGTACCGATTCTTGAGCTTTCCATGAGAGCGGGCAAAAAGCTTCTCATCGTTGCCGAAGATATTGAAGGCGACGCACTTACCAACCTCATCGTCAATAAGCTCCGCGGCACTCTTAACGTATGCTGCGTAAAGGGTCCCGGCTTCGGCGAGAGAAGAAAAGAAATGCTTCTTGATATTGCCGCACTCACCGGCGCAACCCTTGTATGCGATGACATCGGCCTTAACCTTACCGATGTTACTCTTGACCACCTCGGCTTTGCAAAGAAAGTCAAGGTCGACAAAGACAAAACCCTTATCGTCGACGGCGGCGGCTCCAAAGAGGACATTCAGGCTCGTATTGCCATTATCAAGGCTTCCTATGAAACCGCTCACAGCGATTACGACCGTGAGAAGCTTCAGGAAAGACTTGCGAAGCTTGTCGGCGGCGTGGCCGTTGTAAAATGCGGCGCAGCAACCGAAACCGAAGCAAAAGAGAAAAAGCTCCGTATCGAGGACGCTCTCAACGCAACCAAGGCTGCTGTTGAGGAGGGTATCGTAGCAGGCGGCGGCGTTGCTCTTGTAAACGTAATTCCCGATGTTGAAAAGGTTCTTGCCACCGCTCACGGCGACGAAAAGACCGGTGTGAAGATTGTTCTCCGCGCTCTTGAAGAGCCTATGCGTCAAGTAGCGATCAATGCGGGTCTTGATGGCTCCGTTGTAATCGACAAGGTTCGCCGCTCCAAGAAGAACGGCTACGGCTTCAACGTATTCACCGAGGAATTCTGCGATATGATCGAAGCGGGCGTTGTTGACCCCGTAAAGGTAACTCACTCCGCACTTCAGAACGCAGCCTCCGTTGCGGCAATGGTTCTTACTACCGAAAGCCTTGTAACCGATATTCCCGAGAACAACGGCAGAATGATAAATACTGTTCAGGAGCAGATGCACCAGACTCCTCGTCCGGGCGGCTTCTAATATCCAAAATATATTTGAGCACGGTGCTCAAAATAAAAAAGGTTCGGCTTTTGCCGAACCTTTTTTGGTGCTCAAAATGAGCATTGCGCAAAAATGTGATGCTCATGCGGGTTTACAAAAACAAAAAGCGCATTGCATGGGCAATACGCTTTTTAAGAAAGAGCAAATTATTCTTTTACTTCGCCAAGCTGGCGGTCAAGCCAAGTGGAAGCAAGGTCGAGAGCGGAATAAAGTCCATCGCGCTCCGCACGTTTCACTACCATTTCGGTAGGAATGGCGTTCGGGTCGGTGGACATCATCTGAAGGGTAATATGGCTTGCCATTTCAATGCCGTCCGCCTCTTTGGTGTCGGTAATCTGAAGCATTACCACATAGGGGTCGCGCATATCGCCGTAATAGAGTATCTTTTTGCTGCGCACAAGGGGTCTGCCCTTATACATCATAAATTCCTGTTTTTCTTCTGCCATAATATCCTCCAAAATCAGTCGTCAAGATAATTTTTCACCAGAATTTGAAGAAGCTCATCGCGGTCGATGCGGCGGATAAGGCTTCTTGCGTTGTTATGCGTGGTGATGTAGGTGGGATCCTCCGAAAGGATATACCCGACGATTTGGTTAATGGGGTTGTAGCCTTTCTGGCGAAGAGCGTCATAAACAGTGGTAAGAATCGCTTTTATTTCTTTCTCTTTATCTTCGCGTATGGAAAAGGAAATTGTAGGTTCGTTCATAGTAGGGGGGTCCTCCTCTCGATTTTTCATAATTCAGCGTAACTGAAATATCACAAATATATTCTACACCAAAACGGACTTTATAGCAAGAGAAGAGTTGCAAATATTTTCTTAAAATTCATTTAAGGAATTATTGCCGGATTTTTTAGCGGCGGTTTCGGTAAATTTTGAAATAACTATTGACAAACAGACGGAAAAGTATCATACTATATTATAGTTAAAGTTAAATATTACATACGGAACACGGCCGGTTTTACCGGTACAGAGGAACGGGGTGCAAATCCCCGACGTTGAACGGCACTGTGAAGTGGGAATGTTTTTTTCGACTATGCGAAAATGCGGTCACTCGAAATTTCGGGGAAGACTTACGGAAAAAACGCGCGGAATAATCCGCAGAACACAAAGTCAGGATATTCGGTTCCATTTTTCACCGGCTTTCCCGATGGAATGTATGCAGTGCATAAAAACGTTTGCACCAAAGCTTAAAAGCTTTGGTGCTTTTTATTCGGCAAATCCGGCGACGGCCGTTTTGCATATAAAGAAATGAAAGGAGATCTTCTTATGAAAAAAAGCATTTCACTGCTGCTTGCCGTAATGATGGTGCTCAGCATCTGTGCGGTTTCCGCTTTTGCGGCGGAGCGCAAGGACTACAACCTTCGCGTTCTCACCTTCGAGGATGCCGATTACAAGGGCGGCAAAAACTTCGCCGGCGGAAACGACTGGACAAGCCTTGTTGATGATCCCCAGTACGGCGGCAAGCTGCTCTATGGTTCCGGAATGGGATTTAACAGCGCAGAAGAAGCGTACAAATGGAACGATGAAAACAACACTTTCCTCTCCAGTATGCTCAGCTACTCTTGGGGCGCCTATTGCTATTGGGGCGGCGGTCACGCAATCTCCAACTATGCTTCCGGCGATGTTAAAGCCCACGGCGGCTTTAACAGCCAGCTTACCGTTTTCAAAAAAGGTGTTGAAGGTCTTGCCAGAACCGGCGGCGGCCACAACGGCTCCAATAACTTTGCGGTTCACTACGGCTATACCGATAACAGCGGATATACCGGCGGCATGGAGCTTCCTTACTTCAAATTCTCCGATGGCGTTGCTCGCGTTGTAGACCACATGTATGTAAACAACATCTGCTATGCTATCAACTGCTATGTTGACGGCAACGGCCTTACTGCAAACATCGGGCCTGACGATTGGGTCAAGCTTGTTGCCACCGGCTATGACAAGGACGGCAAAGCGGTTGAAACCAAAGCTGAGCTTTATCTCTGCAACGGCCCCGATAACATCGTAATGGATTGGACCAAATGGGATCTCTCCGTGCTCGGCGAAGTTACCAAGATTGAATTCAACGTAACCGGCTCCAGCGACAACGGCTACGGCTTCTCTCAGCCCGCATATTTTGCCTATGACGACGTTGCTGTTCGTTTCCCCAAGACTCAGGAAGAGCTTGACGCGGAGGCAGCGGCAGACGTAGAAGAGCTTATCGGCGCTATCGGCAGAGTAAACAAGGACAGCGGCGAAGCCATTAAAGCGGCCCGTGACGCTTACGAAGCACTCACCGACGCACAGAAGGCTCTTGTTTCCGAAGACGCTCTCAAGACTCTCGACAAAGCCGAGAAAATCTTCGATATGATTCAGAACAGCCTTAAGCCCGGCGCAGAATCCTCCAAGAAGGAAAGCGATTCCGCCGTTATCAAAATCAGCGCTTCCGCAGCCGCAAAGGGCGAAGCAAACCCCTCCACCGGCGCACCCGCTATGAACATTGCTCCCGCAATTTTTGTGCTCGCAGCTGCAGCCTGCGTGCTCAAAAAATAATCAATAATCTCAATTAACAGTTTCAAATTTTTCTCCTCTCGTATTTTTCCAGCAAAAAGCGCTTCCGTGATGCCTAACACGGAGGCGCTTTTGCCGTATAAACCCGCATGAGCATGCGAAAAATCCCCGCCGTGCCAGTTTGAGCACCGCAGGTTCGCCGAAAAAGCCGTATTTTTCGGCAGCGGATTTCAGCGGGGGCGAAAACACGAAATTCAGCGCAAAAACAAAAGAAGCCCGGCAGTGCCGGACTTCTTTTGCGTATGGTAGGTGCTCAAGCGAGCACCGTGCTTTTGCAAATTATTTTTCGAGAGCGCCATAGATTACGGCAAGATTCTTTATCATCTCAACGGCGGAATCCATCTGCTCAACGCAGGCAAATTCAAATTTGCCGTGGAAGTTGTAGCCGCCGGTGCCGAGGTTAGGGCAGGGCAGACCCATAAAGGAGAGCACACAGCCATCGGTACCGCCGCGAACAGGCTTTGATACCGGCACGCCGCCGGCCATCTCAATAGCCTTGCGGGCGTTTTCGATAAGGTGGAGGTTTTTTTCGATAATGCAACGCATATTTTTGTAGTCAAAGCCGGTTTCTGCTGAGGCAACGCCATCGCCGTAGCGGCGGTTAATTTCCTCTGCGGCACGGTGAATATAATCAACGCGGTATTTCAGCTTTTCTTCGTCGTGGTCGCGGATGATGTAGGAAAGCTCGGCGTTGTCGCAGCCGCCATGCATTCCGGTGAGGTAGTAGAAGCCCTGATACTCCTCGGTGTATTCAGGGCGCTCCATTCTGGGAAGAAGCGCATCAAAATCCATGGCAACAAGCGCAGCATTTATCATTTTGTCCTTTGCGCTGCCGGGATGAACGGAAACGCCGCTGAATTTGATTTTCGCATGGGCGGCATTAAAGGTTTCGTACTCGACTCCGCCGAAAGCGTCGCCGTCCATGGTGTATGCGTAGTCTGCGCCGAAACGCTCAAGATTGAATTTGTGCGCGCCGCGGCCGATTTCCTCGTCCGGGGTGAAGCCGATTTTGATGGTTCCGTGCTTGATTTCCGGGTGGGCAAGCAGTTCTTCCGCGGCGGTGAGAATTTCCGCAACACCGTTTTTGTCGTCCGCACCAAGAAGGGTAGTGCCGTCGGTGACGATTATGTGTTTGCCGATGCAGTCGTTCATTTCGGGGAAATCCTTCGGAGAAAGGACAATGCCGAGTTCCTCGTTGAGCACCACGTCGCCGCCCTTGTAGTCGACGATTTTCGGTTTTATATCGGTGAACGGAACCTCGTCAACCACGTCCATGTGAGCCACAAAACCGATTACGGGAGCCTTTTCACAGCCTTCGGAGGCGGGAATTTCGCCGTAAACATAGCCGTTTTCGTCCATTTCCACATTTGAAATGCCAAGCTCACGCATTTCATCACAAAGTGCTGCTCCGAGCACGAGCTGCTCCTTGGTGCTGGGGCAGGTTTCGCTGTTTTCGTCGGAACCGGTGGGGTACTGAACGTATTTAAGAAGCCTTTCATAAGCTTTCATAAAAATCCTCCTTATTTTGCGCCGAAGCGTATATATTTATATAGGTATTGTAGCAGAAAAGAAAGCATTGTTCAATAATTATTTTTTTAACACTAAAGTTAGGCAGATTGCACAAAAAACATGACGCGAATTATGCACAATGACTAAATTTCTGCATTTCTATTTACAAAATGCAGATCAAAGTTTATAATCTACTTGTATGATAGTTTAATTCATACGACATCATTAAAATTTAACAAGAGAGAAGGAACACAATGCGTAAGACTAACCTGTTCAAACTGATCGCGATCCTTGCTTGCATGACCCTTATTTTCGTTGGTTGCTCCGGCAGCAACAACGAAAATGCAGTAGACCTCAACTCTTACACCCTTGATGAGATTATCGAGAAAGCAAAGGCCGAAGGCCATCTTGAATCCGTTGGTATGCCTGATTCTTGGGCAAACTGGGGAGAAAGCTGGGAAGGCTACACCGCTGAATACGGCATTACTCATAACGACTCCGATATGAGCTCCGCAGAGGAACTTTCCATGTTCGAAAGTGATCCTACCAGAGCAATCGGCGACGTTGGCTTTGCATTCACCACTAAGCTCAAAAACGACAAGGGCGAAGACATTGTTCAGTCCTACAAGACCTCTTATTGGGACTCTGTTCCTGATTGGGCAAAAGACGCAGACGGCAAATGGATGGTTGCTTATACCGGATGCACCGCATTCCTCTATAATAACGACATTCTCAGCGATCCGATGCCTACCTCTTGGCAGGAAGTTCGTGAAGGCAACTACACCATCGCAATCGGCGACGTAGTTGGCGGAGCAACCGGCCAAGGCAACGTTATCGCCACTGCATATGCATTCGGTGGTGACATCGACAACCTCCAGCCCGCATACGACTTTTGGCTTGAAATGGCAGAAGCCGGCCGCATAAACGGCATCGACATCACTTCTCAGAACTTTGAGTCCGGCGAAGTTCCTTTCGGCGTAATTTGGTCCTACAACGCATATTCTTACAGCAAATCCCTTGCCACTAACAAAGGCTACAACATGACCTATTGCATTCCTTCTGACGGCGCTATCCTTTCCGGATATGCTTCCGTTATCAATGCAAACACTACCACTCCTTTTGCTGCTGCTCTTGCAAGAGAATACATCTTCTCTGACCAGGGTCAGATCAACCTTGCAAAAGCCGGAGCAATCCCCACCAGAACTAATGTTGAGATCCCCGCAGAAGTAGCTGCAGAGACCTTTGAGCCTTCTACTTATGCACAT
>OLOS01001094.1_pt1 | contig 24163 bp, 25 predicted proteins | sample 1672631 | NCBI WGS metagenome assembly OLOS01 (sample SAMEA3136707, study PRJEB25190) | human gut metagenome | biome: human gut; feature: human-associated habitat; material: faeces | place: Austria | collected 2013 | reverse complement strand
GGGGGCCATTCTCTCACGTGAGAGAATGGCCCCCTTACTGCGCACTCCCGCACGCAGGGAATTCCCGTCCCTCAACGGGACAAGACCTTTCTTGCCAAAGGCCCGATTACGCCGCCGGCGGCGTTGCCGACCGTCATCACAAGCAGATATAAAACCGCGCGGCCGCTCCATGCGCCGCCCATCGTGAAGTAGTACATATTCGCCACGCAGTGCTCAAAGCCGCAGAGGATGAACACGCACACGCCGAAAAAGAGCGCAAGATACTTGCCGAGCTCGTGCGGGTTGGAGCGATAGCCCTCCACGCCGATGTAGATCATCACGTTGCAGAAAACGGCGAGGATGAACGCGCCGAACAGCGGCTCGGAGAGCTTCAATTCACAGATGCCCTGCGCGCGGGCGCTGAGGGATACAAGCCGCGTGTACTTCTCGGCAAGCGCGATGAACGACGTGCCGGCGAGATTCCCCAGCCAGATGACCGGCAGCGTTTTGGCGTAGGCCATATCGTTATCGAACACGTAGCAGACCTTGCCGGTGAACAGATGCAGCCCGCGCGTGCAGACGACGAAAAGGCCGATCGTGAAAAAAAGCGACCCGACGACCGTATTTTCCACCGACAGAAACACCGTGCCGCCAAAGGCGATGACCGCGCCGGCAAGGATCGCGGAGAGAAAGATCTTTTTCATGCGGAAACTCCTCCAGACCGTGTGATGGGGTCTATTTTACCGTATGTCAGCGAGCGTTGTAAACGCTTCTCTGTGGAGAGATAAAAAGTCCGCAGAAAATGAGGGTTTTTGCCGCTTCGGCTTAACAGAACGCGGCATTTTGCGCGGCATGGAGGGAGGCTCGCCGTGATTTTTATTGCTTTTCCCTCCCCCGGATAGTACAATGGTCTTACCATCAAACTTTCGGAGGACTTTTCCCCAATGAAACTCATCTCATGGAACGTCAACGGCCTGCGCGCGTGCATTGGCAAGGGCTTTTTGGATTTTGTGAATTTCATCGACGCGGACGTCATCTGCCTACAGGAGACGAAGCTGCAGCCGCATCAGATCGAACTTGACCTGCCGCAGTACCACATCTACTGGAACAGCGCGGACAAAAAGGGCTACTCCGGCACGGCGGTGTTCACCAAGCAGGAGCCTCTTTCCGTCACCTATGACTTTGGCGAGGACATCCACCGCCATGAAGGGCGCGTCATCACGTGTGAATATCCGGACTTCTACCTCGTCTGCTGCTACACGCCGAACTCGCAGGACGAGCTGCGCCGCCTTTCGTACCGCATGGAATGGGAGGATGCGCTGCGGCAGTACCTCTGCGAGCTCGACACGATCAAGCCCGTCGTGTACTGCGGGGACTTAAACGTCGCACACGAGGAGATCGACCTCAAAAATCCGAAGACAAACCACTTTAACCCCGGCTTTTCCGACGAGGAGCGCGGCAAGATGACGCAGCTTTTGTCCTCGGGCTTTCTCGATTCGTTCCGCACGCTGTACCCCGACAAGACGGACGCCTATTCGTGGTGGAGCTACCGCGCCCAGTCGCGCGCACGGAACGTGGGGTGGAGAATCGACTATTTCATCGTCTCCGAACGCCTGCGCTCCCGCATCGAAAACGCGGATATCTTAGCTGAGGTCATGGGCAGCGACCACTGCCCCGTGCTGCTCGAGCTCAAGGAGGAATCAAAATGAAAAAGGAAATGACCGGAGGCACGAAGATCACCCTGATCATCAGCGGTGCGGCCATGCTTGCCGGCATCGTGATCGTTGTGCTGTTTGCCGCCGGCGCGCTCGCCCTTTCCGAGCAGAGCCGCAACGTGCTCGCGATTGTGATCTCCGCCGCGCTGGTGGTGTTTTCCTACACGCTGTGCAAATCGTTGGGGGTACTTAAAAATCAAAAAAAGTGATTCTCACCCCCACGCCCACGTGGGGAACGGGTAAAAGGGGGCCATTCTCTTTCACGAAAGAGAATATCCCCCTTTTGAACCCCCAAGAGAAAGGTTTACATTGCCAGCTTTGGGCTTGAAGAACTGCACGGCCTGTGGAATCGGGTGCCTGCCATGGGATGGTTCTACACGACTTGGTTTGCTTCTATCTTCGCTGTCGCTTTGCCTGCGATTCGTTACCCTTACGCAATCTCCGTCTACTTTGAATTTTATCAATCTTGCTTTTTCCTGCCAAGGCGGCTTTGCTGCGCTCGCCGCGATATACGCACTATCGGTAGATAGCGATTAGGCTGCACTTGCGCAAGATCAGCAGAGCGGCAGCGGGTAGTAGGAGCAGATCAAATCGTATAGCAGGGCTCAACGCGGCTTTGCCGCGCGCAGATATTGCATTCCGGAGGCATAAAGGTCATTCTCGCCCGAGACCGCCAATCTGAAACCTTTCTCTTGGGGGATCTAAAGGGGGCCATTCTCTTTTGTGAAAGAGAATGGCCCCCTTTTATCACGCCTTGGTGCGGTCGTACGAAACGACCACACGGCGGTTCGGCTCGGTGCCGATGGAGAACGTTGTCACACTCGGCGTATCCTGGAGCGCGGTGTGGATGACGTGGCGCTCGTAGGCGTTCATGGGCTCGAGGGTGACATTGCGGCGGTACTTCGTCACCTTGCCGGCGACCTTTTCCGCCAGGCGCTCGAGGCTCTGCTCGCGCTTTTCGCGGTAATTTTCCGCGTCGACCTGCACGCGGGCGCGGTTCTTCTCGCTGCCGCGGTTGATGCTGTAGTTCGTCAACTGCTGGATGGCGTCGAGCGTTTCGCCGCGGCGGCCGATCAGCGCGCCGAGCTTTTCGCCTTCGAGGAAGACCTTGTAGCGGCCCTTCTCGCTCTCGTAGACCTTGACCTCAGCGGCGGAGTCCATGTGCTCAAGAAGGCCCTTGAGGAACGCGCGGATCTGCTCGCTCTTCTCGTCGTGGCACTCTTCGCCGAGGTCGACAATGGGCTTGGGCTGCGGAGCGGGACGCTCCGCGCGCTCGGCGCGGGGAGCGCGGTTCTCGCGGCGGTCTTCGCGCGCGGGACGGCCGCTGCGCTCTTCCTTGGCGGCGCGGGGTTCTTTTTTCTGCAGCACCTCGGGCGCGTACATGGGCACGGCCTTGGGCGCAGAAGCGGGTTCAACTTTCTTTTCGGGCTTGGGTTCGGCAGGCTTTTCCACCGGCTTGACCTCTTCGGCCTTGCCGTCGTCATAGCTCACGCGAACGCGCGCGGGCGCGCTGCCGATGCCGAGGAATCCGGCTTTCGCGCGCTCAAGAATTTCAACAGAAACGTCGTCTCTGTCCATCTTCAGCTGCGCGAGCGCGCTCTGGATGGCCTCGTCCTCCGTCTTGCCCGTTACGTCAATAAACTTGATCATTCAGACAAGCTCCTTACAATTATTCTCCGTAGTGCTCGGGGTCGTAGGAACGGCCGCGGGCATAGGGGCGGTCGCCGACGCGGCCGCTTTCGTTCGTGGAATTTTTCTTTTTCGTGGCCTTGGCAGCCTGCTTTTCTGCGCGCTTTTCCTTCAGCGTCTTCTTTTCCGCCTCCTCGGCGGCGATCTTACGTTGCTGCTCGCGGGCAGCTTCCATGCGGCGCAGACGGTCATCGCGCTTCTGCTTTTCCTTCTCGCTGAGCTCGTCCTCCATGTGGCTCTTATAGTACTTGGTCAGAACCTTTTCCTGGATGGCGTAGAGCAGCGAGTTAACGATCCAGTAGACGCCGAGAGCCGCGGGCAGCGTAAAGCCGATCCACAGCGACATGAGCGGCATCATCCACATCATCATGCGGTTGGAGCGGGCCGCGGCATCGTTGCCCTCAGCGGCGACGTTGCCGGACATGGAGACCTTGGACTGCAGGAAGCTCAAAGCACCGGAAATGAACGGGATCAGCACAACGCCGATCACGGGCCAGCCGCCGGTGAAGAAATCCTTCCACACATCCCCCGGCATGACCGTGAGGTCAAGGCCGAGGAAATTGTAGTTCACGTTGAGAAGACCGTCAAACTTGCCGGAAAAATCCGCAAAATTGTCGGAAATGAACTTGGCAAGGCCGATCTCCTCATAGCCCTTGCGCACGAGCTCGGCATTGTAGCCCAGGGTGGTGGCAAGGGTCGTGATCTCCGTCACGACGTCCTTGGAGAGCATCATGAAGCGGCTGAGCGGCTGACGGATGATGGAATACAGAGCGATGAGGATGGGGAAGGGCAGGAAGCTCCAGAGGCAGCCGCTCATGGGGTTGACCCCCTCCTTGGCGTAGAGCATCTGGATCTCATCGTTCATTTTCTGGGGATTGTTGGCATATTTCGTCTGGATCTCTTTGATCTTGGGCTGGAAGAGATTCATGCGCATCATGCTCTTTTTCGACTTCATCTGGAAGGGCAGCGTGATGAGCTTCACGACGAGCGTGAAGAGCACGAGTGCCCAGCCGTAAGAGCCGGTCAGCTCATAGAAGGTGCGCAGGACCCAGGCGAAGGGAACGCAAATGTAGTAGCCGATGGTTGACATTCTTCGGTTTCCTCCGTGGTTTTAGGTTCGGTCACGGGACCGGGTCGTAGATTTTTCCGCCCTTGTAGAACGGATGGCATCGCATGATACGCTTGAAGGCAAGCCAGCCGCCCTTGACCGCCCCGTACTTCTCGATCGCTTCGAGCGCGTATTGAGAGCACGTGGGGATAAAGCGGCAGCAGGGGGGACGGTAGGGTGAGATGGCCCTGCGGTAAAACCGGATGAGAAACAGCAGAAAGCGTTTCATGCCTGCGTTTCCCACAGATCGAGCTTTTTGCACGTTTTTTCAAACGCGCGCTTGAGCTCCCAGTAGTCCGCGTGGGCGGCCCTTGTGCGGGCGACGACGATGCAGTCGTAGCCCTGCTTCATCTTCCCCTGACTCAGGCGGAAGATCTCGCGGATGCGGCGGCGGACGCGGTTGCGCACGACGGCGTGGCCGAGCTTGGTGCTGACCGTGACGCCGAGGCGGTTGTGTCCCAGCCGGTTTTTCCGGTAATACACCACAAGGCAGGACGAAACACCGGACTTGCCCTTGGCATACATCCGGCGGAATTCGTAATTCTGCTTGACGGTGGTGGTGCTTTTCACGCGTGATCTCCCTGCTTTTGCGGATTTCTCCGCATAGCCTGCAAGGGACGGCGATCGAAACACATTCTCATCGGCCGTCCCTCATTGTTTCATGTGTAGCATACGATACGCAAGTTGCTCCCGCTTTAGTGGGTCAGACGGGCGCGGCCGCGTGCACGACGGCGGGCGATAACCTTGCGGCCGTTGGCAGTGGACATTCTCTTGCGGAAGCCGTGCTCCTTGGAGCGCTGGAGCTTCTTGGGCTGGTAGGTGCGAGAAGTAGCCATTTCGTTTTACCTCCTGAAAAAATTTTACCGGCAGCACCCCTTTTGGAGGTGCTGCACTTACTCGACGGCGGGCGGAGAAAACTCCCCGCGGACCGCAGTTGATAAAAATAGTGCCGTATTGACGCGGCATACGGGGAGTATTATATCGGTTTTGCCGCATTCTGTCAACCAAAAATGCAAAAATTGGTGCATGTTTCCATTTCCCGCAAAACCTTGTGGCGCGTATCGAAACATGCAACTATCTCTTGTGTCCTTTTGCCTGTTTTTCAGGGCTTTTGCACTGCAAAAAACAGCGTTTTATATTTAGAATATGTGTTGCGTTCGTGCGCGTTTTTTGGTATAATGTAGGGAGTAAATTTTCGGCTGTCACAGCCGTTTATTCCGAAAAAAGAAAGGAGCGCTTCTGTGAACTCTGTTGCAGACATCTGGAAGATCGTTCTCTCCCGCCTCAGCCAGGACCTGTCTGAGACGACCATCTCCACGTGGTTCGACGAGGTGGAGGCCGTGTCCATCAAGGACCGCACGCTGTATCTCCACTGCCCGAACGATTTTAAGCGCAGCACGATCGAATCCATGTTCTCTGACCGCATCAAGGATTCCCTGCGGGACATTTACTCCGCCGATTTCGACGTCAAGCTCCTCTCCACCGCGGAGAGCACCGCCCTTTTCGAGCCCGAGGTCAAAAAGTCCACCGCGCTGCTCGATTCCGGAGAATTCACGTTCGACACGTTCGTCGTCGGCGAATCGAACAAGATGGCCTATGCCGCCGCGCGCGCCGTGGCCGACGGCGTGGGGCACTACAACCCGCTATTTATCTACGGCGACTCCGGCCTTGGCAAAACGCACCTGATCTACGCCATTGCCCATCAGATCCGCACGACGCGCCCGTCGGCGAAGATCATCTACATCAAGGGCGATGATTTCATCAACGAATTCATCGAGCTCGTGCGCGCGGGCCGCGGCAGTGAGTTCCGCGCGAAGTACCGCGACGCGGACCTGCTGCTCGTGGACGACGTGCAGTTTGTCGCCGGCAAGGAGCAGGTGCAGAACGAATTTTTCCATACGTTCAACACGCTCTACGAGGCCGGACGCCAGATCGTCCTGACCTCCGATAGACCGCCCTCTGACATGCACCTTCTCGACGACCGCCTGCGCACGCGCTTTGAGTGGGGCTTACTTGTCGATGTGCAGCCGCCCGATTTTGAAACGCGCCTTGCCATCGTGAAAAACAAGGCCGCGCAGTGGGGCACCGTCATCGACGACGACATTGCGCGTTACATTGCCGAGAATGTCACGTCCAACGTCCGCCAGCTCGAGGGCACGATGAACAAAATTCTCGCCTACCGCGATCTCATCGGACGCGAGATGGACGCCGACGCCGCGCACCGCGCGGTCGAGGACTTTATGAAAAAGAACGCGAATCTCGCCCCCACGGCGGCGATGATCATCACTGAAACGTCACGCTACTTCGGCATCGACGAAGAGGTCATCAAGGGCCCGTCTCGAAGCCGCGAGGCCGTCAACGCCCGTCAGGCCGCGATGTACCTTGTGCGCCGCATGACGAATCTGTCGACGCCCGATATCGGCCGCGAGTTCGGCAAGCGCGACCATACGACCGTGCTCCACTCGCTCGAGCAGATCGAAAAGAAGATGAAATCCGATCCCGTCTTCAACCAGACGATCAAAGAGATCACTATTAACATCAACTCCAAGAGATAACAAAGTTTTCCACATTATCCACAGGGTTGTGCAGAGGGAAGCTGTGGAAACATTTTTTCAAAATTTTGGGTGTGGAAAGTGATAGAACTTTTCAACAACCCGCGAGGGATAAATTTTCCTTGCCACTTCGGGCAAAAATTGGGTTTTCCACATTTTTGCGCCCCTACTGCTGCTATTTCTAAAAACTATCCTTTTTCTTTTCCAAAAGAAAAAAAATCATCCGTTTTACGAAAGGAACGCCGCTATGAAATTCTCCTGCGAAAAGCTGCTGCTGCAAAATGCAGTCAATACCGCCTCCCGCGCCGTCGCGGCGAAAAGCTCCATCCCTGCGCTCGAAGGACTGCTGCTGACCTGCGGCGGCGAGAGCCTGACCGTTTCGGGCTACAACATGCAGACCGGCATCCGCACGAAGTTTACGGCCGAGGTCGAGGAGTCCGGCGAGCTGGTCGTCAACGCGCGCCTGATCAGCGAGATTTTAAGAAGGCTGCCCGACGACGTCGTGACCTTCACCGCAAACGAAAAATTTTTGATCCACCTGACCTGCGGCGACGCGGATTTCGACATCATGGGCCTCTCCGCCGCCGATTTTCCCGAGCTGCCCGAGGTCGAGGAGAAGTACGCCGTCCAGATCGCCGAAAAGACGCTCAAGACCATGATCCAGCAGACGAGCTTCGCCGTTTCGACGAACGAGGCGCGCCCCGTGCACATGGGCTCGCTGTTCGAGGTATCTGCCGAGGGGCTGACCGTCGTCTCCGTCGACGGCTTCCGTCTTGCCCTTCGCAAGGAAGCACTTGAAAAGATCGAGGGCGGCGCGTTCTCGTTCGTCGCGCCCGGCACGGCGCTCAATGAGGTCGAGCGCATCTGCGAGGAGATCGACGAGGTCGTGACCATCACGCTCGGCCAGCGCCATATTCTCTTCGAGGTCGGTGAGACCGAGCTCATCTGCCGCCGCTTAGAGGGTGAATTCCTCGATTATAAGAACGCCATCCCGCGCAGAAACCCCATCAACGTCGTCGTCGACACGAAGACGATGCTCCAGAGCCTCGAGCGCGTGAGTGTCGTCATCAGTGAAAAGCTCAAGAGCCCCGTGCGCTGCCAGTTCGGCGAGGACAAGGTGACGATGTCCGCCAAGACCGCCAACGGCGACGCAAAGGACGTCTGCCGCATCGCGGGCGACGGTCAGGGGCTTGAGATCGGCTTCAACAACCGTTATCTGATGGACGCGCTGCGCTACGCGCCCGCCGACACCGTGAGAATGGAGCTCAACACCGGCATTTCGCCGGCCATCATCGTTCCCGTCGAGGGCGAAGAGAACTTCCTCTACATGGTGCTGCCCGTGCGCCTGAAGGCAAATTGAGAAAAAAAACTGAATCCATATCGTATAAAATGGTACAACGATTTCTGATAGGAATCGCTTTGTAAAGGACTTTTTATGACTGACATTACTATCACCACGGAATTTATCAAATTGCAGGACCTCTTGAAGCTGGCGAATTTAGTCGGCACAGGCGGCGAGGCGAAGATCGTCATCCAGAACGGCGACGTTTCGGTCAACGGCGAGGTCTGCACGATGCGCGGCAAGAAGATCCGTCCGGGCGACACGGTCGCCTTCGACGGCAAAGAGCTGACGGTCTCCTATGCGAATTGACGCGTTGGCGCTGCGGAACTTTCGCAATTACGACGCGCTGAATGTCACGTTCGCGCCGGACTGCAACGTCATCGTCGGTGAGAACGCGCAGGGAAAGACGAATCTGCTCGAAGCCATCGTCTATCTCTCGTCTGCCCGTTCGCCGCGCGCGAGGGCGGAAAAAGAGCTCATTTCGTTCGGCAAGAGCGAATGCAGCATCAAGGCGAACGCGTTTGCGCGCAACCGAGATTTTCTGCTCGAGATCGCGCTCGCCGCGGGGAGAAGACGAAAAATTCTCATCAATAAAGTCCCTGCGAAAAAGGGCTCGGATTTGAGCGACGTGCTCGGCGCGGTCTACTTCTGTCCGGAGGATCTGCTGCTGATCCGCGACGGCGCGGCGGCGCGGCGCAAGTTCATGGACGACGCGCTCTGCCAACTGCGCGCGCGCTACGCGCAGGCGCTCAGCGACTATCACCGCGCCTACGAGCACAAAACGCGCATTCTGCGCGACAGCGAAGAGTATCCGTCGCTTCTTGATACTTTGCCGGAATTTGACCTGCGCATGGCGCAGAGCGGCGCGGTCATCATCTACTACCGTGCGCGGTTCTGCGAGCGATTGAAGAAATATGCGGGCATCGCGCACCGCGAATGCTCCGGCGGCAGGGAAGAGCTGGGCGTCGAATACCAGACGGTTTCGACCATTTCAGACCCGCTCGCGCCAATTGAAACGATTTACGACCAGCTGCGCGCGCATCAGGCATCGCACGCGGCGGCGGAACGGGCATCAAGAATGTGCCTTTCCGGCCCGCATAAGGACGATATCGCCGTGACGATCGGCGGCGTGAACGCAAGGCAGTTTTCGTCTCAGGGCCAGACCCGCACGGCGGCGCTGGCGTTCAAGCTCGCTGAGCGGGAGATTTACCGCGAGATCACATCCCGCACACCGCTGTTATTGCTCGACGACGTGCTGTCCGAGCTGGACCCGCGGCGGCAGGAATATGTGCTCAACCGCATCCTTGGCGGGCAGGTGTTTATCACGTGCTGTGAAGAGGATAGACTTGGAACCTTGCTCAGTGGCAAGGTGTTTCACATCGCCGATGGGAAAGTTGTATAGCCGCGCTTTGCGCGGAAGTTTGTCCCGTGCGTCACGGGACTGCCCCACAAAGGGGATATTCTCTTTTGGAAGAGAATACCCCCTTTGGAACCCCAAGAGAAACACGAGGGGCCTTACCCCTCGACCCCGCTGCATTGGCAGTTTGTAGTTTGAAGAGTTGCACAGCCTGCGGAATCGGGTGCGGTGTACATGGCTTCGCCATGAATCCCTGCGAGTCGTCACCACTCTCAACCGCGCCTTACTACCGTGAGGCGCGAGTGACGGTAGTTGGGCGGCAGACTGCGTTCGGAATGCGGCATTGCTTCGCTCACCGCATTGATGAGACTGGCGATAGACGGAAATTACTGCGCACTTCTACAAGATAGGCAAAGCGACAGCGAAGATAGAAGCAGACCAAGTCGTTTAGATACACTGCTTGGCAGGCACTATCATTCCGGAGGCATAAAAGTCATTCAAAATCGAGGCTGCCAATCTAACGCCTTTCTTTTGGACGGTCACACCGCCCGTTTTCTTTCCACGGAAAGAAAATGGGGGGTGTGGTACTGCGGCGCGCACGCCGCATGACCCCGCGCCCTTTGGGCGCGATATCTGAGGAGGTACCATGTACCTGCACATCGGCAACAATGTCATGCTGCCAGAAAAGCACATCATCGGCGTCTTTGATCTCGAGATCACGTCGCAATCGAAGAGAACATCAGAATTTCTTAGGCGGGCGGAGGACGAGAGCCTTGTCATCGACGCCTGCGAGGACATTCCCAAGTCGTTTTTGGTGTGCGACCACCCGTATCACCCGCAATTGGTTTATCTATCCGAGCTTTCGAGCCAAACACTGCAAAAGAGAATGGAGGAGCAGACATGAAGATCCCCGTTGCTTTGACAATGCTGGCAAGTCCCTTTTCCCTTCCCCACAATGAGCGCTGGATACTGCCCATCGCGCTCGGCTTTTTCGCGCTGCTGACGGTGTATTTCACGTGGCGGCTCAAAACGGACGAGGGCGACAAGTGGCTCTTTCGGAAGAAAATGAAGGTGTCGGCGCTCTTCTGGCTTGCATGCGAAGTGCTCTGGCAGTTCCACGGTGCGGATTCGACGTTTCCCGTCGGGCCGGTCACGGGCATTTTGTTCTTGTACCTAATGAGTCAGGCGCTGGTGTACGGCATTTACTGCGTGATTCAAAAGAAGAAAACAACAGCCGCGATGTAAGCGGCTTTCCCATCAAAATAGTGTTCGAGGCAGGGAGAAACGGGCCGGAAAGGGCTCCGACCCGGTTCTTCCTGCCTTACGACGAAAGGAGAACCCAAATGGCAGAAAATGAGATCCTGCAATCCACGGCGGTGGATGAAAACAACGACTATAACGCCTCAGAGATCCAGGTGCTCGAAGGACTGGAGGCGGTGCGCAAGCGCCCGGGCATGTACATCGGCTCGACGTCGGTGAGCGGCCTGCATCACCTCGTCTATGAAATTGTGGATAACTCCATCGACGAGGCGCTTGCGGGCTACTGCACGGAAATTCAAGTGACGATCAACGAGGGCAACACCATCACCGTTGTGGATAACGGCCGCGGCATTCCGGTCGACATTCAGGCGCAGACGGGCCGTCCCGCGCTCGAGGTCGTCTACACCGTGCTGCACGCAGGCGGCAAGTTCGGCGGCGGAGGCTACAAGGTCTCCGGCGGTCTGCACGGCGTCGGCGCGAGCGTTGTCAATGCGCTGTCTGAATGGCTGACGGTGCAGGTCCACAAAAACGGCAACATCTACGAGATGAAATTCTCCCGCGGCAAGATCACGCAGGAGATGACCATCATCGGCTCCACCGACCACACGGGCACGACCGTTACGTTCAAGCCCGACCCCGAGATGTTCGAAGAGCTCGAATACTCCTACGAAACGCTGCACACCCGCATGCGCGAGGAGGCGTTTCTGAACGCGGGCCTTCGCATCACGATCGAGGATAAGCGCCTTGAGAGTGAAGAAAAGCCCGAGAGCGAGCGCCGTGACTCGATGTGCTACGAGGGCGGTATCCGCGAATTCGTCACGTGGCTCAACAAGAAGAAAGAGCCGCTGCACAATAACGTCATCTACATGAGCGGCATGAAGGGCGATTCGTTCGCGGAATTGGCGCTCCAGTATGACGACGGCTATCAGGAAAATATCCTGTCGTTCGCCAACAACGTCCACACGCCCGAAGGCGGCATGCACGAGACCGGCTTCAAGGCCGCGCTCACGCGCGTTTTGAACGCCTACGGCATCAAAAACGGCATCATCAAAGAGGGCGACAAGGTCAGCGGCGAGGACTGCCGCGAGGGCCTGACCTGCGTCATTTCCGTCAAGCTCACGAACGCGCAGTTCGAGGGCCAGACAAAGGCAAAGCTCGGAAATTCCGAGATCCGCACACTGGTCGACGGCATCGTCTCCGACCGGCTGATGCAGTTCCTTGAGGAGAACCCCGTCGTGGCGCGCACGATTTTGGATAAGGCCATGACGGCCAACCGCGCGCGAGAGGCCGCGCGCAAGGCGCGCGAATCCATCCGCCGCAAGAGCGCCCTCGGCGGCGCGGCGATGCCCGACAAGCTGCGCGACTGCAACGAAAATAACCCCGAGCTCACCGAGCTCTACATCGTAGAGGGCGACTCGGCAGGCGGCTCTGCCACCCAGGGACGCGACTCGCGCTTTCAAGCGATCCTGCCGCTCTGGGGTAAGATGCTCAACGTCGAAAAGGTGCGCGCCGACAAAATTTACGGCAACGACAAGCTCCAGCCCGTCATCATCGCGCTCGGCGCCGGCCTTGGCGAAGATTTCGATATCAATAAGCTCCGCTATCACAAGGTCATCATCATGGCGGATGCCGATGTCGATGGCTCGCACATCCGGACGCTGCTGCTGACGTTCTTCTTCCGCTATATGCGCCCGCTCATTGAAAACGGCTATGTCTATGCCGCGGTGCCGCCGCTTTTCAAGCTGACACGCGGCAAGACGCAGCGAGTTGCCTTCTCGGACGAGGAGCGCGACGCCGTTTCCGCCGAGCTGCGCGGCGACAATCCGAACGCGAAGGTCGATATCTCGCGCTTCAAAGGTCTTGGTGAAATGAACCCGCATGAGCTGTGGGAGACGACCATGGACCCCGAAAAGCGCACGCTCAAGCGCATCACGCTCGAGGACGCGGTGCTCGCCGACGAGACGTTCACGGTGCTGATGGGCGAGAAGGTCGAGCCGCGCAAGGAATTCATCGAACAGAACGCGAAATACGCGGTCAATCTGGACTTTTAAGAGAGGAGGACGAAGAAAATGGCACACAAAAACGTGGATTACAAACCCGAAGACATTCAATTCCCCAACCAAAAGATCGTGCAGAGCGAGCTCGTGCACGAGATGCAGTCCTCCTACATCGAATACGCGATGTCGGTCATCGTCGGGCGCGCGCTGCCCGATGTGCGCGACGGCTTGAAGCCTGTCCACCGCCGCATCCTGTACGCCATGTACGAAGATGGCCTGACGAGCGACAAGGCGTTCAAAAAGTCGGCGACCTGCGTCGGCGACGTGCTGGGCCGCTATCATCCGCACGGCGACGCGTCGGTGTACGACGCGCTCGTGCGTCTCGCGCAGGACTTCTCCATGCGCTATATGCTCGTCGATGGCCACGGCAACTTCGGTTCCATTGATGGCGACCCTCCGGCCGCCTACCGATACACCGAGGCCAGAATGTCGAAGATCGCGAACGAAATGCTGCGCGACATCGATAAGGAGACCGTCGACTGGGACCCGAACTTCGACGAGAGCCGCAAGGAGCCCCGCGTGCTGCCCGCGCGCTTCCCGAACCTGCTGGTCAACGGTTCTTCCGGTATCGCCGTCGGTATGGCGACGAACATCCCACCGCACAACCTGACCGAGGTCATCAACGCCTGCGTCTGCGTGCTCGACAATCCCGAGGCGACGCTTTACGACCTGATGCAGCACGTCACGGGCCCCGACTTCCCGACCAAGGGCATCATTATGGGCCGCAGCGGCATCCGCGCGGCTTACGCCACGGGCCGCGGTAAGATCATCCTGCGCGCCCGCACGGAATTTGAAGAATTCGGCCGCGACCGCACGCGCATCATCGTCACCGAGCTTCCGTATCAAGTGAACAAGCGCATGCTCATCAAGAACATGGCCGACCAGGTGAACGACAAGCGGTTGGAGGGCATTTCCGACATCCGCGACGAGACCGACCGCACGGGCATGCGCATCGTCATTGAAGTCAAGCACGACGCGAATCCGCAGGTGGTCTTAAACCGCCTGTTCGCGCAGACGCAGCTCCAGACGAGCTTTGCCATCAATATGCTGGCGCTCGTCGACAACCAGAAGCAGCCGAAAATTCTGTCCCTGCGCCATATCATCGACGAGTATCTTACCTTCCAGGAAGAGCTTATCACGCGCAGAACGCAATATGACCTCAAAAAGGCGCGCGAGCGCGAGCACCTGCTGCAAGGCCTGCTGATCGCGCAGGATAATATCGACGAGGTCATCCACATCATCCGCACGAGCTACGACGACGCGAAGGAAAAGCTGATGGAACGCTTCTCGCTCTCCGACGTGCAGGCGCAGGCCATCCTCGATATGCGCCTGAAGGCCTTGCAGGGCCTCGACCGCGAAAAGCTCCAGAACGAGTTTGACGAGCTGGAAAAGAAGATCGCCTACTTTGTCGAGCTTCTCTCCAACGAGACGATGCTCAAGGGCGTCCTCAAGGACGAGCTCATCGAAATTCGCGACAAGTATGGCGATGAGCGCAAGACCGAAATTCAGGAGGTCGAGGACGAGATCGACATTGAAGACCTCATCGAGGAGGAGCAGTGCGTCTTCACCCTGACCCGCAACGGCTACATCAAGCGCACGAGCGCGAGCGAATACACCGCGCAGAGTAAGGGCGGCATGGGCAAAAAGGGCATCACCACCCGCGACGAGGACACGGTGGTCGACGTGTTCACCGCCTCGACCCACGACTATATCCTCTTCTTCACGGACACCGGCAAGGTGTACCGCAAGAAGGGCTATCAGATCCCCGAGAGCGGCAAGGCTGCCAAGGGCACAAACATCGTCAACATCATCCAGGTGGAGACGGGCGAGCGCGTGCAGGCGATGATCCACTTCCGCGACTTGAATGCCGAGAATCTGTTCCTCACCATGGTGACGCGCAACGGCACGGTGAAGCGTCTGCCGGTCGAAACGCTCAAAAACCTGCGCAACAACGGCATCCGCGCGCTGAACCTCGACGAGGGCGACGAGCTGGTGAGCGTGCGCGAGACGGACGGCGAGCAGAAAATTCTGATCGCCACGCACGACGGCATGGCGGTCGTCTTTGACGAGACCGATGTCCGTGCGATGGGCCGCACGGCGGTCGGCGTGCGCGGCATCAAGCTGCGCGAGGGCGACTACGTCGTCGGCGCCGCCCGCGCCCAGGAGGGCAAGGAAGTCCTGACCATCACCGAAAAGGGCTACGGCAAGAAAACGCCGGTCGAGGAATACCGCATCACGAACCGCGGCGGCCTCGGCATCAAGAACTACATGGTCACGGAGAAGACCGGCGGCATCGTCGGCGTCAAGGTCGTGGACGGCAGCGAGGATCTGCTGCTCGTCACGCGCGCGGGTATCCTCATCCGCACACCGGTCGAGGCGATCCGTACCACTGGCAGAGCCACGCAGGGCGTGATCGTCATGCGCTTCAAGGAAGAGGGAGACAGCGTCATTTCTATGGCGCTCACAGAGCATGAGGAGGATGACGAGGCGTAAGGCCTCGGCCCTCTTTTCCGCGCGTCGCGCGGATGGGTGGCAGCGCCTTTGGCGCTGCACGGGAAAGGGGGCCATTCTCTCACGTGAGAGAATGGCCCCCTTGGACCCCCAAGAGAACGCAAGGGGCGCCGCCCCTTGACCCCGCACATTGGCAGTCTGTAGCTTGAAGAACTGCACGCGCTGCGCAGTGTGGGTGCGGTGTACATGGCTTCGCCATGAATCCCTGCGAGTCGCGACCTGACAGCAACCGCGCCTTACTATCGTGAGGCGCGAGTGACGTTTTCTCGGCGGCAGACTGCGTGCGAAATAGCGGCATTGCTTCGCTCGCCGCATTGATTAGAGCAGAAGAGAAGAAAGACTGCCGAGCTTTAGGCCGACACACAGGCCGCAGCGAAAAGAAGCGTCGCGCTCAAGACCGATAATGTCAGAGCGATTGTCCTGTAATTTTTTGAAGAGAACGGACTGTTCGGTGTTAAGCATGGCGAGCAATTCAAGATACTGTGAATTGTAATAGGACAAGGATGCCCGATAATCGTCGAGTTCGTCCTTTGACAAAAAGCGTTCCGGATGTTCGCCATATCCGGCACGGAACAGGGATTCGTAAAGATGCAGCATACAATAACCTCAACAATAAACGAAGTTTTCTTCATGTTTACTTTATTGTAACACGAAGAAAACTTCATGTCAATAGGAAACAGAAATGAATTTTCCCGAATATATCTTAAAACTGAGACAGGAGCGCGGACTAAAGCAGAGCGATGTTGCGTCGTCGATCGGTGTGACCGTCCGCGCTTATCAGGCGTATGAATACGGAAAAAGTGAACCGCGGATGTCGACGCTCATTGCGCTGGCCGATTTTTATGATCTTTCACTGGACGAATTGGTCTGCCGAAAGGCAGAACACGGTGTGTAACACCAAACTTGCGGAAAAACTCTGCATGTAAACTTGAATTTGCTGGAAAGAAACGCTTCTGTCCACTATAATGAAGTACAGTAGTATATCCGAAATAGACGGGAATTGATGGAGACTGCCGATACGCAGGCAGAGCGACAGCGGAGATAGAAGCAAACCAAGTCGTTTAGATACGACACTTGGCAGGCAGTGCAATCCGCAGGCAAAAAGGATGTTCAAGGGAAGACATACAATGCAGACGCCTTTCTTTTGGACGGTCACACCGCCCGTTTTCTTTCTCGGGAAAGAAAATGGGGGGTGTGCTATGCAGCAGCGTGACGCGCTGCATTTCCTTTGAAAGAGAAAAGAAAATAAAGGGAGGTCACCATGAGAAGAAACATCCACTATAAGCCCAGCAAAAGCGCGAGCATTCTGTCGGGCGTCATCGCGTGCGCGATGGGCGTGTTCGGCCTGTTTACGATCCCGAGCATCGGCGCGATGATCGGCTTCAAGGCCATCTGGTGCCTGATGGCCTTCGGCATGGGCATCTACAATTTCCTGATGGCCGCGGGCGTTGTGAAGTACAACGGCGGCTACGAGATCACCGACGAGTCGGACGATGGCGCAAAGGAAAGAAAATCCGATGCGGAGGTGCGGCTCGAGGAATTGCAGACCCTTTACGACCGCCGCCTCATCACGGAAGAGGAGTATCAGGAAAAACGCAGGGACATTCTGGACCGGCTGTAAGAGAAAGGAGCGCGGACAATGGGAGAAGTTTTGATCCTTATTATCATCGCACTTGTCTGGGTTTTCAAGGCGGCTGTCGCCAACGAGGACAAAAAGGTCAATGATCGGGAAACGGGCAGCATTTCGTCGACGCCCGACGAGCTCATCAAAAAGGCAAAGCGCACAGCCGAGGATCTTGATGCGCTGCGCGGGCAGACGGAGAAAAAGCGCCCCGACCCGCTGGAGATCAAGGCGCTCCACAAGCAGCACCGCGCCGACGAGTGGGAGAGAAACGAGCAGCGCCACGCCGATGAGCGCGCACACAGCGAAAAGCGCTGGGAGATCGCGCGCAGGAAGCAGGCCGACAGCGGCGAGGTGCATTCTGTCCACATGGACAGCTGCGAGGACCGGCTTGAGAGTTTGAAGGTCTTATATGACGCGGGCATTCTGGACCGCGAGGAATACGCCCAGCGCGTCGCGCGCGTCAAGAAGGCGCACGCGCAGAGCAGAGGGTAAGCAAAATAAAAGGAAGCGAACACACCATGTATGACGAACTGACACAGGTCGACATTGACAAGATGAAGGCAGAGCTGGAGCACCGCCGTTTGGAGCTTCGCCCCAAGCTCATCGAAGATGTGCAGACGGCGCGCGCGTTCGGCGACTTGAGCGAAAACTACGAGTACAAGGTCGCCAAGCAGGAGAAAAACCGCAACGAGAGCCGCATCCGTTACTTGGAGCGCATGATCGCGACGGCGAAGGTCATCGAAGTGAACGAAAAAGAGGGCACCGTCGGCCTTTTTGACCACGTGGCGCTCTATAACGAAAAACTGGGGAAAGAGCAGAACATCCAGCTCGTGACCACCCTGCGGCAGAACGCGCTCAAGGGCCTCATCAGCAAGGAATCGCCCGTCGGCAAGGCCATCCTGGGGAAAAAGGTCGGCGACCGCGTCGAGATCGTCGTCTCGCCGGAAATGAAGTACACGGTCGAAATTCGTTCGATCACGCCGGGCGAGGACGATGCATCGCTCGAGATCAGCTCTTATTGAGGAAACGCATGAAACAGGTCATTATCTATACCGACGGCGCGTGCTCGGGCAACCCCGGCCCCGGCGGCTGGGGCGCGGTGCTCAAATACGGCGCGCACGAGCGCGAGCTCTCCGGCGGCGAGGCGAGCACGACGAACAACCGCATGGAGCTCACCGCCGTCATCGAGGCGCTGCGGCTCTTAAAAGAGCCGTGCGTCGTGGAACTCTATTCCGACTCGCGCTACGTCATTGACGCGCTGGAAAAGCGCTGGGTCTACGGCTGGAAGCAGCGCGGCTGGGTCAAAAGCGACAAAAAGCCCGCGCTGAACGTCGATTTGTGGGAGCAGCTCTTGTCCCTCATCGCCCGGCACGAAATGCACTACCACTGGGTCAAAGGACACGCGGAGAATGAGTACAACAACCGCTGCGATGAGATGGCTGTTAATGAGTGGCATAAGTTTAAGTAAGAGATAGCGTGGCCTTTCGCCGGAAGTCCGGCGGCGCGAGCGGCGGATTCACTTCGCCGCCGCAAGACATGGAATAAAACAGGGCTCCCGCGCGGCCTGCCGCGTGGGAAAATAATGCCGCGACGGTGAATCAGTTTAAGTAAGAATAAAACCAACGACAATTACAGAAAGAAGGTTGATTCCGGAGAAGACGGTTGGAAAGCTCAGGCAGGGTTGGGACAGCATTTGCTTCCTTTTAGCGCCCTGGTGGAAGTACGGCAAGACCTTAATGGTCGGCTCGTTTATCTCATCGGTGCTGTTTGTGCCGGCGGCGGGGTATTTTTCCGCGACGCTGGCGCAGGCGGTGATCGAAATGATCGAAGCGGGAAAGCCGTTTGAAGCGGCATTTTTGACGGGCCTGACATACCTTTTGCTCGCGCTGGCGCTCAATCTGCTCCACGCGGTGTATGAGGATTTTTACCTCCGGTGGAAAAAGCAGGAGATCGAGGGGACGATCGAGCGGTCGATCTACGAAAAAGCCCTGACGGTCGACTACCGGCACTTTGACGATCCGAGCTATTTCGACAGCTACAAGCTAACGACGGAGAAATTTGCCTCGCAGTCGTCGGAGACGCTGCAAAATCTCTTCTCGCTTTTGAGCGGCGTCGCGAAATGCATTGTCTACGGCGCGCTGATCGCGTCGCAGGGCGTTGCGCTGCTGCTCATCGTTCTGGGCTGCTCTGCGTTTGTCGCGTATGCGCAAATTTACTGGAGCAGGGTGTCCGTGGAGCGTGAGACGGCCATGGTCAACGACCAGCGGAAGGCTGACTATCTGCGGCGGCTGTTTTTTGACCATACGGCGGTCGCCGACCTGCGCGCGTCAAACATCAAAAAGTCGCTTTTTTCGCTGTTCGACGGCTCTGTGAAGAGCAGGGCCGCGATCTATCGAAAATACGGCGCAAAGGAATTTTTGACCGATATTCTGGTAAACCTCGCGCAGCTCGGCACGACGTTTGCCGTGCCGGTCTATGTCGCATGGGGCGTGATGTCTGGCAATATCGGCGGCATTGGCGTCTATGCGACGCTGATCGCCTCGTCGCTCGCGCTCAAGGAGGCGCTCAACGCGCTCGGCTGGTGGAGCTCGCAGGTCGCCTTAGGCGTTGCCTACGCGCAGAAGGTGCAGCGCTTTTTCGACACAGATTCGACCATCGAAGCGTCGACAGACGGCGAAAAAGCGTCGGACGGCCCGTTTTCCGTCCGATTCGACCATGTGTCCTACCGCTACGGCGGCAGCGATGAGTTTGCCATCCGTGATCTGAGTCTTGCCATCGCGCCCGGAGAAAAGATCGCCATCGTCGGCGAAAATGGCGCGGGGAAGACGACGCTCACAAAGCTCTTGCTCCGCCTGTACGACGCGGACGGAGGAACGGTGCAGATCAACGGCCGCCCGATTGCGGACTATGACGTGAGCACGCTGCGCGGCAGGATCGGCATCGCGTTTCAGCAGTCCCGCCTGTACGCGCTGTCTGTCCGCGAAAATATGACGGCCTACGCCGACGCGGACGATGCGCGGCTCAAATCCTGCCTTGAGGAGGTCGGCCTGCGGCTTTCTCTGGACGCGCAGGTCACGAAGGAGTTCGACGAAAACGGCGCGGTGCTCTCGGGCGGAGACGCGCAGCGCCTATGCCTGACGCGGCTGCTGCACAGCGAATTTGGGCTGCTCATCCTCGACGAGCCGTCCAGCGCGCTGGATCCGATCGCCGAGTACCGCATCGCAAAGCTGATCTTCGACCGCTCGCCGACGACCACCGTTATGGTCGCGCACCGGCTCTCCACGGTCGTGGACGCGGACCGAATTTATCTTCTCTCCGATGGAAGAATCATAGAATCCGGCACGCACGCGGAGCTGATGGCGCAGAACGGAAAATATCGGGAAATGTTTTTAAAGCAGGCCGAAGGGTACTTGAAAGCTTAGCGGAAGTGTGGTACAACAAAAGCAAATTTTTTCTCAGCAGGGAGGGGAGCCTTCCCGCTTTGCTGAAGTAATATGAAGGAGCAAAAGACTATGGCAGAATTCAACGCAAAGCAGCAGCTTCCGGGACTTCTCGACTGGATGCGCGCGCAGATGAAGGCCTGCGGAGGCAAGACCGCCGTCATCGGCATTTCGGGCGGCAAGGACAGCTCCGTCACGGCGGCGCTGAGCGTGGCGGCCTACGGTCGCGAGAATGTCGTCGGCGTGCTGATGCCCGACGGCGTGCAGCCGGACATCGACTATTCCAACGGCCTTGTCGACGTGCTGAACATCCGCCACTACACGTTCAATATTCACGGCGGCACGAGCGGCATTCTCGACGAGATGGCGCACGTGGGCATCGACGCGAGCCGCCAGACGAAGGTGAACCTGCCGTCCCGCATCCGCATGGCGACGCTGTACGCCATCGCGCAGAGCGAGGAGGGCGGCATCGTCATCAATACCTCGAACCTCTCCGAGGACTGGGTCGGCTACTGCACGATCTACGGCGACAGCGCGGGCGCGTTCTCACCGCTCGGCATGTACACGACCGAGGAGGTCATCGCGCTGGGCGCGGAGCTGGGCCTGCCCGAGCGCTTCCTCATCAAGCCGCCGTCCGACGGCCTGACCGGCAAGACGGACGAGGACAACCTCGGCTTTACCTACCACGCGGTGAACGAGTACATCCGCAAGGGCGAGGTCGACCCCGCCATCAAGGAGCAGATCGACCGCAAGCACAAGGTGTCGAGATTCAAGTTCCAGACGCTTCCGGTGTATCAGAACGGGCTGCCGATCGTCCTGCCGGAGGAGACGGATTATTATAATCCGAATAAAAAGTAAGCAGCGCGCAGCGCTGCACCTTAGTCCCTGCGTGCCGCAGGGGTGCGAATAAAGGGGGCCATTCTCTCACGTGAGAGAATGGCCCTCTTACCTGGCAGCAGCGCCAAGCGCTGCATTACCCCTCCGCGCATCGCGCGGATAAGCCAGTGCCCCTTTGGGCACAAAAAAAGAGCCATCCTTTCGGATGGCTCTCATTTTCGCTCGATTAGCCAACGCTGTTGAGCTTCAGGGTCAGCGCGCTCTTCTTGTGCGCGGCGTTATTCTTGTGCAGAATACCCTTAGCAGCAGCCTTATCGACAGACTTCACTGCGACCTTGTAAGCGCTCTCGGCCTCGGTGCGATTGCCTTCAGCGGCAGCCGCCTCGAACTTCTTGAGTGCGGTCTTCAGTGCGGACTTGTCGGCCTTGTTGCGCTCATTACGCACACCAGACACCTGAACGCGCTTCTTGGCAGACTTAATATTCGGCAAACCAAACACCTCCTCCGGTTGGAATTCGCGCCGGCGGACAAAAAATCCACCGTGCAGAATGGTATTTTAGCAAAGAATGCAAGAAATTGCAAGCATTTTTTCGAAATTTTCTGATTTTTTTGTATGACACAAAACTTTGTGGATAAAATAGGGAAAGAAAACAAGATTTAGTAAAAGGAGAGAGGCAAAATGCTCCAATACCGCACCGATCTTGCCATGGAGGCGCACGAGCTGCTCTGCGCGAGGAGCCGCGCGCAGACGCTCTCCGGCGTGGATAGCCGGACGGTTTTTCGCCGCGGGTGCAGCGTGACGAGCGTGCGCATCGACACCGAGGGCGCGGCGCGCCAGCTCGGCAAGCCCCGCGGGCGGTATGTGACGCTCGACCTCTCGCCGCTGCAAAAAAACGCGGACGATGTGCTCGAGCGCGCGTCGCGCGCCGTAGGGGCGGAGCTTCGAGCGCTGCTCGGCGAGAATGTGAAAAGCGTGCTCGTCGCGGGACTCGGCAACGCGAATATGACGCCGGACGCCATCGGGCCGAGGAGTGCGGAGCATGTGCTCGTGACGCGCCATCTGCGGCAAAACGGCGCGTTTTCCGCATTTTGCTCTGTCAGCGTGCTGACACCGGGGGTTTTGGGCCGGACGGGCATTGAGGCGATGGAGACGCTGCGCGGCACGGTGCGCGCGGTGCAGCCCGACGCGGTCATCGCGATCGACGCGCTCGCGTCCCGCTCGCTCATGCGGCTCTGCTCCACGGTGCAGCTCTCTGACACGGGCATCGTCCCAGGCAGCGGCGTCGGAAATCACCGCTGTCCTCTCAGCCGCGATACGCTCGGCGTGCCGGTCTACGCCATCGGCGTTCCCACGGTCGTCGACGCGGCGACGCTGACGCTCGATGTGCTCGAAGAGGCCGGAAAGTCGGACGTCGATCCCGCCGCCCTGCGCGGCCACGAGACCGTTATGGTCACGACGCGCGACATCGACGCGCAGATCCGCGAGCTCGCCCGCGTCATCGGCTACGGCATCGACCTTGCGCTCCAGCCGCTCGATTTTTCCGAGCTCTGCGCGCTCATGGGCTGAAAATGTGCAAAATTTCCGGTGGTATTCATAATTTGTTTACAACCGATTCAAACTTTAGCCAAGATTGACTGGTATCTTAATACTTGCAAAGGGGAGCTCCCCCCGATGTGATTTTCTCCCTCCTAAAAATACACACACAACACAGCAAGAAGCCCTCGCCTCTCCCGGCGGGGGCTTCTTGTTTCCTTTTTTCTCTTTTTCGCACAAGTGCAAAGGAAGCTGCGGCACTGGTGCCGCGGGGAGAGCAGCGCTTGGCGCTGCACGGATAAAGGGGGATACTCTCTTTCTCGAAAGAGAGTATCCCCCTTAAACCCCCGAGAGAAAGGACGAGGGGTCTTGCCCCTCGACCCCGCACATTGGCAGATCGGCACTTGAAGAGCTGCGCGGCCTGCGGAATCGGGTGCGGTGTACGTGGCTTCGCCACGAATCCCTTCATTTCGTCACCATTCGCAACCGCGCCCTACTCCGTGGGGCGCGAGTGACGGTAGTACGGCGGCGGACTGCCTGCGGGGGCGGCTTTGCTGCGCTCGCCGCGGGTGGGATTGCTGCTTTTCTATTTCAACAGTGTTCTTTTCTGTGAACGGTCCGCAGCTTATGGAAATACGCACCGGACAGCTGCGAGATTTGGCATAAATAAGGCAGATAAAAACAAAGCCCGCACTGTCGCTTGACAGCGCGGGAGAATTTGCTATAATGGGCGTAGAAAGGGCGCTGCGACAAGCGGTCAGCCCGGGAAGTTAGGAAGACTCAAAATGAGAAACCGTCACTTGGCCGAGTGGCGGTTTTCGCTTTTTATACGGATCGTAACCACATATCCAAGGATATGTAACGTGATCGTAATAGGCATATCTACCACCTCCTCTCGGAGGATGTAGCCAACCGCCTGCCGTTCGTGCAGCGCCTTGTTATTACCGTATCATAAGTTCCGACAAATTGCAACATTTGTTTCATCCCACGCGCGGCGAGCGCAGCAATGCCGCGCCCGCAAGATGTCTGCCGCTGTGCCATCGTCACACGCGCCTCACGGTAGTAAGGCGCGGTTGATACCGCTAACGACTCGCAGGGACTCGTGGCGAAGCCATGTACACCGCACCCACACTGCGCAGCGCGTGCAGTCATTCAAGC